>Ga0209723_1005965_pt1 | contig 12122 bp, 10 predicted proteins | sample BiotimSIPDNA_2_FD_185750 | JGI IMG/M metagenome (GOLD analysis project Ga0209723, IMG submission 185750) | Anaerobic biogas reactor microbial communites from Washington, USA - Biogas_R2 time_0 SIP DNA (SPAdes) (version 2) | ecosystem: Engineered > Bioreactor > Anaerobic > Unclassified | place... | reverse complement strand
GACGACATCATCTATTGCGATCCGCCTTATATCGGAAGATACGTCGATTACTACAGCGGATGGACGGAAGACGACGAGCGGTTGCTTTTTGAGCTGCTCTCTTCCACGCCGGCGAAGTTCATCTTATCCACATGGCACCACAACGATTATCGCCACAATCAATTCGTCGATTCCTTGTGGAGCCGATTCAATGTCGTCACTCGGGATCACTTTTATCATTCCGGCGCAAAACTGGAAAATCGCCGAACGGTTGTCGAGGCTTTGGTATTCAACTTCCCGACGGACGTTCAAAGCCACAATCATGGAATTAAGCGAAAACACAACCAAACATTACTATTGGATTTACACTGCGAAACTATATCATGAGCAGTCGCGACACAATCCTGCAACGTCTACGAACTGAACTGTCGAAATCGCGTCCGGCCGACAAACCGGAGCCGGCCGAGGTCTGGCCGCGCGAGAATCCCGCGCCGGCGGAAATGGCCGATCGGTTCACCGAAGAACTGACCCTCGTCCACGGCGAGGTGATTCGCTGCGCGTCGGTTGAGGACGCCCAACGACGATTGGCCGAGTTGGCAAAGGAATCTGAGTGGAAGTCGCTGTGCGGAATGGACCGGCCGATGGTCCGCGACGCCGCCGGCGGATTGCCGCCCGACGCGATCGAATGGGCCGCGGCGGATTGGCAGCCGCGTCGAATCGCCGACTATTCCGCATCGGTGATCGAGGCCGACGCCCTGCTGGCCGACACCGGCTCTTGCTTGATTTCCTGTCCCACGGCCCAAGACCGTCTGCTATGTTATCTGCCTCCGGCGTGCGTGGTGATCGCCCGAGTTGGCCAATTGGCCGAACATCTGCCTGCCGCTTGGCCGTCGGTCGTCGCCCGAGCGTCCGAGCAATCGCTGACCGGCGAGTTCGTCATCGTCACCGGTCCAAGCCGCACGGCCGACATCGAGAAGATTCTGATCCTCGGCGTCCACGGACCGAAACGGCTCGTAGTCCTACTTATTGGGTAGTATGTCCCAAGCCGCGTGCCGGGGCGGATATCCGCCCGATTCCTCTTGACTTTTGGGGGGCTGGCACACTATTCTTCGCCCCTTATGGAAAGGTGCGCATGTGCAAGGATGGCGTTCCGCGCCGATGGTATCGGCGCGGCGAGGAATCGGCCGTGGTTTTACGCCCGGACGGGAGCCGTGGCGATTGTATTCGCGCTGGCGGCGTTGGTTGCGTCGGTCGGCGGCTGCGCGTCGCAGAAAATCGCCCTCCGCTCGACGCCGAAAAGTCCGCTCATCGAACAGCTCAATCTGGCTTCGTTCAGCGGGCCGAGGCCCAGCCAACGAACGATCCAACTGCTGCGGATATATAATCTCGGCGACGAAGACCTGACCGGCGACCTGCGCCCGCTGCTGTCGAAGATGCAAACGATAAACGACGCCGAGCCTTCGGCCGAACTCGTCCATGCCATGTCGGAGCTGGCTTTCTTGGGCGGCAAGAAGGCCGAGCGATACGACAAGCAAATCGCCTTGGACCTCTATTACGCCTCGGTGCTGCACGCCTACGATTACCTCTTCGATCCGCGCTATTACGGCACGCGGAACCCATTCGATCCGCAATATCGCTACGCCTGCGACCTGTACAACGGCGCGCTCGAATCGGCGCTGCGAATCGTCTGCGCCGAGAAGGCGCTGCTGCCCGGTCTGGCCACGACGATCACCACGGCGTCGGGCGAGTGGGACGTAAACTGCATGTTGGCCGGCGGGCGGAATACCTGGCGGCCCGATGATTTCGCACGGTTCGAGTTCGTCTCCGACTTCGAGGTGACGGGCTTGAAGAATCATTACGTCCGGCACGGACTGGGCGTGCCGCTGATCGCCGTGCGCCGCCCAGGACCAAAGAACTCGCCGACCGAAAAATACCATCCGCCTGGGTTGAGCTTTCCGGTGACGGCCTTTCTCCGCCCGGTGGGCGACGTCGATCCCGCGACCGGCATTGACGCCGCCCGAAAACAATGCCTGCTGGAGTTGTACGATCCGCTTTCCAGAGATGAAACGATGGTTGCCGGACGGCGGGTGCCGTTGGAGTTCGACCTGACCACGCCGCTGGCCTATTATCTCTCGCGGCCCGAGTTGGACGCGCTCGCCACGCTGGGGTTGTTGCGGCCCGAAGCGCTGCTGCAATATCGCCCCGACCGGCCCGCGCCGATCATGGGCCTGTACATGACGCAACCCTACGAGCAGGGCAAGATTCCGGTGGTTATGGTCCACGGACTCTGGTCCAGCCCGATGACCTGGATGGAAATGTTCAACGACCTGCGAAGCCGGCCGGAACTCCGGAACCGATACCAGTTTTGGTTCTATCTCTATCCGACGGGCCAGCCGTTCTGGGAAACCGCCGCGGAACTGCGAAAAGACCTCGCCGAAATGAGGCGGCAACTCGACCCCCGCCGTCAAGAACCGGCGCTCGATCGGATGGTGCTGATCGGACACAGCATGGGCGGGCTGGTCTCGCGCCTGCAAACGCTATCCAGCGGCGACGATTTTTGGCGTCTGGTCAGCAACCGCCCCTTGGAGGAAATCAAGGCCGATCCCGAATTGCGCCGCGAACTCGGCCGCACGTTCTACTTCGAGCCGAACCCGTCGATCAGCCGCGTGGTCAGCATTGCCACGCCCTATCGGGGAAGCCGCTTTTCCAATCAAACCACGCAATGGCTGCTGAGCAAGCTGATTTTCCTGCCGCGAAAATTGCTCAACAGCCAGCAGAAGCTGTTCCGCGAAAACCACGGAGTATTCGCCGGAGACTCGCTGCTGCGAATCGACACCAGCATCGACTCGCTGGACCCCGCCGCGCCCATCTTTCCGGTCATGCTGAGCGACCGCCGGGCGCCGTGGGTGACGTATCACAATATCGTCGGCGTGATGCCCGGCCAGCCCTGGTTCCTGCTGAACTTCATCGGCGAGGGAGACGGAGTGGTGCCGCGAAAAAGCGCACAACTCGACGACGCGGTTTCGCAAATCACGGTTCCCGCCGACCATAGCACGATCCATTCCCATCCGGCCGCAGTGAGGGAAGTGCGCCGCATTCTCCTCGAACACCTGGCCGAGATCGACGCGCGCACCCCGGCGATTACCGCCCGGCGGCCGATGCCGGCGCAATCGACCCGCTGAGAAGAAGCCGCCGTTGCTGCTTGACTATCCGCGGCGGATGGGGGAGAATGGGTCATCCCCACTTTTCACTGGAGGTTCAGCAACATGACTAAAGTCGTCACGATCAAGGCCCAACAAAAATGGGAATTCTGCTTCGAGAGCCGCAAAACCGAGCCGACGCTCGTTAAAACGCTCAACGATCTCGGTCAGCAAGGCTGGGAGCTTGTCACCATTATACATCACAAAGACCCCAAAGGGATAATGACCTGGACGGCCTTTATGAAGCGCCCCAGCATCCCGCAACAGCAGCCGGCCGCCGAGCCGCAGCCGAATCTGACCGTGGCCAAGCCGCTGGATGAAAACGAACCGGCCGCAGGTAAAGGAAGGGGATTCGACCTGAGCGGAGACGAGTTCAAACTCAAGGAAGAACCAGCGCCTCCGGGCGCATAGCACGGCGCCGCCATGCACAAGTTCCCCGGAAAGACTTTCTGGCTGCGGCTAAGCAAGGCGGCAAAAAACTGGCACAACGACAACTGTTCGACGCTGGCGGCGGCCGTGTCGTATTACGGCGTCTTCGCGCTCTTGCCTTTGCTGTTGCTGTTGATTTCGGCGTTGGGATTCGCCCTGCGATTTTCCAGCGGAGCGCAAAACGCCCGGGAACAACTCCTCGACTTGGTCGCGCGGAACTCCTCGGAGGCAATGGCCGGACACGTCGGCGACGTGCTCGGCCAGATCAGCGCCCGGGCGGCGGTCGGCGGGCCGGTCGCACTGGCCTTTTTGCTCTTGGCCGCCATCGGCGTTTTCACCCAGATCGAATACGCCTTCGATCGCATCTGGCGGCGGCCCGACTCCGGTTCGCCAGGCGTAATCGCGGCTATTCTCGGCGCGTTATATTATCGTTTGCGAGCGTTTTTGATCCTGTTGGGGTCCGGCTCGTTGGTGCTGACGGCTTTTGCCGCCGGCATGGCAATTCCGGCAATCCGCGCCGGCATGCCCTGGCTGCCCGGCGGCGATTTGGCCTGGAGTCTTTCCGAAACCGGGCTGAGCATCTCGCTTTATTGCCTGTTCTTCTCGGTCATCTACAAGGCGCTGCCGAAGGCCAAAATTCGCTGGGCGCACGCGGCATGCGGCGGATTGCTGGCCGCACTGCTCTGGGAAACCGCCCGAAGAATGCTCGCCTTCGTCGTCGTCGGAAAAACCTACACCGCCTACGGCGTCGTCGGCTCGATGATCGCCGTTATGCTCTGGATCTACATCGCGTGCAATATTCTGTTCATCGGCGCGGAATACGTCCGCGCGCTCGGCGAGTCGGATTCGCCGGCGGCATAGGAAGAACTCCCCCAATTTTCGCATAAGCCTTCACGACCAACGTAAATACGGAATCTTGCCGCATACGGGACAAAAATGGCAAGATGCAACCGGTTTTGGCGTTGTTCGGGAGTTGGTCATCAGGATTGCGGATTTCCATTTTAACCGGCCCCGGACGTTTAGGTAAAAGGCGTAGACGGCGCAACGTGGGGGCATCCTCGGTTCGGGCGGCGTCGGTTATTGCTGGGAAGGCTCTGCGAGTTTCGGGTGTTTTTGAGTCGTGCATTGATACCTCTCCGCGCCGTATACTATACATTAGAACACTTCGTTGTTGATTGTAGCAGAAGAGGCGGCCCAATTTTCAGAGGAATAATGCTTTAAGCCCGGATTAACGCAGAGTGCACTCTTTACGTCACGATAAACATGCCATTTTCTGACACAGTGGCATCATTATTGGCTGCTGCGGGGCGACCCCTGCCGGGCAAGCCGGCAGGGGTCTGAAAACCTCTCAGCTTCCCGACATTAGCCCCCCAATCTGATTCACCTGCCGGGCAAGCCGGCAGGGGTCTGCACCCAATATTGATGCTTGAGTCACGATAAACATGCCATTTCCTCCCGGTGTGGATGCCGGGGCTAAACGGATTGCTTGCTCCCAATATCGTGCAATCTATTTAGTCGATAATAACTTGCGGACATCCCGCCGTCACCACTCCGTCATGCATCGTGCTGTCTCCATCCGTGCCGGTGTGTATGTCGGTCCAGTCGGCCGTCACCACCCCGCCATGCATTGTGCTGTCTCCAATGCGCGCGGCGGGTATGCCGGCGATCATGACCGTCTGCGAACCCATCGCGAGGCCGTCGGGCGGGCCGGCGCAGGTGGTCGTGTCGCTGACGCGGGCGGCCGGCATGCCGGCGATAAACACGTTTCCGCACCCCATGGCCACCGGCCCGCCTACGTGCGGCTTCGGGCCGTCGCTCATCGGGCAGGTGTGCAAATCGCCGATGCAAGCAAATGTTATGAGGACGGTTCCCGGAGGTGCCGGGCAATCCGCCATAGTCGCCGACCGGCGGTCCATAGTTCGCCTATAATAACAAGCATCAGCCCCCATGCCATCGAGCATATTGGCCAGCAGACGGAGTTGAATCAGCACTGCGGCTGCGGCAAAACATAGCCGGTTCAGAATCGGGCCGGGGACCGAAGCCGTGGCTGCCACCGCTGCACCAACCCCGAGGCCCGCGATCATGCCCACCAACGAGATCACGTTGGGTGATGCGCCGCGCATGGCCAACCCGTGGGCGACGGCTTTCGACGCCGCGCGATCGCGCGAAGCTATTGGGCGTCGCTCGGGTTTCTAAACTCTGCGTGCTCATAGCTACTTCCCCATGCCCATCAGGCACATCCCAGCAACCAACAGCACCATGCCGGCTACGTTCACCATACGAATCGGCTCATGGAAAGGCCAACCAAGCGATAATCGCCGCCCAGACAAACGTGGTCGCGTAGACGGGATACAGTACGCTCATCGCCCCGCCCCGCTTGAAAGCACCGACAAAAAACACCATCACTAGCACATAGCACACGATACCGGCAAACAACTGCGGATTCACCAGATAGCTCAACCACGAGTCTGTCGTCCGTTCGGCACCGGACTTGTACAGGAACTTGCCCACTGCGCCCAACAACGCGGCCAGAACGAACAACACAATAGAGAAGATAGGGGTCTGCATGAATTCTGTACGAAAAGGCGGCAGTTGGCGAATGCTCGCCCCATTGTGGCCGAGGGCAACATCCTCGCAAAGGAGGGCGACTTCAATGGCCGTCGCGGTGAACGTGGTGTCCTTCGACAACTACTATGAGAATCGACATTACGCGCATTGGTGAAATTGTCTCCAATCCGTCTATATGAAACGAAGACCTCTCGCCTTGAACCGATAAACATCTTCTGATGAAGGCCAGCCTACCAAGGATGTTGCAGGACAGGTGTTGACTTCGGCGGCTTTGCTGGCGCAAGCCTTTTCGACTGCCGCAGGGACGACCCGTTTCGCCAGATTGCACGCAGCCAGAATGAGCCGGTGGAGGGAACGACACCCGGCCGTTTCCAAGGGATCTTGAAATAGCACAAGGCCGGCATCTAATTCAGGCGTCATCCAATGCACCGACACACCCGCTCCCCGGCCGGCAAGCATGGCATGAAACAACGGTTCGCGTCCACGGTGTTGGGGCAGCATGGAAAAGTGGACGTTCAGACAGCCCAGCCGTGGAAGAACCAGAAAAGCCTTGTCGGCTTTTTGAGAGAATGCACACACAAGTAGATCGGGCCGAAGAACTTCCAACGATGCGCGAAATCCCACGTCATTCAGATCGCTTCCCCGAGGTCGCAACACCCGGATACCTTCAGCATGTGCGGCGGCAGCCGCGCTGCCCGGCGCGCCGCCGAGCCCCATGCGAAATCGCAAACCGCCAAGCACGGTTCCAGCCGCGTTGCAGGCGAATCGCACGGTCGCCGCAGGGCCGTAGTACGCGAGTCTCGATCGGACAACCGGCCATAATCCTCTCGCGCCGCGCAAATTGAAGTCCACGGCCCAATAGGGACTCAAGCAGGCAACGCAGACTGTCTCATATTCGTGCCGGTTTATCAGAGGCGCTACCCAGCGGTGCGTGTAGAGCCCGTCGTCGATGACCACGAAGCCGACCCGAGGTCGTGTAGCCGTGTCCGTTGTGGCATCGTGATTCAGACACATGATCTCGGCCGTCGGTGGAGTTTACGAAGCACGTCGATAACGCTCCCGATGTCCCACGCGAAAACCTGGGCAAGTTCCGCCCAGCCGGCATATCCACATTCGCGGCAAATCTTGTCATTTCCACGAGCGCGGCAGCAGGAATAGAACGTGCGGCAATCGCGCACCACGGAGAGATCGAGGGGGCGTTTCCAATCGTTGCGCCCCAGCGCTCGCAGTCCGCTGTAGGTATTGAGGATGGGATAGCCGCGACGTTTAAGTTCAACGGCCTCCTGCGCTAGGGCGCTTCGCTGAGGCATGGTCAAGGCTAAATGTTCCACGCCGGGGTAGGGAATGTGGAAATTGACCAGCATACCGCGCAGTTTTGTGGAAGACATCACGAAAGATGCCAGGAATGACAAGTCCCCGCAATTGTGCTTGTTCAGGGTCACATTGGCGAAGATGTTCGCATGGGAACTCGCCTCCAGGTTGGCGGCTACGCTCTCGAAGGAGCCGCTGCGGATAAGATCGTGCGATCCGGGGCGTCCTTCCAGGCTTACCGAAAATGAGTCTGGTGCAGCCTCAAGGGGAAATGTCCCGTTGGTGCAAACCGCGACATGGAAGAAGCCAACCTGTTTGGCCTCCTCGACGATACAATCCAACCGCCGGTTCCCATCCTGCCAGGTGAACGGTTCGCCGCCTTGGATGTACAGATACCGGGCACCCATCCCATACAGGGTATGGAGAGTCTCTCTCACCTGCTCGAATGGCACATGGCCCATGCCCTGATTCTTGCGCCAGCAGTGGGCACAGTCGAGGTTGCAGACATCCGTCACCGAAATGCCGCCAACGACTGGAATCGGCCGCTTCCGGGCCAAACCCGCCGCAACGCGGAGGAAATAGGCCGCTTTTCGGCCAGGGAAACCACTGGGGAGTAATGTCACAGCATCACCTCCGGCGGCCACGCATCCTGCCGGCATCGCCCCCAAAGCCGATTGATGTAGTTGAGCGAATACTCGTTCTGGAAGCGATGGACCCAATAGGCCGCGCCTTCCGTCACCCGGTAGCAGCCGTTTGTACGCTCCATCATGCCCATGCGAGTGAGCATTTTCAGCGAGCGGCCGTAGACCGCATCCAGGTCCTCGCCGAACAGATCGTGGAAATCGGCGACGCCGAGCTTCATCTCGTAGATGCGCCAATAGAGCCAATAGGCCATCTCCAATCGCCGATCGACGGGCAGAACCAGCGCCACTGGTAACCTCACGGGCAGCGCGGCGGCATACTCCTCAATCGAAAACGTGTTGACGAAGAACTGATTGCCGGTCATCGACGCCGCACTCGGACCGAAGCCGAGATAATGGTGCCGCGTGATGGAACTGAACTTCTTCTTCCTCGGTCGCAGGAACGACCACACCGCACATTGCTCCAAACCGTGCTCGCGGCAACGCCGTCGGATCAAGTCCAGCATCTGGCGGATCACGTTTCCCTTGGGGCGGACAATCTTGGCCAGTCCCAACCGCAGGCCCCATTCCGTGTAGGGAAAGCCGAAGATCGGATACGTCGAGACTTGATCGACTCCCAGGGCCAACACCCGGCAAAGGTCGTCGTCTAGTTCGTCAAGGGTCTGCCTGGGCAGGGCGAACATCAGATCGACGTTGATCGAATCGAAGCCCAGCGCAGCGGCCCGGCGAACGGCGTCTTCGGCTGTCGCCGCATCGTGGGAGCGGCCAATCAATTCCAGCAGGCGGTCGGAAAGACTCTCCACACCGACCGATAGCATAGTCACGCCGGCGGCCCGCAGAAGCCGAAGGCACTCGTCGTCCATTGCTGACGGATAGAGTTCGATGCACACGTCTCCAGGCTGGCCGAACGCATCGGCCAAATGTGCCACAAGCCTCGTCAGCGCGTCGGGAACTACCGTGGGCGTGCCGCCTCCAAGGTACAACGAGACGATCCGTGGCCGTTCGCAACCCGAGGCGGTAAGGCTCTCCGACATCTGCCGTGCACGCAGGTCGATTTCCTGATGGGCCGCAGTCTCGTAGCGACTGAACAACTCAGCGTCAAATTTAACGCGGTGATAAGGGCAGTATGGGCAAAGGTTGTGGCAAAACGGGACGTGGAGATAGAGCCCGAGCCGCTGGAGCCTGGCCGGCACGTCGGTTTGCCCCCGACCCATGACCAGTGGATCGAAGCTGCCCGTCACCAGATGTTTAAGCAGCGGCTTCCATGCCCAGCGGGCAGGTCGGAATCCGAACAGCAGATCGTCGAACGCAACGCCCACGAAACACCCAACCTTCCAATGCAGTCAATCCCGTGCCCACATCGTCCAAATTTATTGGGCGAAAAGAAGAGACAAGTATAACATATACCAAACAGGGGATGCAGTAAATCCGGCTTGGGGAAGTTCCGTACCGGGTGGCCTCGGGCGGTTGCCGCCCGAGGCTCCCACAGATCCAAACGTGCGCGGGAGAAAGGGGAGCAAGGTGCCGAGTCGATAGGCAGCGCGGTGGGGTAGGCTTCGACATAAATCCGTTCTGTATGCATCCGGCAGAGTAATTGACTATCGAGGAATATCGAGCGATAATATGGCCATTGATAGTCGAGTAAGCGCGAACGGTTACATAGTCGATAGCGGTCGGCGACTGTTAGCCGGCGGCTATTGCGGTATTATCAATCTGACGGCCGCGTGGTAAACAAATCTTTCTTCCCGCCTTGCAACAGAGGTTCACGATGAACACGTTTTCCAATCGTTCAGGTTGTGCTTGTTGTCCCATGTCGCGGCGACGTTTTCTGGCCGCCGCCGGTTGCGGCGCGGCATGCGCCGGCGCACTGTCGTCGCCGGTGCGGGCATTCGCCGAGGAGCCGAAGTATCGGGTAAGGGTTATCTATGCCCTTCATGCCGACGTTCAACCCGGCCCGGACTGGCCGAACGTCGGATACGACTTCCGGCCCATCATGGAACAGACCGTCGCGGCTTTGCGGCAGGGATGCCCCGAGTTCGAGTTTCTCACCGCAAAAGCGACCGGGTCGGAGGAGGCCGCGAAAATCGTCGCGGCCGACGAATCGGCCGACATCGACGGCTATATCGTCGTCCAGTTGAATTGTTGGAACCGCGTGGTTCAAACGGTCGTGCCCACGGGAAAGCCGACCATCTATTCCGATTTTTCGTTTGCCGGCAGCGGCGGGTTCCTCGTATACAACGCCGGCTTCCTTCGGGCAGGCGCGGGAAACTACGGATTCGTCTCCTCGGGGCGGATGGACGACCTCGTCGCCGCCGCGCGGTGTTTCGACGTGGTCCGCAAGGGCGGAACGGTTGCCGAGTTCGCCGCCGCCGTCGCGCGGGCAAGAAAGGACCGCACGAAAAAGCCCTGCGACATGCAATGCAAGCCGGACGATCTGCAAGTGCTGTCGATTTCCGATTGCCTGGAAAAGGTCAAGGGAATGAAAATTCTCGCCGTCGAGAAGGGATGGCTGGACCTCGCGGCCCTCGGTCCCGAGGCGACTGCCGGCATCGAGTGCGTCAATATTCCCTTCGCCGAACTGAACGCCGCCTGGGAAGCGGCCGATAAAGACCGCTCGGTCGAAATCGCCGAACGCTGGCTGAAGAGCGCAAAGGCCGTCAAGGACGTCGATCGGGAAACGGTCGTGAAATCGGCCGCCATGTACCTCGCACAAAAAGAAGTGATGAAAAAGCACAACGCTGTCGCGATTACGATCAACTGTTTGGGCGGCTTCTACGGCGGCCACATTCACGCTTATCCGTGTCTCGGATTCCACGAGTTGCTCAACGAGGGCTTGATCGGGGCCTGCGAGTGCGACATTCGATCGACCTTTACCATGACCATGGTGACGGCCCTGACGAACGGCCGGCCCGGCTACATCTCCGATCCGGTGATCGACACGTCGGCCAATCAGATCATCTATGCCCATTGCGTCGCCGCCAACAAGCCGTTCGGTCCCGACGGGCCGGCCAATCCGTTTGAAATCCTCACCCATTCCGAGGATCGGCAGGGCGCCGCGGTCCGCTCGATTCTTCCGGTCGGCTACATGACCACCTCGCTGGAATTCGCCCCCGAGCGGAAGCAGATTCTGCTCCATCAGGCAAAATCGGTGGGCAACAGTTCGGAGGATCGGGCGTGCCGAACCAAACTGGCCGCGGAGCCGGTGGGCGACATCGAAAAACTCTTCGGCGAGTGGGACCGTTGGGGCTGGCACCGCGTCACCTATTACGGCGATTTGAAGGAGCCGATATTCGCGCTGGCCGACGCCCTCGGCTGGAAAGTGATCGAAGAGGCTTGAGCGCCGCGCCGGGCGGGCAAATCGTCCGCCTTCGCGGAAAACCGCGAGTATGGTCGAGCAGGCGGGCTATTGTTTGACCAAGACCGCGCAAATGCCGCCCGCCCGAAGGGCCTTGTGCATGGGGGTGAACCAGAGTTCGCGGTCCCAGGCGAGTCCCACTTCACTGCAAATCTTGGCCAATTCGCGGCGGTTGTAGGTGCGGCAGCACCACATCCGGCTCGTCCACGCCCCGGAAAAGGTGTCTTCGGTGGTCAGCAGCAACATTTTAGCCCCGGGCTGCATGACGCGGCTCAACTCGGCCAAGCCGACCCGCGGGTCGGGCAGGTGTTCCAACACATAGCCGCAGGTTACTCGGTCGAACGAGGCGTCGGCGAAGGGCAGCCGCGTCAGGTCGGCCACCACGAACCGGGGCCGATTGCTGCGGAGCCGGTTGCGTGCCCGGCGGAGCATCTCGTGCGAAAGGTCGAAGCAGAACAGTTCGGCGTCTTTGTCGGCGTAATTGAGCAGGTGGCGGGCGATTTGGCCGGCGCCGCTGCCGACGTCGAGGATGCGTTTCGCGCCGTGTAGATCGAACTTCCGTTCCTTGAACAGCCGCGCGCCGAGCGCGGTATGCAGCGAAAGCATGCTGCAAGTCGCCAGGATCGCCCCTTGCGGACC
>Ga0209723_1005960_pt1 | contig 12132 bp, 10 predicted proteins | sample BiotimSIPDNA_2_FD_185750 | JGI IMG/M metagenome (GOLD analysis project Ga0209723, IMG submission 185750) | Anaerobic biogas reactor microbial communites from Washington, USA - Biogas_R2 time_0 SIP DNA (SPAdes) (version 2) | ecosystem: Engineered > Bioreactor > Anaerobic > Unclassified | place... | reverse complement strand
ATATAGCCTCTTCTCATTACAATGTTTACAATTTCTTCTTTATCTTTAAAATAGTGATATATGATTGAAGGTGAATATTCAATTTTATTGGCTATCTTTCTAATTGACAAATTGTCAAAGCTTTCCCTTGCAATAATTTCCTTGGCTGTCGATATGATTAATTCCTTCATTGCTTCAATTTCTTTTTCTCTTCTAGTAACCATATTACCTCCTTTGCTGAACATTGTTCTTTATTTAAACACTGTTCGTTAATAAAATATCATTTAGATAACTGTTTGTCAATACTTTTTTTTATTTTTTAAATAAAAAATACTGATACCTTAGCATCAGTATTCATAATATTAATTTCTACAAATATCTGCCCAGCCAGTTAATGCTTTCTTCCATCATATTAGTGGTGACAAAATGATTTAAATTGTGATATTCAATTAATTTAATTCTTTCTTTGTTTTTGTACATGGGACTTAGTTTATTATAAAATATATTTTGGCTTTCAATGGGCACCGAAGTGTCACTATCACCATGCATAAGCAATATAGGTCTGTCTGTTAACAGTTCTAAATGATTCATCGGGTCCAATTCTTCAACTCTTTCTTCAATTCTTTCCAATTTCTCTGTAACATCTGCATTCTTGTTGAAATTTTCCCACCAACAGCAGCCGTTCAACACGATAAGTACTCTTATATCCTTGTTGTGTGTAAAAATACCGCCTGCAGTAAAGCCGCCCATCGAATTCCCCATTACTGCAATTCTTTTGGAGTCTGCAGCATGCTTTGACACCAGCTCATCCTGTATAATGCTGTATTCTTCAATATTTCTAAATACTACATCCCAAAAATATTCTATCGCTGCTTCCCGGCCGTAATCAGCCAACGGATTCCTTTCACCGTGATAAATGGCATCCGGAATTACTACCTGATACCCGACTGAGGCTAATATAAATCCTCTCATTCGCTGAGTTTCTTTATTTGAGCTCCAGCCATGGTAGAATACTACTGTAGGTATTGGCTCCTTGGCATCTCTCGGTCTAAAAATAATTGCCGGGATTTCTTGCAGTTTAACTTTTTCCTCTATTATGTAATTTGATTTTATAAAATCGGTCATAAATTCTCCTTAATTTTATTAATATTGTCCCATAAAAATTCTTTCACTAGAAAAAGATGCGGTATAAATTCTATTCATCATCAAAATGATTAAATTCATTATTATTATTATTATTTGCATGGAATTTTGATTCATTATAATAAATATTTAATTTCTTTAAATTTGCGGTCCACAAATAGATTACAAACGGTATAAACAAAAACATCAACGGTTGAATGTTTGACATTAATATAAAATCGAAAATTCCGTGCATTACAGCCGGTACCGTTAATGATTTTTTGAAGAAGTAACGGTGTTCTTCCGGTGTTGAGGAAAACTTAGCCAGTGAAAGATAATACCCCATTGTTACAGCAAACAACATGTGTGCCGGAACCGAAATAATTGCTCTGTAATAACCCACTGATTCAACATCCGAAAACAGGAATACAACATACATTATATTTTCAAAAGTTGCAAAACCCAGGGCTGACATTACGCAGTATACTATTCCATCCAGCTTTTCATTGAAAACAGGATTAAAATACACATACTTAAGCACAACTTCCCTTTTTATATATTCTTCAGTTAAACCGGCAACAATAAATGCCGTGTAGGCAGCTCCAAAAATGCCTCCAAAAATGTTGAAGAATAATAAGAAATTCTCAATAAGTATTGCCGGAATAACATAAAGAGCTCCGAAAACAAACACCTTTAATAACATGCTTATCGGCTCTCTATCGTGTCTGTCAAACCAATAAAAAGTCAATGCCAAGGCTATACCCGGAGTTATTGCTGTAACAAATAAATTTAATTTCACAACATTTTTTCCTCCACTCTTCTTCATTTAATTTAACTATATCATACTTTGCCCAATTATCAGTATCCACATCTAAAGCTATTAATATGAATTTAAGACTTTCCTGAAGAATTGAATTAACGAAATAAAAATACTATCAAGACCGTTTTTAATTGTTATTTATTATATAGCAAAATTTAACAATCTTCAACATTTATATTATTGCTAAAATTGAGGAAACAAAAATCTCCCGATTAATTTCGGGAAATTTTAGTTTATAAGCATAATTTGTTTTTTGTTGTCAGTTCATGTAATGATTATATTAAATCAATGACTTAATCTCCTCTTTAAGTTGAAATCGCAGTTGTTCCATCTGTTTGCGCCACAAAACAAGATCCTTTGCTTTTGCTTTTTTACCATTTAAGATTATAGCCTTACAATTTTGAATCACAGGTAACTCCGCTGCTGCTATTCTTCGGCATGCTTCTATCAAATAATATAGTGTTTCTTCCGGTATGGTAAGGGCACCATATTGATCACAAAATATTATATCTCCCGGATAAATTTCGGTTCCAAAAATATTTACGGGACAATCGAAATCAACCAAGCGAATATTAGCATGGGAAACCATTTTACAGCTTGCGTAAAATCCAAATCCTAGAGGTTTCACTTCCTCTATATCTCTGACTCCACCATTCGTCACAACAGCTACTGCACCCAATGACCTATGAATATGGGCGTTTACCTCTCCCCAAAATGACCCTATGGGTTCTTCATCCAAATCTTCAATTACGGATATAACCGGTCCTTGCACCTTTTCAATAGAAGAATAATAGGCTTCGAAATCGGTAACAAAATCTTTCGGGGCGGGATCTCTTGCCAATATTTTACCGGTAAACGCATACCCTATAAATGACCTTCCATATCCGAGGATTTCCTTAACACTGGGTGAAATAATCCCTTGAGTTTTTTCCCTGACATCAAAACTTTCTATAGCATTACTGACAGTCGGACTATCAAATTCTCTAAGCATTTCAAATATTCTTAATTTTTCATCCGCATCTAAAGTTTTTCTTACAGCCACTTTAACCTCCCGTTATATTCCTTGGATAATAACAATGCTGCCGGTTAATCGATTATTTCATGTTTCAATAAATCCTTGAGCTTAATTTCCCTACCTTCATAGATAGACTGAACAGCACCGGAGCCGACAAGAACTGAATCTACAGCGTCCTGCATTCCCGCCATTTGGTTTAGTGTATCCTCTACATCCCCAATAAACAACATTCTCCTCAGCAATACATCACCGCCATTGTGCCCCAAAAGGGTATAATTTGCGATACCAGTATCATTTGTGAGTTTAATTTCTCCTTTTGTAACACAATATTCATCCATGGTATTGTCACTGTGATATACTCGAATATATTGATTAGAATCCTTTGAGTGTACACCTGTTCTGAATTCTTCAGCTTCCAGTCTGCCTTTTGTGCCTGTTATGGATATTTTCCATCCCTCATAAGGGGAATATACGCATAGAGTCATGGCCATTTGTGCGCCTTTGCTGTATTTAACATTTAAGGACATTGTATCCCAGACATCAATTGATTCATGAAATACGCATTTGTCTCTTATATATCCTGTATCGGCTTCAGTTTTATGATAGAGATCACTTGAAAATTCATCTTTGGTTATATCCCAGTAAAATTCACAGCTGTCCTTATATTTGCAAGTAAGGCAACGCTCGCCGCGTTTTGCGCGATTCGGTCCGAATACCTGCATTGAACCCATTGCAGATACTGATACGGGACTTTGGTCCAACCACCAACTGACAAGGTCATAATAATGTGTTCCCTTTGTAATCAATAAGCTGCCTGATTTATCTATTTGACCGTGCCATCTTCTGAAATAACTGGATCCATGAGTATAATCGTTAAAATATTCAAGATTAACAAAAAGGGGTTCTCCAATTTCTCCCTTATTAATAAGCTCTTTTATTTTTTGATTGTAGGGTATGAAACGAAAATTAAATGTAATTGCAAGATTTTTTCCTGTGCGATTTTTAGTCTCAATTATCGCATTGGTTTTTTCTGCATTAATTGTTAAAGGCTTTTCCGTTATTACATCGCAACCTAATTCCATGGCCTTTATAATATATTTATCGTGCAGACTGTCGATTGTGGTAACAATTACTACATCCGGATTTGTCTCTTTGACCATGGCTTCAAAATCGCTATATACCGGAAGATCGTCGCCGCCGGAACGCTCTACGATTCTCATTGCCGATTCCGGATGTCTTGAGAACAGAGCAACAATTTCACCAAGCTCCGGATTTGCTACCATTGGCTGAATATACATGTTTAATGCACGTGAACTGGCACCGGCTATTGCATATTTTTTTCTCATATTCACTTTCCTTTCTAAGTGTGCACAGGAGACTATAGGTCTTCAAATAACCTTTCACACACTTCTTTATTTTTTTGATACTCTCTATAATCAGACATTTGACATTCAAAACTGATGCTGCCCTTATATTTTGCCTTTCGTAAAGCTAAAATAAATTTCATAAAATCCTCGGATGGATTATTTCCGGGACATTTGCGTTCATGTTCCGAAAGGTGGACATGCCAAATATAATGCGCATATTTTTCAATTTGTTCGGGAGTTTTTTCATTATACATTAAATTATAAGAATCTGCCACAATTCCAACATAAGGACTGTCGCACATCTTACAGAGCTTAACAGCATGGTCTATTGCGTTTAGGTAGTTGCATAAATCAGGATGCAAAGGTTCTATAAGAATCTTCATTCGTCCTTTTTCAAGTTTAGGCAACAATATGTCTACGATTAATTTCTGCATGCAATAATCACCATAGGTGCTATTTACTCCATCAGGCAGCCTGCGGGCATAGCCGCTCCCAAAAACTATACCTTTGCAACCAATATGTTCAAGCCTTGGGATTAAGCCATTTAAATAATTTTCAATTTTTTTTGTATTGCTGTCATCACCAATTAAACTTATATCTTCAGGAAAAAGATTTGTAACATAATCACAATTTAAACCGTTAACATTTAATCCATTCTTTAATTGTTCAAATTTTTCCTCAGATATTTGCCCAATTGTCATTGCAGGAAGCTCAACAAATTCAAACACTTTGGCTAATTTCCCATAATCTTCCATATGCAACGTATAAGTGTCTTTGCTTAGAAAGTTAGTGCAGACTCCAATTTTCATAAATACCTCAACACTCGGATTATAATGTGATATCATCTTCTTCACAATCTATATCTTGTATAATCACTTCGCCAACCACATGTTTTACAGGTTTTATTTTTAAACTGTCCGGTTTTTTTCTTACAATTGCTAATATTAAAATAATGAACCCAATTAAAAGCCCTATACCGGTTGTTATAAATTCAGGAAATACAATAAGGCTACCGCCTAATGCCGCTAACAACAATAATATTTTTGAGTTTCTCTTATATTTTTTCGCATCCTCCGGCAAGTTATCTTCTTCTTTTGAAGCTAAATTAGCTGCTAAAACTATTCCCATTCCAACAATATAACCCAAAACACTTGATATGGTTTCCGGAATAATAATGGCCACACCCGATATTACTAATAATGCCCGTAAAAATTTACTGTTAATAGTAACGCCTACATAGTGTTCAAGTCCTGCAGCAAGGAAAAATGTACCTAAAAACAAATAAACAGAAGCTTGTATGATTTCAGGCATGGTACCTTCCAATAGTATTGCCGGGTTATATACAAAACTATATGCTGCAAGGAAAGCAACCAAAGACCAACGTAATGCCATCCACCCGGTTTTCCATGGATTCCCGCCTGAAATACTTGCTGCAGTGAAAGAAGCAAGACAAACAGGAGGCGTTACTTGTGCAAATATGCCGAAATAAAACACAAACATATTGGCTGCAAGCCTGCTAACGCCTAATTCTATCAGGGATGGACAGAACAGTATTGAAGCAAGTAAATATGCTGCAACGGTAGGCAAGGCCATACCAAACAGAATACAACCAAGCATAGCAATAAATAAAGCAAAAAATAAGTTTTGACCGCCAAATCTTATCATTAAATTTGCAATTTTATTGGCAAGCCCTGAATTTATTACACAGGCAATGATTATTCCCGCCGTAGCCGTTGGAATGGCTATTCCGGCAGACTGCTTACATCCACGTATTACAGCCTCAAATACCTTTGACAAAGATACCTTTGTTTTACCGAATAAATTAATTATTACAATTGTGAGTGATGAAATAACAGCAGATCTCATCAATGAATATCCCGCTATGATCATATAAATCAACACAACTGCTGGAAATAACAAATATATGCGGGGTAAAATCGGAGAAATATTGAACCCTTCAGACATAATCCCTTGCTTTGTCTGACGGGAAATAAAATCCACAACAAGGAATATTGCTAAGTAATATGCTATTGCAGGAATAGTTGCTGCACCACATATGCGTTTATATTCAATGCCCAGCATTTCAGCCATAACAAATGCACCTATCCCCATAACCGGCGGCATAATTTGTCCGCCTGTAGAAGAAACTGCCTCAATTGCTCCGGCTTGTTCCGGCGTATATCCTGTCTTCTTCATCATAGGGATAGTCATACAACCTGTTGTCGAGACATTTGCAACGGCAGCACCTGAAATTATTCCCATCAATCCGGAAGAAACTACTGCAGCTTTTGCAGGCCCTCCCGTTCCCTTGCCAAAATTTAACCCGATTTCAATCAACAACTGGCCGCCGCCGCAAGCGGCAAACAAGGCTCCAAAAACCATAAAATAGAATAGATAAGAGTGTGATGTGGTTAATGGAGTTCCAAAAACTCCGGTTGTTGTCATAGTCATCATTTCAACAAATTTCTTTAAGTTTGTTCCGGAATGCCTCAAGCCGCTTGATCTTGGCATATATTTTCCAAGCCATAAATAAGCGATGCACAGTAGAATGAAAAATACAAAGCCCATTCCTAATGTCCTGCGAGCTGCTTCCAAAAGAACCACCATTACCATAAAAGAAACAATCATGTCCAAAAGTGTTACACCCGCAAGATAAGGTATTCTTGTACCAAGTCTTGTTCCTTGAGATATGAAATAAATCAAAATAAAAACAATAGCAATATAAGCAAGATAATCAATAAACTTCAATCTCTTAAGTTTGGGATTGTTTTTATCAATTGGATTGTATAAATATACCAGCGCCAGTGCAAAACATAAGTGAATCGGAACCCCGATTATATATGGAACCGTCCCTTTCAAAACAATATATAGTTGGAATGCAACAAAACATACGCTAACAATTATAATGATGTGTTTTTTTATGTTTGTCTCTTTTATGGTATTGAACATACCCATAATGATCTCCTTTTTGTCTATTTACAATAATCATAACTAAACTAACAAAATAAAAACTTATTATATTTTGTTATTGTTACGATATTTATTCAATTGGTGCATTCAACTGAGAATACACCAATTGAACTTCTTCAAACAAGCATGATTATTTGATGTATCCCATTTCCTTATAGTATCTTAATGCGCCAGGATGGAGAATTTCTGTTAAAATTTCGCCGCCTTTTTCAGGTTGGAATACCTCTAAAGCTGCTGATGCAGCAACCAATTTATCCTTATTCTCACAAACAGTTTTTGTAATTAAATATGCGAGATCTTCATCAAGATCAGACCTGGCTATTAGGCAGTTAGGAGCGCCCACTGTAAGGATATCTTCGTCATGGCCAATAAACTTTGAAGCTCCGGCTTTCCAAATGTCTTTTGTCCAGCCTTTTTCTGCTAAAGCATTGGCTGTTTCTTCAGCCATACCTACAATTTTACATTCTGTGTTTGTAGTTAATTGAACTGTTGCAGCTTGGCCATTTGGTAAATGGTCAATAGTTACATCTGCCAATCCATCTTGGAACGCAGTACCTATATTTGCTGCCGTATCCCTTGTGACAGTACATCCCCATGAAATTAAATCGTCTTCCGTAACATTTAATGCTTCAAGCACTTGCATAAAAGCACCCTCTCCGAGGTTTCCTTTTTGTTTAACATAAAAGTTTGCAGGTACCTTGTTTTTAACCAAATCTTCTATTGATGTACAGTTTGTTTTATCAATAAATGCTTTGCTGAATAGAATTGTGATATGAGGCATATCCAAACCATTAACTAAACTTGAAACACCTCCTGTTACTTTACCCAAATCCATAACGCCATTTTCGTTTTCCATAGACCACCTAACTGATATACCATTCATAACTACAAGGTCAGTGTCACCATTAATCACACTGTACTGGGCAGTCAATCCTCCGGGTGATGTCTCAGGAACATCAATTGTTGACCCTGGTGGTAATACATCTAACAGCATATTTGCAATTGTCGTTGAGTAAGTATAAATTGCTGTTGTAGATGCCATTGAAATAAACATTAGGTCTACAGGATCCTTAATTTCGCCTGCCTTTTCATCGCCAGGTTCGATATTGGGTTCTTCTTGGGCAGGCTCTTTTGTTTCGGGAGCGCTACTGTTGCTGTTGCACCCAACAAGACCAAATACCAATAAAACAACAAGTATACTAGCTATAACCTTTCTCATTTTTTAAAATCCTCCTATTTTTTATTTTCTACCAATTTTACTGCATAATCTATTGCATTAACCAGACTCGCCTCATTGGCAATTCCCTGGCCTGCATGCCCAAATCCGGTGCCATGATCAACCGATGTACGAATTATTGGAAGACCAAGTGTAATATTTACCCCTTCGACTGCATCCCATTTTCTTTCTTTTTTATTGTAGTTAAAACCAATTACCTTAAGCGGGATGTGTCCTTGATCATGATACATACATACAACAACATCATACCAGCCGCCACGTGCTTTTGAAAAAATTGTATCCGGCGGCACAGGACCTTCTACATAAATTCCCTCTAACCGTGTGGTATTTATTGCAGGTATAATTTCCTCTATTTCTTCGGTACCAAACAGTCCATTTTCACCCGCATGGGGATTTAGACCGGCTACACCTATACGCGGCTCCTTTATCCCCATATCCATGCATCCTTGATTAGCTATTCGAATAACATCAGCCACCCTATCCTTGCAAACCATATCACATGCTTGTCGAAGCGAAACGTGGGTAGAAACATGTACTACCCGGAGATTCTGATGAGCCAACATCATAGTATATTTTTTTGTTCCGGTATATTCAGCGAAAATCTCAGTATGTCCGTTATAATGAAAACCTGCCATGTTTAATGCTTCTTTGTTTAATGCATTCGTTACTGTTGCATCAATTTCTTTTTGTAGAGCAAGTTCAATGACTTTCGTAACACTTTGAAAAGCCGCGTTGCCGCACATAGCCGATACTTTTCCAAATTCAAACTCTCTAAAATCAACTAAGTCCATATGAAATATATTAATTGTATCAGGCAAAAAATTTGCTTCCGAAATGCTGGAAATTTGATTAATCTTCATCTCCGGATGACCCACTATCACAGCTGCGCGCTCAATAATCCTTGCATCTCCTATTACTACCGGATTACATAGTTGTTGGATTTCAGTTCTTGCTAATGCTTTAACGCACAATTCAGGTCCGTTCCCGGAAGGGTCTCCCATTGTAATGCCGATAATCGGTTTTCTGTACTTCATTTTAGCTCATTCCTCTTTTTTTATTTTCTTCTAATACCTGTTTGATTTTATTCATGCCTTCCGCTGAAACTCCGGTAAATGGTTTTCTGCATTCGCCAACATCATATCCAAGCAGCCTAACCGCTATCTTTACAATTGTATTTGGGTTGCCATATTTAAAACACTCCCTGAAAGATGCTATAGATTCCTGTGCAGCTCTGCATTCGTCAAGCTTTCCTTGTATGAACAGTTCATATATTGAAGCCAGAACTTTTGGATACACATTTGAACATCCTGCAACACCACCTGCGCCACCTGCCATAAGAGTAGGAAGAATCAGCGAATCATTCCCCGAAAGCACACAAAATTCCTTATCTGAAATATTTCGCGTTTGATTGTAATAAGCAAGTATATTATTAAAGTCTCCTGAAGAGTCTTTAACTCCCACAATATTTGGTGCATCTTTAGCTAAACGCGCAACCGTTTCCGGTAATAACATGTTTCCGGTACGCATCGGTATATTATATAATATTATTGGTATGTCAGGAACAGCAAAAGCTACATCCATATAGTGTTTATATAGTTCCTCTTGAGATGCTTTTGCAAAATATGGTGTAATTACCGATAAAGCATCGACACCTTTTTTTAATGCTATTTTACTTAAACGTATAGTGTCCTGAGTAGATATACAGCCTGTACCCGCAAACACCGGTACCCTGCCTTTCACTTGCTCAACGACTACTTCTAATATACGCTCTTTTTCCATTTCCCTGAGACAAAATCCTTCCCCATTAGTTCCAAGCGGAAAAATTCCGTGAATACCGCTATCTATAAGTCTTTCAACCTGTCTTCGAAGCTCCTCCTCATTTAAGCTTTCATCAGTTTTCATAGGGGTAATTATCGGTGTGATAATTCCATAAATCTTCATCTTGACCATTTCGTTTCTCCTTATAGTACCTGTAAATACATGGACCGTGCATCTGCAGCTGTAATTTCACGCATGTTGTTGACCAACAATCTTTTTACTTCCATTCCGCCCCTTACCAATTCATCAACATCATCTCTACTAACACCAAATGAAGTCAGGCTCTGAGGAATATTCAAATTTTGAATAATTTTTTCGATACGGTCCAAAATCCAAGCAGATTTTTCCTCATCTTTTTCAATGTTTCCAAAAGGCCATAATCGATTATACGCACTAACCAATAAAGGACGTATGGATGGTTCGTTAAAACGCATTACCGGCATCAGCATAATCGCATTGGAAATCCCATGCGGAATATGGTATTTACCGCCTAAAGGATAACTAAGTGCATGTACACCGGTGGTACCTGAAGCAGTAATTGCAATTCCAGCATAAAAACTAGCCAATAACATATTCGATTTTGCATCCATATTGCCATCGCAAGCAGATTCAATATTTTTTATAGTAAGTTCAAACGCGCTTAAAGAGTACAAATCACTAAAGGGATTGGCTTTTTTTGAGGTATAGCACTCTAATGCGTGTGCTAAGGCATCAATACCGGTTGAAGCAGCAATAGAACTGGGTAAATTTCTTATCATTTCAGCATCAAGTATTACATAATCAGCAATCATTTCATTGCTTACAATACCAATCTTTAGCGACTTTTCAGGTACTGTAACAATTGCATTTGGTGTTGCTTCTGCTCCTGTTCCTGCTGTTGTAGGTATCATCAAAGTTCTAATTGTTTTTTTAGCTTTGCTTGGTGTTTCCAACAAGTCTTTAACCGTATATTTGTCAGTATTTAAAACAGATACGAGTTTTGCTACATCTATTACGCTGCCTCCTCCGACTGCTATAATAAAATCAGCTTCGGATGAATTAAATCTTTCAACAACATCTTGTGCCTGCATATAGGTAGGCTCTACCGGCAAATCTTTAAATACAATAAAAGGAATATCTTTCTCAACTAAAATATCAATAATCGGGTTTATTAAACCCGTTTCGTAAACATTCTCGTAAGTAAATATCGCAACCTTTTTAACATCTTCAACAATTTCACCTACATTATTTATAGAATTTAGCCCCGCATAAACTGTTTTTGGCATAATCAATTTATATTGTTCCAACATTTTTTCGCCTCCGTAAAGTATTATAACATGTTTATTAAAAACCCCAATTGGAAAAACCTGTTGTATTTCATCATACTATTCTTATGTATTATACTGTTTTCAAGTGTTTTATAACTTCCAAAAGAGCTGTGGAGGATCCAAAACCCCCTGCCTTGGTCACTATTCTAACATTATGCGCTTTGCCTCCGGATAGTAATCCCAGCGGTATGCCGGCAAGCACCTCCTCCTGCAAATCAATACCTTCCGTATTTAAAGCATAGAGTACATGAAGCGCAGTATCACCTCCCGTAATAAGCAAGCTTTCAACTATATCCTTATCAACTAACCCTTTTACAATTTCACCAATGGCTATAGCCACGTCTCTGCTATGTCTGCTTGTTAACAAATCCATTTCGCAAGGTAGCTTAAATAGTGTATCAACAGCTATAATCAAGGGACTGATTATTTCTTTTTGATTATTATAAAATGTCATAGCATCTTCAATTATTTTTTGAACCTCTTCGAGTAGTTTGCCG
>Ga0209723_1005949_pt1 | contig 12156 bp, 9 predicted proteins | sample BiotimSIPDNA_2_FD_185750 | JGI IMG/M metagenome (GOLD analysis project Ga0209723, IMG submission 185750) | Anaerobic biogas reactor microbial communites from Washington, USA - Biogas_R2 time_0 SIP DNA (SPAdes) (version 2) | ecosystem: Engineered > Bioreactor > Anaerobic > Unclassified | place... | reverse complement strand
GGCAGATTATTTAAGGCATGTGGTCAGTTCCAAAAGGGGAAACTACCTGGCTTATTTTTCCTCTTACAAGTATATGCTTAGCGTGTATGATATCTTTAAAGAAAAGAATCCTGGTCTTAAAACAGTCATACAAACATCAACGATGTCCGAACCTCAGAGAGATCAGTTTCTGGAGAATTTCCAATGTGAACCGCAAGAGACATTGCTGGGTTTTTGTGTTTTGGGCGGAGTGTTTTCTGAAGGAATCGATCTTAAGAGTGACCGTTTGATTGGTACAATCATAGTGGGAGTCGGTTTGCCACAAATCTGCCTTGAAAGAGATATTATTAGAGATTACTTTCAGGAAAATAAAAATTGTGGTTATGAATATGCTTACCTTTATCCGGGAATGAACAAGGTGATGCAGGCAGCCGGTCGGGTAATCCGTTCAGAACAGGATAGGGGAGTTATTCTGCTTATCGATGAAAGATACAGTAATTATCAATACAGAAATCTTTTTCCAGCGGAATGGTTTCCCCATAACCGGGTTTTTGTTAATACTTTGGGTGATTATCTGAAGCAATTCTGGGATGAAAAGAATAAATGAAGCAAAACCTTTTTACCGGGAATCATAATAATCCGGTGGGTTTTACACAATTGTTTGCATCAATAATAATCGGAATGTTTCCCCTACAGGGAAAGAAAATACACACATATCCATTTTTCCTAGAATAATGAAAGCTCTACAAGCTTTCTGTTGATCCTGAACAATTCTGAAATGTGATTGTTACAAAAAAGCCTGTGGGGCATTCATTCTTGTAAAAACCCAATTCCCGCATTCCCTGTAGGGGAATCATAATTAATCCGGTGGGTTTTACACAAGCGGCTCCCACAACAATTCATAATCAGGTGTATACTTACTGTTAAAAATCCTTGCTTCCATATTAAGAATATTTTTATGCCGATCCTTGTAAAGAATGATTGAATATATACCTGCCAGTGCTTTAAAATTTTTGACAGCACTATTGCCAAAGACATCTTTACCGTATTTGTTTACTGCTTCGAAGATCGCGGATTCAATCACTGCAGCAGCATCATTGTCTTTTGCAAAAGAAACCAGATCCGATTGAAGGAAGATAATTTGAAAGACTATTTTTGCCTGAATATATTCCTTGCTGGTTTCAAAACCCTGAACGATCACCTGTGATTCTCCAGGTATGGGTAGATAAATTTCCCCACCTGCTTCTTTATAATCGATGCTCAGTGCTTTTGGTTCAAGTCTGAATATCTTATCGACTTCATAATCAACGCATTTTACAATGCTGTTAAGGTCTCTTTTTCGGGCCACCCTCAAACTGTTGAATGAAAAGTTATAGCCTCTTGACAGGAAATCAGAATCGGTATCAAATATTTCAATTAAATCATCATGATGAAGAAGTTCATGTTTAAAATCCTGTTCTATCGAACATTTGATCCCCTTTATATCCAGGTGTTTTTGCGGTCGTACTATGAAAAAAACGGCAAATGGCTCACCAGGTGAAGCATTCTCATACAGCTTTGACTTCTCGATGAAATGGACCTGAAGATCTGCAAAGAATATTGCTGATGGCGGAGTAGGAGGATCCAGTGGGATGGTGAAAATCAATTTACCATTTGAAACATATTCAAGAGCGAAGGAAACCGCTTGAAAGTTATTATTGTAGAACTGTCCGGCTCGCAGAAGTTTATTGACTTTCGCGCTTCCACTGACGCTTACAAGAGTCTGATAGTCACTGGCAAAGCTCATTTTGGCCTCTCCTATATGAGTGTTTGATGATGTGTAATTATTTATTAGGTAAGTTCCTCTTATAATTGGTTGAAAAAATCGCCAAAGAAACAGCTAAACAAAGAATAGAAACTCAGGCTTATCGGTTTAGATTTTTTTTCCGATTAAATATTTGACTCAAGAGCTGAAAACTTTTACAGGTATGAAACCTGGTATTCCCGTGTCTTAACCGAAAAATCGAAACTGAGCAAAATTGAAAGAAATTACAGATCAAAAAAGGAACGGATTTGAGCCACAGGGTGCTTATATATTTGATAATATCAGTTATGCACCTTTGCCAGTATGCATAAATTTTGAAGAAATTGATAATTTTGCAACTATTCAGCGATTTCCGAAATGTGATTGTTACACTGATGCCAGTAGGGCATTCATTCATATAGAAAAACCCCCCCAATTCCTGCATTCCCTATAGGGAATCATTTTAAATATTATGGATGATTTTACGGCCATAGCCTGATGCCTGCCATATCGAGGGTTCTGTCTTTAAAGCCGAAGGCAATGCCGCTCGCATTCTGAATTTCTATCGGTATGCCACAAAAGTTACCAATAAAGGGCGCATGCCTTACCAGAAAATCATAATGTCCCTATCATGTTCCAGTGTTCGGCTACGTACATAGCACGTTCATGATTCAGGTGTCGTAATTCATTCAAGGGATAATGGCAGTACATTCTAAGTTCCGTTAGGAAGGTACTATTTGTAGAAAATCAATCGAATAAAACTTTATAGTCCAGTAGGGACGGACATATTTATAGGAAAACATAAACGAAAAACACAATCTTGAATACCCTATCCCTGATGATTTTAAACTAAATTAAATTATTTAGTAATTTTACAGATCTTTCCTGGGAAGATTATGCAAACAGATTCGTCTTTAAATGATGACAAGCTTCTGCTCGAAGAACTGTTTTCAGGTAAACAGCGGGCAGGAAGAGTTTTTCTTGATCGTTTCGGCGGCCTCATCCATGCTGCTGTTCGGTCAGTCACTATCAGATCGAAAACGGTTGATCATGAGGATCTTTTCATGGAGGCACTGGGGCACCTGTTCGAGGATGAGTGTAAGGTGCTTAAAAGTTTCAAATGGAGTTGTAAATTTTCAGCGTTTCTGTATCTGGTATCACGAAGGTTTGTTTTGGACAAAATTACACGTGAAAATAAGCAGAGTAGTGCAAATGTATACGAGATCAATATCGATTCGCTTTTTTTGGATTCATCCGATGATTCTGAGGACATTATTTTCAGTGATGAACAGCGGAGCTCATTCAATGAGGCTTTTGAGAAACTCGATCCGAAAGATGCTCTTTTTATCCGGATGCTTGTTCTGGAAAAACAGCCAGTTGAGGATGTCATGAAATTCTTTGGGTGGAACAGCGTGAATACCGTTTATGCCCGTAAGAACAAATTAATCGAAAAATTAAGAAGTCTTTCCCGAAAGGCTCTTCAGCGCAGGGGTATTATATATGAATAAAAAGGCTAACCGCAGAATTGATCCGGAAACCATGGGAATTATAGCCGAAAACGGGATAGGGAAACTACGTTTATCAAAAGAACAGATTGCCTGGCTTAATGCTGAAGGATATAAGGAATTAGAAATATTGAAAAAAGTGAAACATCCCGAAGAATATGAACCGCTCCCCTCAAAGCTGCACCAGGCAGCAGTTGAAAGGTTTTTTCCTTTTCAGCAGGATGCTCAGATCAGCCCGGTTCCGCTTCATATAAAATGTATTAATGGGATTTTAGAGCTGATCGAATTACCTCAAACCTGGGTTATAGGCAGTCCTGCATTTTCATATCGTTCTTCCAATGACAATCAAAAACAGCTTACCTTTAGACATGTTGCTCAGAAAGTCACAGCCCATATCGAATTATTGTCCCGCTCCAGTGATACAACCGACATCAGTGTCAGATGCAATGATTGTTCGGGAAACCCTCTTCCCTGTTTTGAGGTTGAGCTTTTACGTTCAGGAAGATGCATCGAATCGGTGTCATCAAGTGACCCAGGGCCTATCACTATTAAAAATGTGTCTAAAGGAACAATGCAACTATGCATACACACTTCCCAGGGACCAGAAATAAAACTGGATATCAGAGTCGACTAATGCAGAAAACAATATCCTTACATTTAGAGATTTTGGGTACGGATTCGACCTGGCAGTGGAAAATTTTCCATCGGCACGGAAACGGCAACTCCAGTATTTCAGGAAAGTTGCCATTTCCGGTTCAGATCAAACCGAAAGATGTATTAAATCTACTGCAATCCGATAATTTTCAGAATCGAACAGAGTACGCTAATTTTGGGGCCAATCTGCTAAAACTGGTTATTCCCGCAGAACTCTCCGAAATTTTTTCTGCAGCAGACAACGGCGATTGCCTTTTTGAGGTACCCTCACCCTGGGCCTCGGTTCCATTTGAGCTTTTATTTGATGCCAAAGGTTTTTTTTGCGAGCGATTTAAAATCGGAACCATCATTCACGTTTCAGGCAAAGAAACCGGGTTTAAGCCAAATGCGGTCAGGCCGCTTTCGTTTGGAATAATCGCCGATCCATCCGCAGATTTACCGCATGCCTACGAGGAGGGCTTAGCCATTAAGAAGTTATTGCAGGGGAGTGGTTATCCAGTCCGAATGATAAGTGATGGTGAACCATTAAGGGTTTATGAAACATTTACCGGCGCTTCTGTGATACATTTTGCCGGGCATTCAGTTTTCAGCTCTGAAGAGAAGCAGTGTGGTTGGAAGCTGAAGAATGGAAAGTTATTCAACATAAATAAGCAGATTGCAGAAGGGGTTGGGAGCAGTCCATTGGTTGTTTTTTCGAATTCGTGCGAAGCAGCACGTACATCCGCGACACTTGCAGGGATAGCTGGAGCAATGATGCAGTCGGGGGTCTTTCAGGTTATCGGACCGATGACCCGGGTTTCGGATGCCGAGGCCCGAGATTGTGCCGCGATGTTCTTTCAGGAATTTCTCAAATCAGGCCAACCTGCAAAATCTCTGTATGCGATGAAAAAGAGCTGTAAGCAAAATCCTGCCGGTTTGGTATACAGGCTCTTTGGTGATCCCTGCTGGGTATTTCCACAGGCATCATTATCACCTGAAGAGGAAGTAAAACCGCAGAAAAGCTCCAGAAAAAAGAGGAATAAATTATTTTTTATTACGATAGCAGCAATTTTATTAATTTTACTGACACTGATTCTGTTCTTACCGCTTCCCGAGAGCAGTGGAATCATGTATATCCCCGGCAAGTGAGAACATGCGAAACACTATTGTTCAGGAAACTTTCATAACGTAATTTTTGATTTTAAAAAAAAGAGGAAGATCTTTTCCGTTTCCCCGTCTTTTAAAGATGAAATGCAGATTATCATGTTTATTTCACATATTCCAACGGAGGAGTTTATGAACCGTTTTATTAAAAGTTTAAGTGCAATGGTAATTGCTTCATTTGTGGTTTTTTCCATGGTCGGGTGTGGAGGTAAATCCGTTGTAAAGGATACCGGGAGTGCTGCTGAAGCTGAATTAACTCATCCTAAATTAATCGAGGATTTGATTCAGAAGAAATATAGCCAGTCAATTCATGCAGTAGGTCAGGGTTCTGCACCCGATAAGATTACTGCGGTTAAGAAAGCACGCCTGGATGCCCAGAACCAGATTGGCTATACTTTCCGCAATGACATGAGTGCACTTCAAAAGAGTTTCCTTGAAGCGGTGAACAATGAACAGCTCGAAGAGTACGTCTCCACAATTGAAAGTTTCACCAATATAACCTTGCAGGGTGTTACCGAAGCAAAATCAATGCTTTCCCAGGGTAAAGACGGATATACCGCTTACGTGCTTATGACTATTTCTGCCGAAACGATTAAAGATCTGATCGATGAGAGAACTAATACTCTTACCAATTTCAAGGCGCTCAAAGCCTATAAGGAACTCGAGGAACGGGTCGCCAAAGACAATGCTGCCCGTGCACAGGCAGATCCGCAGTAATTTGGGATCAAATGTTTATGTCAAAGGTACAGGATTCACCTGCCGGATATGAAATATTCCGGCAGGTGATTTTTTGTAATTTTACACAAAAAATAAAAGCTACGGCAGCTATATTAACAGTCGTGTTTCTGGGATGTTGCAGGCAGTGCCTTGACACATCTTCTGGATCTGCTTTAGCAACTGATGAACCTTTCTGTGTGATCGATACAAAGTATCCGGTCTGGTTTTTTCAGCCCCCCCGGGGTGCTGTTACCGGTTTCTACTACGATACGGTCTCTTCACTGTCTGATGCAAAAATCAGGGCCGCAGGCTATCGCTCAATGCGGTTTTTCGGAAAATTCCGTTATTATGAGGATGAACAGACGGATGATTTTCAGGACAGTATTTCGTTTTATTTCAGGGAGCCGGATACGGTTTTGGCTGAAAATCTGCAGGTTGTCGATTCTTTTTTCATGTGCTGTACAGGGAAGATTTATTTACTGGCGGAGAATGCATATTCAGTTGATACTACACGTATAGATGCCTGTTCCTGGTCAGCAAATAAAAAGGACATACCTGCAGGGAAAATGTTTGCAACCGGTGAATATCGTTTTGAGTACTACAATCAATCGTTAAGCTGGATGCATGCAGAGGAGAATGCAGTCAAAAATTTATGTGACCAGGCTCTTCATCGATTCGCATCGCTGCGGAAACAAGACGAATCAGAACTGTCTACTGTAATGATGAAGCAATTTGATCTGGCAATAAAAAATATCGTTATCGAACAACGAATCTTCGATGAAGCAGATAATATCTGCCGTGTAACCATTTCTTGCAATATCGGTGATATTGTTCCCACACCATCAAGTGAGGTTTCTCCATGAAAAACATCTCAACTTTTCTATTAATGTTTGTTGTTCTGCTGGGTTCATGCGTAAAAAAAAAGGAAAAGACAGATGAAAGTCTTTCCGCGGATAAAGCGGTTGTCACCGAAACTTCTGACGTTATCTACACGGCAATGGTTGTGAAAGGAAATGTATCGTGGTCAAGTGATGACAGTCTGTGGAACCGTCTTGAAACCAAAATGCCTCTTCAGTATGGAAGTTTTGTGGAAACCGGTAAAAAATCTGCCACAACCCTTATAGGAAGCATTGGTGATGTGGTTCAAATGAGTGAACAGGCAAAAGTGCAGCTTACGATCGAAGAGTTACTGAAACAGGGAGAACGCTCTTCGCTTGCAATGCGTGGCATACGACTGCTTCTGGGAAAAGCCAGGTTCGAAATTAAGCAGGGCGGAAAATTCATGGTAGAAACGCCTTCAGCAAGAATCGATGTCAAAGGAACAATCTTTGTGGTAGATGTTGACAGTACCGGAAAAACCGATGTTGCTGTTATCGAGGGAGTTGTCAATGTAGTGCCTCTAAAGGATCCTTCACAGGTGAAGGAATTATTACCGGGTAAGGTATTGAGAAATTCAGGTAATGTCGATGCTCGTATCGACAGTTATACCACCGATGATACTTTATTAACTTACGGTGTTGAGCCAGTTTCCGATTTGAATCAATCAAGAGAAACATCCAGTGATTCTGGTAGCGATAATACTGCTGCGTTACTCAATGATAAAGAAGTGAAGAATCGACTTACCCCCACTCCCGGATACCATGGTAAGGCAACGCAGAAAGCGGGAACCGAGGCGATAGAACGAATCAACCGTGAAGTTCAAAGGACAACCGAAAAAATCGAGTCAGAAAAAGCTGCTTTTGAAATGAAAAAAGACAGTATAGCAAATGTTCATGCCGAAATAAAAGCTGCTGAAGAGAAGAAACCGGAGCTTGCACGGGAAGAAGCTCAGTTCAGACTTGACAACGAGAGATCAGTTGTCGGGGAAAAGATGGACGCGCAACGGGTGAAGACCGAAAGTAATTTCGATGAAGAACTCAATGCTTCAAGAGGTATATCTGACAAAGCACGAATGGAAGCGGAAAAAAGGATGCAGATGGAGCGGTCATCTGTTAAGCAGTCAGATAGAAGGCTTGGAACTTCCGGATCTGGCGATGCTTTTGAGGAGTTGAAGAGGAGAAGAGGAGAGTGAGTTTTGATATTCTGCAGTGTCAGGTTAATTTTATAAAAATCGACTCAGATCTGAAGACATCATATTTTCAATATTTTTAACAGCCCATTCATCTGCTTATGGTAAAAATGAAAAAAGAATCATCTCCTGAAAGCCCTGAAGGGCATAGCCGTAAGGCTTAATTCCGATTGTTACAAAATTTCCCCGATGTCCGCTAAACGCTCCCGCCCCCTAAATCCCCCGATGGGGGACTTTAAGATCTCATGGTGTAACTGTGAACTTGATTCCGAGGTCTTTTCCGTTCTTAAGTCTCCCGATGTACATTGGGAGATTTAGGGGGCGGGAGCGTTTATTTGTTTAGCTTCACTTGGCTATCTTTACCTAATTGCTATGCCCTGAAGGGGGAAAATATTTTGCCCAGGCAGTCGGCCTGGGCTGAAGGAGCGGAAGCGCATCTATAAATAAATGAAAAAAAAGGCAGCCCGGAAAAATATTCCGGACTCCCGAAGCTAAATGCGGTTATTTAGTTACCTACCCTTTTCGCAGTTTCTCTTTTCATCATTACATTTTGCTATACAGGTGCTGTAACGGTTTGCACTTTCAGGTCCATAAGTGAAGCTACACCCTTTAGAACAGCTCAAATAATCGGTCAAGCAAGTACTCTGATTTGATTCAAATCCGGATTTTTTCGGATTGTATGTACTGCCACTGGATGTAGATGTACCTCCGATATCGGTAAAATCCCTAACCATCATGAAATTGAAGGTTCCGATACAAACCTGCTGACCGGTTGTCAGATTGAATGTTCCCATAGCTCCAACTCCTGAGAATACAGAACCGGCAAGAAGATCGTCTGGATGAGACTGAGTCAGGGCGATGATTCTGATATCCTGACGATTAAAAACTATGTCGCTTCGCGAAAGAATTATCAGCAGGTTTTTCTGATCAACAATTCCACCTTCAAGATCCCAGGTTCCCCATGTACCAATAAACATATTATTGGTTGTTGATGGTACAATCGTCATATTTGTGATAGTATAGTTGTTTACGGGGACGTACTGCTCACACCCATCCTGATCGTAAAAAATGCAGGCCCATTTTCCTTTCAATAGTGAAGTAGTCAGATTTATCGACTGAGGTTCATCTGCCTCTTCATCCTCCTCTTCTTCTTCAAGTACAACGTTTTCACATTTCATTTCATACTTTGAAATGAGAAATGCTTTTGATTTATAACCGCTGGCCCTGAAATCAATAGTGTCAACAGTAGCCATCGCAGCAGCTACATTACTTGATTCAGAGGAAAGAAGCTGCATGCTTTTACTGGAAGGTTGGGAAATGCTTATCCTTTCGGCATGTTTTGTCAGTGTATATTTGAACTGGCTGGATCCGATTCCAACGGTGAGTATATAAACCCCCGGAGAAACCGATTTGTTGAGAATTTTTTGTATCTGGTAAGAGTGAGAACCAGATCCAAGGTTTCCGCTGGACCACGAAACGATATTTCTGCCCTTAATATCGAATAATTGTACTTTTACATTCTCCGGTTTTGCCAATGTTAAACAAATATTATTGTTGGTAAAATGGACATTATTGAAGGCAACTGCCCGGGGAGAGCTGAATTTGTTTACTGCAACTACATTCTTCTGAAGGTAGTATTCTCCCGAAGCGTTGGTTGTAGTACGGATATCTGCTTTTCTTAATGAAACGGTACAGTTTTTCAGTGGATTTCCGTTTTCTTTCAAGACCTTGCCGGAAATGGAGATAGTCTGTGCACTAATTGATAATGCCATTAAAAGAAACATTGTTATTGATTTTGTTTGAGTATTCATTCTACTTCCTTTGAGTATTGTATAATTGGTGAATATTATTATGTAAATTAATCACTTGTAATTGCAATTTATGGCAATCCTGGTGGTTATGCATCCTTTCCATCGTGGTGCTCTCGTAAAAACATTACTGCAAGACTTATTGCACCGGTCAGAACTGCTCCGCCGATTTTCAGAAGTGTCCCGCTTGCTGGTGTTTTTCGCCACTCTCGTTTGCACTCCCGGCAAATATATTCGTGAATTGTGGCATTCGCATTGAATCGGTTTATGTTTTCCGATTCGCAAAACGGACATTTTTCCTTTTCATTCATTTTTTATCTCCTTGTGAAGAGTGATGAAAAAATAAAGACTGTAGGTTTCTCGAACAATAACTGGCAAATTATTTATATCAACCTTGTTGAAAAATCCTTAGATTGATTTCAGATAGTCTTCAGGATATATCTTTTCCTGTAATTACCAATCTGTTTTAATGGACGGAATGGTGAATAAAACCTTCCAATTTTTTCACTATTTTTGAAATTCTTTTAGTGTGATCTAAATTTTAAAGATGAAAGATGGGAAGGCTCAAACGAAAATTATTCAGGGGGCAAAGAAGCCATAAGCATACGAAATGCAGCAGGAAGGCGAAGGTATCCTGCGACACTTGTGATTCAAGGTTGTGGTTGCTTATAGGCACGGGCGGGCTGTAATAAAAAGTGTGTAATGAATTTAACACACAGTGGCGCAGATAACCGGAAAGGTAACCCATTCTCTATTAAAAATAGTATGAAACTGTCAGGTAAAGAAAGTGTTTTACTCATGGTGATTAGACTCCATTCCTAATTTTACTTACTAAGTAATCAGAAGCATCAGGAGTCTTTCACCGAGTCCTATGTGCAAAAATATACTAAATTACCGCACGGTCGTTTGAAGAGATGTTATGCTAACAGTAGTATTTGTTGCATTACCACTATTCCATACGATCGCAACATCATAACTACCTGGTGCCAACATATGTTGTACAACCGCACCACCTGGATTTAAAACACTATTAAAAATAGTCGTCCAATTTACAGTACCTGTTTGTCGAATCCCTATTTGGTTGATACTAAAGATTGCATCCTCGTTGGTAACACATAATGAACCTGTAAATGATGCGTTATTTGGGGTTAACTTAATAGTATCACCAGCAGTTATAGCTATACCATTGACATTAGAATAGCTGTAATATTTTGTTTGCACAGTACCAACAGGTGTTGAAACGTTGTAAGCTGGGGTTGCGACTTGGACATCCCATTGGCCAGGAGGTATTCCAAAAATGAGCTGTTGTGCAGACGGAGACATTGTGGCAGTACATAAATTATTTGACCAACTTGAAGTCCCATGTGGAGACATTGAAATAAAATCAATCTTTTTTGTACTGCAACCGTTAATGATTAACAGGTTACCGGTTGTAGCAATAAATACAGCCGTCACACTCTTATTTCCGGTCATCGGTACTGATGTAGATGTAACTGTTCCTGTTACGCTCCCACTCCAGCTTGAAAAATTATATCCTGAGGCAGGTAAGGCTGTCAAATTTACTACTGTGCCGGAGTCGTAGGTTCCCCCCGAAGGTGAAAGCGATATTGATCCACTTCCTATAGGCAGAACAGCAGTTGTCAAAGTATATCTCGGCAAAACATGCACAGCAAAATTTGCCGTTACGCTTTTATTCCCAGTCATCGTCACGGTTGCTGAGGTGCTTGTTCCGGTTGCACTCCCACTCCAATTTAAAAAATCATATCCCGAAGAAGGTGAGGCTGTCACTGTTACCACCGTCCCGGAATCATAGGTTCCACCTGAAGGTGAGAGAGAGATTGATCCTCCACCTGTTGGTTGAACACTAGTTGTCAATGTAAATTTAGATTTTTTAACTGCAAAATTCGCTGTAATGCTTATGTTTCCGGTCATAGTAACTTTTACTGAGGTGTTGGTCGCGGTGTAATAACCATCACTCCAATTTAAGAAATTATACCCCGAAGAAGGAGATGCTGTCAGTGTTACCACTGTACCGGAATCATAAACTCCACCGGAAGGTGAAAGGGTGACGGAGCCGCCTCCTGATGGCATAACCGAAGTTGTCAATGTAAATTTTGGCAAAGCACGGATTTTTAATTTCGCTTCATTGCTGGTGTCGCTTCCTGAACTATTCCATACGATACAACGGTAGTTTCCACTATCCTCAAATGTTGTGTTAAAAATGAAAAGACTATCAGAAGTTTCACCTTCTATATTAACCTTGTCTTTTTGCCACTGGTAATTAAGGCTGTCACCTGTAACAACAACTCCAAATATAGCTGTGCCACCCACTGTAACAGTTATGGCTTTTGGATCTGTAACAATCGCAGGTGGTGCAAGTTTAACTGTTAAAACCGCAACACTGCTAGTATCTTTACCAGCAGCATTACTTACAATACACCTAAATACTGCTCCATTATCGGCGAGAGTCGCAATATCAATATTTAATTTATCAGAGTT
>Ga0209723_1005945_pt1 | contig 12165 bp, 9 predicted proteins | sample BiotimSIPDNA_2_FD_185750 | JGI IMG/M metagenome (GOLD analysis project Ga0209723, IMG submission 185750) | Anaerobic biogas reactor microbial communites from Washington, USA - Biogas_R2 time_0 SIP DNA (SPAdes) (version 2) | ecosystem: Engineered > Bioreactor > Anaerobic > Unclassified | place... | reverse complement strand
GCGATTCCGAGGGCTCGCCAGGCACAAGCCGGGCTTTGACGCCGGCGGAAAGCATGAGCCGGTGCGCTTGCTTGAGCGTCAACGGCGGCGCGGCCGCATCGGGTTGGTCCTCGAACCGGTCGAAGCCGACGTATTTCGGGTCTTGCCCCGGCGAGACCAGCCGCGCAACGTCGAACATCCGCAGTGCTCGGCCGCCGTCGCCGATACCCAGTTCGACGATTTTGAGGGCCTTCCGTTCGCGGATTGCCCGATATATCGGGCGGTTGGCCCGTGGTTTGGATAAATAACAGTAATAAAACAGCCTAAATTGACCGAGCAGCGACAATTGACCCTCCCTGGCGCAAATGTCTTGTTGCCGTTGATTGATTCACGGATGCCTGTTAGCGATGCCTATTAGTTAGTTCGACCGACCGGAGGGAATAAATACAGCGGATTCGAGGCGGGTTTTTCACGTCGTCACCGTTCAGGGGAGGCGATCCCGATTTTTAGGGTTCGCGGCGAAGTGGTACTGTCTCCGCAACCGCCCCCCCATGAGTGTCGCAGTCATAAATCTTCGGTCTATCCAGCCAGCCCACAATCCGTTATCCTTATGCTTTAATATGCGTTAATATGCGGGTCGGTATCAGCCCGTTGCGGTCGCGAGTAAGCCGTCGGAGACGGCCGGCCGCTCCACGCCAAGAGAACACCCTGGACTTGCCCGCCGCAACCCGAGAATGGCGTGCGCCGGCGATCGGCCAATAGCGAGTCAGAGCATCTAGCGGAGACAGTAAGCGATGAAGTATGCCGCGATCGGCCCCGTGGCGATCCACTTGCCCGATAAGGTCGAAGACAACGATTTCCTTGGCGCCCAGTTCCCCCGATGGAACATGGAGATGATCTACGCCAAGACGGGCATTCGCCAACGGCACATCGCCGCGCCGAACGAATGTTCCTCGGACCTGGGCGTGGCGGCGGCCGAAAAACTCTTCGCCGAAAACAACATCGACCGCAACTCGATCGACTTTTTGCTGTTTTGCACGCAGACGCCCGACTATCCCCTGCCCACGACCGCCTGTCTGATGCAGAACCGTCTCGGCCTGCCGAAGTCTATCGGCGCGTTGGATTTTAATCTCGGCTGCTCGGGCTTTGTGTACGGACTTTCGCTGGCCGACGGTCTGATTCGCAGCGGCGCCGCACGGCGGGTGTTGTTGGTCACCGCCGAAACCTACTCGAAGTTCATCGACCCGACCGACCGTTCGTTGCGGACGATATTCGGCGACGGGGCGGCCGCCACGCTGATCGAGGCCTCCGATCGGCCGTCTCTCGGCGGGTTTGTGTTCGGCACCGACGGCAGCGGCGGCGACATGTTGCTGGTGACCGAGGGCGGCGCCCGCCCCGAGACCGACGCCATCCAGCCGCGCAAACGCCGCCGCTGGCCCAGCAGCCTCTACATGGACGGCCCCGAACTGGTCAAGTTCAGCATCGAAGTCACCCCGCCGCTTATCGACGAAGTGCTGGCGAAGGCCGATTGGCAGCGCGATCAGGTCGATTACTTCCTGCTCCATCAGGCCACGGTCTTCATGCTCGATCACCTTCGCGAGCGTCTTTCGCTCGACCTCGAACACACGCCCGAAGCCCTCGAAGACTACGGAAACACCGTGTCCTCGACGATCCCGATCCTGATTCACGACCTTCGCCGCCTCGGCCGGATGAAACCGGGTAAACAGACGCTGCTGATCGGCTTCGGCGTCGGCCTCTCATGGGCCGGCTGCACTTGGGTCGAGACCTGGGCGGCCGAACAAATCAAAGTCGGCGAAAAGACCAAGAAGACGGAAACGCCGGAAGCCGAATCGCCCGACGAGGAGGATTCCGATTCCGGCGACTCGAAAGTCCCCCGCGAAGCCGCGTGAACTCGGCCCGAGGGCGTCTGGTAATTAGTGCATTTATTGAACTTCAGGTCTTGTTCAAAGCTCAATTCCAGGCCACCCTCATGCTCTGCATGGGAACCCGGTGGCTCGGCTTTGAACCCTTTCATAACTCAGACCTCGGTCCACTTGCCCGGCACGGGTGCGGAGTAGCGGCCGTTCGCGTCGGCGCGAACCGGAGCGGGGCTGTCGGCGGTCAATTCGGCCACGTTCGGGCAGAAGCTGAAGTTGGATTCGGTAATCTGGTCCCAGGTGACGATCTTGCCCGAGTGGACCGCCGCTCGCCCCATCAGCGCGGCGTAGTTGGCCATTGCCGCGCGGCGGCTTTCGTTGTGCGGGCGGTCGTTGCGGATGGCCTCGAGCAGCACGTTCCACTCGGCCTGCCAGGGGTTGACCTTTTCTGACTCGGGCTTCCAGGCTATGTTGTCGTTGGCCACGCGCCGATCTTTATAGATTTGCACGGTGGGGGCATGGACATTGCCCGAAAATTGGGCCGCCCGCTTCGACCCTTGTACATAAGTGGCAAAATCGTTGAAACAATTGGGTAGATACCGGCCCGTGACCAATGCCTGCGAGCCGTCGGGAAACATGTACTCGATCGAATAGCTGTCGAGGTTCCGGCTGCAATCAGTGCTGTCGGCGCAGCGTCCGCCGACGCCGTGGGCGGCCGTCGGCCAAGCGTCCTTGATCCAGCAACATTCGTCGATCTGATGGATCATCATTTCGAGGAAATAACCGGCCGACGCCCAGAGAAAGTGATACGCGCGGCGAATTTGCCAGAGCAACTCGTTTTCGTTTTTCGGGAAGGGGCTCATTGCCGCGCCCCCTCCCATGCGATAGGCGCGGGTCAAGAGCACTTCGCCCAGTTCGCCGCCGCGGATTTTTTCGATCAGCGCCTGCCGCGCCGTGCTGTGCCGGCACATCAAGCCGGCGGCGATTTTCAAGTTCTTACGCTCGGCCGCCTCGCCGGCGCGGAGGATTTGCTTCAATCCGGCCGGATCGGGAGCGAAATTCTTCTCCATGAAGACGTGAACGCCCTTTTCCACCGCGTATTCGAGATGCGTGGGCCGAAACGCGGCGTGCGTGGTCAGCAGCGCCACGTCGCCGGGCCGCAAACAGTCGATCGCCTTGCGATAGGCGTCGAAGCCGATGAATTGCCGCTCGGCCGGCACGTCGATCCGGTCGGCAAACTGCTTGGAAAGCGACTTGTGCGAGATGTTTAATTTGTCCTCGAACACGTCGGCCATGGCGACCAGTTTGACGTTTTCGCCGGGTACGGAGAGCGCGTTGCCCACCGCGCCGCTACCCCGGCCGCCGCAGCCGATCAGGGCCAGCCGAATCGTGTTGTCCTCGGCCGCATGCACTCGGGGCACGACGGTCCCGGCCAGCACCGCGGCGGCGGTCGCTCCGGCGGCGTTCTTCAAAAACTCGCGACGCGGCGCCGCTTGGCAAACTGATTTCTTCATGGCTTGGTTCTCCAAGTGAATAAAACTATCCGGGTATCGTTCCCTATTTCTCCGACAATCCCAAATTATCGGCCAGCTCGCGGCGATATGCCTTCTTGTCGAGCAATTTCCATTCGTGCAGCCGGGTGAGAGCGCTGCGATCGAGCGTTTCGAAAAACGGGCCGAACCGCGCGGCGGCCAGGGCCGCGAAACGTTCGTTGAGGGGCAATTTTTCCGCCGCCTGCAACCGACCGCGCTCGAGTATGGCGTAATCGACGCTCATTCTCGAAAGTTTCACGCGATTCAACGTCGCGGGGTCGTCGGCGGCCAAATTCTCGGCTTGCCGCCAACACTCGTTGGCCTCGATCAATAGTTCGTCGGTCAGGTGGGGGCTGTTGCATTCCGCCCAAATGTTGACGTGGATATTTTCGCGTTCCACGCGGTCGTGGAGCAAGTCGATATAAGTGCGAATCGGCTCGGCCGCTCTGCCGTAGTAGCCTTCGAGGAACTCGTTCATCGCTGTTTCCGGGTCGTAGTTCGGATTCCAGAGGCATTTCGCCGAGATGTATCCGCCCAAGGCGGCAAGTTCGCTGTCCGGCGTATTATACGTGTCCTGCTCCATGATGCCCTTGACATTGTGGGCGACAAAGAACCGGACGTTCGGCCCCCGAACCCGTTGATTGGGGAAAGGAAGCAAATAGTGCTTGAAATCGGTGGCGTAATCCCAAACCCACAGCCGCGGCGCGATTTTCGACCAGGTCTCCACGTCGGCGCGGAACGCGCGGTTCTGCTCCCCGTCGCAAGTCTCCAGCGGATGGCTGAAGCAGCACTCGATCGAGCAGAGCCGGATGACGACGTTCGGCCGGGGACGGATGGTTTTTGGCGGTCGGCGGGTCCATTGATAGGCCAGCGTTTCCACGATCTTGTCGGGAAACTCCTTCTCCACCGCCTCGGCAACGCTATTGACCAGTTGCAGCACCGGCGCAATTTGCGAACCCTCGCGGCGGGCCAACTCGCTGCACGCAGGGCACTCGCAGTAGTTGTACCAATCGTTGTGCGACACGGAAAACACCGCGGCCTCCGGCTGCGCGCGCATCGCCGCGCGGATCGTTTCCGTGCATATCCGCACTACGTCCGGGTTGGTGCAGCAGAGTTGGGATCGGTCGCGCTGCCGCTTCCCTTTGACCATCGAGAAATATTCGGGATGGTCGTCGAAATACTTTTCCGGCGGCACGAGCCGGTTGAACGTGTGGCAGAAAAAACCATCGGCGAACTTCACCTTGCCGCCGTGCTTTTCGCCCAATCGAGCGGCGTTGGAGTTCATCCGGTTCCGCGCGCACCAGTCGCCGTCGAAACACTCGAAAACGAACGGCGCGCGATATTCGAGCACCGGCACTTGCCGTTCGTCGATCGGCCCGACGGTCAGCCGCGTTCGTTTGGGGATGCGGCTCACTCCGGGGGCGAACCAGCGGCAACCCAGATGGTCTTCCAAAAAGCCGTAGACGCCGTACATGTTTCCTCGCAACGCGCCGCCGGCGACGATCAAGCGTTCGCCCACGACGCGTATTATGTATCCTTCCGGCCCCAGCGGTTTGAGATCGATCTCGGGGACAATCGCCCTCAGGCGGGCGTTGTCGCCAATGACGATTTCGCGGGGTGTCGCCGGCTGCCGGTCGGAAACGATCGGCAGCTTCGCGCCGCTGATTTCCTCAAGGAACGTTTGTAACTCCTCGGCGCCGTGTTTGGTCGAGAGCGAGGCATCGTCGGCAACGACGATTTGATAGGGCGACCGGCCGCCTTCGGCCAGCACGAGTTCGCCGGCCGCGGACCCGCCCGAGACCAGACTCAATAACGCCATTGCGCAAAAAGAAACCATTCTGCACCTCCTAATGTCGGCTATCGCACCAACTCCAGCGTTGCCCAAAGGCTGGGGTCTTGCTGATATGGCATGGGGCCGGCGACGCCAAAGGTTTGTTCGCCCAGCTCGCGGTCGATCGCGGCATAAGTAAATCCAAGGCGGGGATATTCGGAGGGGTCGAAGCCCACGAGGGCGGCGGCTGGAATCAACGCATCAAGTATATACCCGTCGGTCAGCGGCGTGCAAGATGCCTGCGTGCTTTCGGGCGATTCGGGGCGCGAAAAATCTTTCGCGCGATTGATCGGCACTAGTGCGGAAAACGCCGCATATCTCCGCGGCGAACGCCGGCCGGAGCCGATTTTTTCACCCTCCCGGCTTTGCGGCAGAAACGCGAAACGGTGGCAAAATCTGCCCGCGCGGTGGACGTTATGCACGTCGCGTGTGTCGATCCACAGGTGCAGGCCGTCGCTTTGCTCGGGCGCGGTCTGGTCGCAGAAGGGGGGGGTGCGTTTTCCTCGCACGATCGCGGTAAACGCCAGCCCGCCCTCGTTCCATGCGGCCCGAACGTCGGCCCAGGAACTGCGCCCCTCGAGTTCGGCCAGCGAAACGAGCCGATATGATTCGTCCAGGTCCGCGCCCTTGGCGGTCCAGAGCGACTTGCGATAGTTGCAAGGCGCGGCGAAGTGAAAAAGAAATCGGGCGGGAAGAAGCGGTTGGGTCATGTTTTTCTGCGGCTCTGCAACGACAAAATGTCCCCTCGCACAGGGCGGGAAGACGATGATATTAACCAACTGGCAGTCAATAAACGATTGCTTCTCTGCGGCAACGGCGTCCATTGTAACAAATTTGCCGATGCTTTCCGTATTTATCGCGATATTTTTTTCACCCCCCCTCGCAACGGGGTTCTTGTCGTTTTCCAGGCAATCCGCTATGCTATGGGGCTGATAATGACTTTCCATTGAAGGGAGCGGCGCCATGTTGAATGGGATTCCGATACTGTTGGGACAAAAGTTCCTCTGGGTAGCCGGCGCGGTCGCCTTGGGCATCTTCGCGCTGGTCGTCGTGTTTATCGCCATTAAATATTGGGGTATCTGGTTCCGGGCCTATATGTCCAACGCCCACGTCAGCTTCCATCGTGCAAGGCAAGATCATGGCGGTACAGGCGGGGGTTGGACTGGAAAAACTCACCGGAGTCACCACTCGCCGGCTCGAAGCGCACTATCTTGCCGGCGGCAACGTGCCGCACGTCATCAGGGCGATCATCGCCGCGCATCGCGCCGACATCGATTTGGACTTCGACCGCGCCGCGGCCATCGACTTGGCCGGCCGCGACGTGCTCGACGCCGTGCAGACCAGCGTTAATCCGAAGGTGATCGACTGCCCCGATCCGAAACGGTCGCAACGGACGACGCTCAGCGCGATCGCCAAGAATGGCGTCGAGCTAAAGGTTCGCGCCCGAGTAACGGTCCGCACGAACCTCGAGCAGTTGATCGGCGGGGCCACCGAGGAGACGATCATCGCCCGAGTCGGCGAGGGCATTATCACCGCCATCGGCTCATCGGACAGCCATCTGCAAGTGATGGAGAATCCGGATCGGATTTCCAAGGCCGTGTTGCAGCGGGGGCTGGACGCCCAGACCGCCTTCGAGATCGTTTCGATCGACATCGCCGACATCGACGTGGGCGAGAACATCGGCGCCCGACTGCAAGCCGATCAGGCCGAGGCCGACATGCGCGTCGCCCGGGCGAAGGCCGAGGAGCGCCGCGCGTTGGCCACCGCCCGCGAGCAGGAAATGAAGGCCCAAGTCGCCCGCAATCGGGCGCAGGTCGTGCTGGCCGAGGCCGAGGTTCCGCTGGCCATCGCCAACGCCTTCTGCGAGGGCAATTTGGCGGTTCAATAGCAACTATCGCCGCATTGGTCGCGGCATCGGCGGCAAATCGGCCCCACCGCCGCGGTCTCGGCCGCGGAGCGTTTTTTATCCATAACCCGGTGAATAGCTCGGGCGCGAATGCCCGAAGACCCACCGCCAACCACCTTTCCCTTGCTATCCCATGGCCATCGACGCGAATTCTTATTGCCCCTGCGGGTCCGGAAAAAAAGTCAAGTTCTGCTGCAACGACCTGTTCCCCGAATTGCAAAAAATCGACCGCATGCTCAGTGGCAAACAGTTCGCGTCCTGTGTTCAACACATCGATCGGGTAATGGAAAAAGGGAACAACCGCGCTCGGGCCTGCCTGCTGGCAATGAAATGCATGGCGCTGGGGGGCGCGAACCGCCGCGAGGAACTGATAAACACAGCGGCCGATTTTCTCGCAAAGCATCCCGACAATCAGATTGCCCTGGCCGAATCGGCAATTTCCATCGCCCCGGACGACGCCCTCGCCGGTTATAAATTGTTTTTGCGCGCCATGCGCTCCGCCGCCGGCAATTTTCACATACAAACCTATGGGGCGATGAGGCTGATGGCGACTTTGCTGCGTCAACGCGGTTTCCCCATCCCCGCCCGCGAACTGACGGAGATAATTTGCACCGTGGCGGACAACTATGAGTTGCTCTCCGCCCACAACAGGGATCAATCGACGCCGTTGCTGCTTCGCGATGAGTTGAGCTTCTCGACTCCGCCTGAAGACGCGCCCTGGCGGGAGCGTTTTCTCGCGGCAATGGGTTTTTATATGACAGGTGATTGGCTAACCGCGGCCGAACGGTTCGAGGCGATGGCGGTCGAAGTGCCCGATTCGCCCCGTGTGTGGTACAATCTGGCGATGTTTCGCGCTTTGTTGGCCGACAATCCCGGTGCGATCGAAGCGTTCCGCCGCTATTCGGCATTGCGGACGGCCGAAGAGGACGGGCTGGACGACGCCGCCGAGGCCGAGGCCATTGCCATGTTCCTCTCCGACGATCCGCTAGGCGACCAAATAGATGCGTTGCGGGTAGAATGGACCGTCAAGGACGCAGAACGATCGCGGGAATTGCTCCTCTCATCGCCGCTCTGGGAGTCGATCGACTTCACTCCGGCGAGCTTCGACGTCGAAGATTCTCCGCCGCCGAAGGGCATATTCATGCTGCGCGACCGCCCCGCACCCGATCCATCCGAGGATTTGAACTTGGAGCGAATGCCGCGAGTGCTCGGGCAGGCGATGCTGTTCGGCCGCCAGACCGACCGGGAAGCCCGCCTGGAAATATTCGAGGTGTGGGAAGACGATCTGCAGGCCGTGGCCGACGCGGTGGCCGACACGCTCGGCGATGCGGTCGAGCCGGACCCGAAACGGGAGACGCTTGAAAAAACATCGGCCTTTTACCGGATGATGCGGGCGAACTGGAATCCGCCCCGAGCCGCAACAGTCGAGCAATTCAATGCCTTAAAGGACGAATATGTCCGCCACGTCGTTTACGAGCGTTGGCCGGAGCGAAAGTTGGGGGTGCTCGACGGCCGTTCTCCGCTCGAGGCTTCCGCGGATCGCGCTTCCCATCCCCGGTTGCTCGGCGCGATCATGGTTATCCGCTTTTTGGCGGAGGACACTCGGTTCGATCTCGATTTCGATCCGCTTTACGAGCGGCTTGGCTTGCCCAAGCCCGCTCCCATCGACCCGCGCGAAAATCCCCTGGATGAAATTTCGACCGCAAGGCTCGATCGGATCGACGTCGAACGCCTTTCCGATCAAGATTTGCTCGAAGCGTTTACCCGCGCTTTCGGTTTTGCTGCCCGATCGGCTTTGCGAAAGCTCTCCGCGGCAATAATCGACCGCCCGAGTTTAGCGGACCCGAGCGCTCTCCAAGCCGCTTACGCCGCCTTGGCCCAGACCGAGTTCGACTTGGACCGCGCGGTCGAATACGTCGAGCAAGCGCGAAAAATCTCCCTGGCGGAACGCAAGTCTTGTGCCGACTGGGATATCATGGAATTGTCATTAAACTACGCTCGGGGCAACATCCCCGAATTTCTGAGGCTGCTCGAGCACATCGGAAACAAACACAGCAACGAACCGGGCGTGCAAGAGACGATGGTAAATATCCTGATGTCGCTCGGTTTCCTCCGGCCGGACGGCACTCCGGCCATCAATCCAGCCGACAGGAACATGATGGACGAAAAAGCGGCCGCGGAACCGGCGCCGGCCGGATTGTGGACGCCCGAGGCCGAACCGGCCGGCGGCGGTGGAAAACTTTGGATGCCCGGCGATTGAACGACGCCGCCGAAATATCCCCCAAATATCGCTCGGAACGTGTTTTGAAATCGCATCCGTATTTAGCCCCGGGTGAATACACCCGGGGCAACGCCAGTTATTGCGGATAACCCGTGCCCGCCGTGTATTCACGGCGGGCTAAATGACTGATTTGGAAAACACGTCCTCAACGTTCTTCCGGCTCTTCCTCGTCGATGGGAATCCGCCGCAGGAATGCATCGACCAGCGATCGGGCGTCGTCGGAAAACTGCCGCGAGGGAATCTTAAAGCCCGACGACGCCAACAGCGTATCCGCCTCCGCGACGGCGCGATCGGTCAATGCGTTCAAAGGCGGAAGATCCTCGATCTTGCCGCTCAGATACGGATGGTTTTTCACCAATTGTTGTTCCGAAACGGGAGAGTCGAACCGGATCAAGCCGGGAACCAGCTTCCAACAGACGGCCGCCGCAAGAATCGCGCAGGCCGCGGCGAACACGGCCGCCCTGCGGCGGCGGCGTCCGGCCGCCGTGCCTCGCGAGCAGAGAACCGCCTCGCCCTCGCGCCGCTGCCCGACGGAACGCGCGATCCGCCGATGCAGCGCTTCGGAAAACTCCGGCCGTTCGGCCAGGGCTTCGCCGCGAAGCCGTTCGGCCAGGACTTCCTCGTTTGGAAGTTTTCCGTATCGGTTGTTCTTAGCCATGATCGGCCCCGCTTTCTCGACTGGTAACGTTTACGATCCGGGCGACCGGCTCATTTCTCGACCCCGGGCACGGCCGCGCGGCAGTGCTCGGAGCGAGATACTCGCCTGTCCCCCGGCGCTTTCCCTTTCGGCTTTTCCGTAGGATTATTGTCGTCAAATTCCGCCAACAACGGCAGGAGTTTTTTCCGGGCGCGAAACATCATCACCTTCACCGATCCGACCGACCGGCCCAAAACCAGGGCGATTCCGCGAGCGGGCATGCCCTCGACGTAGTGCAGCCACAACGCCGTGGTTTGCTCCTCGTCCAGCACCCGAGCGGCCGCGTCCCACAAGCGCCGCCGCCCCTCGGCCGCTACCATCGCGTCGAGCGGCTCGGCGCCGGCGGATGCGACCGAGTCCACGTCCGACCGCTCGACCGCCGGCCGCGCGCGTCGATGATGGTTGATGCTCGCGCGGCGGGCGATCGTAAACAGCCAGGCCGAAAACGACCAGCGCGGCGCGTAGCGGTGCAGGTTCTCGTATGCCCGAAGAAACGTCTCCTGCGCTAGGTCTTCGGCGTCCCCGTTGCCGCCGCGATGACGCAAAAAATGCAGCACCGGAGCCTGATACTTTCGCAGCAGGCAATCGAAGCTCTCCGCGCAGCCGCGTTGCGCTCGGCAGGCGAGTTCCTCATCGCTGGCGGTGGTCGGAACTGGTTCGCTCGACATGCCGGATCTGCTCGTTCGAACAAGCCGGGGCGACGGTTCAGCCGCCGCCCCGGCGGAATCGGTTAACCACAACTGCTCGGACTAATAGCCGCCTTCGCCAAAGTTATGCGGAAACGGCGGAGCGAACTGGCTCATGTGCTGCCTCTGCCGCTCTTCCATCTTTTTGGCGAAGTCCCAAAACTTATCGACCGGCGACCGCCATTCGGCTTCGACCATATTTTCATCAACGTTGATTTTCAGGGCGTTGATGATTTCCATGGCTTCGGCGTCGCCGTCATTGGCTATTGCGGCCATGGCGCGGGCGCCTTCAATGACGGACTTCATTTGCTCGGCAAACGCCGTTTCTTTCATGGCGGCATACCCGACGAAGAACACTTCCTCCTTGTATTCGCCCATTGCTATCGACATCGAATCGATCTGTTTCAGCATGGGATGAGGCGGTAGATTTTCCGCATCGGCCAGTCCGATGACGCGGCTAAGGAACATAGTGCCCTGCGAAATTTCTCCGGTCAGCGGCGAATCCTTGCCGACAAGGTTCGAGGAAGTGCCGTCGAGCACGTCCAGGGCAGCTTTAACATCATCGATCGAGTTGCTGAAAACGATGATGTTCGGCCGATAGAACGCGCCGGTCATTTCGACGGACTGTCCGTGTCCCTTGTGCTTCCAGGTGTGCAATTGATATTGCCCGTATGTAGTTTCGCGATGTTCCGGCGCCGAGCGGGCCTTCCGCAGCAGCAACTCTTGATCGACCTTTGCATGGAGGATTGCCACGCCGGTATTCGGCTTGATTTTTGCCCCGTAGACGGTAAAGCCGTGGAGATCGTTGCAGGGATCGAAGTTCCAGACCTCGCGGATTTTGGCCAGATGTTTCCCCGCTTCGGGGTGGTTCTGCTGGATATGCCCATGCGCCTTTTCGGCAATTGCCGAATCTCTGATCGCGTCGGCATCGACGTGCATCACCCATTTGGCATCGGCGGCAATGTGTTCCAGGTTCAACGGTTCGGCCCGCAATGTGCCGACCACCCCTAGTAAAACCGCCGCAGCCATTCCCAAGTAGACTCTCATTTTTTTACCTCGTGCAATAGAGTAAATTGTAAACTGTCCGTACTGGAGATGTATACACCCCGGAATGCTCGGCGGTTACAAAGAATTTGCGTATTCGGCCGCAAAAAAGCGACATTTCATGGCAAATCGAATGGGACCGTCCCCATTTGCCGCCCGTATTGCGTAATGCTCCGCGGAAAACACCATACCCCCTCCTGAATGATTTATGCAATTTGTAACAGTTTTGATAGGGGTAGGGAAGGCCGATTGTGTTCGGCCTCCCCTCCCTCCGAACCGGACTGGCGGATTTCCCGCATCCGGCTCTCCGGTTAATGGTTTTACCTCCGAGA
>Ga0209723_1005940_pt1 | contig 12171 bp, 9 predicted proteins | sample BiotimSIPDNA_2_FD_185750 | JGI IMG/M metagenome (GOLD analysis project Ga0209723, IMG submission 185750) | Anaerobic biogas reactor microbial communites from Washington, USA - Biogas_R2 time_0 SIP DNA (SPAdes) (version 2) | ecosystem: Engineered > Bioreactor > Anaerobic > Unclassified | place... | reverse complement strand
TGCATATACGCAGTCGGCAGAATCGTTCTTTAATGGTTGGATAACTGCCGCTTTGAAAAGCAGGCTTCAAGCGATCAAAAATTTCGCTTTAATGCTTCGTCGCCATGCAGTTCATATATTGCCGTTTGTTAAAACTAAACTTACTAATGCCATGTCTGAAGGAATCAATCGGATCATTAAAATTGTCAAGAATAGAGCAAGTGGTTTTGCGAATTTAGGGTCGTTTACCGATATGATTTTTCTGACTGTTGGAGATGTAGATATTCCTGCGCAAATTCCTGAACAATTTCGTATGGTATAAATATGGGCAGAAACACAATAAATACAACGAATTCAAGCCAATTTTATATTGGGAGTTCCGGATATAGCCATTTTAATCTACCACCAGTTCGTCAGTGCGGCCGCAAGGTCGTTTAAAAATGTGATGTCCATACCTGCCTGCAAAAATGGTGGACAACACGGGGTGATAGCGGAAGACTGGTGTCTTCGACGGGCTGTAGCGTAAATGGGAACGCCCTCTTCCAGAAGCTCTTAGACTGGTTTCCGGCCTTCACCAAAATGACAAGGTAAATAATAATTACCGATTCCCACAAAAACGTGATTCAAAATTACCGGGGCGCAGTATTATTTTTATGTCTCTATCACCGGGTCTTATAAACTTACCTTTTCGGGAATCGTGGTTTTAGTCAGAATGGAACAGGCAGTTTTACAGCAGCTACTCTCTATTTGTGCAATTGCGGGGGCAATTGCGGCCGGGACGGTCAGCCCCGGACCCAGTTTTATACTGGTTGCACGCACTTCAGTTTCTTTTTCACGCTCTGCCGGCTTAGCGGCTGCATTGGGTATGGGCGTTGGCGGAGCAACGTTTGCCACAGCAGCCCTGGTTGGACTCAACAGTATCTTTACAGCCGTTCCAAAAGTCTATATGGCGTTTAAAATTGCAGGAGGTCTCTATCTTGTGATTCTGGGGCTCAGGATCTGGCTGAATTCATCAAAACCAATCGATTCAACTGTAACTTCTGATAAAAAAAACAGTAAAAATGCATTTTTGCTGGGTCTCGGAACACAATTAAGTAATCCAAAAGCTGCGGTAGTTTATGCAAGTGTTTTTGCCGCACTCCTTCCCAAAGTTTACTCCTTGACACTTGCCATTATTCTGGTAGCAGTAATTTTTGTCATTGAGACAGGCTGGTACTCGATCGTAGCAGTGAGTTTATCATCACAAAAGGCCCGCGGAGCCTATTTGCGTTCCAAGAAATGGATTGACCGTTTTGCGGGCGGGTGTGTTACCGCTCTCGGAGTCAAACTGCTGCTCTCATTTCGTCAATAATAATAATTTTAGGCTCTTCACGGCATAAATGCTTTACGGGTATACTCGGATTCACCGGACACTGCAGTCAGATAATTTTTTGGACATCGAACAGGTTTACTTTAATTCACTTAACCAATGCACCCGGATTGTGCCGAATCGCACTTATCCATTTTACATGAAAGCTTCCACAAACCGCAGATGTTTCATCAGCGTATACAACAACGGTCCTTAAAAATAAACATCATCTTCCAGTCTTTGAAACCAGCAGAGGAACGGAAATACTGCTTTGCTCAGTTCGTATCACAATGGTATAGAGCCCGGGTGAAAAAGACCGGCCGGGGATCGTAAACTTGTTTGACCCCTGCCCTTTTCCGGCCTGTTGTCTTACCGACTTTACCATCCTGCCCTGAATAGAATAAAGCTTTATGGAAATATTGTCTGTATTGTTTACACAATGGTAGATATGAATGCCCTGTTCATTAATTCCCGCATATATTCTATTGTCATGAGTGCTCTTTCTTCCACCAGGTAAAGTGTGTGAGTATTGGGCTACCTGGCTTCGAATAGATTCTGATCTTGCCTGAATAAAGGATTTCAGGCCGGGTATGCGGGTCAGCACCGGCCCGTCACGGAACTGCCAATCCTCCTCGATATTCTTTGTAAAAGCAGAGTCGCTGTAAAACTTATTCGGGTCGGCTTTTACATGCTTTTCTATCAGCGTTTTGATCCGTGCGGCTGATGCGGAAACAGAATCGAAAGATGCCGGGCCGTTAATCATCTCCAGAAGGTAATTGTAATAAACCCGTTTCAGTGAATCATTTTCCAGAATCCGTCTGTTCAAGGGACGCTGCTCAAGGTTTGAAATATCAGCAATATCCATTGATATTACATTCCAGTTGTTAGAGTGCCCGCCGAAAGCGAGATTGAGGTCCCAGGGGATAATCGAGAACTTTCCTGAAACCGGGTCATCATAGAAATAAAAATTTCTTCCGGTCCCGGTATAGCTGTCAAAATGGGAGAGAACCATTGTGAAGGCAAGGTGCCTGATGCAGTTGTCAAGATCAAGAATTCTGCCTGCCTCGCTGATAAATTCCAGGGCGCTTGTATTGTTCAGCTTATCGATCATGGTGATAAAAGGAACCCAGTCGTTAGCGTTATTGTTTGTCTCCAGATCGTATTCGGTTTCGTAGGCAGATTGATCTTTTCCCCTATAAATAAGAGGAGCGCCGTCATCTGATGACTTATACAAATTCCCGTCGTCATCCTGGAAATAATTTCTCAGGAATATTTTATCTACCTGTTCGATCTGTACATAAAAACCGGCCTGTGTGTCTTCAAGCCAGATATTTGCATAGGCAGTGCGGGGAGAGGGCATATAAGCACGCGCGATGTCAAGACTGATCTTCTCCCGCATAAAACTGGGATCCATGGTGGCGTTTGAGAAGTTAAGTCTTTTCAGGCCGAAAAAACGGGTTTTCGAGTTGTATTTGTCGAATCGAAGCTTCAAGGGTTTTTTGGGTGAATTGATCGCGAACTGATAGGAGGAGTTTCCTTTATACCTGATTCCTACACTGTCAATGCGGATCGTATCCCCTTTTTCGTTATAGAAGAGCATCTTCGCCGGCATGTAGGGCTCATCGGGTAGACCCTTGTAGTATTCAAGAGAATCGGCCCAGTCAGGCGTATAGAAACTGAACTTATATGTAAACACCTGATCCTGATCAAAAACAAACCGGGCGGAATCATTCTGGGCCCCTGCTGAGACTGAAAATCCAAACAGTGCTCCAAATGCTATTACAATTGCAGTTTTCATTTCACCAGTTCCTTTCAATTTTACTCTGCTGCAAGTCTGACTGTCCTGAACCCGTTGAGCAGATAGGCATACGCGTTGTTGTCAAATGATCTGTTTGCAGATCTCAGGTATGCCACATCGCTTCCCCAGTGCCCGCCCCGGAGCATTGGCGGCTGTCCGCTGACCGGTTGTGTAAACGGGTCTTTAAATGTTCCATAGGAATAGTCAGAATACCAGTCGGTGCAGTGTTCGGTAACGTTACCAGCCATATCATAGAGTCCATAGGGGTTAGGCTTGCCACTTGCGACAGGATGAGCTCCGAAGCCGGGACTCTCGGAACCCAGGTTCCAGGAGTTCCCCTGCCAGACTGTAAATTCGCTGACCTGATCAGGGTTGGGGCTCTCAAGATACTGATCGTAGTTTTTGCCCCAGAAATAATCTGTAAAGGTTCCTCCTCTGCATGCATATTCCCACTCTGCTTCAGTGGGAAGGCGGTAGCCGTTTTTTGAAAGGTCGATTGCAAAGCCCTTGAATTCCGGTTTGGAACCTGCAGGTCTTTTTAAAATGGAATCGTAGGAGTAAACCGGATCGTAACCGTCCCGTTTGCTTCTGGCATTGCAGTACAGTACTGCATCTGTCCATCCCACATCATAAACCGGGTATCGATCACCGGCTCCGTAGGGTCGGGTTTCCGGCACGATAAATCCCTCATAGGCACTTGCCATCAACTGATCATAATCGCTCTGGGTAACTTCAATTGTGTCCATCCAGAAATCTGAGGTAAAAGAGACTGTGTGAACCGGCTGCTCTATTGAAGAGTAGTCCTGGCCCCCAATGTCGGGATTGGGCTGACCCATCTCAAAATCGTACCCTGCGGCTTTTATCCTGACCATTCCCCCTGAGCGCTCCAGTGGTGATTGTGGTATCCAGGGGTTTGACGCGGAGAGTTTTATCTCGAGATTGTCAGTTTCATAGTTCCCGATCGCAGTAAGTGAGTGACGGTGCAGGCGGCTGATTACAATAACCGTATCGGAAATCCCTGCATTTTTCTTTCCTGACAGACGGGGTTCTGGAATGTCCATGACTTCAGATAAATACGCCCCGGAGATCATCCCGGGAGCCGCTTTCCAAATAGTAACTCTGTCCGCAGTTTTCACTTTTATGATAAAAAGACTATGGGCGGAATTACGGAAACTGACTCTGTGGGTTCCGCTCTTTCTGTCATTGATCTGCTCTGAGAGTAATCTGGTACCAGAGATACTGAATATTTCAAGCCCGATCTTTTCTCCGGACCCGTTCATTTCAATGAGAAAATCTGACCCGTCTCCTGCCGGACGCAGTCTTAAAAGCCTGTTCGTTTCTTTAACTTTTGATTTTACACTCGCCGATTGAATCAGGGAGAATTTTCCCTGCTCATCGGTATATACTTTCGGGCAATCTCTGTTTTTCAGCATGACCAGGGCGCCTGAAACCGGTAATCCTTTATCATCTGTTACCGTTCCACTTACCCGCTCATCTTCTGCCATGGAGATGAAGAAAAATGTCAATATGCTGATTGTGATGACTGCGTTCTTCATAGATTTGCCGTTCCTTTTTATCGAATAAATTTTATTTGTCTGGATACTGTTCCTGTTTTATTTGCTGCGGAAACCAGATAGGTCCCGGTCGGAAAATCTTTGGTGCTGATTGAAAAAGAGCTGCCCTGTGCAGTAGAGGAGAAGATGTTTTTTCCCTGTAATGAATAGATGTTTATCTTTGATCCGGCAGCATTGGAAAAACAGAGCTTTCCGGAACGTAAACGGATATCGACTGCGGTTTGTCTCTGTAGTTTACGGTCTTTTCCAAATGTCGATACTCCGAGCAGTTTCTGGATACCGGGGTGATTCATCTCATATTTCATGGCCCTGGGCGAAAGGGTATTGGTGACATACTGCCAGAGAGTTTTGCCGTCCTGATCCACTTCACGAAGCCTACCGTTAGGGTTTGCTTCACAGATAAAAGTGTTGCCGTTGGGAAGTCTCTGGACACTGCTCATCAGTGCCGAAAAGAAGCCGTTTGCCTGGTCCTGGTAGGTCCATGATGGCTGGGTTGGTCCAAAAGCGGCACCTGCGGCCTTCTCGTAGGTTCCGTCCGGTTTGAGCGGAGGGGTGATTTCGAGTATCTGTGAGAAATCTTTCTGATCATTGTTATGGAAAAAAATGATGTTGCCTGCTCCGGGAAAGCCTTCGGGAATCCAGGATGGATTATGGAGAGTACTAAGGGAGATTTCCCCTTGTGATTTATAGTTTGTGGGGTTCCCCCATCTGTAAAGGATATCCCCGCCTTTCCCGTATTTGCCGCCTGTATGCCCTGCCGCCTCTTCAGAGGTCGTGCTGTGGTCTATGATGTAAATTTCGCTGAATACCCGTGAAGAGAACACGATCTGGTCAAGGTTCTGATTATATGCCATCCCGTTAAGGTGCATCCAGTCAGAGAACATGTAGCCGGATGATCCCATGTCATTGCTGAAAAGCTGGGGGTTGGCGGCAGCCTGATCAGAGCTCACAAGATGATCCCAGACTTTCCAGATCCATACAATCTCCTGCCCTGCGGGTTTGCGCGGATCAATTTCAATCAGCTGCTCCAGAAGAACGCTGCCGTCCCTGCTCATGAATGCCGGTGGTACATGTGTCAGCCCGGCGCTCTTCACCTCTTCTTTTGTCCTCTTTTCAAATGCGGAAGCCAGAATGTTTCCGTTTGGCATCGGCCAGATACCATGATGCAAAACGTATTTATCGGTCTTGTAAGTGAACTCCCAGACCACTTTACCATCGGGGTCTATTTCCTGAATCATCCCATTCTGTGCCGCACCGCCGCTTATCCCTGAAGTGGGAGAATCGCTGGGACGCAGGAGGTTGCCATTATCAAGGATATAAGATGAATATGCGCTTCCTCTGGCGTGGGACCATACTTTGGCAGTATCGCCATCTGTGTCTAAAAGGTAAGTTTTGGTTACATTCATGCATGGTGAATACAGCACGTATCCGGGTAAGGGTTCCGCTGCCATACTGAGGGACAGTACCCCTGAGAGTGCCAGCAGAACCGGTATCTTCCTTTTTGCGGTACGATGGATGTGTGATTGCCTGGTGATTGGGGTTTCCTTGCAGCTCATTTTCTGGTCCTTTTTTTCGGTGTGCATTTGAAAATTGTTAAGTGTTAGGATTATTGAGCAGAATCGACAGGGCACTTCTGGTTGAGAGCCCAGTCAGGATCATAAAGGGATATCCATGATTTTTGATATTCCGGCAGTGTGCAGAGCCGGTTGTCAGATAAATTCAGTAACTGGAACGGTTTGAGGTTTGTGATACTTACCGGCAGAAACGAGAGCTCATTTCCTGAGAGGTCAAGATGCCTCAGAAAAGTGAGATATCCGATATTGTCAGGTATGTATCTGATACGATTTCCGTCAAGGCTGAGCACCTGAAGCATCCACAGCTGATTAAGAAAGTAAAGCGGGGTATCGATACTGTCCTGCCCCAGATCAAGGACCTCGAGAAAGTTGAGCCTGCCGATAGATTGAGATGCGGCCTTTTTTCCCAGACCCCGCAGCCTGAGCTCAACGATTCGTCCGTTGCGCGTTACTGAGATTGAATCCACAGGAATATCGGGTCTTCCCAGGCTGTCAAGGATCGAACGGACAGTAAGCGAATCACATGGGTAATCACCGCAGGGGGACTGCTGTTTTGGATTGAGCCAGAACCACCCGATATATTTGTACTGTGATGAAAAAGCCTCAAAAGAGACCTCCATTTTATCGTACTCTTCCGGGCCGCTTATTCTAAGGCAGTGCATTCCCTCAGGAATGCTGAAAGTAAAAAAACCTGTAGAGTCGGGTTTTATCGATCTTTCAAGACCATATATCTGCAGACTGGGAGCGGAGCGGCTCGACCCGAGAATAGCATGGCCGCTGATAACTGCGCTTGGTTTGAGGGTATGGGTATCGAGGACGATTTGATCATCATAAGATGAAACTTTACAATTCATCAGTGATCCGATAGAATCGGGGCCGCTGAGTTCTATAGAGTAAGATCCCCTTTTTACTGAATCAAAAATGAATACGCCGTTGGAATCGGTGTAGCTGTTCCGTGAAATATGATTGGGATCTTCGGGCAGAAATTCAGAAGTGCGCATCCGGGCCAGTACACCGGAGGCGGGGTTTCCCTCAAGGTCAACCGCACAGCCTTTAACCCTGGCACTTACCTCTGTATCAGAAGAGCCGCCGGCAAGAGGAAGCTGATTATAGCCGCAGCTTGAGAACAGAAGTCCCAGACAGGCAAGTGCTGTCATAATACAATCTTTTGTCATCTGGTGCTGTTGCTCACTGGAAACAGATTGATTGTCAGCTGGTATACCCGGTCTTCTGAGTTGTCGAATCTCGCCAGTTCTGCAAGTTCGGCCCGGAAATCGCGGGCTTTCAATTTAAAAAGCTCAAATGTTTCTTTTGAAATAGAAAAAGTTGTCGATGAGGACATCCTGTCATAAACTGTGAATTTTTTGTATGCCTGCAGCGCTATCTCCAGCATTTCCATCTGGAACTTTTCAAGCAGGAAGGAATTAGGCAGTGACGGCCTGGTTTGAAGGTTTTTCTGAGTCTGAACAAATCTGCCCGATTTGTCTTTGCGGATAAAACCCAGTTTTAAAAGTAAACTTACCGATTCACGGGCCTGTTTCGCCGTTATTGACGGAATAAGGAACTCGCCAAGTTTTTCATAATCACCTTCGAAATCAAAAAAGGTAACGACCTCTCTGATTACACTGTGATACCAGTATTTGTAGTATTCATAGTTTTCTTTGTCAACAATTTTGATACTGGTCGGTTTTCTTATCTCGGCGATCCGGTTATAGTAATGTGTTTTTTCGGAAATTGTCTTTGCCTGATTGAAAAAGACGAGGTTTTCGAAATAATCACTCTCAAGGCGGGTGTGCCCCAGGGCTTTTGAGAGTTTCATGATGCTGTTTTTGGTTAAATTCCTCTTTCCCTCTATGACATGATAGACAAAGGATGGAGCACTGTCGGCTGCCCTGGAGAGTGATCGGTAGGAAAATGACTTGCTGGAGGCTTTCTTCTGGCAATAGTAGGCTTCCAGATATTCCCGGAAATTCTGAAATTCAAATATGTTAGGCATATTATTCCAACGGGTCAATGGTTTGTTGCAGTTATCTGCCAAAAAGCAATCATTGTTGAGAATAAGATAATGCCGGGTTGAGAAAGTTTCCGGTTTTAAAGGGTGTTCCCGTCAACTGTTGTTCTCTTCAGAGAACATTGACGGAAGAATCAAAACAGGCAGATCTTTATCCTGATCTGATATCGTGTTTAATCCTCTACTCTTACAAGTTTATCGTCTGTACGCTGGTTCATGTAGCACAGCCTGACCCATGATGAATCGCGCGGAGTGCTCTCTATTCTAAATTCGTCAAGTGCTCCGTAGAAAAAACGCGGCCCCGCCATAAAAACATTGGAGGAGTCATAGGCGCAGCGACCGATCTCATCGCTGCCGCTTCCTGTGACCGGAACACTGTTTTGCACCGATGCTTCCAGTGAGCCGTTGATATATAGATTATTAGAGCCTTCTTCCCAACTCCAGGATGCGTAGTACCAGGTTTGGGCATCGAATGAGACTGTTTCGCTCTTCAGGTAATAACCCTCCCGGGGGGCTTCAATCTTGGAGATCATACAGCCTTTTTCTGAAACAACCGTAGAATCAATATAGTAGTCGATTCCCCGAAGGCTCAGACTGAAGTTCAAACTGTCGGTTGTTTTCTTCCCCCATATCCCCTGAGTTATGGAATTTGAATCAAACAGAACTCCTGGACGGAACCAGAAAGAGAGGGTTCCTGATAAGCGGTCTGGAAGATCTCCAAGGTTTATGTAGGAAAGGCCATCAAACAATCTTCCGCTGCCTGCGATCCCGTCTTGAAAGTCGGTAGTACCATTATTTGTTCCTTCAAATCCATTGGCGGTTGCGTCGTTTGTGTTTCCCCCCAGATGATAGCATCCAAAAAAGCCTTTTGAGGTGTCAAAAACAGCTTTGCTGTTTGAGAGAGAAGCCGCATTTGGATTTCCCCAGTGCATTGAAATGTACTGTTTATCCAGGTTACCGTAAACAGTGTCAATATTAACCCATATAGAAGCTCTCTTAAGGGATAAGTCCCACTGTTCTATCTCAAAATCAACGGGAGTTCCGTCGGTTTTGAAAAATCTGATATCTTTTCCGCCTTCATCGGCTTCACTGAAACTGAAGTTATCCTCAGAGAGTCTGATCAGCACCGGAAAACCGGAGATGTTTTCAGTGACATTTGCGCCTGATTCTGTTGTATTGAGATAGATAGCAGCATTATGAACCCATCCGGCCTGTGGAATGAGTGTGGTTTGTGAAGGATTTGTAACGGCCTCTATTTCAATAGGGGTCCAGGCACTGTCCTGAGAGATGATTCTGAAAATGAATGTTCCGCCTGGAAGATTATCCGCGTAAAAAGAACCATCCGTTGACACCGGTACAATCCGGTCAAGTCCGTAAATGAGAAGAAATCTTTTTGACGATGTATCAGAGGTGATCCCGGCGTTGCCTTCGATTGACGCATAAGGCCTTAAAGTGTCATTTATGACAATTGTTCCTTCTTCAGGGTAAACGGTGATGTTAAGCAGAATAGAGCTTGAATCCCCGTCATTTATCTCGATACAATGTTTTCCACTTTCAATTGAGTCGAAATGAAACATACCGGAATCATCAGTGAATATCTTTACAGGCTTTTTGTCTGTACCGTCAGTTTCTGAAAGGTAATCAGAGGGAACCAGAACAACTGAGGCGCCGCAAGCGGGTCTGCCATTGCTTGTGTAAATAACGGCGGCAACCTTTGCGTTTCCTGTGTCGGTAGTTCCTCCCGCGACGGGGCCCAGAGAGCACCTGAAGGTAGAAACCGCAAGGAACAGGATCAATAAAAGCAGCCCTCTCATGCCCTGTTCCCTTTCTCATCATTTTGAGCTTTGAGCTGTTCACTCAGTGGAAAGAGAGCGATATTCATCTGGTAAATCCGGCTGCTTGTGGAGTCCTGGTTGACGATTACTTTGACTCTGTCTTTGAATGCCTCTATTTCCGCAGCCAGAACATCATAGGCTTCCGGTGATATGCCCATGGTTATTCCGGAAATGTGCCTCACTTTTTTATTAAATGTATCTAAGGCTTCTTTTGAACGATCGATCATCGAGCGGGTAAACGCGCGAACAGCAACTGATTTCACCGAATTATCGGCAATAACTGCTGAGGATGTCTGCTTGTAGATCCCGTTTTGATCTTTGATCACTAACTTAAGCTTCAGCAGCAGCTTTACGGCAGCCATGGCCTCTGCGGGATCGATTGGGGGCTGGATAGTTTCTGCAATCAGGTTGTAATCATCTTTAAAATCGTAAAGACATATCAGCTCTCTAATTACAGGTGTATACCACATTGCAAAGTAGTCAAATTGATCAGTGTTCAAAACAGATTCTTTTACAAGGCCCGTCATTGACCGTAAAACCGCGTAGTGCTCCTGCTTTTCGATTGACGTTTTTGCCTGGTTAAAAAGCACAAGGTTTCGGAAATAAAGCTCCTCTTTAGGTGACAAATCAAGAACCTGGCAGAACCGTTCTGCCATCTGACGTGTAAGATTTCTTTTCCCGTCGATAACATGCTTGAGAAATGAAGGCGAATTGACGTTTATTTTACGGGCGAAGTAGCGATATGAAAAATAGGACGAACTTTCTTTTTTCGTCTGGTAATAATCGGCAAGGAATTTCCGGTAATCTATGTATTCAAAAATTGATTTCATATACATAATATATTGGAAAAACAGTTAAAAAATGCCCGTAATTTGGGTCCCTGTCGAAAAATCCGTACACTGTCTGTGTACGGAGAGTATGGCTGTTTCAGACAGACAGACCGGTACTGATGATAATTATACCATTGTGTAACCGTTTTGTGATTTTTATCCGGATTTCCCTGGATAGTAGATAAAGCTTAAAAGAGTTTTAGAACCAGGAGTTTTTTAGGAGGGGGCGTCCCCAATATAAAGAATTCTTTAGAACCAGAAGTTTTTTTGGGAGGGGGCGTCTCCAATATAAAGAATTCATTAGAATCAGGAGTTTTTTGGAGGGGGCGTCCCCCCTTGTGCTCCAGCCCGTCGAAGACGCCGGTCTTACGCTATCCCCCTGTGTTGTCCACCGGTTGTGGAGGCAGGTATGGTTATCACATTTGAAAACGACATTGCGGCCGCAGGGGCGAACTGGTGGTAGATTAAAATTTATTGTAGCCTTTAAGATAAAGTCGCTTAATAGAATGATATTGCCGTTTGTTGGTTTTATTAGCCTCACCCCGCCTGTCGGCACCCCTCTCCTACTGAGAGGGGCTTTGCAAACTGGCATTTGGACTGGTAACATTTATTTTCTGTTTAGTTTTTTACTGGAAAAAAAGAGTGTCGTGCTGCGGTTGTATTACTTTCTTGCAAAACCAAAAAAGTGCCTTTTGAAATTCCTGACTTGCTACTTGCTACTTGCAACTTTCCCTTACATGCTTGAATTCTTCCAGGCTATAATCCGTTTTAATCACCAGGGCGTCGCCCTTCGCTGAAATAGGTCAGCCTTTCAGGCTGGTCAGGAATCTTATCCATTTATAGCATCTTTCAAGGGCTTCTCGAGATAAACTGGGGGTACTTGTCAAAAAAACGGTCGAGGGCGACCGTGGCACACAGATCCCGTTTACAAAAATTGTTGCCTTATAAAAAATCTTCCTTATTTACCCAAATTCAACATGCTTGAATTCTTCCAGGCTACAATAAGTTTTAATCTACAACCAGTTCGTCTGTGCGGCCGCAAGAACGTCTGCAAATGTGATATCCATACCTGCCTGCGCAACTGGTGGCCAACACGGGGTGATAGGTGCGTCAGGCTAAGGCGCAATGGTCAGATGGGTGAAAATCCCATACGTATGGTAGTAGCGATACGGTACGGAAGCGAGTCCTTGGGCTGATACTGGCGACAGTATCGGTTAAGCGT
>Ga0209723_1005938_pt1 | contig 12172 bp, 10 predicted proteins | sample BiotimSIPDNA_2_FD_185750 | JGI IMG/M metagenome (GOLD analysis project Ga0209723, IMG submission 185750) | Anaerobic biogas reactor microbial communites from Washington, USA - Biogas_R2 time_0 SIP DNA (SPAdes) (version 2) | ecosystem: Engineered > Bioreactor > Anaerobic > Unclassified | place... | reverse complement strand
CAGCAGCGTCGTACATCTGGAAGTTGATCTTGATGCCCATTTCCTCGGCATAGTACTGGACCCATTTGTCCATTGCCACACGGACGGTGGAGCCATAGGTGTCGTCATATTTCCAGATGAGCGCGCGGATGTCCAGCTCTTCCGGCAGGGCGTTCTCGGCCAGCGCCGCTGTCATGGTGAACAGCAGGCAGAGAACTGTAAGCAGGGATAGGATTTTCTTCATAGATACGGGAGCCTCCTTGATAATAATTTCATCGGCCATGGTGTGAGGCCGCATGATAACGAGGGTGGGCACGCCAATTGCTATCGAATAAATTATGCGCCCATTCTAACGCAAAAAACCGCCTGCGTCAATGCGGGCGGGCGATATTATGATGCAATTTGTTCAATTTAAAACACTATGACCGGAATACCCAGGCGCTTGAAGGGTTCGCTGTGCGCCCGGGGCTGCCTGTTTGTGTCGAAGCCCGGGTCAAACAATACCCCTGCCATGCCATACTTGGCCCCGGCGGCTTGGTGGTAGGGCAGCATCTCCACCCGGACAAGCTGTTTGGCTCCCTTGAGGAACCAGGCGGCTGCCTCCATGTTCTCCAGGCTGTCGTTGACGCCGGGAATCAGCGGAAGCCGGATGATAAACGGCGTTTTCCCCGCGCAGAGCGCCCGGGCGTGGGACAGTATCCGCGCGTTGCCGCTGCCCGTGAATTTTCTGTGGGTCCTGTCGTCCACGGACTTGATATCCAGCATCACCAGGTCAAAGGCCTTCATGGCCTCATCAAACACCTCATCCGGCACATGCCCCGAGGTTTCCACCGCCGTGTGGACGCCCTCAAGCTGATCCAGTACCTCCCGCACAAAGGGCCACTGCCACAACGGCTCCCCGCCGGAAAAAGTGACGCCCCCGCCGCTCATCTGATAAAAGTCCCGGTGTTTTAGCAGCCTTCCGGCCAGATCCCCGGCGTCCCAGGCCTGGCCGGACAGCCGGGGGGGACCTTCTTTAGGCAATAGCATCTGGGGCTCTTTTGATAAGCCCTCCGGATTGTGGCACCAACTGCACCGCAGCGGACAGCCTTTCATGAACACCGTGGTCCTTATGCCGGGCCCGTCATAGAGCGCGAACTCCTTGACATCAAAGACAATCCCCTTTGGCCCGCCCACTATGCCCCCAACTCCGCCCGGCTGATGATGTGGTCCTGATAGCACTTGTCCAGTTCCACAAAGTAGCCGCTCCAGCCCCACACCCGGACGATCAGGTCCCGGTGGCGCTCGGGGTGTGCCTGCGCGTCCAGGAGCTGTTCCCTGTTCACGGTATTCAGCTGCAGCTGGTGCCCGCCCAGGCGCACGAACATCATCACCAGCTGGGCCACCTTGCGAATGGCTTCCCCATTCCTGAAGACGGTATCCGAAAACTCGATGGTGAGCGGCCCCCCGTTGATGGCCCGGGAGAGGTCCGGCTTGGTAAAGGACTTGATCAGAGACAGGGGGCCATTCAGCCTGACATTCAGGGAGGGCGCGTAGTTGGCGGGCAGCGGCTCGCCCTTCATGCGCCCGTCAGGCGTTGCGCCCAGGTCATTGCCATGCCAGACATAATACATCGCTGAGCCTGTGCCTGCCCGGAAAATACCGCCGCGCTCGTTTTTATGCCCTTCCACCGCGCGGGAGAACATATCAAGGAGTTGGACGGCGTACTGGTCGGCCGCGTCATCATCATTGCCCATCTTGGGGCTGTCTTGCCTTAAGGTATCCCTGAGGGCTTCATAGCCCTTGAAATCCGCGTCAAGGGCGGCCAGGAGCACCGGGACCGGCAATTTCTCCCCAAACACGGCTTTCTCCACTGCTGCCAGCATATCAGCCGCCGTGGCCAGGCCGGTACCATGGAGGCCATAGTTGTTGTATTTGCAGCCCAGGGAAATGTCCTGGCCCTTCTTCAGGCAGCCCTCAAAGAACAGGGACATAAAGGGGGAGGGAATAACATAGAGGCTGCCAAAACTCCCGGCCAGCGCATCCACCCGGGCGAAAACAGCCTCTTCCACCGCCCGGGTGACTTCCTGCATCGATGCGGCGCCCGGCAGCGCCTCCCGTAAGGTGCCTGACACCACCCCGGCGAAGGACAGCGCCCCGATGTTGGGGATGTCCATCCCCTTGCCGGGAATGATGAACTCCCAGCAGGCGGCCACCGCGTAGTCCCGGGCGTCCTCTTCCGCATAGCCCAGGCGCATGAGCCCTTTGATGGCCACATCGTCGTTCTCATACTGGGGGAAGCCCAGGCCAAGGCGGGTGAGTTGGGTCCCCAATTCAAAAATGTGAAGCGGGGTCTGGCTTGAAACCCTGAGGTTGATTTTGGGGTCAATCAGCTTAAGGTCCTGGCAGGCCTTCAGGCACATCTCGCTTAGCAGGTTGAAGCCGTCCCCGCCCTGGGGCGTCATTCCGCCCAATACCATGCTCTGCCCATTATCCCCCTGCTGCATACCGGGGTAAAGGTCGCTGTCACGGTTACAGGCCAGGAAGAACGCCTCCAGCAGTTCAAAGGCCTCTTCCGGGGTGATGTTCCCGGCCTTCAGGTCCTCCTCAAGGTAGGGCATCATATACTGGTCAAAGCGGCCCAGGGTGTTGTGGTAATTGCCCTCGCACCACATGGCAAAGTGCAGGATACGAAGGGATTGCAGCGCCTCCCTGAAGCTCTTTGCGCCCTGGGCGGGCACCCGGGCCAGAATCCCGGCCAGCGCCGTATCCCCGGCCTTTTCCGCCGCAACCCGGTAGCGTCCGGCCAGGTCCAGTACCGCGTCTATGCTGATGGCCATGGCCTGGTGATAAGCCGTGTCCGTGAGCGTATCCCGAAGCGCCAGAAGCCCAACCCTGATCACAGAAGAATAGTCAGGCGACAGGTTGCACACATTGCCGTTTTCATGGATGGTGTGCTTCTTTCTGATATCTTCCCACTCCTTGTCCGTATAGATCATGGGCAGGTTCGGGACGGTGCGGGTAAAGGCAATCATCTCCCCGGGCAAGATGACCGGCGTTTCCGCCTGAAGCGCTGACGTGAGCCTCAGCGCTGTCCGTTCATAATCAGGCACCCCCAGGAGTTGATAGCCGGCGGCTTCCGGAGCTGCCCTAAGCCTGAAGGCGTGATGGCGCTTGTCCCACTGGTATTGCTTGAGCGCTGAAATTCTCTCTGTCACTTTCGTCTCCTTCTTGCGCGTCCCTGATACCGACAGTATAAGCCAATCCGCTTTTCCCTTCAAGACGATTCGCCTGAGGAATAAGGGCCCAACCCGTGACCCGGCCGCCAACATGTGGTAAGATAGCACCATGCAATTATATCAATGCCTTGTGAAGGAGGATAACCTATGAATCTCAGCCAAAACTATACCTTCTGGTTCTGCGTTGGTTCCCAGGAACTATACGGCCCCCAGGTGCTGGACAATGTGGCCAGCCACGCCCGGGAAATGGTGGAAGGGCTCAACGCCTCAGGCGCCCTGCCCTTTCCGCTGACGCTCAAGCCAACCATGGTAACAGGCGGCATGATCCGCCAGGTGTTCAACGACGCCAACCTGGACCCGACCTGCGCCGGGGTAATCACCTGGATGCATACCTTCTCCCCCGCCAAGTCCTGGATCAGGGGGCTTGAGGAATACCGCAAACCGCTGCTGCACTTCCTCACCCAGTATAATGAGGAAATCCCCTATGACGACATCGACATGGACTTCATGAACGAAAACCAGTCCGCCCACGGCGACCGGGAGTTCGGCCACATGGTGACCCGGCTGGGCAAGGAGCGTAAAGTCATCGCCGGCCACTGGAAAGACCCGCAAGCCCGGGAGCGCATCGCTGCCTGGATGCGCACCGCCGTAGGCATTGTTGAGAGCGGCAAGGTGCGGGTCATGCGCATGGCGGACAACATGCGCAATGTGGCCGTCACGGAGGGCGACAAGGTGGAAGCCCAGCAGGTCTTCGGCTGGGAGATTGACGCCTACCCCTCCAGCGAGATCGCGGGCGCCGTGGGTGCCGTGAATGATTCCGACGTGAACGCCCTGGTGGACGAGTACTACAGCCTCTATGACATCATCCTGGACGGGCGGGATCCGGATGAGTTCAGGCGCCATGTGGCGGCCCAGGCCAAAATTGAGATCGGCATGGAACGCTTCATGCTGGAAAAGAACTACCACGCTGTGGTCACCCACTTTGACGACCTGGAGGGCCTCCAGCAGCTGCCGGGCCTGGCCATCCAGCGCCTGGAGGAAAAGGGCTACGGGTTTGGCCCCGAGGGGGACTGGAAAACCGCCGCGATGGTGCGGGTCATGAAGCTGATGACGGCCGGCATGAAAGACAAAAAGGGCACCTCGATGCTGGAGGACTACACCTATAATATGGTGCCCGGCAAGGAAGGGATCCTGCAGGCCCATATGCTGGAGATCTGCCCCTCCCTGGCCGACGGGCGCCAGGCCATCCGCTGCCTGCCGCTGTTGATGGGCAACCGGGAGGACCCGGCCCGCCTCGTTTTCACCTCCAAAACCGGCCCGGGCATCGCCGTGTCCCTCATCGACCTGGGCACCCGCTTCCGCCTGATCATCCATGAGGTGGACTGCAGGAAAAACGAAAAGCCCATGCCAAAGCTGCCTGTGGCCACCACCTTCTGGACACCCAGGCCGGACTTCAAGACGGGCCTGGAAGCCTGGGTACTGGCCGGCGGCGCGCATCACAGCGCTTTCTCCTTTGATATCTCATCTGAGCAGATGGCGGACTGGGGCCGCCACATGGGCGTTGAGTGCGTGGTGCTGGACAAGGATACCACCATCAAGTCCCTCAGGCAGGATATGATAGTGGGCAGCCTCTACTACCGGAAGTGAGGGCAGAATGAACGAACACAGAGAATTTATTTCCTCAGGCCAGGCCATCCTGGGCATCGAACTGGGCTCCACGCGGATCAAGGCCGTACTGATTGACGACAAGCACAGCGTTTTGGCCTCCGGCGCCTTTGACTGGGAAAACCAGCAGGTGGACGGCGTGTGGACCTATTCCATGGACCTGGCCTGGGAAGGCCTGGCCGGGGCCTACCTGGACCTGAAGCGCCAGGTGAAGGCGCGTTACGGTGTGACCCTCACCAGGCTTAAAGCCCTGGGCGTGAGCGCCATGATGCACGGCTACCTGGCCTTTGACGGGCAGGACCGGCTCCTGGTTCCCTTCCGCACCTGGCGCAACACGATGACGCTGGAAGCAGCGCAGAAGCTCACGGATGCTTTTGCCTTCTCCATCCCCCAGCGCTGGAGCGTGGCCCACATTTACCAGGCGATTCTAAGCGGTGAGCGCCATGTGGGGAACATCCGCTTCCTCACCACCCTGGCTGGCTATATCCACTGGGGGCTGACCGGGGAGAAGGTGCTGGGCATCGGGGACGCCTCCGGCATGTTTCCCATTGACCCGGATACGCCCGATTATGACCGGGAGAAGCTGGCCGCGTTTTCACGGCTGACAAAAGAGTACGGCTTCCCCTGGGAACTTCGTGACCTTCTCCCCCGGGTGCTGCCCGCCGGGCAGGACGCGGGACGCCTGACAGCTGAGGGCGCCAAACGCCTTGACCCCCAGGGCGACCTGGCCCCCGGCACGCCCCTGTGCCCGCCGGAGGGGGACGCCGGCACCGGCATGACTGCCACTGGAGCCGTGGCCGCAGGGACCGGCAATGTCTCGGCCGGAACCTCCATCTTCGCCATGGTGGTATTGGAGAAAGCCCTAAGCCGCGTCTATCCTGAAATCGACATGGTGACCACCCCTGCCGGGAACCCGGTGGCCATGGTGCACTGCAACAACTGCACCACCGACCTGAACGCCTGGGTGGATCTCTTCGCCCAGTTCGGAGAGGAAGCGGGACTCACCCTCACCAGGAACCAGATCTATGAGGCCTTCTTTTCCGCCGCGCTCAAGGGCCTGCCTGACGCCGGCGGCCTGTCCGCCATCGGATACCACTCAGGCGAACACATCACGAACTTCGAGGAGGGGCAGCCGCTGCTCCTCTACCCGGCAGACGACCAGTTCACCTTCCAGAACTTCGCCAGGGCCGTGCTGCTGTCCACCGTGGCCACGCTTTCAATCGGCATGGAAATCCTCAGGAAGGAAAAGGTAGCCCTCACCCGTGTGCTGGGCCACGGCGGGCTGTACAAAACCGGGGATGCCGGCCAGCGCTTCACGGCCGCGGCCCTTGATGCCCCCGTCTCCGTCCTGGCCACAGCCGGGGAGGGCGGCGCCTGGGGCATCGCCCTTTTGGCCGCCTATCTCACCCGCAAACAGCCCGGCGAAACCCTGGCCGGCTACCTGGACCAGCGTGTCTTCAAGGCCCTTCAGAGCAAGACCCTTGCGCCTGACCCCAAAGACCTGAAGGGCCTGGCGGGCTACATCCAGGCCTTCAAGAAAGGCCTGGGCGTTGAGCGGGCGGCGCTTATCCACTACAAGGGAGCTCATCATGCTTGAAACGCTGAAAAACGCTGTTTATGAAGCCAACATGGCCCTGCCGCGCTACGGCCTGGTCACCTTCACCTGGGGCAATGTGAGCGCCAGGGACCCTGAAACCGGCCACATCCTCATCAAGCCCAGCGGGGTTGACTATGAGGCCTTAAGGCCTGAGGACATGGTGGTGCTGGACCGTGATGGCAACATCATCGAAGGGCATCTGCGCCCTTCCTCCGACACGCCCACCCACCTGGCGCTCTACGCCCGCTATCCGGAACTCCACGGCATCGTCCACAGCCATTCCCCCCAGGCCACCGCCTGGGCCCAGGCTGAGCGGGCCATTCCCCTCTACGGCACCACCCATGCGGACTATTTCTTCGGCTCCGTTCCCTGCGCCCGGCTCCTGACCCGGGAAGAAATCGCCTCGGAATATGAACGCAATACTGGCCTGGTCATCATTGAGACCCTTGAGAACCAGGGCATCAATCCCATGCACACCCCGGGCATCCTCTGCGCCAAGCATGGCGGCTTCACCTGGGGCAAGGACGCGGCCCAGGCCGTGTACCACGCTGTGGTCCTTGAAGAGGTGGCCCGCATGGCTACTCTGACTGAAACCATCAACCCTTCTGTCCAGCCCGCTCCGGATGCCCTCAGGGACAAGCATTTCTACCGCAAGCACGGCCCGGAGGCATACTACGGGCAGGGATGATTGGGCCCGCACAGAAACGCGGGAACCTGATCCCTTTTGAATAAGGTTCCCGCTTTTTCAGACAATCAGAATTTTCCCCGGAAGGGCAAGCCTGATGTGGCCTTGCCCTTTCCTATGCTGTCAAAAACACCAGCGCCTTGCGGGCGATAATGATCTCTTCATTGGTCGCCACCACATACACACGCACGGGGCTGCCCTCAGATGAAATCAGGCTGCCAGGGGCGGCTTGTTCGTTCTTCTTCGGATCCAGCCTGATGCCCAGGAAGGAAAGCCCCTTTGTGGCGGCTTCCCTCAGCGCTGGGTTGTTCTGCCCGATGCCACCGGCAAAGGCCAGGGCGTCAAGCCCGCCCAAGGCGGCGGCATAGGCACCAATTTGTTTCCTGATCTGGTAGGCAAAGGCATCAACCGCCGTCCTGGCTGCAGGATTGCCCTCCCACGCCGCCTCCTGGATCACCCGGAAATCATCCGACAGCCCGCCGGAGAGGCCTTTTAAGCCGCTTTCCTGCGCGTACACGGTTTTGATTTCCTCCAGGGACATCCCCAGGCTGTCATGCAGGTAAAAAGTCAGGTAGGGGTCAATGTCCCCAATGCGGTTATTGTGCGGCAGCCCCGTCTGGAGGGACATCCCGATGGTGGTGTCCACACCCTTGCCGTCCTTGACCGCCGCCAGGGAGGAGGAGCCGCCCAGGTGGCAGGTGATGATTTTTAAATCCTCCCGGCCCTCCTTCTCCATGATCCACCGGCTCACATACTCATGCGACGCCCCGTGCGCCCCGTTGCGCCGGACGCCCTGGTCATAATATGCCCGGGGCAGGGAGTAGATGGCGGCGTATTCCGGCATCTCCCGGAAAAACCCGGTCTCAAAGCTGCCAATCAGGGGAACCCCCGGCATCCGCCGGGCAAACTGGCGGATGGCGCTGATATAGGGCGGGTTGTGCGCGGGCAGCAGGGCGCCTATCGCCTCCATGCCCCCAAGCACCTTTTCATCCAGCAGCTTGACGCCGCTGAATCCCAGCGCCGCCACCACCTTGAACGCCACGCAGCCGGGGCATTTCCCCTCCGGCAGCGTGCCTGTCTCCAGCAAAAAGCGCATCAGGCGGTTGATGGCGTCCCCGTAGCTCACAGCCGGCTCATCCCCTGCCTCCCGGATGCCCTCCGCTGTCTGCTGTTTATAGGCGCCTGTTTTGCGCCCAACCCCCTCAAAATGGCCGTTGGCCAGCTCACGCTCCCCCTGTGCCATGTCGTAGAGCCGGTATTTCAGGGATGTGCTCCCCACATTACAGGATAGTATCAGCATATCTTTCTCCTTGCGGCGATAGTCCGGGGGTAAGAACCCGAGGATATCCTACACCAGCTTGAAGCGCCTGAAAAGGGCAGGTCGAACCAGGGGCCCCCCAGAGGCTCATGGCCTCATTTTGCCCAGGATGCTGACAATCTCATCTGTTTTCAGCACCTTGCCGTAGGAGACGACCTTCCCGTCCACTACCAAGGCGGGGGTCGTCATCACGCCGTAGGCCGCGATTTTCACGAAGTCGGTCACGTGATCAATGGTCGTATCCATGTTCAGCTGCTCCAGCGCCGCCCTGGTCGCGGCTTCCAGTGCGTTGCATTTGGCGCAGCCGCTGCCCAGGATTTTAACTGAGGGGCCTTCAGTCTTTGCGGTCTCTGCCTTTTCCATGTTCTGAGGTGTACAGCCGGTGCAACCTTCACAGCAGGATGCCGCGGGTTGTTCCTTTTTCTTTCCGAATAACGCCATTTCTATTTCCTTTCCCCATTGTATGATTTTGGTAACTGGTCAGAAACCCAGGCAAAACATGTATTGGCTGATCCCCGGGATGGCTGTTCCCATGACCCTTTTCAGCGACTGGCCCACACGGCCGTACTTCCGGCTCCCGGCGCGTTATTCCGGCGCGTCAAGTGCACGCGCTTTCGCATGAACAGCCATTGCGGTCCTTCCCTTGATAGAATGCCGCCAGGTTCTCCGGCATCTCATAGTCATCGCAGACGCATCCGGCTTCCTTGTGACCAAAGACAGCCCCCAGGATCTCCTCTGCCAGCAGTTCCTTTGGCGGCACCTCATAAGCCTGCCCTTCAGTTTCCCACACCCTGCAGTCCACATCCGTCCCGCTGATCTCACTGCAGCAGCCGCAGCCGTTCTCCTGCACCGGCCCGCCGATATCCCGGCCGTTGACGCGGATGGTGGGAGACGAGAGGAAGCGGTACTGATGGGCCAGTTCCGCGGTGGACATCTCAATTTTCCTGTACTGTACGCCGTAGCCGGCCAGACGCAATGCTGGGATTAGTGCGTCCAGCACTTCGACCAGCTCCTGGCCCGTTCCGATACACCGCTCGCAGGTGTTCAGGTCCAGGTAGAGGTATTCGACCAGCACTGTCTTTTCAGGCACACAGTCGCCGTCACAGCCGCAGGAAGCCTGTTCGTCTTGAGGCGCACCTTTGGGCGGCATCCAGCCGGTATCGTCGCCCACGTAGGTGATGGCGGCTTCCGGGCAGAGGTTCCCGCAGCCGTGGCAATGGTCAATGCAGTTATCAGGGTACGCAACCACCGGCGTTGGCGCTCTGTCCCTGTCATAGACCCCGTGCGGACAGTCCCCGACGCAAAGCCCGCATTCGTTACAGGCAAGGTAATCAATGACGGGGTACCAGGTCTTTGCCATGGAAGGTTCCTCCTGAATTATAGAATGTATCCCTGCAGGAAATTGAAGAAATACCCGACAATGATGATCCCGATGGCACAGATCGCGATGAACATGGCCAGCAGTTTGGGCTTGATGGCCTTGCGCAGCATGATCAGGGACGGCAGGGACAGCGTGGTCACCGCCATCATGAAGCTAAGCACAGTGCCAAGCAGCGCGCCTTTGGTCAAAAGCGCTTCCGCGATGGGAATGGTGCCGAAGATGTCCGCGTACATCGGCACGCCGATGAGGGTCGCCAGCACCACGCCGAAGGGATTTTTACTGCCAAGCACCGTTGCAACCCATTCTTCGGGAATCCAGTTGTGAATGACCGCGCCGATGCCCACACCGATGAGGATATAGGGAAAGACCTTTTTGAAGGTATCCAGCATCTGGTCCCTGGCATACACCACGCGGTCCTTCCGGCTAAGGCTTGGGGACTGCATGTCCACATTGCCGGCCGCCATGATGAAGCTCTCCACATGCTTCTCCATGTGCAGCTTTTCAATGATGGTGCCCCCAATAACGGCGATAACCAGGCCCAGCACCACATAGAGGATGGCCACATTCGCACCGAAGATACTCGTTAAAATCACCAGGGACCCCAGGTCCACCATGGGCGAGGAGATGAGGAAGGAGAAGGTAACGCCCAGGGGCAGGCCGGCCGAGGTAAAGCCGATAAACAGGGGGATGGAGGAGCAGGAACAGAAGGGCGTCACCGTGCCCAGCAGGGCGGCGACGATGTTCGCGCCGACACCATGGAATTTCCCCAGGATCTTCCTGCTGCGCTCCGGGGGAAAGTAACTCTGGATGTAGCTGATCACGAAGATCAGGAAGCACAGCAACACCACAATCTTGATGACATCGTACAAAAAAAACTGCAGGCTGCCCACCCAGCGGTTGGACAGGTCCAACCCCAGCGCCGCCAGGCCATCCCCTGTCAGCTCATTGAGCCAGCGCATCCCCAGCACCTGATTCTGAAAAAAATCCCAGATCCCCTTGATCATCTCCATGTTTCTCCTTGCCCTGTAGAAAAATTCCATCCTGGTCACCCAGGTATGTACGGATTACGTTGCGCAGGTGCACCGCGTTTTACGGGGCGCGCGCTCCGGGGCAACGGATGTCAGTTTCGCCAGAAGCTGCGCCGCCGCACGGCTTCCCGGCTGGCTGATGTGGTAGTAGGTCCACTTCCCCTCCTGGCGCCCCGCCACGATGCCGGATTCGCAAAGAATCCTCAGGTGGTAGCTGAGGGTGGATTGGGGCAAGCCAAGAGGCTCATGGAGCGTGCACACGCACCTCTCCCCATCCTGCAGCAGTTCCAGGATCCTCAGGCGCTTCTCATCGCAGAGCGCCTTGAAGACCTTCGCGTTCTCCCCGTAAGATGACACCATGACAAACCCCCAAATCAAGTAAAGTTGATGTAATAAGTATACGAGGCAGGCACAGGCCTGTCAAGCGAAAAGACAGCGCCCGGGCGCACCCATGTGATAGTAAAATTTCTAAAGGCGGCGCTGGGTTATTCGGCGTAAATTGGGCCTTTTCCCGAAAAACAGAGCAGATAGAAATCTATCATTTGTAATAATATTACTTTTTTTATACCATATTGCACATCTCGTTGATCTGTGGTACGATTAGTGCCGAAGCGAGGGAAAGCGCGGCCAGGACAGCCGTGTTCCGGCCTTTCCAACGGAATCGAAGGCCCGCTTGGGTGAGTTCCATCTCCCCGGGCAAAAGAGCGCAGTTTGGCACCGCTTGACAGAGGGCCCGCGCCAGCGGCGCCCGTGATGTTCCCGGCAAACTGCGTGAGCGCGCTCCCCGCCAAAATGCGCCGCGGCATTCCGCGCGGCAGCCAATCCTCGAACAAGACAGGTTCGCCCCTCAACCAGTACGATCACAAGGCTATGCCTGCCGGATAAAGCCCGGGTTTCAGGCAGCAGATATTGCATATGTTCAGCGTATTTGTGGGCTGCAGCGGCCAGACAGGCCGCGCGGCATGGAAGGAGCTATCCTATGAAAAAGATTTTGGTTCTGTTGCTCGCACTGGCCATGGTGCTGAGCGTTTCACTGACCGCTCTGGCAGACCCCACCATGAAGAACGGGGAACTGCCCGATGTCATCGAGCCAAACGGTGGGCCCTACATCATTGTCACAGCAATGACGGAGGACTCGGTCACCTTCAAGTATGGGTGGAGCAATGTCAACTTCTTCGGGGAACTGCGGCCTGTGCAGGTCTGGATCGGCCTGTACAATGAAACCGACAGCCACTACGTTTATGTAGAGGAAGAAATTGATATAGCGCCCAACCAGCCAAATCACAAGGGCGCGTTCACGC
>Ga0209723_1005934_pt1 | contig 12180 bp, 5 predicted proteins | sample BiotimSIPDNA_2_FD_185750 | JGI IMG/M metagenome (GOLD analysis project Ga0209723, IMG submission 185750) | Anaerobic biogas reactor microbial communites from Washington, USA - Biogas_R2 time_0 SIP DNA (SPAdes) (version 2) | ecosystem: Engineered > Bioreactor > Anaerobic > Unclassified | place... | reverse complement strand
TTACTACTGATTTTACTTTTACTTCTGGCATATCTTCTCCTTATCAATCTAACTCTCGCGGCTGATTCTTATCAAAAAACCTATGCTGCATAGGGAGAATCATTTTCCAGTTCATTTGATTCCTCCGTATCAAAGGGAAGTTTCCCTGCAGATTTAAGTCTCATATAATTTTCCTTAGCCACTCTTTTCAGCTCTTCTTTCCTTCCAAGCGAAACTAATGTTTCTACATTGTTTACTACTATCTGAGAAACCTGTCTAATTACGTTTAAGTTCTCTTTAAATCTCTCATAATATTCTGAGGGCATTTCACACAATTCAGGACTTTCGAGCTTTACAGAATTGAGATTCAATCTATTTAGTACTATGTAAAAAATAGAAGATTTCATAATTGATCTGATGTCTGGGAGCTCTTCCTCGTTTAACCCGGAGAAAGCCGGGCTCCCGATTTTTCTTCTTAAGAGTTTATCTGACACATCAAGCACCAATGCGGCTGCCCTTTCATCTTCGCTTAACCCATCGATAGAAAAAATCCTATTCATGGTATCTTCTAATGAGTGGGAAATCAGGGTTCCATCTTTTGTTTTCCATGAAAGAACACCTTCCAAGCCTTCTTTTATCCCTTCTATATACTTAAAGACCTCACCTTTCAGGCATTTGGGTGAATGATATTCTGCCCCTTCAGTCTGGGATACATCAAACAGATAATGCACCTTAAAACCTGATAGCCCGGCTAACTTTCCATCTCCATCCTTTTCAAAAGTCGGGGAAAGCGTCTCTATCCCTTTCTGGTCAGTCTTTATGAATCTGCCATAGAAATTCCATGATCTCATTCCCTTTAATTCAGTTGCATTGGGCATTTGCTTGTGGATAAGAGCTTGGTTTTTTAAACTAAAAGATCCAAAGTTTACCATCCCATTTATTATTTCTTGGAACTTTCCTTCTTCAAGCATCTCCATTAAGTATCTATCAGCACTATCTGAAAGCCTCTTTGTTTCTATCGCCATCTCTTCCACCTCAACTACATTTAAGTCTTTTTTTGTTTCCATATATCTCTCCCTCTTTTATTTTTGAAAAGTTTCTTTATTCCCTATATCATCCATCTTTTATTCCCATTTCTCTGCTGTTTTCTTTGTCGCAAGTATATCTACAAATGTATGTCTGGAGGGAGATGCGATTAGAAGAGCTCTACCCCTTGGGGCATTCTCTATCCCCTCTCTTTCCTCCTCGGTTATTTCTCCCCCTTTAGAATATAGCGAGATCAAATCTCCCATATCGCCAGGATTCAAAGAAAAAATCAAGGAATATTGGGAGGCATTTATTATTGCCGAAGTCTTCTTAGTGCTTTCTGGAGATCCTGCAAAATCACGTATGTTTTGGGTAATTACCATAAGCATTCCATCATATTTTCGTATCCTCTTTGCAAGCGAGTACATGAAGTCTAGAGAAGCAGGGTATTTTTCATCTATAAAGACATGGGCCTCATCAATTACTAAACAAATTTTTCTTTTTTCTCCTCTTCCTCTTACCCCATTATTATTTAATATTTCGTTTTCTAGGGTCTTAAGTATAAGTAACATCTGAGCATTACATACTGTAGGATTTTTGCCTGCTATAAGACTTTGAAAGTCATATGACAACAAGTTATCCGATGGGTCAAAAGTAGTGTATCCGTTCCATAGTCCATATAAACTCCCTCCCGTTCTTACTTTAGATAAAAGGTTATAGATATCACTCAACCTTCCCCTTTCCATGCTGTCCGTACTCTTTTTTATTTTCTCTCCCACAAACACTGATAGATCCTCAAAAGTTGGATAATCTTTATGGGACAATATCGATAGTTCAGTGGCATCAGTTATTCCCTTGCTCTTATACATTTCCCCGGTAATTCTGCCTAGTCTGTCCAGCTGTTCGGATGGAGCACCGGCAAAGATATGTCTGAAGAATTCCTCTAAAAACTGCAGGTGAGAATAATATGCGCCAAAATTCTCTTCTTCCTCTTGAAGGCTAGACAGTATTTCAAATGGGTTTATCCTGGCATCCCTTCCTGAAGATGCTCTCAGCACTTTTCCACCTAAACTTTCCACCATCTTTTCATATTCCCCTTCCGGATCGAGGATGCATATCTTCACTCCTTCAGAAAATAACCCGGTCAGTATTGTCTTTGCGGCGTATGACTTACCGCTTCCCGACCTTCCGAAAATTACCATATTAGAATTTACTCTTTCCGAATCTCGCTTGAATATATTAAGAAATACTGGTTTGCTGTTTTCTCCGATAAGGATTCCTCCCTTATCAATGAACTCATCCGAGATAAAGGGATAAGAAGCGCCTATTTGCGTTCCGGGGAGAATGTTCCCGGATTCCCCAGGAATCATCTTTCTAATTAGCGTTCCCAGGTATCCCTCCTCCTGATTAAACGTCATTTCTTCCGACTTAAAGCCCGCCTGAACGATCCTTCTTGCTGTTTCTTTTCTGGCACTTTTATCCATGTTTGTTGACTCTGTGCATACGATGATATCAACTTCTGCTACGCACTCTTTCCCATCCTCTATTTCATATAACAGTTGTCTTAGCCCCTCTTCGTGTATCTCTGAAGCGGTCTGTTCACTTGCCCTTCCAGAAAATGTTTTTTCTCTAACCTCGAGTATACTTCGGTCGATATTTTTTCTAGCTTCTTCTTTACCTACCTGAGTAATCCTCATAAATGCACTAGTTCCCGGAATTGAAAATATACTATATGCCCATCCCTCTTCGACCTCTTCTGGAAACCCCACTATCTCCCTGAACGAATATGTCTTATCTCCAACAACCATCCCTGATCCTTTGAATTCAACCTCTTTAAGCGCCCCATACATATTCGCAAGTCCATTTAACTTTTCGCCTTTAATGTCCTTTGTTTTTATCTTTTTTTCCGAAAACCTATCCCTGGCGTAATCACGTATTTTCCTTAAATTACTTTCATTCTCGCCTAAAAACATGAGGTAGAATCTATCGGTTTTTATCTTCCCGCTTAAAGCTACTTCTTCCAGAACACTTCTTCTGTCCTCGATTATTTCTGTAATTGTTTCACCTTGTTCTTTGAACCCCGGGTTTCTTCCTATCCTGTCTTTTATTTTTTCGAGCCTAATATTTTCTTCTTTTATTCTTTCCGCAAAAGACATCTGCTCTTCTGTTTTTATTACCAACAACTGAATGTCTTCTCCTAAGGCCTTAACTACACCCGCAAATATCCTGTCTGTATATCCTCTTATCTGATACTCATCCATTAAAAAGAGATTCACCGGATTAATCTCCAACCCAAATGCATATGATCCATCCTTATTTTTAATGTATTCTTCCTCAACCGTTTCATACGCTATAAGGTCGCCTATTTCCCGTTCTCCCTTCCCACCATACTTCTTGGGTTTAATCAGGAATTTTATTACTGTTCCCAGCTTTGTATATATTCTTTCCTCTGAGAAGGGGATCATCAGCACTCCAACCACTAAAGTCAATAGCCCAGCAACTACCCATTTCCCCTTTAGGCCCGAAGACAGAGTTATGGCAAGAAATAATAACCCCACTCCCATAACCAAAATGTCCATTATGGTAAATGATTTGTATATTCTGATTTTTACTTTGCTGTTTCTTGGTATATATCTCAAATCTTATTTTCCCTTCTCGCCGCTAGGACGACCACTTTTATCCTTTTCTATTCAATATCCCGCAAAAATACCCTCTCCCAGCGGTACACCCTCAAAAGTGAAACATATGTGGCTTAGTTTTCTTCCTTTCCGCCGCTAGAAATCCCCTTAAACTATTCTTGCTATTAAGACTAACCCTTTATTGCCCCTTCTCAGCGGAGAAACATCATATCTCAGCGGCGGAATTCTTCTTCTCAGCGGCGAAATTTAATCCCTTTTCATATTCATTACCTGGGCACTAGACTCTCTTCTTCCTCTCTGTCTTTATCTTTGCATTTATATCTTTTGCTGCACCTAGAACTCCTCTCCCGATTATATCTTTCATTATCCCAATGCTTCCCGAGTAAAATGCTTTTACTCCTGTTCCACTCGTCTTTATTTCTCTTCCCTTTTCCCCAAGGATTCTTCCAAGTGCAATAGTATTCCCCGAGCTTTTTCGACCTTTTATGAAACTGCTTCCCCCAAGTATTGTGCCAATTGAAGTAAGGGTTACTCCTGCTCCCATTCTTCCTATGCTAGCTGCCGTTCTCATATTAGAAATTACCCCGTGCATCTCACTTCTTCCCGAATTTTTCCCTGCCAGTTCGGCAAAAAGGACATTGGCTTTTGTCACCGCAAACGTTCCACCAATCATGAATAACAGTTTCAGCATCCCGTCTAACTTCTCATTCCCAAAACTTATATACTTTGACCCAGGAACGATTAGAAAGAATATATTCAAGGACAAAACTATACCGTATGCACTTAGTGTTTTTCCGATAGTAAGATCCCTCCATATACGAAACCTTTCTCCGTTGTCAAGGGGGATTGCGGAAACTGGAAGTGGGGAGATTAGGTATAATAAAATGAGATCAAATATTCTTTGAACAAATACCAGCGCTCCTAAAAAGAGCATCACCAGCATCACAGTTCCACCAATAATCCCTACAAAATAGTTGATATCCTTAAGTTCGTATATACCCATAATTACATCAATATCTTTATAATCTATTTCCCCGGTCTTAATCATGGTTTCAATATTTTCCTCTGAAGAATAGTCGCGTATATATGCCTCTTTTCCTACAGTAACTAGTAGTTCTCCTCCGATAGAAAAGTTTTCTTCTACAATATTTCCTTTCATCCCCTGACTTACTGAATGCATCACGGTATTACTTAGAAGTATTCCGGATATAAGCAGAAAGGGTATAACCAGAAATCCTACAAAGCTCTTGATTGAACTCCCGAGTATCTGGCTTTTGCTTTTTCTTTCCTCTGTTTGCCCTTCGTTCTTAATTACCGCAGCAATAGTAAAAACAAACAATAATGCGAATGATACCAGTAGTACTATTAAAAACCCTGTGCTAACTTCCTTCCCTAATAGAAAATCCAACACTATGTCTTCTTTTGCTCCGGACAATACACTCACGGCCTCCCTAAGAAAATCAATAACGGAAAATATTCCAACCATTAATTTGTATACAATCTTGTAAAACTCTTCCGTCATTATCTTCTTTTAACCCTGGGCCTCTTTTCCCTTCTTATTTCTCTTTACGAATCTATTTCTTTGCTAACCGGACTCATTTTACGGATCTATATCCTTCTTCCCACCCAAGTTTCCAAAATGGGCATCGCTATTTTCATGGCAACTATAAGGACAAAAATAACCAAAAATCCGACTATTGCACCAATAAGGTCTTTCTTTGCCTTCTCTCTGGAATTTTGCTCATCGGCCTTAGCCAGCTTTATTCCGAGAATTATGCAGTATATCGGCCCTATTGCCCCTACTATGGCAATAGCCGGCCACAATATTGCGTTTATAATTTCCAACACCGGCTGAATCACCGGGGAAAGATCTACTGCTCCTATTATTCTTTTCATACATCACCTCTATAAATTTTTTCCTTGCTTCTAAATCCCGTTCTTCTTATGAATCCCCAGGCTTTTATCGTTTACTTCTTCCCTTGCTTCTAAATCCAGTTCTTCTTATGATTCCCAAGGCTTTTATCGTTTACTTCTTCCCGTCCTTCTAAATCCCGTTCTTCTTCGGATTATGATAATCGCAATAAAAACGGCACCCACTCCAAACGCAATTATGAAATATATATAAATATTGCTTTTCTCTTTTTCTGAAATCTCAAACGTATATGTAGACTCGTTTCCTGCTAAGTCCACGAAGTGTAATTCATACATCCCTGGGATATCTAGACTTTCTCCTGGGGTATAGCTAAAGGCTTCTCCATTTCTTAAAGCCATACAACTCACTTGATCAAGAGCGCTGATAACCACAGGAGAATTTGTAATTCCTCCGTTTTCTACTCCCGTGATAGATAATGCCGGGGGAGTGGTCTTAATTTGGAAGGAATACTCGGTAATATTGTTGTCAAAATCAGACAAAAATATGGTGTATTCTCCATCCCCTTCAATCTCCCTCCCTTTTTCATATCTTTCCTTTACAAAACCACTTCTTTGTATATTTGCCTCTGCTTCATCAGTCCAGGAGAATGTCACGCTACCGTTAGTAATCTGTCCTTCAGATACACCACTAAGAACCCCTTCCGGATATGGTTTTACGTATGAAATCTCTTTATTGACTATATCTTTCCCATTTCTGAAACTGTCTAAAATACTAACCCTGTATGTCCCACTGGATCTGAAAGCATATGCTGTTCGTGTTGACTCAACCTTGTTGCCATAATCATCAAACAAAACGGGGATATAACTGACTCCATCCAAAGACTTAAAAATCTCGATCTCTTTAATGTCTGCAAAAGAGTCTTCGCTTGCCCTTACTGTAATATGCAGTTTTTTCCCTTCCTGATCTTTAACAAATTCAACACCCGGGCTCGAAAGAGATACTCTTACCTCTATGTCTTCAGCGTTACCGAACCTGTTTAATGCAGATATTCTGTATATCCCCGATGCCCCGATGGTGATTCTTCCATCCTTTTCTGACTCTTCAAGCAAATTTCCCTCTTCATCCCTCAAAAAGAAATATCCCTCTCCCCCGTTTTCCTCACTAATCGCAATAGTAACGGGAGTTCCAAAGCAATAAGGACTTAAACTTGAAAAACCTTCAACAAAACCGGATAAACCTTCTTGATTAACGGGTACTTCTCCCATCTTTAAAAATATTTTGGGGCTTGCGGAAATAATCCTTATTTTCTGAGAATAGCTGTTTCCATATATATCCTCATATGTTACGGTATGACTCTCCGAATTACTGTACTCTTCCTCTATTTCCACCCCATCAACTTTGGTAATCAGTCCCTCAATTGGAAATACTCTACTAAGGATCAATTCCTTAGCACCAATCCCTACAAATACTTCCTCTCCCCCGTATTCCCTCTCAGGGATCTTTTCAAAATACCTGTATTTCCTTATCTTTTCTTCTGCGTAAGCAGTTATAACCTCGACTAATCTGGCTTCGCTAAAATATGCAGATAATGTATTTCTATCACTTGCTGATTTGTATATGTAATATATTCCCGGTCTTGCATTTATACTATCTACAGGGTCCATCATAATGCCGGTGTTCCATACATCCCCAGTTGTCCAGTAGCCTTGAATCAGTGTATTTACTTCTTCAAAACCAATAGCATCAATCGCTTGTTGCTTTGAGACAAAGGAGTACATATCTCCCTCAACTTCTCCCTCGAACCACTCTTTTATGGGCAATTCTATAAAGCCAAAAGAATATCCGGCCTCGACAGCCCGACTGCAACGGTTTCCCGCAATATCTTCTGTCTCTAAAAGATAGCTTCCCCGATATACCGTACTGATTTCTATTCCCGAAGTTACTTCGATACCATTAACCCAAAGTCTACTCCCATCTTCAGCTCTTACACTAAACGTCCCGGTTTCCACTTCCTCGTCTAGTCCCGTTACCTCGGGGTAATCGTAGGTACGATCCAGGATAATCTGCTTTTCTTCGGATACATTTCCTGCATTATCAACCGACCGGAAAATATATCTTCCTTCCTCGGAATATATGCTTCCAAGAGGCGAATAGGTATATATTTTACTTCCGGGCAGACTTACCTCAACCCTGTCAAGATTTGCTTCAGCGGTATAATATAGGACACAATTCGACCTTGAAAATCCATTTCCCAAATACCTTTCATACCCCTCTGGAAAGATTGGGTTTTCTATTCCATTTTTCGGTACATATATATATCCCTCAGGAACAGTTGAATCATAATTAAGAGATATCTCCTCTGAAATATTACCTGATGCGTCCATAGCCCTAAAGGAATATACCCCATCTATTAATTCGGAAAATATTATTTGTTCTCGGATATATGGCTCCCATACTGTACTATTTGGTTTCTTTATATATTCACTTTCTACAAATGAGTGATCATCCCTCGCTTGATAATAGAACGCTTTGTTTACATACTCATATGAATTTGACAAGCTTCCATCGATATATATATTACCTACTGGTATACTCCTGTCCAATGTGATTACAAGCGTATCCGAAGGGTTTCCCGCAACGTCTATAACTCCAAATGAATAGGTCCCTTCACCATAAAACCTAGCTCCAGCAGTAATCTCTTCAGCCTCTTCTGATCCAGGATATATTACCCATCTGTTCTTTATTCCGTTAATATCTTCCCCTGCAGGAGAAATGTATTCTGCGCTTGAATACCTGTTTGCATATACGCCATTTTCATCAAATACATTTAGTGCTGGCTTCGTGTCATCGAATATAATGGAAGATTCTTCCGAGATATTTCCTGCAGAGTCAATAGATCTGAAAATATATTGTCCATTTGCTCCTCCAAGAAAGAACTGTCCTTCATACTTAGTAAACATACTCGAGCCTGGCATTATGTATTGCATTAATGCGACTTTTATTAAGTCAGAAGATATATACTTAAAGCCATAATTGATATATTCTTCTTCAATTTCATTTTCTTCAAAGCTGGTTATCCTTCCCTCCGGAGGAGTCTTGTCTATTGTAAAGAAACAAATCCCTGATACGTTCCCCGAAGCATCCATTACATAAAAGGAATACTCTCCCTCCATTCCAACAATGACCCGATCTGAATACTCTAAATATTCCTCTTCGCCAGGGTTTTTAACATATATTGAAACTATTCCTATATTATCAATGCCATAACAGCTTAAATCGTTTTTTGAAACTGTTCCGGACGGATATCCTACCCCTTCAAAAGATAAATCTGCAAATGGGCTTGTTCTATCAACGGTTACACTGTATACCTCACTCTGGTTTAAAACATTATCCTCAATATATATCCAGTACTTTCCTTCTGCAGTAAGCTCTGACCCTTCAATATATTTCTTATATTCTGTTTCGCCTGGTTTTCTTACCCAGATATCTTTAACTCCGCTGCCTTCATCGCAAGGCATAAAAACAATATATTGAGAGTTTGTATATTGAGCAGTTATCTCTAATCCAAAATCATCAAATACGTGATACTCTGGTAATGTATTGTCAATATGTACTATTCTCTCTTCCGATTGATTTCCAGCGTTATCCAGCGCAAGTATTTTATATTCCCCCTCTCCAGAGAGCAGTGTGCCCTCCGAATACGAGGAATATGCTTCTATTCCATCCCTCTTATATTTGATTTCACATATTCCGGAAAGATTATCCTCTCCAGTTATCCTTATGCTACCCTTGGCATATTCTCCTAATATCTCCTCTCCGATATTAGATAGGACCTGTATAACCGGAACAGTCATGTCTTTTACAACCCTTTTTTCTGCGGAAGTATTTCCTGCCTTATCCCGGGCAAAGAACATATATTCTCCTTCCTCGTAGAGGTTTTCTCCGTTATATACTTCAATGTTCCCACCTGGTTTTCTAACATACCTGATTACCTCTGTACTCAGAGTGTCTTCCGCAATCATTCGAATGCTTCCCGCATTTGTTGGATCACCCCAAAGAAGCTCATCCGTCCCCGTGATTAAACTAATCTCCGGAGGATCTCTATCGATTGTTATGTTTTGTATACCCGAGATGTTCCCAGCATTATCCCTGGCATAAAAATGGTACTTTCCTTGGTTTGTCAATTGAGTGTTTGGAGTATACTCGATAAATGTTTCTGAGCCCGGATTCTTAACAAATATCTTATCTATTCCGTTAACATCCTCTGCAGATGCTGTAATATTTTGTACCGATACCTCACTTCCAAACAAAGCCTGAACCCCATCCCCTTTAAATATCAAAGATGGAGGCGTAATATCAATAATGACAGTTTTTACTGCAGACACATTTCCCGCCTTATCAAAGCTTCTGAAACTGTATGTTCCAGGAGACAATAGGTATGTGCCCTGCGTATATGTCAGCCATACACCATTATTTAACTTAGATTCACACCTGTCAAAAAGCACATTATCTGTAGCGTTATATCTAATTTTTTTATTGTATGTCGATGCCGACCACACATTTCCATACTCGTTGTATATGTTCCCTACTGGGGCTGTCTTATCATATACCACAAAGACTTCTTCGGTTACATTACCTGCAGAATCCCCTCCTTTAAATCTCCATATACCTTCCACTGAAGAAGGCACGGTATATTCCAAGAAGAGATTTTCAGAAAAATCACTTTGCCCAGGGGCTTTAATCCAAAGATACCTGAAGTGAGGATCACTTACTGTATATTTAATCTGCCCCGAAGTATAACTCCCCGATTGGATATTATTCCCATTAGAAGTCAAGGTGTACGCTGGAGCAGTAGAGTCCACCGAGAAAGCAAACTCGTATACAAAACATACGATGCTACTCTGATTAGGTTTGTACGAACACTCATATACAAAACCGTATTCTCCGTCCTCAAGAGCTCCCGAAAATAACGGGATTGAACCGGTTCCTAGATTACTAATATCAACTATAGAAATCCCATTTTTCTTCAGCACAAATCTTGTGCTAGTAACCTGGTAACTGCTTCCTTGATACATAAAGATGTTATATTCTTCCATGCTCAGCAATGCCCCATTTGGAAGAGGCTCAAAAGATCCCTGATTGACATTCATAATCTGTATGTATGCAACCACGTTTCCTCCGTGCTCCATTCGATAGCCCGTTCCACTCCCCTCACTATGGGCTCCATATGCCCCATCCAGAACCCAACTATATATCCCCTCCGGCCGATATATTGGGGAGGTATCGCTTATACCCTGAGCCTCTATACCCACACTACCAATAGAAAATATAGAAATCCCAACAATAATCGCGAGAATCCCCAAAACCAAAACTCTAAATCTTTTTACTCTGTCTATATATTTTCTCATCCCTTATTCCCTATCAATTAATTCCAATTCACTAAATGATTCTAATTCAAAAAGTCCCTATTATTTCTCATATCTCTAAGTACTCGTTCTCATTATTCCCTTCTAGTCTCTCAAGTCTCTTCAAGTGTTATTCACTTCTAGTCTTCTCGATTCCCTTCTGGTCTCTCAAGTCCCTTCAAGTGTTATTCACTTCTAGTCTTCTCGATTCCCTTCTAGTCTCTCAAGTCCCTTCAAGTGTTATTCACTTCTAGTCTTCTCGATTCCCTTCTAGTCTCTCAAGTCCCTTCAAGTGTTATTCACTTCTAGTCTTCTCAATTCCCTTCTGGTGTTCTCGATTCCCCGTTATATTGCTGCAAGCAATTCCTTCACCTTGATCAGCCCACTTCCGATTTCTTCATTACCGGCTTGTATTTCTCTATCTCTTATCAGTCCTATTTTCTTTACAGCAGTTTTTATATTCCCTTCTCCGATCAAGAACAATATTTCTTCTCTTTCCTCTTCCTCGGTTATTCCTTCAAGAAGCCCAAATATTTTCGTCATACTATCTCCAAGCTTTATATCTTTTCCCAAATATTTCTTATCTTTTTCCTTAATTGGGGTTATCCCCAAAAACTCAACGGTTACATTTCTTTTTTTCATATCGTAATATGTATTCTCCTCATCAAAATATCTTCCCTCTCCTCTACCCACCTTCTCCCCTGAAAAGTCCAAAAAGGAACACTTATAACTAGGTGTAAACTTGGTCTTTAGAGGGTTATATCCAAAAACAGTAACTATGGCATTTCCCATATCCCCGGGATTATTTAATTTTTGAAGTTCACTAGGATAAATTAGAGGTCTTTCCTCTACCGAAAAGTTTTCACTCATCTCTTCACTTTCTTTAGTAGAGGTTCCGACACTCTTTTTCATTACTGCGTAATTTCCGCATCTTTTAGAAAAATCCTCTAGTGTCTTTTGATCGGTAGTCCCTATAAATATTTGTACATTGCAATTAGACTTAATAATCTCTGCCACATCTTCCTCATATACCTTCGCAAGTTGTGCATAACTCTGAACCACCAGAGTGAGCCATATATTTCTGCTTCTGCCAACAGTAATCATTTGTTCAATTTTATGTATAGGAGGTAAATTTCCAAACTCGTCTAAAATAAAATACACACTTCTTTTAAGGGTTAGATCTTCCTGCTCATTAGCTTTCCCAACAAGTTCCTTGTATGCCTGAAGTATCATGATGGAAGCCAGTGTATGTCTTGTT
>Ga0209723_1005932_pt1 | contig 12182 bp, 9 predicted proteins | sample BiotimSIPDNA_2_FD_185750 | JGI IMG/M metagenome (GOLD analysis project Ga0209723, IMG submission 185750) | Anaerobic biogas reactor microbial communites from Washington, USA - Biogas_R2 time_0 SIP DNA (SPAdes) (version 2) | ecosystem: Engineered > Bioreactor > Anaerobic > Unclassified | place... | reverse complement strand
GTTGAGTCCAGGAAACTATGTTTTCAGTGATTTTTTATTGCAGACAGATGTGGAAGTTATTTTCAATGTCACTCCAGTCGAATTTATTGAGATTGATATTCAGAGAAACATGGATATCTCTGATCGTGCGAAATTAAGATTTTCCGGTTTTTCATATTCACCTGCGGTCAGAATGTACACAAATGACCCAGACACACTTCGTATTGGTTGCGATGCAGTTATTTCAGGAATTTTGAGTGCCCCAAACGCAGTGGTAAATATTTTCTCCAGAGCACAATGTGACGGTGCAATATATTCAAAGGAGATTATTATTGAACCCGATGTCGGTGTGTCCAGTAGTCTGGTTAATCCTGATGGAGATGACGATGGGGATGGAATAAGTAATTACACTGAAATTTTTGTCACAAAAACAGATCCTCTTGATTCCAATAGTTATAAAAAAATACTGATACCTTTTCCGTCTAAAATTACCAGTAAGGATACAGTAACGGTTTGTTATGATACCAAATTCTACTCGGATTATAAACATGGTAAAATCACTGTTACATATAACGATAGCTCCCTTGTTAATCCCGATATCTCTCCTGTCCTGTATATAACTAATACACCTGCTATACCTCAGGATAGTTCATCATCTGTCCATATTCCCAATTTGTCTGGCTATGACATAACAGGAAGATATCTGGTGATGCCGGAAAGTACAATGTGCTCAACCGGTACAGCGAGAGTTGGATTTTTGATTACTAAAGATGAAATTATGTCAAAAAATAACTTTATCATTGCTGTAGCGGATCAGAATGGCAATTGGAGTTATCATGATCCAGTAATAATCAAAAATGAATTAGGTGAAGAAACAGAAGACGAACCGTATAGGATATATGTAGATGTTGAAAACTTTTCTGCATTGGTATTAATGCGAAAGAATGTATCAGCAACTGCATATTTGGATCGGGGAATGATCTTTTCCAACAGACTGAGTGGTGCCAAAATAAAAGCAGAGATAATGATGGCAGATTGTCCCTATGGTGTAACATCAGGTCATCTCAGAATTCATTATAGAAATAGTGATAATACTGAAGATATGGTTGAGATGCAGTTGGAGGCTAAGGCGATAGTGGTTTTCTGGCTTTTTAATTCAAAAGTTTTCAGTTTTCCTAATCCGGTCACTGTAACCAGGATAGAGTTGAAAGTTGATAACACTCCAATTGATTATTCTTACGATGTTAACTATGCAGTCTCAGGTGAATGTCTGACTTTAACTGCCAAAAAGTATTTTAATGAATACTTAACCCCTGATGATCACATTTCTGTGACTAACTCCATAGCTTATGATCTGGAGTCTGTGGATATAGATGGTGAGGGGAGAATATACCAGAATGGCACGAATTATCAATACGACTACTATCTGAAAGATCATCTGGGATCAACCCGCATGGTGATAAATGACCAGAATCAGATTACAGAAGCCATTGCGTATCAACCTTATGGAACCATTGTGCCAATGGAAGATATTGCGACATCACCACAGACTCCGACTCGTCAGCAGTTTATCGGCAAGGAGTTTGATCAGGAGGGTAGTGGTGTTGGAATCAGGGGAATGGAGCTGTATTATTTTGGAAAACGTTATTATGACCCTGAGGTGGGGGTGTTTTTAACACCTGACCCTGAGGATCAGTATTGGAGTCCTTATACTTATTGTGGTGGAGATCCAATTAACCAGATTGATCCTGATGGTGCATTTGCTGCAGGTATAGGGCTGTTACAATTCTCACAAACCACACAACAATTAATGTCAACTGCAGCACTTCTTGAAAGTGGTGCACTCGCAATACAATCAGTTGCATTAGGACAGGCTGTAAGCCAAATCTTCCAAATGGCGGCACAACATATTTTCGGAGCATTGAATGCTGTACAACAGACAATTAACAAAATAAGCCTTATTGGTACTATTTGGACTATTGCGCAAATAGCAAATATTTCAAATAACATTCAGAATGTAATAAGCAATGCTGCACAAATGAGTTCCCAAGGGGGACAGCAAGCTGCTCAGAGTGGTCAAGCACCAACAGAAGGTAATGCTGAAGGGGTAAAAGAGACTGGTAAAAGTGAAGGAATAAAGGATGCAGGAAAAACATAACCAAAACCACCTGAAGGTTTAGAAGAAAATCCTAACAGAAAAGGTAGTTGGGGAAAAAGGAACCCCGAGACAGGTAAATTTGAAGAAAAATGGCGTTTTGATAAAGGACGCCCTGAAATCAAGAAGGGGCATGGTTCGATAGATCACATTCATCCTGACGGTGGCAAAAAATGGATTCCATGGGGAGATTAAATGAAAAAATTAGATATTGAAAATTTAAATAACTTGCCTTTTCATGATGTCGATTTCTTGTATTTCATTGTTGAACAAGACAATAAAGGTAATGCGGATTTAAAGCTTGGCATACAATTTTCTAAAGATGAATTACCTGAGATAGAGGATTCGCTTGTTAAATATATCAAAAATGATGGAAAGGCATTTCTTGTGCTAAAGAATTGCAGCTTGATCAATTTAAATATGATAAGCAATTCTACCAAAAGAGATGAAATAGATTTTATTAAAGTAAATAATGAAACTGATAAACTTATTAATTTAGGTATGCAAAAATTAGAATACAAACATATAGAAATAGTCTTTATTAGTGGATCTATCATTAAGTGTATATTTAAAGAAATAATGTTATCTTCTGTATAAATATTTAGTGATAATTTTTGAGTGAACAAAAAGTCTGCTATAGCGGACATTTTTCCCAAATAGGAAATGTACCCTAATAGGAGACATTTTCAGGCTGCCAAATTAAGTGCTTTCCGAACTTTCAAAACGGTATTTAGAGAAACTTCGTGGATTTTAGCTGCTTTCCGTACTGATAAACCGTTTCTCAGGTCTGCAGAAAGGGACTTGTACTTTTTCAGAAAATCCTGTTGATCTATTGTAGTTCCTTGTGGCTACCGAGAATTTTTCCTTTTGATTTGGCATGATTCAAACCACTTATAACCCGTTGAATAAGCAGCTTTTACAGAATGAGGCTTTCAATCCATCCTGGGCCAGGCTGTTCTGATTATGGTAAAAAAAAGTTCAATCATCTTATTGTGTTTTGCTTCGATAATGTCCTCTTCTTGTGCTCAAGAAATGGACAAAAGGTTTCGCTTTTCTCCAGCCATCGGACTGACACCACCGCCGATCGAGGCGGCCGTCTTTGTCGTGCCGATCCGCCCCACTGGACGGAGCCTTTCGGCACGCGGTCCGGACGAATCCCCGGTGTTCGATCATCCGGGGTGAGGATGGCCGGTTATTCCTTCTTTTCGGGCGGACAGAACCCGATACGGAAGTTTTTCTTTGGTGGGTCTGGTGGGGTAAGAATCGACTGAATGGCTTTGATGGCCAGTTGAATATCCCGTTCATTCTTGCCGACCCTGCGTTCAAGGCCTTCGATAGCGAGTCTAAGTGCTTCGTGGTCAATTAGCATACGGCGCAAGCGACCTCCTGCATGATTTCACTACACTCAAAAATCCGATCATAAATTACCGGATCTGCGGTCATGCCTATTACCAACTATATGAACTGATAAAATAAGTCTGCAGTTTTTGTCGTTCTGTTTTTAAAGGTGATCCTGATCGAAGAAACTTGTTCCGAAGTATTAAATAATATGATTGCCTTTTGAAGAGGGTGAAAGTATCAAAGCAATAAAAAGGAATCTTCAGCTTACTAAGATAACGAATAACAGATTTGGTCATATTTATCACTGTTTTTTTAAGCTTTAATGGTGAATTTATCGTCGGGCAGGTCATTATGACGTCGGGCAACCTGAAATGGTGTCGGGCAACCCAGAATTGCCATAGGGCAGGTTAATTTTGTTTCGGGCAACTTAATCTAGACGTCGGGCAACTTAGAATGAGTATTTTTTCGGGTAAAAGATGGTTCATATTGGTAAAAAGATGACTTTTAGTGGTATAAACCCCAAGTTTTCCATAAGATGTACCAACTAATGTGGTAATGAGAAGAGGATGCTGTGAGCCAGCTGTAACTAATAAAGGGCGCCCTCCTTCGTCCACCCAACGTAGATACTTCGGAAGACGGGTAGCAGGCTACTATGGAGGACTGAGCATGCCTTACCAGAAAAAGATTTCTGAATGTACATCTGGAATGAGAGATTGTTGCCTTTCCAGGAAAACTGGAAAAAACCGCTTAATGGACAATTTGTGATAAAGACAACATGATGGTGGCAAACGATGAGGTCAGGGCATTGTTCTACCAAAGAGAGATTGCTCAATTAATCTATAAAGAGGCAGTTTCTTTGACTTCAAAGCTCTGCTTCGATATCTGAATGCTTCTTTTGCAGATCATAGATATCGCAGTACACTAAAATGGTTGGCATCACGGTGGGCTAACCTATTTCAGCAGAATGAGGCTCCCTATCGGAAAAGAGTTGAACCGTACAGATATTTCTGCTCTTTAACAGAGCGACAAGATCTTCAAATGCTTTACCAACCATCATAGGGTCGTGCGCATCCGATCCCATGGTTACAGGAACATTGTAAAGCTGAATCTGATCGATAAGGAACATGAAAGGGTCGAAGGCTTCGGAAGAGCTGTGAGCTCTTGACCAGATATAACCATTCGCATTGATCTCGATGCAGCGGTTGAGTTGTGCTGCTGTGTATACGGTCTCAGCAATTTCCTGCAGGATGTTGTCATGAGCGCTGAGAGGGTATGAAACATTTCGCCAGATAAAATCCAGATGCGCCAGAGAATCACAATAGGGAGAATGCAGTGCAGAGCGGGCGAGTCTGAAATATTCCTTGTACAAAGGAAGTGTCTCGGTGCGTTTGGAAAAATAGGAGAGGTGTTCCCAACTGAAGTGGGGCATGCAGTGAATCGAACAGAGGATAAAATCGAATTTGAAGCTGTCAATAAAGGGTTTAAGCAGTTCCTCTGCTCCTTCGATATAGTCAACTTCAAGACCGATTTTTATGGAGATTTCCTTACTGAAGATCTCCTGTAAATCGGAAAGCTCTGAGTAGTAACGACCGATATTTTTTTCATCCATCCCCCAGTCCCAGTAACGGCGTTTCTGGCTCTTGCTCAGGTAGTATCTGCCCAGATGATCAGAAAATCCGATTTCATGTAAACCTGAGCTGATAGCTGAATGAACATACTGGATTACTTTGCCGTGAGCATGACCGCAATAGGGGGTATGCACATGATAATCTGCCAGCATTCTCTGATCCCTATACAGTCAGTTCATAATTTCCGGCTTTGCCAAATGCAGCAGAGCGGTCAAGTAATGGATCGATATATTCGGCAATAAACTCTCTAACCTGACAAGGAGCCCTTCCCACGAAATCCGAAACATTAAGCAAGTTCTGCAGATCGCTTTTGGAAAGGCCAAAGAGCGGATCCGATGCAATTCTGTCCAGAAGATCATTGGGCTTTCCCTCCATTTTTACCAGACGGGCAGATTCCATGGAGTGGGATCGGATATGTTCGTGCAATTCCTGACGGTCACCACCTTTTTTTACCCCTGCCATTATTATGGATTCGGTGGCCATAAAAGGAAGTTCTTCATTTATATGTTTTTGGATCACGTTTGGATACACAACCAGGCCATCGGAAATATTTTCCGCAATTAAAAGTGATGCATCTGCTGCCAGAAACATTTCTGGAATGGAAAGTCTTTTATTAGCGGAATCATCCAGAGTACGTTCAAACCACTGTTCTGCCGCAGTCATAGCCGGAGATTGGCTTGACGATATAATATAGCGGCACAATGAGGTTAACCTCTCCGATCTCATGGGATTGCGTTTGTAGGCCATGGCAGATGAACCGATCTGACTTTTTTCAAACGGTTCCTCAATTTCTTTCAGATGCTGCAACAGGCGGATGTCATTAGCCATCTTATGAAGTGACTGAGCAAGGTTGCAAAGAAGTGAGGCTGCCTGGTAATCCAGTTTGCGGGTATAGGTCTGGCCAGTAACCGGAATTATTCGCTTGAAACCCATTTTTTCAGATACCATAATATCCAGTTTTTTCACTTTTTCATGATCTCCTTCAAAAAGAGAGAGAAAACTGGCTTGAGTACCGGTGGTACCTTTGACTCCACGAAAAGGAAGAATGGAAAGAAACTGCTCAATCGCTTCGAAATCCAGTAATAAATCGTAGAGCCACAAACATGTTCGTTTCCCTACAGTAGTCAGTTGGGCTGGCTGAAAATGGGTAAAACCCAGAGTGGCAAGATCTGCATGTTGAATGGCGAAATCTTTAAGTTTGCTGACAAGCCCGCGCATACGGCTCAGAATCAGCTTCAAACCATCACGAATCTGTATAAGATCGGTATTGTCGCCAACGAATGCACTGGTGGCACCCAGGTGGATTATCGGTTTTGCTTTGGGGCAACATGTTCCGAAGGTATAAACATGAGCCATAACATCATGTCTGGTTTTTGCTTCATAACTGCGAGCCAGGTCAAAATCTATATCATATATATGAGCTCTCATCTCTTCGATCTGCTCTTCAGAGATCGCAAGCCCAAGCTCTTTTTCACTTTCGGCCAGAGCCAGCCACAGCTTTCTCCAGGTGGAAAATTTATTTATCGGGGAAAAAATATAGGACATCTCGGATGATGCATACCGTTCAAGCAACGGGTTCTTATACTCTTTAAGCGAATCTTGACACATTGAATAATCCTTCTGTTCTGCGTTAAACCTTTTTAATATACAATTTGCCCTGATTAGTAGCAGCCAGGGACTTAGCTCTACGTTTGAAGAAAGCAAAAGCCATAAATAATGTTCCTCCTTGTAAAAGGAATCGGATGGATTTTCAGGCCATTAACGATAAAATTCTATGCCCTCAGGGATGCACTCTTTATTAATCGATAAACTGTGGAAATCAGATAATTCTTGAAATAAGACTTGAAAGAGTTCTCTCTCATAGTTATTTTCTCTTATCGAGAAAGCAAATCCATCCAAAATGCATTAAGCGGGGTGAATATGAAAATTCAGGTGGTAAAGACTCTCTTTGTCGTTCTGATCGCCATTTTTATGGTATCAGCTCAGTCTGTTGAGGAAATGATGGCTTCTGGTCAGGCACTGCTGGAGCGAGGCGCTTACAGTGAGGCGGTGACTGCTTTCAGGCAGGTCACAAGCAGAGAACCTTTCAACTTTGAAGCCCAATACAACCTGGGATATGCATATCTGGGGTGGGGGAGATACTCCAATGCAGTCGAAGAATTTAAAAAAGCCATGCGAATTCAAAATCGTAATTCTGCCCTATGGGGGAATCTGGCAATCGCTTATGAACAGTTGGGACGAACTCAGGATGCTATCAATGCTCTGTACCAGGCTGTTCAACTGGACCCTCAGAATATTACCGCACGCATGAATCTGGCAACTTCCTATGCCAATGCCAACCACTACAAAGAGGCGATTGCTCAGTACAAGAAGGTTATCGCCATTGAAGATGTTCATGAGGAAGCTCTGGTTAATCTTTCCAAATGTCTTATTGCGGTAGGCAATTATGAAGAAGCCAAAAAGTACCTTAAGCAGGCGAATGTCGCAAATCCCAGAAATGGAAGTGCACATTGGGAACTGGGAAATATTTACTGGAAAAGAGATAAGGATATCGATAAAGGTATAGCTGAATACAAGCTGGCAGTTTCGGTTGAACCGGAAAATGATGAGCTCTATGATAATCTGGCTCTGGCACTGGAAGAAAAAGGCCAAAAAGAGGAAGCTCTGGAGACCTGGAAAAAGTGCATGGCATACTGCTCAGATGCTTTGCGTAAAGAAAAAATCCAGGACCGTATCGACAGGCTGCAATATGGCGCAAAACCTGGAACCGAACCCGGTGGACCGGCAATAAAATTAACCACTAAAAACCAGATAGATGAACTGAAAAAAGAGCTTCGAAGCAGTGAGGGAGAAGGTTCACAGCAACGGATCAAGGCTGCTCCTGTCAATATCATGGATGATCTTAATGACCTCAATGAAGAGAAGGAAGTCAAGCCTCTTGATTTGAAGGATGAAGCAAAAAAGAGAGCTAAAAAGTAAACTCCTTTGTTAAACTATAATTCATATCGGAATTATATAAGGAAAAGATTCGGGAAGCCGGTACTGAAAATCCCGATAAATGGTGGTTTCAATTGTCCAAACAGAGATGGCACCAAGAGCGGAAACGGGTGTCATTTCTGTGATAATCTCTCATTCAGTCCTGCTGTTAAAAATATTTGTTCACCAGTCGAACAGTTAAAAACCGCTATCAACAGAGCTTCCGGATTTGACCTTTTTATTCCCTATCTTCAACCTTATTCCAATACCTACGGACCAGTCAGTTTACTACGCTCTATCTATGAACCCCTGCTGGAAGTACCAAATGTCATAGGACTTGCTCTGGGCACACGTCCTGACTGTTTCACAGAAGAGATATTTGCATATCTGGATGAACTGTCAGCCCGTACTTTTCTGAGTGTCGAGCTTGGACTTCAAAGTTCTCATGACAGCACTTTGACTCTGATTAACCGTCATCATACATTTGCCGACTTTGTCAGCACAGTTGAAAGACTGGCAGATTCCGGGATAGAAACCGTAGCGCATGTCATGTTGGGATTACCTGGCGAAACGGCTGAAATGATGGCTGAAACAGCCCAAAGGCTCTCTATGCTGCCAGTTTCCGGCATCAAAATTCATCAATTGATGGTAATCCAAAACACCAGAATCCATCAGTGGTATGAGAATAAGATCTATACACCACTTTCCATAGAAATGTATGCAGAGTTGTTGGGTGATTTTCTCTGTCGTTTGCGGCCTGACCAGCATATTCATCGTATAATGGCGGATTCAAAGCCTGAATACGGGCTTATAGCTCCATCCTGGAGTGGAGATAAAAACCGATCGATAAATTATCTGCATGAATATTTCAGAAAAACAGCATTGGTTCAAGGTTCTGTTTATAGAAGAAAAACAGGTCTGGAATAGAATCAGTTAAATCATTCCCAGCTTTTTCATTTTCCGCCAAACTGTAGTTCGATCAATGCCCAGCCGGCGTGCTGCTTCAGACTGGTTGCCGTTACATTCTTTGAGTACAGCCATGAATATCTCATCGGTAAGGGGAGGCCTTTTCTGATAATAATATTCGAACATGGGCTTTTCGGTTTCCCGCTGCGGGGTGCAAATGTTTTTGCGGAGTTCCACTTTACGGATCTCTAAAGGCAGATCGAAAATGTCTATCCGGGAATCCTGACAGGTGACAAATGCATGTTCGATAGCGTTTTCCAGTTCTCTGATATTGCCCGGCCAGCAGTAATCCATCATGGTTATTGCCGCTTCATGAGTGAGGCCCTGGATCGATTTACCGGTTTCGAGGTTGAATTTATGTATGAAATGCTCTATCAGAGGTCCTATATCCTCTTTACGGTCACGTAATGGCGGAACATGGATTGGAAACACTTTGAGCCGGTAATACAAATCTTCTCTGAAGACTCCTTCGGCAACCAGTTTACGAAGATCGCGGTGGGTAGCGGCAATTATCCTTACATCAGCTTTACGGGTAATGTTTTCTCCGACTCTTTCAAACTCTTTTTCCTGCAAGAAACGCAATAATTTTATTTGAATCAGAGCAGAGAGCTCTCCAATCTCATCCAGGAAAAGAGTTCCCCCATCAGCCATCTCAAATCGTCCTTTTTTGTCCTTAATTGCTCCTGTAAATGCTCCTCTTGCATGACCAAAGAGTTCACTTTCCAGAAGCGTCTCAGGAAGCGCAGAACAGTTTAGTTTTATAAAGGGTCCATTGCTGCGGAGACTGTTTTCATGAGTTGCTAAAGCAGCCAATTCTTTTCCGGTTCCGGTTTCTCCTGTAATCAGCACTGTAGCATTTGAGGAAGCAGCAAGTTCAATCAGACCAAAAAGATCCTGAATCTGTTGGCTTTTTCCCACAATTCTGCCGAACTGCTTTCTTTGGGAAGTACTTTGTTCCAACTGATGAAGTTTCTGTTCTGTTCTTTTTAGAACAGAGATATCGGTAATGGTTTCCACTGCTCCCAGGATTTTTCCCTCACTGTCTTTGATTACCCGTGCATTTTTTAATACAGGTATGATCTTGCCTGAGTTATGAAAAAGTGAGCATTCGGTGTTGATTATTTCCCCTTTGGAAAAGAGATTGCATTCGGGTGGAGGTGCGCAGAGTTCTTTCATCAATGTGCAGCACTTCTGCCCCAAAATCTGCTCGGAGCTCTTTCCGGTCATCGTTTCCAGGGCTTTGTTGCAGTAACGGATGACCCCTTGCTCATCAGTAAGAAAAAGACCTTCTGTAAGGGTTTGAAGAATCGATTCCAGGCATTGTGCTGTAAATTGATGATCTTTAAGGCATTGCATTTCTTTCCTCTTCTGTTGCATTGGAAGTGTTGCGCTGTTGCAATGCAATATACTATTCAATGACATCGATACACAAATTCTACAAAAAAGAGGTAAAACGGCAATTTCAAGTTGGTACAGCCATTGCATAGGAAGGTGATGGAAAAGAAACTTACACATTATACAAGGAGGCCTTTATGGCAGCAGCAACATCGGATGCTACCTTTAAAAAAGACGTTATCGAATCTGAAATACCTGTATTGGTGGATTTCTGGGCGCCCTGGTGCGGACCATGTCGGATGGTGGGGCCGATTATTGACAGAATAGGGGAGAAGATGGCTGGAAAAGTCAATGTATTTACACTTAATGTGGATGAGAATCCGGTTATATCCAGCCGGTATGGTATCACCGGTATTCCTACAGTACTAATATTTCGCAACGGTCAAGTGGAAAGGGAATTTGTGGGTGTGCAGCCAGAACAGGTTTATCTTAATGCAATAGAAGCCTGATTGGCTTGTGCCTTGAAGAGTTGTGCAGAAGGCACCTTAATTATACAATAAATGGCTGCAGTGTTAATTAAACAGGGTGGTAAGTAACCAGTTTTTTCACCCGTTTTGTTCTCTATGGGGTTATAGATGAAAAAGATTTTAGTAATAGGCGGAGTAGCAGGAGGTGCCAGTTTCACAACGCGTATGCGGAGGCTTGATGAGACTGCGAATATAATCATGTTCGAAAAGGGAGAAAACATCTCTTTTGCCAATTGTGGCCTTCCTTATCATATCGGGGAAACCATTAAAGACCGGGATACACTGTTTGCTTCCAATCCGGAAAAGTTCAGTAAAAGTTTCAGAGTGGATGTCAGGATTAAATCCGAAGTGACTGCAATAAATACAGTTGAAAAAACTGTCACTGTAAAATCCGGCGAGTCGGTTTATAAAGAATCGTATGATTACCTGGTACTGTCTCCAGGAGCAGAACCGGTGCGGCCAGATGTAACAGGAATCAACAGCCGTCATGTTTACACTTTACGTACTTTACCGGACATGGATCGCATAAAAGAGAAGGTTGATAGTGGTAAAATCCATAGAGCTGCTGTTATCGGAGGCGGGTTTATTGGTCTGGAGATGACTGAGAGTCTCAACCATCGCGGCGTGGAAGTAACTCAAATAGAACTGATGAATCAGGTCTTTGCACCTGCTGATCGTGAGATGGCTCAGATCATACATCAGCATCTTCGGATTAATGGTGTTCGTCTGTTGCTTGAAAATGGGGCACGTGCTTTTACAGACAGAGAAGATGGAACTCTGGATGTTACTCTCAATAGTGGCGAAATTCTCAATGTGGATATGGCGATTCTGGCGATCGGTGTGAAACCAGACACCCGTTTTGTAAAGGAAGCCGGAATAGAAGTCAATGAACGGGGTGCCATAGTCGTTGATAAACACATGAGAACAAATATAAAAGATGTCTATGCAATTGGTGATGCGGTTGAGGTTACTGATCTGGTTTCCGGGCAAAAAGTGCATATCCCGCTTGCAGGTCCTGCAAATCGTCAGGGCAGAATTGTTGCGGATAATATCAGTGGAAAAGAAACGGTTTACAGGAATACCCAGGGAACTGCGATCTGCAAGATTTTTGACCTCACTGCTGCTGTCAGTGGAATAAATGAAAAAACGTATGCTAACAGTGAACGGCGTCTTTCATCCCCATTCCGCGTAACCGATTTTCATAGTGAACTCAACCGGGAGCATCATTATGAAAGAATCAGAGCGCAAAAGAAAATTTAATGAATTTCTGCACCT
>Ga0209723_1005930_pt1 | contig 12186 bp, 9 predicted proteins | sample BiotimSIPDNA_2_FD_185750 | JGI IMG/M metagenome (GOLD analysis project Ga0209723, IMG submission 185750) | Anaerobic biogas reactor microbial communites from Washington, USA - Biogas_R2 time_0 SIP DNA (SPAdes) (version 2) | ecosystem: Engineered > Bioreactor > Anaerobic > Unclassified | place... | reverse complement strand
TATAATTTCCGGCTCTTCGTATGTTTCTCCGAATGTATCAACTGTAACTTTGTTAAGTTTAACTTCTGAAACAGGTCTGTCCATGCGGTCTGTTTTTGTTGCAGCAATTTTATTGACCACATCCATCCCTTCAATTACTTTACCAAATGCGGCATATTGCCCATCGAGATGAGGTGATTTTTTATGCATTATAAAAAATTGCGACCCTGCAGAATCAGGAGACATTGCCCTTGCCATTGACAATACTCCTTCTTCATGCTTTAAGTCGTTTTTAAAACCATTTGAATTAAATTCACCCTTTATGGAATATCCGGGACCACCCATTCCATTCCCGTTCGGGCATCCTCCCTGAATCATAAATCCCTTGATAACCCTGTGAAAAATTTTCCCGTCATAAAAATTCTTATTAATTAATGAAATGAAGTTTCTTACAGTGTTTGGCGCTATCTCCGGATATAATTCCGCTTTGATTATATCCCCGTTTTCAAACTCAAATTTTACTATCGGATTCATTTTCCCTCCTGAAATTATATTCTTAATATACTTTACAATAACAATCGAAAAAATTCAATACTAATCCGTCTTGACTGCATTATTGTTTTTTTTATTCTGTGTAACAACTAAATGGGATTAGAATATATTAAAGTAAAGTAACAGAAATAATGAGGAGGTTATGCCAGCATGAAATGCTCAAATAAAAACGATGTTTTGGGAACTGGCGGCATTGCGGATAGATGTTGCACCGGTCAATCAGGTTGTGACTGGGACGGTACATTAAGAAATGTAGTTTCAGAACCCATATACGTACAAAAAGTTTATGATGCGGTTTTATTTAACCTGCAAGGATTAAAAACAGCTCCGAATACTTGTTTTGAACCGCCATTAGGCTGTGGAACAAATATAATAAGAATAGCAGATATCAGATGCAGAAAATTCTTTAATCCGGATAATATTAAAGATCCATGCAATTTAAAGATTAATCCAAATACTACATTGTCAGGAGGTCAGTTTGTTAAAAAGGAAGATGGCTGTGACTTTAAAGTTATAGGACCTGATGGAACCTTAAGCCAAAAATTAGTGTTTGCGGACACATCATTCTGCGATGAAGAAGAAATGGGTACCCCGGTATTTGGAACCCAGGAAGTTGAAATTTCAGGATGTGTTGAAATCGAATTAGATTTAGTTGTTACACCTTGCGATTCAAATCGAGAAAGTATAATTACATTATCAGCTTTAGTTGAAATTGCTGATGAATGCAATCCGTTGGTATTGACTAATTTCTTTGAAATTTGTGTTCCTTCGGTATTTGATTCTGCATTCTTGCCACGATTCACTGAATTCTGCAATTTAGATTGCGTCGTAAGACTTGCTACAAACAGCATCCAAAGAGACTTTGAAATTGACCCGAGAACAGGAGTATTGTCTGTAAATCTTATAATTTCACTTTGCATCACCTGTGAAAAGAAAATAGTTGTTCCTGTTCAGCTTTGCGTACTTTCTACCGGATTTGTGGAGTTAGCTCCTGAGCAAGCAGCTATATGCCCAACATTCCCAAGATTATTCCCGCGCCAAATCGATGAGAATTCTGTAGGCGGTGCAGGCGACAGATGCCGACCTAGAGCACAATCGGTTGATGATTAATAACAAATAGTCATTGTTATTACTAAATGAAACCCACTATGTCAGTGGGTTTTCATTATGAGATCCTTCTCTATCGCTCAGGATGACAATCACAGGGCATATTCGTTTATCGTGGTCTGGTAATCACGTTATAATTCTGAGGGCTCCCGAAGTATGGCATTATACATTTACTGCTTATTCGGCAGATTTTTTGCTTGTTTTTTTCCTTTTCTTTACACACTCATGAAGCAAGTATTCTATTTGACCGTTTATTGAGCGAAAATCATCCTCAGCCCAACTTGCTAATTCCTCCCAAAGAGATGATGATAATCTCAATAATAATTGTTTCTTTTCTTTGTCCTTTTTATTTTTTTCTATGTCCGTTTTATTTTTTTCTATGTCCGTTTTATTTTTTTCTATTATCACCAGCTCCTTTCCATAGTTTCTCACACTAATCACTTACCGTTAATAAAGTGAGCCCGAGTTTACTATGGGCTGTGCATCTTTGTTACCGCAAAGAACAACTAACAAATTGCTGACCATTGCCGCTTTTCTTTCTTCATCTAATTCTACAACATTATTTTCACTAAGTTTTTCAAGTGCCATTTCAACCATTCCAACGGCGCCTTCCACTATCATCTGCCTTGCATCGATTATAGCTGAAGCTTGTTGTCTTTGAAGCATTGCTGCAGCTATTTCAGGTGCATATGCCAAGTGAGTGATTCTTGCTTCAATTATTTCAAGACCTGCAACTTCTACTTTTTCCTGAATTTCCTCTTTAAGCTTATTGGCAATTTCCAAACTGCTGCCCCTTAATGTTTTTTCGTTGTCGTCGCCGAATGTATCGTAAGGGTAAAGTCTCACAATATTTCTTAAGGCAGAATCACATTGAATTGACAAATATTCGGTGTAGTTATCCACGTTGAAAACTGCCTTTGCTGTATTAACTACTCTCCAAATAACCACTATTCCTATAGTAATGGGATTTCCTAAGGCATCATTTATTTTTTGCCTGTCATTGTTTAATGTCATTGTTTTTAATGATATTTTTTTGCTTTTCATGTTTATATTCAAATCAGGATTTTTTTTATCTTTACTAACTCCTTCAATTGAAAGTAGTGCTGATGTTGCAGCATTGCCGGCCGGATTTATGGAAGTTACGAACGGATTAACAAAATAGAATCCTTCACCTTTTAGCGTACCGTAATATTTTCCGAATAATGTGAGAACAAGTGCTTCATTCGGTTTTAACACCTTTAGTCCTGCAAACAAAACAGGACCTATGACGGAAAAATATAAAATGCTTATTACAATCATAACAACTTGCAGTGCACCTTCCAAAGAACTTAAACTAATAATAAACAGCAATATCGAGCCTAACATTAATACAATATTAAGAATCAGCATAAACATGCCATTCATAGAACTTGGTACTATTTCTTCAGTAATCAATTTTTCTTTATTCATTTTTGATATTTCCTCCTTATTTGATATTTCATGATATCAATTTGATATCATTATTATATTATACCATTTCGCTGGCGTCAATATATTTTGTAAAAATTATTTATCATAAATTACTAAAAAAATATCGCTACAGCTTTATGCGATATTTTCTGATTTATTCTTTATGACAGTACCCCCGTCCCCTTGTCATTTTCGGAGGTTGGTTTTTTCTATGTCTTCCTTATCCTTTTCTATCAGACGCATTTCCATGGAGCCCTCTAAGACTGTCTTAAGCAGGACTACAACCGGTACCCCTAATATCAATCCCGGAATGCCAAAAAGATTTCCTCCAACTGTTACGCTTGTAATAATCCAAAAAGGGCTTACTCCCACATTTTCTCCTACTATTTTCGGCTCCAATATATTTGCGTCTATCTGCTGTATGATGATAATAATTATCAGAGCAGTCAACGCTTTGGTAGGATTGACGAAAAATGATACAATAATCACCGGAACAGAACCTATTAAGGGACCGAAGTAAGGTATTATATTAAAAAATCCTGTCAGAGTTCCCATCAAGGGAGCGTATGGCACCTTTGCAAGAGCAAATGCTATTACAAACATTATTCCCACTATGGCGGAATCCAGCAATTTACCGCCTAAAAAACTTTTAAATATTTTATTTGCTTTTTCAAAGACATCAAGTATATCTTTTGCTTTTTTGTCGCTGAAGTAGGCGTGTATAAATCTTTTGCTTCTTGCCAAAAGGTCATCCTTTTCAGACAACATGTAGATACTGATTATAAAGCTGATAAATACGGTAAATGTACTGGAACCGATGTTTGTAATCAATGACATCAGCATATTATAGAGGTAGTTTAAAAGGTTGTTGAGAATATTTCTAAAAGATTCTCCGGCCTGCAGAATGTAATCGGTAATATACTCAATATATTTATTATCCATTCTGTTTTTAATGTCTGCCACTATCTTTGCTATATCAACGTCCCCTTCCATTATAAACGACATTATGTTATTTACGTTTTCTATTATCTGGGGTAATAGTTTATAAATTAAGAAGCTTATGGTTCCTATTAAAATTAAGCACGCGAGAAAAATACCCTGTTTTCTTCTTACCTTCAGTTTTCTCATCAAAAACATGACAACAGGGTCCAGCAGGTATGCAATTACAAGACCATAAATTACCGGTTTAAAGGAATCAACAATCCAACTGAATGTGCCGGGACTGAACACTATTAGTAAAATAATAAGTGATGAAATCAATATTGGAAGAGACTTTTTCAAAAGGCTTTTATGTTTTTCTATCGTGTTACCTCCGTTACATAAGTTTGCTAAGTAATGTACATAATACCGAGTACAGTCAGCTGAAACTCCATCTTGATTATTGGATTTCAGCTTTACGCTAATTGACAATATGCACCTTTAATAAATTTGTAATGCCGGAAACTCCTACGGGTATTCCTGCAGTTATTATTGCTATATCTCCCTTTTTTAAATATCCTAATTTTAGTGCAGTTTCTACTGATTTTTCAATTATAAGGTCCGTAGACTGCATTTTTCCTATCTTTATCGTATATACTCCCCAATAAAGAGCCAGTTTCCTCATAACCCTATCGCTTTGTGTAGCTGCAATTATGGGTGCAACGGGTCTGTATCTTGAAACATTTGCAGCTGTATAGCCTGACGATGTAGCGGAAATTATTGCTGATGCATTTAAATCTAAACAAGACTTGCAGGCTGCATAGCTGATAGAATCGGTTATGCTGTAAGTTGAGCCCAGCCTTTTTCTTTCCAAGAGCTCGCCGTAGTTTAATGAGCTTTCAATCATAAGAGCTATTCTTGCCATTGTTTTTACTGCTTCAAGAGGGTAACTGCCTGAAGCAGTTTCACCTGAAAGCATTATGGCATCTGTACCTTCAAATATTGCTGTTGCCACATCTGATACTTCTGCTCTCGTAGGTCTCGGATTTCTAATCATTGAATCGAGCATTTGGGTTGCAGTAATGACGGGCTTTCCTGCCTGATTGCATTTTTTGATAATCATTTTTTGTACGAGCGGGACTTCTTCTGCCGGTATTTCCACACCTAAATCTCCCCTGGCAACCATTATTCCATCCGAAGCCTCAATTATTTCATCTATGTTTTCAACGCCCTGCCTGTTTTCTATTTTTGAAATAATCATTATGTGAGCTGCATTTTCTTTTTCTAAAATATTTCTTATTTGAATAACATCATCAGCCTTTCTGATAAATGATGCTGCTATATAGTCGATTTCTTGCTCTATTCCGAATTTAATGTCGCTTACATCCTTATCGGTAAGTGCAGGTAAATTAATTTGAACATCGGGTACATTGATGCCTTTTTTGTTTTTAATAATACCTCCGTTTTTTACAAGGCATTTTATATCAGTATTATTGATAATTTCAACAGCTTCCATACTTATAAGGCCGTCGTCTATGAGTATCGTATCACCTTTTTTTATGTCATTTGCAAATTGGTCGTAGGTGACACTGACAATAGAGTCATTTCCTTGGAGCTCCCTTGTTGTAAGAATAAATTCCTGACCCTTTTTTAATTCAACTTGACCGTCTATAAAATCTCTGATTCGTATTTCAGGACCTTTGGTATCAAGCATTATCGCTATAGAGGTATTTAGTTCTTCTCGCACCTTTTTTATAGTATTTATTTTTTCTTTATGTTCTTCATGTGTACCGTGGGAAAAGTTCAATCTTGCCACATTTAAACCGTTTATAACCAATTCTTTGAACGTTTCTTCACCTTGAGATGAAGGACCGATGGTACATACTATTTTTGTTTTGCGCATATTCAGCATATATTTCAACTCCCTCGTATGGTGCCTGGCACCATAAACAAATGTGAAGTGGGACAAAAAGGACCGTCCCCAGTGTCCCGTTAGATGGATAATATCTTTGTCAATTCATATGTTGTTTTATCAAATACTTTTTCAACAGAAACGGCTTCATCCAAATCCATATCAAAAATTCCGCCTCCGTTAACTCCCACGGCTCTGTTTCTTAAATTGCCGCATAATAATTTCACGGCATAAGCTCCCATCTGGCTTCCGATTAATCTGTCGTAAGCTGCAGGTGCTCCGCCTCTTTGCGTATAACCAAGTATGGAATATCTTGTTATTATCCCTGTCTTTTTCTCTATCAGCTCTGATATTTCCCTTGCTTCGCCGGCTCCTTCCGAAAGAATTATAATGCTGTGTCTTTTACCCCTGGTTCTTCCCTGCATTATTTTATCGCATACTTCATCTATATTATATTCAATTTCAGGAATAATAACCATTTCAGCCCCGCCTGCAAGCCCTGCATAAAGTGCAATATCTCCGCAGTTTCTTCCCATAACCTCAATAACATTTGACCTGTTGTGAGATGATGATGTATCTCTTATTTTTTCAACCGATTCCAATACAGTTGTGAGAGCTGTAAAAAACCCTAAAGTATACCTTGTGTATGGTAGATCATTATCAATGGTCCCGGGAATACACACAGTGGAAACACCTGCCTTTTCAAGCTTTTGTGCCCCCTTAAAAGAGCCGTTCCCTCCTATTATAACTAATCCTTCTATCCCTAAATATTTTAAGTTTTTTAAGGCTTTGTTAAAGCCTTCTTCCTCCATAAACTCATCGCTTCTTGCACTTCCGAGGATGGTTCCTCCTCTGTGAATAATGTCTGCAACAGAGGATAGATTCATTTCCATATGGTCTCCCTCAACCAAACCCTGGAAGCCGTTGCGAATTCCTATTACACTTATGTTATTATAAATCGAATATCTGACAACCGCCCTTATGGCTGCATTCATGCCCGGTGAGTCGCCTCCGCTTGTTAATACTGCTAATTTTCTCATCGCTACCTCCTCTCACAACTGTTTAATTGCGATATTTTTTTCTCCAACCAATTTTTTTAAGTCTTTAACTAATATTTCATCTTCTGTATTTACTCTGTATTTATCTGATAAAACCATATTTGCTTTATCTCTTTCGTTATAAATTATAACGCAATCCCCTCCTTTATGTTTACATATACAGTAAAATAAATCTTTTTTTATATTTTTGTAACTCTCTGTATCCTTTACTTTTATATACAATTTACTTGGTCTGATTCCATTTTCATATTCTTTTTTTAATTCGGTCACTTTATTTATAATCAGCTTTGGTGCTTCTTCTTCGGAGGTGTCTATTGTTCCTTCAACCAATACTATATTGTCTTCATATAGAATATCTTTACAGTCATCGTAAACTTTCGGAAAAATTATTCCTTCCACGGTTCCGTACAAGTCTTCCAATGTTATAAATGCCATCATATTGTTATTTTTGGTTATTTTATTTTGTTTTTTTATAATTATTCCGCCCATAACAACCCTGCTGCCATCGTACAAAACATTTCCTTCATGAGCATCCCTTATTTCTGATATCTCACTTGAATTTGTTGTAGCATACTTTTCCAATACCTTTTCATATTCGGAAAGAGGATGTCCGCTTAAGTATACTCCAACCATTTCTTTTTCCATGGATAAAAGAGCTTTTTCGTTATATTCAGGCAGTTCCGGAAGTTCGTCTACAATGTCGACTTCTGTTTCCAAAGAATCAAAAAGGGAAAATTGACCTTCGATATTTCTTTTCTTTTGAGCCAATACTGAATCGATTGTTCTCTCATAAACTGCCATAAGCTGTGAGCGTTTTACATTTAAAAAGTCAAAAGCGCCGCATTTTATCAATGATTCAATTTGCCTTTTGTTCAATACAAAAGGGTCAACCTTCGAGCAAAAATCGGCGAAGCTGGTAAACTTACCCTTCTTTTCCCTTGCCTTTACTATTTCTTGTATTACATTTACTCCTACATTTTTTACGGCAGCTAAGCCGAAGCGTATTTTCCCGTTTTCCACCGTAAATTTTCCCATACTTTCATTAATATCAGGCGGAAGTATTTCTATTCCAAGTCTTTTACACTCCCTAACGTATAGAGATACTGTTCCGGCGCTTCCCATAATGCTTGATATGAGCGCTGCCATAAATTCAACTGGATAATAGGTTTTTAGCCATGCGGTTTCATATGCAAGGGCTGCATAAGCTACGGAATGTGCCTTTGGGAATGCATATTTAGCAAATTCGACCATTAAATCATAAATTTCATTGGCTGTTTTTTCATCGACACCGTTTTTAACAGCTCCTGTTATTTCAGGCTCCCCGTTTTCAGCCTTTTTCCCGTAAATGAAGTTTTGTCTTTCTTTTAGCATGACCTCCATTTTTTTCTTGCCCATGGCACGCCTTAAGGAGTCGGACCGTCCCATTGTAAATCCGCCGATATCTCTTGCTATTTGCATAACTTGTTCCTGATATACCATGCAGCCATAGGTTACGTTAAGAATGGGCTCTAATTTCGGATGAAGATAGGTAACCTTATCTGTATTTAGTTTATTTTTTATATATACGGGTATCTGCCCCATGGGACCCGGTCTGTAAAGTGCATTGGCGGCTGACAGGTTTTCAAATTCCGAAGGCTTCAGCTCGCTTAAAAATGCTCTCATGCCTGAGCTTTCAAACTGAAAAATACCCAGCGTTTCAGCATTTGCAAAAAGCTTGTAAACTTCCTTGTCATCATAATTGCAGTTTTGAAAATCTATTTTTACATTGTGATTTTCTTTGATTAATTCTATTGCATCACGTATTACAGTAAGAGTTCTTAACCCTAGGAAGTCCATTTTTAACAGTCCCAGCTCTTCAAGCTCAACCATGTTGAATTGAGTTGTTATAACGTCTTTATTTCTTGATAGAGGAACGTACTTTGTTACTTCTTCCTTGGATATGAGAACACCTGCTGCATGCGTTGAAGAATGTCTCGGGAGCCCCTCAACCTTCATAGCCAGATTAATCAACTTATTTACTTTAATATCGCTGTCATATAAATCCTTTAATTCTTTGTTTACTTCTAAGGCTGTATTTATGGTCATTCCCAATGTCATGGGTATTTTTTTGGCGATGAAATCCACTTCACCGTACGGCATGTTTAACGCTCTTCCAACATCACGGATGGAGCCCCTTGCTGCCATTGTGCCGAATGTTATTATCTGGGCAACTCTTTCCTGTCCGTATTTCTCTTTTACATAGTCTATAACTTCTTCACGTCGCTCATAGCAAAAATCCACGTCAATATCCGGCATACTGATACGCTCGGGATTTAAAAATCTTTCAAAAATCAAGTTGTATTTTAAAGGGTCAATATTTGTTATTTTCATGGAATATGCAACCAAACTTCCTGCGGCAGAGCCTCTTCCGGGTCCCACCATAATGTTGTTGTCCCTGGCATATTTGATAAAATCCCATACTATGAGAAAATAATCCACATATCCCATCTGTTCAATTACACTGATTTCATAGTCCAATCTTTGCTGAATTTCTTCAGTGATATTTTTATATCGTTCCCTCAATCCCTCTTGGCATATTTTTTTAAAATATTCTGATTTCTCATACCCCTCAGGTACTTTAAATTCAGGCAGGTGCACAGTGTTAAAATCAAGCTCCACATTGCATCTCTCTGCAATTTCTGCTGTATTTCTCAGCACCTCTTCGGGGAAAAGTTCAGCCATTTCTTCATAGGATTTTAAGTAAAATTCGTCCGACGGGAATTTCATCCTATCTTCGTCCATTATTGTTTTCTGGATTTGAATACAAAGAAGCACATCGTGAAAATAAGCATCTTCCTTGTTTATATAATGGACGTCATTTGTTGCAATAAGCCTTAAGCCTGTTTCCTTGCTTATTTTCAGCAAAGATTCATTAACTGCTTTTTGCTCTTCCATGCCGTGGTCCTGCATTTCAAGGAAGAAGTTGTTTTCTCCGAATATATCCTTGTACAACAAAGCAGTCTTTAATGCTTCATCATAATTATCTTCCAATAAATATGTCTGTACTTCACCTGCAAGACATGCACTTAATGCAATAATACCGCTGCTGTATTTCTTCAATGTTTCATGGTCTATTCTTGGTTTGTAGTAGTAACCATCCACAAAGCCTATGGAGCAAAGCTTGATTAGATTTTGCCAGCCCTCCCGGTTTTCTGCCAAGAGCACTAAATGATACTGAATTTTATCGTTTTGAGGGTCCTTATCAGTCATTTTGCGGGGAGATATATATGCTTCAAAGCCAAGTATCGGTTTAATCCCTTCTTTTCTTGCTTGTTTATAAAACTCAACTACTCCGTACATGCTCCCATGGTCGGTTATAGCAAGAGAATCCATATTTAATTCCTTGGCTCTTTTTACAAGCTCTTTAATTCTGCAGGCTCCGTCAAGAAGGCTGTATTCCGTATGCAAATGAAGATGTGTAAATTTGTTATTTGACATTTTTTCTCCTTAAATCAAAACAGTCCGTAAACCAAGACTCCTATTACTCCTGTTCCTAACATTACTTTTATCGGGTCGATTTTGAATTTTCTAAGTATAAAAACACTTATTGCTACTATTGTTATTCCAATAAAATTGATATCGCTTAATTGAATATTCGACAGGGTTATTCCTTCTGTTTTGAATACTGTCAGCATTAGAATGGATAACCCTGCGGAAGCAATCAATGATACGACAGCAGGTCTTAAACCCTTCAGTATATTTTGAATTGATGATAAATTCCTGTATTTAAAATAAAAGTAAGAAAGTGTTAATATTATTATAATGGAAGGAGTCACGCAGCCTACCGTTGCAATAACAGCCCCGGGTAGTCCCGCAACCTTTGTTCCAACAAATGTTGCTGCATTAATGGCTATAGGGCCCGGCGTCATCTGGGATATGGTAAGTAAATCTGCAAATTCTTCTATTGTAAGCCAATTATGATATTCCAAAACTTGAGCTTCTATTAAAGGAAGGGCAGCATAACCTCCTCCGAAGCTGAATAATCCTATCTGAAAAAAGCTAATAAATATTTCTAAATATATCATTGAATGTCACCTGCCTTTTTAACAAAATTATAAAAGAATCCTCCGAAAGCTCCGCTGAGTATTATTATTAAGGCAGCATTTATATCAAGAATAACGGCAGCAATTAAGGCTGTAACCATAATTGCTATGGAAATTTTATCCTTGGTTTTTGTAACATTTCTTGCCATCTTTATTATTACGTCGATTATTACGGCAGCAACACCTGCACGCATTCCCAATAAAAGTGAGCTAATAATCCGGTTTTCTTTAAAAGCTTCATAAAATTTTGCTATTATAGTTATAATTATTAATGGGGGCAATACAGTTCCTACAGTGGTTACAAAAGCTCCGGGTATTCCTGCCAACCTGTAACCAACCATTATGGATGTATTCACCGCAATAGGCCCCGGTGCCGACTGGGATATTGCAACCACATTAAGCATTTCTTCTTCATCTATCCATTTAAGTTCTTCTACAAACTTCTTCCTCATAAGGGGTACTATTACATATCCCCCTCCGATGGTAAAAGCACTAATAGTAAATGTTGATAAAAATAGTTTCCAGTAAAATTTAATGTTTTTTTTCATATAAGTCCTCATTTGTTTACATCAGCGGGGCAAATATTCTGAGTACAGTCCTTACTATTTTTTTAATTTTTGCTGTTTTTTTAATATCTTCCTTCTCTACTTGCCTGCTTATTTTTAAAGCTTCCAATATGCTTTCTTTAACCTGCCCGACGCTTGCCGTGTTATACATCCATACTCCGCATTCAAAATGCAGATATAGGCTTCTGAAATCTAAATTTATGGTACCTACCACTGCATATTCATCATCAACAACAAATGTCTTGCCGTGGTTAAAACCCGGAGTGTATTGGTAAATAGACACTCCTACCTCCATCAATTCCTCATAATTAGATTGAGTTACTGCAAATGCATACCATTTGTCCGGTATGAAGGGAGTAAGAATTCTTACATCCACTCCTCTTTTGGCTGCCATGGTTAATGCTACCATCATTTTATTGTCAATAATGAGATATGGTGTTTCTATGTATATGTATTTTTCTGCTTGGTTGATTAAATTCAAATATACGATTTCGCTGACATGTTCATTATCTAAGGGGCTGTCATCAAAAGGCTGGACGTATCCGTGGCATTCTTCACTCATA
>Ga0209723_1005928_pt1 | contig 12189 bp, 12 predicted proteins | sample BiotimSIPDNA_2_FD_185750 | JGI IMG/M metagenome (GOLD analysis project Ga0209723, IMG submission 185750) | Anaerobic biogas reactor microbial communites from Washington, USA - Biogas_R2 time_0 SIP DNA (SPAdes) (version 2) | ecosystem: Engineered > Bioreactor > Anaerobic > Unclassified | place... | reverse complement strand
CAGCGGCCCGTCCGGGCCAAAAGGATGAACGTACACGTTAGCAATCGTATATCTCGCCCGGACGATGTCACTAAGAGACAGTCGGGGTGGCTACGGGAGATTTTGGGCCCGGAAGGATGACCCTGGACATGTTTTAAAACTGTAACGAAGAGATAAAACGCCAATAAGAACGAACGATCAGGAATCAGAACATGCTAGTTGGCTGGATCTGTAGCATGAACGGGGGCAGGGTCAGGGGCTATTCTTTGGTTTGAATCATGAAGGGATTTGTGGCCATGTTCACAATTGGGTCATGGGGACCTGGGACGTGTGGTGGCCTACGAAGTAAGGTGGGTTTGTTGAAGCGCAGGGACGGATCAATCATTCTAACTTCGAATTTCCTGCGGTTGAAGGCTGCAGGATTTCCGGAATCTTCATCCCCGAATTTTTTTCCAGACTGTGAATCCAAAAACAGCTGCCTGCTTTGCAAAGTAAGCTTTGGCGGCTCCTGTCGAATCTGTATCTGCCTCTTTTGCTGCTCTTCGTATGTTGGAGCAGCCGTCGGCTGACCATATTCCATCACGTCTGGGTCGCGATAAGCACGTTCTGGCTGCCTTTCATCGTCGTCATTTGATCTGGTCCAGCTTTCAGTCGATGGGGCTCTTCTTTCCACCGGGGCTGCTTGACTTTTGGCTGGTCGTTCCTGGGAAACAGCCTCAACCTGATGCGCCTTTTCATCAGGAACAGAGGCCACATCCGAGGAAACGTTAACCCGCCAAACGATTACTGCAACAACAGCTGCAACTACAAGTAAAATGGGGAGTATTTTAGTTTTTAACACGTTTTTCCAACCTTTCGTCTTACAACCAATAACAGACCCAAAAACAAGGGTATAACCCAGCCAGATGTCCTACCGCCATCAGCAGAACAGCCACCCGATCCATTTACATCAAAATTGGTTACATCGCCAAGACCGTTACTAACATCTTGGGATTCATCCGTGTCTTGGGAAGCAACGTCATCCTGAAGCCGGTCATCCTCAAGTCCATCATTTTCAACCGCCTCTTCGTCAATCGTCTCAACACCTAAGTCCTGCTCGACTTCAGCCTCAACAATCTCCTCAGGCTCTATAACATCCTCATCCGGATTTAATTCCTCAGCCAGGGCATCATCAAGCACTTCTTCTGACGCTTCATCTGGGACGGGCTCAGGCTCAGGTTCAGGATCCGGGTCAGGCTCGGGATCTGGGTCCGGGTCTGGTTCTTCAATTACTACGCCATCTTCGCGGTTGCTGCCCGGGGACTCACACCCTGGATCTTCAGGCCAGTCGGTCAAACCATCAAAATCATCATCGATTCCATTGGAACAGGCAGTAGGACCAACCCTAAAGGAAATTTTGTGACTTGCGCTATCCCATGGCTTAGCTCTGACCGCTAGGCTGTGACGTCCCGCCGCAAGCCCAGTTGTATCCATATAGCCCTGCCACACACTGGGCGAAACTTCAGTCATTTCAACCCATTGGCCACTGTTTAACTGGAATTCCACCTTATCTGGAGCCCTGTCGGCAAAAACAACCGCTCTAACCGGAGCCTCGGTCCAATCTGGCGGCACTGAGTACGCCCTTGGATTGCCCCCTGCAAAGCCGGCATCAGCCGGTGCGGTCACCACAACATAGGGCCAAATCCCAGCTGAAAAAGCCCTCATAGCCACGTAATCTTGGTCAATTACACCAATTATGACATTGTCCCTATCACCTTTACCTAACGTATCAATGTTAAGATGCAAAATATTGTCCTGATGACTGGCTTCGTACTTGTGGGTGTGACCATAGATGTACATGTCCGCTTCATAATGCTTCAAAGCATTCAGAAATTCATCCTTGCCATACTTGAATCTGCTGGTTGGGTGATGCCCAAACACAATATGCAAACTTGCATCAGTGTTTTCATCGAACGCCTGCTGGATATAGGCAAGCTCACCCTGATCAAGACCAGTGTTGTCTGCTGGCCACTTTGCTCCATCATTACCGGGTGTTGCAACTCCCAAAAAGTGGTAAATCCCAAAGTCGGTCTCGAGCCTGACTGAGTGCTGCGTACGGTCATAGTGGCTTCCCCAGTGAGACCACTGTCGATAGTACGACAAGCTGCCATCACCGTATTGATCATGATTACCAGGAATGTCGATGTACTCGCTAAGCGCCCGATCCGAATCTGAAATAATGCTGTTGTATGTTCGCCATTCGTCTTCTTGCTGTGCCCAAGGGATACCCAAGGCGGCGTTTGCATCGACCAGATCTCCACAATTCAGAATGAACTGCGGTTGGACAATGTGAAAGGCATCGTTAACCGCCCAAGTCAGATTTTCTACGGGTCTACTTCCCATAGCCCCTATATGTGTGTCAGAAATAACCATGAACCACAGCATTTTTCCGTGGGAGGGCGAATACTCAGGCATCGCTCTAGCCTGGGAATCGGGCGCAATAAGCAGGATAGCCAACATCAAAGAAACAATCGAAAACAACCGCATCAGTCAACCTCCGCGAAAAACGGCCCAAAAGTCAATAATACAACTACGCGGCTTGATTTCAATAATCTGGAACTAAAAAAGATAACACTGCAAGACATAATTTGGTCTAAATAACTGGATTTACCCCTCCCCAAAAAGACTCAGCCGGGAGTACTGAGGATTGGACAATCACCCTCCTTTTGGTACATCATGCACTTGGGACTTTTGATTAGAAGGCCGATTGAATGGCCGCAGTTTTGGGAGGAACGTCGTGAAAATGAAACTCTTGGCCTATCTCACGTTATCTTTTCTTTTGGCTCTGTCTTTTTACGCTTGCGCAGATGATGGTGCAAACTCAGGCGATACTCCTCAGACGGAACAACCCGATACCTTCGAGCCTGATTCTGATGATCCTGACGTCAGCGATCCGGGCGCTAATGCCCCTGATTCCGACGATTCTGACACTAATGACCTTGATTCTGATGATTCTGACATCAGCGATACCGACACTAATGACCTTGACACCAATGAGCCTGACACCGATGTTCCCCCGGAAGAGGCAGCGGAGCAATTGGCAAGGGCTGCTATTGCGGGCACCGTTGATCCCATCGAGGCGTTTATCCGAATCTCCCATGGCGCGGGTTTTCCCGTCAAATGCCAAGATGGCAAGTACTTATTCATGCACCTGCACGAGAAGGGGCCTTGGTCAATCGCTGGGGACTTTAACAACTGGGAGGCTCAAGCCATGACAAGAAGCGTTGACGGTCTGTGGTACATCGAACTGAGCATCTCCAATCCCATAGGCTCCGCCTATAAATTCATACAACGTTCAACCGATATAGCCGATCCATGGGCGCGTGCCTATGAATACAATCAGCACGGCGAAGCCAGCTTTGTGGCGCCACCACAAAGGGCGCATTTACAGCGTTTTCGTGTGTTTTCTGGTCAAAGTCTTAAATCTCGCGACATTAGAGTCTATGTCCCAGGCACAGAAGGTCCTTGGTCAGTACTTTATGTCCACGACGGGCTAGAGTTGCTTGGCGCTGCCTGGAAACTAGGCGATACAATGGAAGAAATCCAAGGTGATTTCCTGATCGTGGGCATCGACAACACCGATGATCGTATGGAGGAATATATCCACGTTGATGATCACTATGTTGGCAGCACTTGGAATGCAAAAGGCAAAGAATACGCTGACTTAGTTCAAACAGATCTGCGTCCATTTATCGAAAAACGCTTTGCCACCAAAGATTTGCGAGGCCTTTTGGGGGCAGACTTGGGTGGTTTAATTAGCCTCTACATAGCCCATCTCTATCCTGATGACTATGCATTCACTGCATCCATGTCAGGGACACTGACTTGGGGGCGACTTGCATTAAACAACACAACCATGCAGGAACTATACGAAGAGGCAGGCAAACGAGACTTCATTATCTACGCTGATTCTGGTGGCAATGAGGGCGATGGCTGCCTTCCAGGTTGGGCAGACGCTCTCGAAGATGAAGAATCTCGCGACAATTATTGCGCCACCAAGGCCTTTGTCGACGCCCTAGTGGCAAAGGGGTACGAACTCGACAAGGATTTGTTCTATCACCACGAACCAGATGCCCAACCTAATGAAGAAGCATGGGCCGCCCGCGTCAACATCCCCCTTGAAATCTTTAAAGATTTGGACGAAAAATAGCCTTAGCCCAAAAATCCCGCCCAGTCTGCTTTGGAAAGCTTAAATCTCCAGGCTGTTTTCATTTAAAAGAAAATCAAAGATGCTCATGATCAATATGCCGTCATCATTGTACAGAGGCGCCAAGGCATCTTTTGTGATGATAATTTTTTTAAAACCGTCCTGAATCGTTAGCAGTGAACGTTGTTCCTGCCTTTGTTTGGCGGCGCTTGTTAGCCGCAATGCCGATTGAATGTAGTATCGTTTGGAACCTTTATTGCAAACAAAATCAATCTCAAGCTGTTTACGTACATTATTGCCGGTTTCGCTGACCTCGTTTGAGGTTACAACTCCTACATCAACGTTGTATCCTCGGACCTTCAGCTCATTAAAAATGATATTTTCCATCGCATGCGTTTCTTCCACCTGTCTAAAATTCAACCGCGCATTTCGAAGTCCCAAATCCGTGAAGTAGTATTTCAAGGGGGTGTCAATATACCGTTTCCCTTTAATATCATATCGTTGCGCGCTATCAATCAAGAACGAGTCCTCAAAATAACCAATATATTTTTTTATGGTATTTGGACTGATTGCCTTTTTCTTTACGCTCCTAAACGTTGCAGATAGTTTGTTCGGGTTTGTTAAAGAGCCAATGGCTGATGCGATGATATTCAGGAGTTCGTCTAATTCAGACTTGTTTCTGACATTATGCCTGCCAACAATGTCGGATACATAGGTCTCTTCAAACAGGTTCTTAAGAAAGTCCACCTTTTGATCGGGTGTCGAAAATTGCAAAACCAAGGGAATCCCACCATACAGTACGTATTCTCTCCAGCCTGAATTCACATCTCCTGTGTACGCACTCATGAACTCGGCAAAAGTCAGCGGATGCATTGGAACTTCGTCGCCGCGCCCACGAAACTCGGTAATGATGTCTTTTGAAAGAAACTTTGCGTTGCTGCCTGTGACATAGACGTCTACATTTTGCATTCGAGCCAAACTGTTGAGGACAGCTTCAAAATCTCCCAACAGCTGCACCTCGTCCAAAAGCACATAGTGCATTTCCTGATCTTTGATCAGGCCCTTAATGTGGGGAAAAAGCAGCTCCGGATCCCTGTACGCCTTGTTTTCATACAGGTCGAATGCCATTTCAATGATATGGTCGGCAGCAATTCCAGCGGACACGAGGTGATCGCGAAACAACTTGAAAAGAAGATAGGATTTTCCACATCTCCTTATCCCAGTGATAACTTTGATTAGTTTGTTGTGTTTCTTTGAAATTAGTTTATCAAGGTAAATATCTCTGCGAATTTCCATGCCGTTACCTCTATTGCGAATTCTATTGCAGATTTTTGCAAAATTCCGCACTTTTCTTCACTAGAAGTATACACCACCTAAAAGCCACTGTGTCGGGTCGAAGGGTGAGAGGCCAGGGACGGGGGCTGGGACAGGGGACATGGGGCAGGGACAGGGGCTTGGACGGGGTGTCGGGGCAGTTCAAAAAGCCTGTCTACTTTGTTCATCTTTTTCGGAGCTTGAGATTATTCGGGATCACGTTCGCTATTTTTTGACCAGTGTTGGGGGTTGACATTTGACACAGATAGGATGATATTAGCGACACCTGTAATGGTGCCGCGATTGGTGCGGCTGTGGGCCTGGTACGGATCGGGCCCAAACTAGGTTTCAATTGGAGGTTTTTATGAAGCTAGTAACCAAGATCGCCATGGTGGCGGCTGTTGCTCTGGCTTTCGCCGGTTGCGACGATCAGGCTAAGAAAGATCTGGCCAAGTGCCAGGAAGACGCAGGCAAGGTAACCGCAGAGCTCGAAGCTGCCAAGGGCGAACTTGAGGCCGCTAAGACAGCTGCTGCTGACCTACAGACCAAGCTCGACGAGGCTACCAAGGCTCTGGAAGCTGCGAATGCTGAGCTTACCCAGCTGAAAGAAGCGGCAGCAGCCGCCCCGGTTGAGGAGGCTAAGCCAGCCCCAGCTACTGCGAAGAAGCCAGCAGCTAAGAAGGCCGAGCCGCCAAAGCCCGAGCCGAAGCCCGAGCCAGTTCGTGTGGAAACCAGCACCGGCAAAAAGGCCCCACCCCAAAGAAAACGCTAGTAGGTGGGTGAACCATAAGGCGATTTTTAACTTTTTGAGGAGTTTATAAAATGAAGAAGACATTTTTAGCAATCGGCAGCGCCCTTTTGTTGGCCCTGACCTTCGCAGCTTGTGATATGGGCGAAGACGAGCCCGAAAATCCGCTGGCAACTAAGGCTTGTAAGGACTATCGTACTGACCTAGGCGACTACTATGTCGACACCTGTGGAATCTTTTCCGACCCCACAGAATTCGGAAATTGGTTTACTGCAGGTGAAGCAAACTGTGATGAGAATCGCTGGAACGTCAGGCTGACCGACCTCCAGACCAGTCATTGGGAACAATGCTTGGTTGGCATTGGCAATTTGACCGAGGAAGACTGTGCTCAGTTCGAAGGTGAAGAGGCCGTGTATCTGGACGATGTTGTTCCACAGTGCGGCACTTGGTGGCCACCGAAAGCTGAATAAGAAGCCCTCTTTAGTTCCCACCTTTCCTTAGGTTCCAACCTCAATTAGAAATCCCTTAACGATCCATGGGATGCAGGTCTGTATTCAAAACAACTGGGCCTAGTTTAGCAACCACCTGACGGTGTCAAGCGTTGTGCTGAGGCTGTATTCAAAACGTTTGAACAAAGAGCCGCGTTCGACAGATAACGCAACGATTCTAAATCAATCTTCCTGGATAGGTGGCAGTGGGAATCCGGCGCCGCCTTCGTCTTCTGCTGGTGGGGTGGAGTCACTAGGCTCGCTGTCGTACTCCGGTGGGGAGTCGGTGGTGTGATCAATTTCTTCGCTACCAGACTTGTTCTCAGTCCACTCCAGAAGCGGAACTACGTCCTCAAAGAAGCCGTCTTGGATCATGATAACGTCAGCAATCTTCAACAACTCGCCAGCAAAGTTTGTCCCGTCAATCGCCCATAGCTTTGAGGGATCATCAATATTCAAGAAAAAACGCACTCTTGAGCCTGCTGGAACCAAATCGCCAGTAGCAAAATTGACCTTGCCACGAATCAAGGTTGCTTGTGGCAGATTGATCGTCAGATACTTATCAGTATCCAAATCCAGCGATGCCCCAGCCGTCCTAGCCATCCCAGCAGGGGGAGTAACCGTAATCGCATAACGACCAGGATCGACCGCAACTTCAAACTCGCCAAAATCATTGGTCATAGTCGAGAAAAAGACATCGTTGGCGCCACTAAAGCTGGCCGTTAAGACGTCAGAACGGTCCGTCATCAGCATCACATTCGACTTTGGTACCCCAATGCCGTTGTCTAAAACAGTCCCGCGGATCTTAACTCTTGGGTCCAAATAAATCATAAAGGCCTGATATTGCGAATGAACCAAGTCAATCACTCGGCGGGTAGTAGCAAAGCCAGAATCTCCAGGAGGTACAACCGTGACCTGATAACTGCCCTCAAACAAGGGCAGCGTTAAAATCCCGTTTTCATCAGTAATTCCAGATGTTGAGTACGAACCTTTGGCCAACGTGCCGTTAAAAGTCACCTTGGCAAGCCCAACTGGCAGGGATTCTTCACCGCTTAGCACCTGGACTGAAATCTGTCTTAAAGGGATATCAGTATCAATCTTGACCACTACCAAAGGCGAGGATTGATATTCGTCCATAAACTGTTCCAGTCCCTCCTCCCAAGCTACCTCGGTTACAGGAAATGGCCTGGAATCAAGGCCAGGCTTGACCAAAATCGAGACCCTGCCGGCTTCAGGTGGTAAGATTATGGAAAACCGACCTTCAGCATCGGTTACAGCGCTGGTGCCAATCGCTAAATCACCGATCAGGCTTGAAACTTTGGCTCCAACCACCGGGGTTTCAGCCAGCAAAACAATCCCATCAACCTTTACGTAGCCATCTTTGGGGGGCAGCACGATGTCAAACTTTGATGAAGAAGTAGCCTTGAGGCTAAGCCGATGTGGAGGCAGCGTGACCGTTCCATCAGCGGCAGACGGGATAAAGGTGGCATCGTAAGACGACCCTGGAAGCAAGGGCAGTTGATACTGCCAAACCCCGTTTTCATCATTAAAAACGGCCAAAGCCTCGGAACGCAGCTGTGTCCCAGAAATCCGCCCATGAGCGGTTGCAACCAGCTTTCCTGGGCAACTAGGTCCTTTTGCAACCAGATTAGCCTCGCCGGATCTTAAATAATCGTTCCAAGAAGACAAATCTGCAGCATGGAAGATCGTACCTGACAGTACTGCAGGGCTGGCCAAGGTCAGATCCAAGTTTCCATCAAGGCCAGGTGTAACTCCAACAAACTGGTCTCCGACCACCATTTTGTCCAAGGGGGGATCGATTGCTACTGAAAATTGGGGGTTATTGTAAGGGAAATCAAGACAAACGCCCAATTGGTGATAACAGCCTTGGCCTGATAAACAGTCCTTATCAGACGAGCATCCTCCCCGTGGGGAATATTCGCTTGAAGCCAAATCAAGAGTGGTAACGTCACCATCAAAAGCGCTGTCAGAACCACCACAGCCAACAAGGCCGATTGATAAAATCAGCAATGCCAACAAGCTTGTTAAACGTTTCATTGGCACACCACCTGTGAACGAAGAGTCCAACTTAAATAGGCGTAACCCCCTTGTATTGTTCGACCTTGCTCGCGATCGAAGGTGATTGGACCATCGGAAACTATCAATTCTAGTGTGTGAATCGAACCTGGCGGGCTCAGTTCCTCCTGGAAGGCGCATGCGTTCAGCCGAATCGCTTGATAGCCAGTGAAATCGGGAGGTTTTGGTTGTGTCCATTCCAAATATCCAAGGTACCAGTGAAATTCCAGGTTTTCTAGTTCCGTGTCCAAGTCTGCGATGGCCCCAGTTACTGAAAAGTCTGTAATCAGTGAGGTTAATTCCACAATCGAATCTGGATTGGGTGTTACCAACGAACGATCGATTGTTGGGCTGTAACCGAATTCCTGACGTTCTGTAATATCTGATGGCCACAGGCAGCCTCCACAAAGTACAAGGGCAACAAGGACGGCGCCTATGCACGTCCTTTTGACCGCCTGTGTGTGTGTCAGCAATGCTTGTGCCAAATTTGTTTCCCGTCAAAGTCCTGGATTTAACGCATCAAATGTAAAAGCGCCAGCGCCAATCCAAGTTTTCAAAACCAAAAAACATGACATCTGGATCACGCCTGTCATACCTGACGGCCAGCATCACGTTCACGTTCCAAATAGCGAAAGACCGTTCTTGGCTCAACCCCTAAAAGTCTGGCGGCTGCTGCTCGATTCTGGTGACTAATATCAAGCGCCTTTAAAACATAGTCTCTTTCAAATTTTTCCCTGGCTATTGCAAGTGGCTCAAACTGGTCATCAAGGTTGTCAGGCAGCTCCAGATCGGGCTCCAGTACTTGGGGGCCAGTGGAAAACAGCGCCGCCCGTCGAACTCGATTTTCCAGCTCTCGAATGTTTCCAGGCCATGGATACTGGGCCATAGCCTTCATCGCTTCTGGTGAAAAAGAGCGGGCTGGAGATTGGAATTCGGCGGCAAACTTTTTCAAAAAGAAGGTGGCCAACATGGTTATGTCGTCGCCACGTTCTCTAAGCATTGGCAGCGTGATTGGGACTACATTGATTCGATAGTACAGGTCCTCTCTGAAGCGGCCTTCTCGGACTTCTTCCTGAAGGTTTTTGTTAGTTGCCGCGATAATTCGGACGTTTACACGCTCTGGTCGGGTGCCACCAATTCTGGTGACCATGTTGTCTTGCAGGACTCGCAGCAGCTTGACTTGCAATTGCAGTGGCATTTCGCCGATTTCATCCAAAAACAGCGTTCCACCTGAGGCTAGCTGGAATTTTCCCAAGGTTGCTGCTACCGCTCCTGTGAACGCTCCTTTTGTATGGCCAAATAGCTCACTTTCAAGCAGATTTTCAGGAATTGCGCCGCAGTTAATAGCTACGAATGGGTTGTTTGACCTAGGGCTACGGCCGTGAAGCTCCCTGGCGACAAGCTCTTTGCCTGTGCCAGTGTCGCCTAGTATTAGCACCGGCACGTCGGTTGGGGCAACCCTGGAAATCCTGTCGAAAACGCCCCGCATGCTAGGACAGGAGCCTATCAGCGAGCCAAATCTGGAGGCCTGGACTTCATCTTTTAGGAATTTGTTTGAACGCTCCAAGCTTTCCAGCAGCATGACGTGTTGAACGATGGTTGAGGCTTGGGCCGTGTAAACATTCAAGCTTCGCAGGGTGACTTGGTCAAACAGGTCCAAAAGCCTGTCGGTCCCAAGGTATAAAACGCCTAGCGTTTCCCCGCCAATTTTCAGGGGCAAGCACATCACTGAGGCCAGTTTCAGGTTGATGACACTGGTGCAGCCTGAAAACTCGTGGTTACTCATGGCGTCGGTTACAAGTTGGGGCTGACCTTCCTCAAGCGTTTTTTGAACGATGCTTTCCGAATATAGCGCCTCATCATCTGGTAGCACCTTGCGGTCGATATTTCTGGCAACTTTGACAACTGGGACGCCGTTTTCCAGGAACAAAATGAAGCCCTTTGAGGCCTGGGTCAAAGCCAGAGTTTCATCCAGCAGGGTGGTCAAAGCCTTGTCTAGGCTTCTGGCCTCCATAAGCCTGCTTGAAAAAACGGCCATCCTGTCTAGGCTCTTCATGGCCTGCTTTTCATCTGATTGCTTTTGCTGAAAGGGTGCGTCTTGGGCGCTGAACACCAGCGTGTTGTCACCCAGTCTAATAACGTCCCAGTTTGCAAGCAAAGCCTTTTTGACCTTGCGTCCGTTGATTATCACCTCGGCACCACGGTCCATTGGCAGGATCTGGTAGGTCGAACCTTCGGCGATGATCTCGGCGTGGGCCGGTTGGGTGCCAGCAGCGGGTAGCTGGATGTCGCAGCTTGGATCGCTGCCAAGGGTCGTTACAAGGCGAAACAATGGGAATTGTTGTGGCTGATTGTCACTGTTAAACAGGGTTAAAACTGCCAAGTTGGACCTCCCTATCACCAAGTGATGTAAACCCTATCACCAAGTGGTGCAAATAGCTATTCCGGCGTTACTACCTTCAAGCATTGGACATGGGACGACTTTGAAAGTGCGTTTGTACGGCTCGTAATTCATAAAGGCGTCAACGATGCCCCAGATCACCAACGCTCCAAAGGCACCAAGCCCAACATACTGGACGATGCGAAGTTTCCTGGCTGTAATCGCATTATTATGGGAAAACAGACCGTCGTCGCCTCGCAGGCCCTCAATGCTAGCATATGCCCCGATGTTCATCCCCAAGGTGAGCAGTTGGCCGCTTAAAAATAGTGCTCCTTTGGTTTTTTGGCCATTTATGAACTGCCCAACGCCAAAGGGGACCAGATTCGGAACCCATGAACGACGTTCTATTGAAACCTCGCGGCCTTCGCAGATTACCTCGGGTCCATCGTCAGGCTCGATTTCAGGGTCAATCAGGTGCAATTCTGCCATGCGACGCTTGGTTTGCTCAAAATGCTCAATAAAAGCAGAAGGGTAGTAAAAGGCATCAAGTTCATGGCGAGGTGCTAGTGTCAGCAGGACTGTGAATTCTTCTTCAAGGCGTTTTTCATTTTTTAGCCAGTAGTAACAGGCTGCCAAGTATTCATGGGCCTTGATGATGTCGGCAGTAGAGGAAAGCAAAACCTCAGGGTAGAGCAGTTCGGAAAGCAGCTTTTCAGCGCCGACATAATCCTGAAAACGGAAAGTATTTTCAGCTGTTGCAAATTGTTCGTCTGGGGTCTGGGAATATGCAAAGTCGGCCACCCAAAAGGCGCCAAGCACGATGCCGTATTTTACCCATGCCCGGATATTCAAAACGCACTCCAGTTCCGGGCGGAGATTATAGCACCAAACTGGGGGCAGGGGGCGGAGCAGGGTGAAGTGTGAAGGGTGAAGGGGGCAGGGACAGGGACGGGGGCAGGGACAGGGACAGGGGCAGGGGCAGGGACAGGGGCAGGGACAGGGGCAGGGAGAGGGACGG
>Ga0209723_1005927_pt1 | contig 12191 bp, 10 predicted proteins | sample BiotimSIPDNA_2_FD_185750 | JGI IMG/M metagenome (GOLD analysis project Ga0209723, IMG submission 185750) | Anaerobic biogas reactor microbial communites from Washington, USA - Biogas_R2 time_0 SIP DNA (SPAdes) (version 2) | ecosystem: Engineered > Bioreactor > Anaerobic > Unclassified | place... | reverse complement strand
GGGATTATCATTATCTCTCAGGGAATCAGACCGGAGCGATTTTGATCTATTATCTCCTCAGTGAGAAGAAACGCTTGGGACTCTTGCCGAAAAAAGGAGTGGTCTTCAATACGATCGTGACCTCCGAGCTCGGAGCGAAGATTGCTAGATCTTTCGGATTCGAAGTCGTGAGTACCTTGACCGGCTTCAAATTCATCGGCGAACAAGCGCGCCTCTTGGAGGGGACTGACAAAAAGTTTCTCTTTGGCTATGAAGAATCCTTTGGTTACGTCGTCAACGATGCCGTGAGAGACAAAGATGCGCTGCAGGCGATGCTCTTGGCTTCCGAAGCCGCGAACTTCTATCACCTGAGTGAAGGAAAGACCTTGGTCCAGAAACTGATGGATCTTTACCAGGAATTTGGGTTTCACAGCGAACGGTTGGAAAGTATCGAGCTTGTTGGTTTGGATGGGAAAAAGCGAATCAATCGGATCATGGCATATTTTCATGCTCATACGCCGACTGTCGTCGCCTCCATTCGCATCAAGTCAAAAGCCGATTATTTGAAAGGCGTCATCCAGACAGCTTCCGAAGAGTCTCCCACGGGGTACCCTTCATCGGATGTCGTAAAATATACCCTTGAAGACGATTCTTGGTTTGTGCTACGTCCCTCCGGGACCGAGCCCAAACTGAAAGTCTATGTGGCAGGAAGTGCGGAGTCGCTAGCGAAGGCCAATCAGAAAACCCAAGCGATTCTTCTGGAAGTCAAAGCCATGATCGACGCAATCGACTGACAAAAAAAAGAAGGGATTCACATGGAAATCGCCATTGGTATTGGACTCCTTGTCGCGCTCATTGCCCTCTATGTCCTCTCTCAGTATTTTAATCAAAAAACGGAGATTCCCGAAGGTTGTCAAGACCTAACGGATTTTTCGCATTGTCCCGGTTGTGCCAATAGGCACTGCGGAATCAAAAAAAGCATTGAAAAAGAGGATCGGCATGTTAAATAATGACTGGGACGAATTGCTTCAAGAAGAATTTCAAAAACCGTATTTCAAGACCCTGACCGAAAGAGTCAAAGCCGAATACCGACAATATTCGTGCTATCCACCGATCAAGCAGGTCTTTAATGCGCTTAGGCTGACAAGTTTTGATGCCACCAAAGTCTTGATTTTGGGACAAGATCCCTATCATAATCCCCTCCAAGCGATGGGGCTCGCTTTTTCGGTTGCGCCGGGGATCCCGATTCCCGCATCGCTCCAAAACATCTTTACAGAGCTCGTATCCGATATCAACTGCGCGATGCCCACTATCGGGGACTTGACCGCTTGGGGACGTCAGGGAGTCTTGCTACTCAATGCGATCTTGTCGGTAAGAAAAAACCAACCGCTCTCCCATCAAGATCTTGGTTGGCAGACCTTTACCGACCACATCATTTGCCGCTTGAATGAAAAAACGACCCCGATGGTTTTTGTGCTCTGGGGAGCCTCTGCTCGGAAAAAGGTCAGTCTGATCACGAATCCGATCCATTTGGTGATTGAAAATGTGCATCCATCACCGCTTTCCGCCAACCGTGGTTTCTTTGGATCCAAGCCCTTTTCAACCATCAATCGTTTTTTGGAGGCGAATCAGTTATCCCCAATCGATTTCTCTTTGAAAGAAGGGAGATAGAAATGGTTCGCTCACAAGTACAAAAAATGATCTTTACCGGACTCATGGTCGCTATCGGCATTTTACTGAATCAATTCATCGTGATCACCTTGCCCACCCCCTCGGACCCCATCATCAAATTTGGCATCGGATATCTGCCGATCATGTTGACAAGCATTCTTTACGGACCCGTTTATGGACTGATGGCGGGCATCAGCCAGGATCTCCTCGGCTTCTTTTTGATTGGCTCCGGACTTGGACAAACCTTTCATTTGGGATTCACCTTGAACTCCGTGCTTTATGGCCTTATTCCCGGCCTTATTTTCCATCTCAAGTTTAAAAAGGACCAATGGGTTTACTTTGGTTTGAATGTCTTGTTGTCAATAGCACTGGTCTTCGGCTCGTTTTGGTATTTCTTTCATTTGGACCAAGTGATCGCGGACACATTGACACTGACCCAAAAAACGCTCCTTTCAGGACTTGGCATTGGCGGAGCGATGGCGCTCCTAGGGGCCAATTTTATGGTGTTCTTTTCTAAAAAAATCGGACCATCCGGTCCCAAACTCCTTTTTTCCATTGCTTTGTTATATATTCTGGTATCGCTCATTTTGACACCGATCTGGGTGACGCAAATAAATCCTGGGATTCCGTTTTGGACCCGGATCCCTCTGCGAATCGTGAAGATGCCGATTGAAACCAGCGTCTATGTGGTTCTTTGTTCCATTCTCTTGAAACTGCTCAATACCTTGATGGGAAAGGTGGAAGAATCCGCCTAATCCACAAAAAAAGCCGATCGTTGCGATTGGCTTTTTCTTTGGGTTAGAATTCGATGATCTTGACCTCTCCAGGCTCGAGATAGACGCTTAGGTCACCATGATCCGAAAATGCGGTGAAAGGCCCTCCGAACGAATACGTCGCATAGAGCAACTCTCCCTTGACATTTTGATTGTTGGCCTTTTGGCGCAATGGGGTTAAGGAGATTGAAGCGGCCGTTCCTTGGAAGGGGTGGCTATTAGCAAGGATCAACAGGCAACGATGCGTTTTTTTCTGCCAATACCCCAAAGCGATCACCAGAGAGCCTTCCTCTTGGATCGATAGAGGTTGATAGGCATCGATATTTGTCAAGGCATCGATCCATTTTAAACGGATCGCTTTGATGCCGTCCAAATGATCCGCAAGCTCCCAGCGGTCAGCTGCGAGGTAGTGAAACGCGTATTTGTCAAAAAGAGCGAGTTTCCCGTGTTGCGGATCGTCCTTTGGCAGGACAAAGCGGTCATTGGCACTGGTGTCGACGCCGGTATTCATCGGCTGGAGTTCATAGACTTCCTGACCGGAATTGATAAATGGCACGAGATTCGGCAAGAAGAAGTTCAAGACCGCAAGCATCCTTGCTAAGACCTTCCCGCCCTCGCGAGATGCAATCCGGGGGGAATCATGCGTCTCTGCGGCCGCAAACATCGGAATTGCGAGATGAGGCGCTTGCGCGATGAAGTGCTGGAGATGCCTTTCCCAAATCCGGGGCTCCATCCAGAAGCCGTTGCCGATGATCACATTATACCCGAGACGCTTGGCGAACTCGGTCCGGTCCGGACTCAACTCTTCGGCAATAAAGGCAAAGTCGGGATCGATCGATCTGGCTTTGTCAATGATTTTCTTCAACAGGGCTTCGGGCAAGGCATGGCCCATGTCGATCCGGGCGCCATCGATGCCAAAGCGCTGTTGATAAGAAGGGATGATTTCGGAGAGATGTTCCCAAAGGGGCTGGTTGGGGAGCTGACCGGGAAAGCGGTTGGCTTTGATCGTATCAAAAAGAATATACGGGGCAGCCGCTTGATTCGCAAGCCAGGGAATGGATGCGGCTGGGTGATCAAGGAAGAGTCGAAAAAAGGTAATATCGGTCCAAGGAGGCTGGGTATCGTTGATGTGGTCGGAAAATGCGGGAGCGACAGAAAGACCATATTCCTGTTCGATTGCATCGAGGAAATTGCTGGGGCGAGAAGCTTTCAGAGCTTTGAACCGCTTCGGATCTTGATCTCGCGGGTTTTCTCGGAAACGCTGGATGTGCTGTTTGACATCTTCTGAGGCATACACCAAGGGCAAATGCTCCAATTCGGGAGACACCGTCTCCCCCATCCGCGGCACCCGGGGCGGATGATAAGTCGCCAAGTTTTTGGAATCGATCCAGTAAAACCAATCGGGATGATCTTGAATCAAGTCGCTATGAATGGAGTTAGTCCTCGGGATAATGTCAATCACGACTCGGATGCCTAGCAGATGACAAGCCTCAACCAGAGCGGAAAACTCGGCTTCCACCGTCGAGTCGTTTCCGGTCAAATCATCCTTGAGATCGCCATCGAGCTCCACAAAAGACGCGATGGCGTAAGGGCTTCCCAAATCGCCTTTTTTATGGTCGCGGGAATAGCGGGAGATGGGGAGTAGATAGATTGTATCCACGCCCATTTTTTTAAGCAAGGGCAACAGCGCGATCGTTTTGATGAACGAACCTGTTTCTTTCAATCCATCAAAATTTTTTAAATCAAGGGAATAGGATCGGTCGTGATCCCAGGTGGTGGAGGTGCGGATCATCAGCGAGTACAGAACGCTCCGATGGATCCAATTCCCCCCTTGACCTTGACTTTCTTTTTTCTTCTCACTTTGAGAGAGCGAGGCGGGAGAAGATTGATTGAGGGGGGTGCCATTTGCCAAGATATGATTGATTGCGGATTGATAAAACCGGTAGGGATTGACGAGCAATTCCCCACTCGGCAGCTTGCGACACTCCTTTCCGTCATAATCCCAGGCATTCCAAAGGTCGGGAACGACGTAGTTCAATCGGCCTTCGGGGATCTTGGATTCGAAGAGACGGGCAATTCTTTCTAATTGGGTCAACGCCATTAGTAACCACCTCGCTCCTATTATACCAAACTATTCGACTTTTCAGCTGATAATTCTTTGTTCATGAAAAGGGTTACACCCAATCTTTCGACTTTCAAAAAATGAATGAATAGTGTATAATACAGTACGGGTTGAGGTGACACAATGAAAAAACCGATGGTACTCATGGTCTTAGATGGAATGGCATTTGGCGAACCAGGGGAAGGCAACGCCTTTTACTTGGCGAAGAAGCCCTATCTTGACTATTTATTCAGCGAATATCCACATACGGAGATCCAAGCCTCTGGCGAAGCCGTCGGGCTGCCGGAAGGACAAATGGGCAACAGCGAAGTCGGTCATTTGAACTTGGGTGCCGGACGCGTCGTCTATCAATCATTCACGCGGGTGAATGTGGCGATCAAAGACGGCTCTTTCAAAGAAAATCCAGCGTATAAACAAGCCTTTGAACACACCTTGAAACATCAGTCCAAACTCCATGTTTTCGGACTGCTTTCCGATGGCGGCGTCCACTCGCACATCCGCCACATCAAAGCCTTGATTCGGGCGGCGAAAGAGCGTGGTGTGACACGCACCTTTTTCCATGCCTTTTTGGATGGACGAGATGTCCCACCCCAATCTGCCGGCACTTATATCAAAGACTTAGAAGCGGATTTTTCGGAAAACCAATACGGCAAGATCGCAACTGTTTCTGGACGATACTATGCGATGGATCGGGATAAGAACTGGGCCAGACTCCAACTCGCTTATGATTGTATGTCCTTTGGAAATGCCAAAGAATATCCTTCGGCTTTGGCCGGGCTCGAAGAAAGTTACCTCCAAGGCATCACCGATGAATTCGTGCTTCCCTATCTCGTCGATCGCGAAGGCTTGATTCAATCGAACGATGCGATCATTTTTGCGAACTTCCGTCCGGATCGGGCGATTGAAATTGGCACCGCCTATTCCAATCCGCTCGCCTTGCCGTTGTTATCGACGACAAACGGTCCAGAGAATATTTTATTCGTCTCGACGATGAAATATGCGGATTCAGTCAAAGGCCCCTTAGCGTTCGAACAAACCGATTTGAGCGATACCTTGGGCGATTATCTTGCGAGTCTCAATAAAACCCAACTTCGGATCGCGGAAACCGAAAAATATGCACACGTCACTTTCTTTTTCGATGGCGGCGTGGACAAAGAGATCTTGGGAGCGAAACGCGTCTTGATTCCGTCTCCGAAAGTCGCGACTTATGACTTGAAACCCGAGATGAGCGCGTTAGAAATCGCCGATCAGTTGATCGAGGAACTCGGCACGGGTCATCACGACGTGGTGGTCGTCAATTTCGCCAATGGCGATATGGTCGGTCACACCGGCATCATTCCGGCAGCGATCAAAGCGGTGGAGACCGTGGATAATTGCGTTGGGCGAGTGGTGGATAAGGTCCTCGAGATGGGCGGCGTTGCCTTCATCACGAGCGATCATGGCAATTGCGAAAAGATGTTATCCGAAACGGGGAAACCCTTTACCGCCCATACGACGAATCCCGTGTTCTTACTCGTGACAAAAAAAGGAATCGATTTGAAAGCAGGCGGCGCACTGTGTGACATTGTTCCGTCGATGCTCGAACTCATGAAGGTGGAACAACCCAAAGCGATGACGGGTCGCTCGCTGATACTTCCTCATGCTTGAGAAATCACTGAAAGCCATTCGCTTAAAAGATCTCCTATTTGTCATTCTTTACGGGGTATTCTTACCGACTCTCTTAGGAATTCTGGTCGGACTGATTGATTATTTTTTAAGAGATGCCTTAAACTTTACGTTGGGAAATATCCTTTTCTGGGGTGTTGCGATTTTTACGGGAAAATGGGTCCGTCGTCAATACGAGACGCCGCATCTTCTCTACGCGATTCTTGCAGGGATCGGGATCTTCTTTTCCGCCATGATCATCCACACGATTCCGGTGTTCTATGCGTTGAATGGTGTGGGCTTTCAAGAAATCTTTGATCTACGGGTGTATTTCAGTGTGATGATCCTGGTGATGAATCCGATCAGTTGGATTCAAAACTTTTCCTTGGATTTAGCGTTATGGCTGCTTATCTTGTTTGTAGGGACTTACCTCGGGGTCAAGCGGACCATCGAGTAACTTTATAGAAGATTTGAAAGAAAAAGGAGATAGAAACTATGCCAAACATCAGTAGTATTTATGCAAGAGAAGTATTGGACTCAAGAGGAAATCCCACGGTAGAAGTCGAAGTATATACCGAATCCGGAGCGTTTGGCCGGGCAATCGTACCGAGTGGCGCTTCGACCGGCGAAAGAGAAGCGATTGAACTAAGAGATGGCGATAAGAGCCGCTTTTTAGGGAAAGGCGTCTTGAAAGCCGTTAAGAACGTCAATGAAGTGATCGCTCCGGAATTGATTGGCTACGACGTGACGATGCAAGCGTATATCGACAAAATCATGATCGATTTGGACGGCACGCCAAACAAATCCAAATTGGGTGCCAACGCCATTTTGGGTGTGTCGATGGCGTGTGCCAGAGCCGCTGCGGAATGGGCGGGATTACCCCTTTATATCTATTTGGGCGGATTCAATGCCAAACAGCTACCCACCCCGATGATGAACATCTTAAACGGTGGATCCCATGCCGACAACAACATCGATTTCCAAGAATTCATGATCATGCCGATCGGGGCCACCACTTTCCGCGAAGCACTCCGGATGGGGGCGGAAGTCTTCCATAACCTGAAAAAAGTTCTCCATGCAAAAGGCTTCAACACGAGTGTCGGTGATGAAGGTGGTTTTGCGCCAAACATGGATAGTAACGAAGCAGGATTGGAAGTCATCGTCGAAGCAATCAAAAAAGCGGGCTATGTGCCCGGAAAAGATGTGGCGCTCGCCATGGATGTCGCGGCGAGTGAATTCTATGATGCCGATAAGAAAAAATATGTTTTGGGCAGCGATAACTTGGAACTCACCGGTGCCCAACTCGTGGATTTGTATGAAAAACTCGTCGACAAATATCCAATCGTGTCGATTGAAGACGGCCATGACCAAAACGATTGGGAAGGCTGGAAATTAATGACCGAACGCCTTGGCAAGAAAATCCAAATCGTTGGTGATGATCTTTTTGTGACGAACACCGCTATTTTGGAAAAAGGCATTCAAGCAGGTGTGGCCAACTCCATCCTGATCAAAGTCAATCAAATCGGGACCTTGACCGAAACCTTCAACGCGATCGAAATGGCCAAACGCGCGGGTTATACCGCCGTCGTCAGTCATCGTTCCGGCGAAACGGAAGATTCCACGATCGCCGACATCTCGGTGGCGACCAATGCCGGACAGATCAAGACTGGATCGCTCTCCAGAACCGATCGGATTGCCAAATACAACCAATTGCTACGAATTGAAGAAGAATTAGGCGAAATCGCCGAGTATAAAGGCATTCAATCGTTTTATAATTTACGCTAGAAGAAGGTAATCCCACGAAAAAACATGCATTTGGGGCTTCCAAATGCATGTTTTCGTGGTATAATATCAAGGGTCGGGATTTTCGTATCTCGAAGCGATACCTAGGAGGTTTCATATGAACTGGCTGGATTGGCTATTACTCGGCGTTGCCGTGTTACTCATTACCTTAGTAATGATTCAGGAATCCAAAGACGATGTCAAAAATACGTTTTCCGGAGAAAAATCGGAGCTTTTCAAAAACCAAAAGCAACGGGGACCGGAACTCGTCATGGCCCGAGTGACGATGGGAATGGGTGTTCTCTTCGGCGTGCTCGCGCTACTTGCCATCATCTTCTAGAACACATTCCTGTGTTCTTTTTTTTCGTGTAAGGAGAGTTATGAAAGAAGAGTTATTGAAAAAACTTGCTTCAAACAAACAAAAATTGATGGAATGTTCCGTCCTTGCCAAGTCGCTATCCGCCTTAAAGGGCGATTCCAAGCGCTTGTTTGACCAAGCCCTTGTTTCCCTGATTGCGGAAGGCGATGTCATCGAAGAGATGAATGGGGTTGTTGGCTTATCCGAGCGCTTGGGCTATCTGAAAGGCATTTTGGATCTGAAAGCCGCCGGATATGGCTTTTTAAAAGTGGAAGGAAGAGACGATGATCTCTTTATCCCGGCTGTCAAAGTCAAAGACGCTTATACCCAGGATCTATGCCTCGCCAAAGTTAATCAAAACCGTTTTAATCATCGGCAGGAGGGCGAAATCATCCGGGTGTTGAAGCGGCATTTGGTCGATATAGTCGGCGAGTACTTTCAAGGAGCGGTTTTCATCAAGAATCAACCCGAACGAGTCTTTTTCAAAGTGGTGTCCAAGCCAAAAGGCTTATTGGACCATTCGCTTGTGAAAGCCAAGATTGTGAAATATTCCCGGTCCAACATTTTAGATGTGGAAATTGAGGAAGTCTATGGTTTGGCCAATGAGCCAGGCATGGAAATCATCGCTGTCGTGAAGCGTCTGGGGGTCCCGACAGATTTCCCAGAAGCCGTACTAGAAGAAGTCCAAACGATTCCAGAGCGGGTACAACCATCGGATCTATCCGGTCGTGTCGATTTACGAAATGAACTTCTATATACAATCGATGGCGATGACACAAAGGACATTGACGATGCCATCTCCCTCAAACGCTTGGCAAGTGGCAATTATCTTCTTGGAGTCCATATCGCAGATGTCTCTTATTACGTGAAAGAAGATTCACCTCTTGATCAAGAAGCCTTCAAGCGTGGAACGAGCGTCTATTTGGCGGATCGAGTGATCCCGATGTTGCCCAAAGAGCTCTCAAACGGCATTTGTTCATTAAATCCGGGTGTGGATCGCCTCGCGATGTCTTGCCAAATGGAGATTACCAAAGAGGCGGAAGTCATCGCTTATGAGATATTTCCTTCCGTGATTCAAAGCCGCCAACAACTCACCTATTCGGAAGTAAACAAGGTGTTGGAAGGACTCGCCTCCGATCGAATCACCGATCCCACGATCATTCAGTCCTTGTTAACAATGAATGAACTGGCGAAAATCTTATTAAGGGTGCGAAATCAAATGGGATCGATCAACTTTGAAACGATCGAACCGAAAATCTTGTTCAACGCGGAAGGAGAAGTCGATGATATCGTCATCCTCGAACGCGGTGACAGCGAGAAGCTGATCGAGGAGTTCATGCTGGTTGCGAATCAAGTGATCGCCTCGGAGTATTCAAGGCGAAAACTGCCGTTTCTTTATCGGATCCATGAAGAACCCGATCCGGAAAAACTCACCTCGCTGTTTCAATTGGCAATGGAACTGAAATTGGTAGAAGAAACTCCGAAAAAAATTACCCCGAAAGCGCTTCAGATGTTACTTGAAGCCGTCGAAGGCTCTTTGTATGAAAAAGTGATCAATACCTTGATGCTCCGGTCGATGGCGAAAGCCAAGTATTCAGAAATGAATATCGGGCATTATGGTCTCGCTTTCCCCGACTATACGCATTTTACCTCCCCGATTCGTCGCTATCCCGATCTCATGGTGCACCGGATGATCCGCTCTTACCAAGGAGAAATCGCCACAGCGGTTCAAGATCATTTCCGGGGGATTTTGGATGAAATCGCCACGCAAACTTCCGCTACCGAACGGCGAGCGATGCTGGCCGAGCGGGAAGTCGATGACATGAAAAAAGCCGAATTCATGGAACACCATATCGATGAACATTTTCAAGGAATCATTTCAACGATCACTCGTTTTGGGATGTTTGTGGAACTACCCAATACGGTGGAAGGTTTAGTACATATTTCCACATTTAAGGAAGCCATGGTCCATAACGAAGAAAAAATGGAACTATACGGGATATCGACTCGGACTCTTTACACCATTGGGAAAGAAGTCGGAGTCAAACTCGTCAAGGCCGATAAAGTAACAGGCAAGGTTGATTTTATCCTCGATGAATGAAAGGAGTGGTGCCGGATGAAAGTAATGGCCACCAACAAAAAAGTAGCCCATGAATACATCATTCTCGATCGCTATGAATGCGGGATCGTGCTGACAGGCACTGAAATCAAATCGATCCGGCTGGGAAAGTTGGCAATCAACGACAGTTACGCTAAAGTCAAGAACTTCGAGCTTTTTTTAATCAATATGCATATTTCGAAATATGCCTATGGCAACATCTTCAATCACGAGGAAAAACGTGACCGGAAGCTCTTGATGGAAAAACGGGAAATCATCAAACTCTCTCAACGTTTGAAAATCGAAGGGCTGACCCTGGTGCCCACCCGCATCTATCTCAAAGAGAGTCTCTGCAAGGTGGAACTCGCCTTGTGCAAAGGCAAAAAGGTCTATGACAAGCGGGAAACCGAAAAAGAAAATGCCGATAAACGGCAAATTGAAAAAACCCTGAAAACCATTCGCCAACAAGACAACTAAGCCATTGCTTGTTGGCGATTGAATGATTCTTGTACAGGGTGGATCATTCATGGTATAATAATATGGGGCTGTCCTGGATTCGACAGGATAGTTCGAGTTTGATAAGCATGCGATCGGCAGATCTCAAAATGCACCCAGTAAATATAACTGGAACCAATAACTACGCTTACGCTGCTTAATAAGAAGTAGCGAGTCGTTCCCCTCCAGCCTGCGGGTTCGGATCGACTTCAGAAAGCAGGATAGCGACCTTTGTCACCGCCTTCGGCAAACTAGCGAAATCAATAAGGCTGGTCGTTTGGCAGGGTGCCTCCTGACAGCCAACCGATGAGAAATCCCGGGAGACTAAGCATGTAGAAAGTCAAATGTTCGGCTGTTTTGGACGGGGGTTCGATTCCCCCCAGCTCCACCATAATTGATTGAAATAGCTTCCAAAAGTTGGAGATATGTTTTACATATTGCTCTGATTTAAGAAGCTTTTTTATTTCACGAGATTAACACTAGAGCAAGAATTGAAGATATATATTACTGTTCAAACTGTGACATTATAATAAAAAAATGACTAGTGATAGTAATAGATAGTAACTTTTAGTAATGTATAAGCCATCATGAGATGGCTTTTTCTAATTTAATATAAGAAAAAGGTGTAATTCAGTATTGCAAATAGCAAGAAAAAGGTGTAATATAGTGTTGAAAAATGTAAGAAAAAGGTGTTAGATAGTAAAAAGAGGTAGAATATGTTAAAGAGAAAAATTGATTCAGTGCTTTTGCAGTGGAAGAATAGAGATAACAAGAAAGCATTATTAATTAAAGGTGCTAGACAAGTTGGCAAAAGTACTAGTATACAAATATTTGGAAAAGCTAACTATAAATCCTTTATTGAACTGAATTTCGAAAAAAATCCAGAGTATAAAGAAATATTCGCTGAATCTTTAGATGCAGATTCAATTATAATTAATATGTCGGCTTTGGGTTTGGGACCTTTTATAGAAAAGGAAAGTCTTATTTTTTTTGATGAAATCCAATCTTGCCCAAAAGCTCGAACTGCAATAAAATTTTTAGTACAGGATGGAAGATTTGATTATATTGAATCAGGATCATTGTTAGGCATTAACCATAATGATGTAAGCAGCTATCCGGTTGGATTCGAAGAGCAACATTATATGCATCCTTTGGACTTTGAAGAATTTTTATGGGCTAAAAATGTGAATGAGGAAGTTATTAACCTATTAAAAAAGCATTTTGTAAATCAAAAATCTATACCAACCGCTATTCATAAAGCTATGATGA
>Ga0209723_1005922_pt1 | contig 12202 bp, 6 predicted proteins | sample BiotimSIPDNA_2_FD_185750 | JGI IMG/M metagenome (GOLD analysis project Ga0209723, IMG submission 185750) | Anaerobic biogas reactor microbial communites from Washington, USA - Biogas_R2 time_0 SIP DNA (SPAdes) (version 2) | ecosystem: Engineered > Bioreactor > Anaerobic > Unclassified | place... | reverse complement strand
CCATGGCCTCGTCCCGGCCCCAGCCGGGAAGGCGTCCTTTCGGACACACAACACTGTAGGATAGACCCGTTTTCATCGGATTTTCCAGCCTGCTAGCAATGCTGGCTTTTCAGTTTGAGTATGCTATATATTGCCTCCTGAGACCCGATGAGAGCTGCCGTCACGTCAACACGCGGGCCATTACCGCCAAATTCACGGTCGCCACGAATGTGAAGCGGTCTGCTGAATTGTTCCGGTGGATTCACCACGACTAGCTCGCCTTGTGACGCGTCGGCCAGTTCGACCTGAACGGGATTGAAAAACGCCGTGACTTGAGTTCGATCCCCGGCCTCGGGGCCGTCTGTATCGCCCACGTACTCGAAGGCCGCGACAAGTCCCTTATCATCCAGAAGTCGAAATGACCTCACGTGGTCATAATCGACTTCATAGAAAGTGGGAAGCTGAGTTGCAGAAATGATCCTCTTCACCACTTTTCCCGGAGGTGGCACATAGACCGTCTTCCAGGGGGACCACCCTTCAGCCGTTGTTTTCACTGTGTCGCTGTTGTCTTCTATGGCACGCATATAGACCGAAGTCTGTAGCACCCCGTGATCGCCAATTCGTAGCTTTGCATCCAATGCGATTTTCGGGCCGTTACCATGGAAGTCTCGGTCGCCCGTTGTGTGGGGGGGGACAAAGGTATGCTCGTTCAGGTAGATGGTCGTCGTACCGTCCGAGGTATCGGAGGAAGAGTCGCCTTGGTCAACCAGCTCAACAGCCACACGATTGAAGTAGGCCTTTACACATGTTGCTACTCCGGCGTCGTTTCCGTCGCTATCTCCGACCACCTCGAATCGCTGTACCAAGCTACCAGAACCACGTGGGATGTAATCAATTTCCGTACTCGTGTCGATGTATGTAAGGGAAGACTGTGTTGGCCCCAGTATCCTGGCGACCTTCTTTCCCGTCGGCGGTGTATAGGCAGTTTTCCATGCCGACCAGCCTCTCGCCGCTGTGTAGTCTCCGCGTGGGCCCGGCTGAGCATTATTAGGTTCGTTCCACTCAAGAGCCTCCATGTAGACACGTGTTTCGAGGTTTCCTGAGGGCCCAATTCGTAGCTGCGCTAGAACTTCCACTCTGGGACCGTGTCCCTGGAACTCCGCATCACCGCGGACTCGCGGTGGCGTGAATGAGCGAGGCGAAAGGTCGACATATGCTATTGCTGCATTATCGTCAAGAAATGTCGTGTACGGATTCTGACGATATCCGCTGTTTAGGTACTTCGGCGTGGCAAATACATCCGAGGCAAACAAGGCGGGATCTAACCCGGCGAGAGCTTGGGCGTTCATTCGCCATGGTGGGTTGGCACCATCAGATAACACCAAATAGTCATCACTTCCAAAGAGTGGGATGTAACGTCTGAGCTGGCCCCACCCCGTTGGAAATGTTTCGGGATCGTATCGATGGTCCCAAAGACCATTTGGTTCGAGAATGTCTACAAGCTTGTAGTAGACGCATCGGTCATTGAAATCTGCTGGCTCTTCGGCTTTGGATAAGGATGGGTAATAGACAATCCCTCCGTCGTCGAAGACTCCAAATGGACGCTCTGGGTTTTCGTCAATCTGCCCAAAATGGTCGACTCCAACCGACCAACTGTATGCATTTGGATAACCCAGGTTGTATGGCCATGCCTTAACCCCGTGTCCTATCTTCTGTTGGTGCGTCATTGGATGATACTCGCCGTCACCTTCACCATCACTATTGCGTGGAAAAAGTAAAGAAGAGAGCACTCCATCTGACTTGTTGAGGGCACTGTCGGGGGGCGTGTAAGGCAAGAATTCTCCATGGTACTGAGTTATGCACCCTTCGAGGATGCCATACGTGTCATTCGGATCTTTCCTGACGACAAACATCACGCCTTCAAAATCGTGCCAGTGCCCGCCAAAGCCAACGTAGTTCTGATGATCGATCGGATGATAGAATGCGTACAATAGAAACCAATGCGTCTTTGTCTCAGATACAGAGTAGTACACATATGCGTCTAAGGGGTACTGGGTCAGTTTCGCCGTCGTCCGACTGTCCCCCTTGTCAGAACCATTCGTACCAAGATCATTGGTGGTCCAATTCTTGTCAAAGTCGAGTGCAACAATAAGTTCACGTATTGGGCTTTCAGGGCCAAACTGAATAGCGCCCGCAGCATTTCTTAACGGCTGGTGACCAGTCCATCCCGTGTTTTGAAAATGAATCGGCGCCCACCGGTACGCCAATTGCTCCCGAAACTCCTGGCCGTTTGCCCAAAGCAAACCTGGAGAGGAGAAAGTCACGTAGGCGATCTGCTCAGTCACGTGACCGGTCTCGCTGTCCTTTGACGTTTCTTCCTCGAGTCGTACCTCAGTGCCAGTAAATAGAGAGCTGCGAAATCGCATCCCAATTGGGTCAGTTCCATAGTTGGACTGGACGCCCGCAACGAGAACCGAGGAATTGTGCGATCCAAGCTTCTGCCAAGCATCAGTGAATACATCCGATATGACAAATGCCTCGTAGTCAATCCCGCTAAGGCTTCCGCCGCTTTGCGTCATTGCCAGATAGCCTACGGTCTCCACCGAGTGCGTGCCGTCGTTGCTTTCCTCTTCCTGAAGCCGAACCTCGAAGCCACTTCCACTGCTAGCGCGATGGCGCGTGACGACCGCAGAACTGCCATTCGCTGTTTGAACCTGACTCAGAACGACAGGTTGGTCGTCAAACTTGGATGGAAAGTACAATGTCGACCAATTCTGGTTCGTGTCGACCTGCCCTGCAATTAGCTGTACCCCGTTGCCGAGAACATAGACGCCTGACTCCATGACAAAATAGCTAAAGGTCTCTTCGGTGTGACTGCCGTCAAGGTAGTCCCATTCATCCACCTGCACTTGAAAACTGTTGGACTTCACATTGCGGATGCGGATGGTTGCAGGATCGGAACCGTTGAACGAAAGTGGGCCGGCGATAACCACCGGATCCTTGAAAGTGTGCTGCAGAGTGATCGTTTTCCAGGAAGAGCTGTTAGCTTGGGTAATCGTGACCTTGCCGGTCTCACCAATGACACCTTGGGGTGACGTGTTGACGATGTCGGAGGGCTGTGCTGAAACACTTAACGTGTAACTGAAAATCACGTCGTGGCCAGCGTCTGGATCTTCCACGATACGTACATAATAAGTGCCGGGCGGCAGTGCCGTGTCTTTCTGGCGGTTTATCACGGAAAACCTTCCGGGCCCATCGTCGTCGTCCTGCTCGATTAGCGTTTCCTCTTGTCCGTAGAGTGATAGCTTCGTGTCCCCCATGTCTCCAGAGGTCTTGATGACTACATTGGATGTCTCGGTGAGCACAAACGTCGCCCAATCGACATCGCCTGCGTAATGAATTGTGTGAGTCTGAGGGACGCCCTTTATGCCAATCTCTCGCGCCTGCGGGATGCTGTCGTCCGATTCGTACGGGTCGGCACTGACATAGCGATTCGTCCAGTAGGTCTGAACGAAATGGTCGCCTGTATACGCATACGCTGCGAGCGTCGCCGGGTCAGTTGCGGGCACACCTGGAGGGAGTTCGTCGGTAGGATCATTCGCCTTCCAGGGCACTGCCGCTTCACCCAGGAGGCCCCATTCCTCGGCGAAAACGTTTGGGTCGAAACGATGACCCCACAGCCCACTTGCCTCGAAGATGTCTACAAGTTTGTAGGAAACACCAGTGTGATCATCCGGTCCAGCAGGCTCCTCGGATTCTGTCAAGGAGGGGTGGTAGACTACGAAGTACTGGGACGGCTCATCGATAACAGCTGGCGAAAAGATGCTCAGGTCGTGGCTCTGCGGTTGCTGCATGGTTTGTGGATGCAGCAGTCCATCCTCTGCAAATGTCTCGAACGTCAGAGTCGCGCCGTCATATTTCCCCGACGGACTCAGATCCGGGGCGCGCATTTTGACGGAGGAATCCGAAGTCACATTGGCAAGGAATTCAGAACCCGTCTGCGTCACAATGCCCTGCAACTCCCCGTATGGACTAATCTCTTCGTCAACACCGGTCTCAGTCGCATCAGGTTTTCGTACGACTGCAAGCATCGTCTGAAAGTCATGGTCGTGTCCATCAGGACTCTGCCAGTCAATCGGGTGATAGAAGCCATAGACGATGTACCAGTGCGTCGCGGATTCGGTTACCGAATAGTATGCACAGGCGTCTGCTGTGTGCACCCAATCCTGGGTCGCAGGGTGCAGTTTTGCTAGATTCGTCGTGTTATCTGAAATGTCCCAGTTCCCGTCGAAATCAACCGACGTCAGGAAGTCCTGGCGTGTTTCCAGATCCTCGGTGAGCTGGTAATGAATCGGCGCCCAGCGAAGCGCCAATTGCTCGTAAAACTCCTTGTGATCAGCTCGCAAGAACCCGGATGTCGAAAGTGCCAGGTAACCGACTTTCTCTGTCGTGTGCCCGACTTCATCGTCAGCGGATTTCTCCTCCTCGAGCTTTACTGACACGCCGGTCGAAGCCGAATGCCGATACCGCATACCGACCGGGTCACCTCCATTGTACGACTGTATGCCTGCGAGGAAGATGGCAGGATCAGTTACACCAACTTCTTGCCACGCATCGGTGAACTCATCGGACGTCAGAACCGCGTCATAGTCAATCCCATTCAGGTGTCCTGTGCCTGGCGTAATCGCGAGATAACCAACTGTTTCCGTTGCGTGTGTGCCGTCACTACCCTCTTCCTCTTGGAGTCGGACCTGGAATCCGGTGGCCGTCGCGCTCCGATGCCGTGTGACTACTGCAGAACTGCCGCTTCGCGTTTGAACTTGACTCAGGACAACGGGCTGTTCCTCGAACGTCGAAGGGAAGGTGATCGTAGTCCAATCTTGGTTGGACGAGGCGTATCCCGCTACGAACTGGGCATCGTCGCTAAGGGGGTGAACTCCTTCTTCAACGACCAAGTAGCTGAGGCTTTCTAACACGTGCGCACCATCAAGGTAGTCCCATTCATCTACCTGAACCTGGAAACTGTTCGACTTTACATTCCGGATACGAACGGCGGCTGGATCCGAACCGTTCGCGGTGAGGGGGCCGGCAATTACAATCGGGTGTGTGAACGTATGCTGCAAGTGCACTGTCTGCCAAGAAGTCGCGTCCGGTTGGCTCAGCATGACGACACCGCTTTCTGCGATGACGTTGTGCGATACTGGCGCATCCGGATCTTCGCCCGGAAGAACAACTATTGCCACCGTAGCAGGTGTACTTGTAAGACCTTGAACGCCACCGCCAATATGGTCAGTCACCGTAAATGTGAAAACATCCGTGCCGCTATAATCTGGACGGGGCGTATAAACGAGAGTTCCCACGCTGGAGTCAAACTCGGTCAAATCACCATGGACCGGAGGAGTGTCAATAGAACAAGTCAACTCCTGGACGACCCCTGGATCACCATCATCACCTGACAACTGGATACCTACAGGCATTCCTTTATCGGTAAACACCGATTGCTCGTTGGCAATGGGCCGACCATTGCGTTCATCTGGCGGGCCCGGTGTACTGAATGACAGATTGTCAATCAACTCCCAGGCATCCGACGGAAAGGACATCGCCGCGTCCGTGTACTTGTAATTGATGCTGACACTCCGAATCTCGGATGTCGGTGACGAAACAGACAGCTCAGCGTACTCTGTAAACGTCGAATCATCTCCAAGCAGAGCGATGTCGACATCCACAACGTCGGCCATATCTCCGGGCGTGTCGCTGCTATAGGCCCACATGTACGCGAGAAGGGAATCTTCTAGGTCGCCTGGATAGATGTCCATCCGAGCAGCGCGAACACTCACGTATTCCTGACCAGTCGTGAAGGACACCTCAATGCCGTGCGGCGGCGGGAACTCAGTCCCAACACTGTAGTTAGTCAGGGCATGAGTCCCTGAAGGAGGAATAACGTCTGGTTCCATGATTCGGTACGGGCCGATGAACTTGACGCCAAGATTATGCTCGTCGTTGCGGCAGTATTGTGACAGGACGCTTCCCGGATTCTGAATCGGCTCTTCAAAAGTGATCGTGGCCGCAGCAGCCGATGTCTGACTCTGGATGACTGGGAAAACTACATCGTGCGTTTCCAGAGTAACAGGAAGAACATACTCATCTGACTCCAAGCCATTCGGTTCTCCCGCCGAATCATCGTTTAACGATACTATCCTATTCGACGTCACTGTTGGCGGGTTATTGCGAGCAATCGCGGTGTTGATGGGATTGTACGTACTCACAGAGGCGACAATATCCGGGAGAAACTCACTTCCGAGGCCCACGGCCGCTTGCATGATGTGGCTGCAATCTAAAGGACTCAGCGTACCGTCGCCGGTTACATCGCCAATCAGCACTGGGTCGATGCCAGGATAGGCTTCAAAATCCGCATCGAGGCCCATGCCTACTCGGGCGATGAGGCGCGCATCCTCAGGGTCGTACCGCTGATTCCTATTCATATCGCCCATGTAGGCCACCAAATGACCTCCGTCCACTGCCGTGGCTGGCATGGCCCCGGCATTAACTTCGACTCCCACAATATCCAGCAAATGGGCAGCTCCATAGTCTGCTGAAATTGGCACGTTGCTTTCAAGTAGAACGAGTTCCAAGGGGCCGTCCGGCAATGGATCAAGCGAATAGAATGCCAAGACAACCTGTCCGGACGTCTCCAGATTAGCCGTGACCATGCTCCCTTCCGGCGCATCAGGCCCAAGAACGACATCTGTGATCGAAAGCAATTCAGAATCATAGACGATTGCCATCGATATCGACGTGACGCCATCTCCATTTTCGAGAACAAGTGGCAGCCCTTGATTTCCGGATAAGCGTATTGATTGGCCGGGACCACAGACGAATCGGGGTAGACTGAGTGTGGGCAGCACCGCGGGTTCAACAACAACCTCGATCGCTACACTTGCCTCGGATTCCAGGTTGCCATCGTTGATCCTGTAGACGAAGTCCGCCGTTCCCAGGAAATCCGGCGAAGGTGTGAAATCAACCGTGTCATCAGTGAGGTCGTCGAATGTACCGTTATCATTCACGCTGGCAACGCCATTGCTGGCGCTGACGATCGTAATCAGCAACGCTTGACCGTCCGGGTTGAGGTCATTTGCCAACACATCGATGTTCTTGGGAACATTCCGTTCTGTGGTTGTCGCGTCGTCTTGCGCAATCGGGGCATCGTCCGCCGGGATGATACTCAGCTGACGGCTCACGAGATTGCTTGGAGCAAGGCCGTCGGTGCCTACGAAGGACATAGTTCGGAGAGCTGTAGAGGGGCCGTCGCTCGTGTTCTCGTAGCGTACTTCCCGTAATGCGGATTGATAGTCAGCGAGAGTTGCTGCGCCGCTAAGAAAAAGCGAACCGGTAACCAAATCGAACGTTCCGATAACGGTGTCCGTGTCTGTAAATCGAAGCCAGTCTTCTCCCGCTATGTAGTTTCCGCTAATGGACACGCTCGCGCCCATGAGAGTGGTGTCATCAGCGTCTTCGACAATCAATGTTGAGGTAATCTGAATTGGCGCACTGTTCTCCGTGTATTCCAGTACGTCTCCTTCGATGCCAGAAAGCATCGGCGGGCTACTAGAATCAGCCGCGTAGACCGCCGAACTCACATCTGAGAACACAACAGACTGCAAATCGCCGCTGACCGACAACATGCGACGTCCCTCCAGTGCTTCGAACGTGAGTCGCCGGCCTTGCAATGCCCTATGTCTCAGAGGGGTGTGAAGGCCTTTCGCTCGACTTGAATTCGGCGTACGCATGAATCTCTCCCTCCTGAAAGGACATTTGCCCGACAAGGTCTTTGCCGATTTCCACTCCCTCGCAGATTGACAATGACAGCAACGCGCTTGGGATGCTACTCGAACATAAAACTCTCGATAGCGATTCTTCACTCTTGGTGGATGCGTTCAAGGCACTCCGTGGCTTCCTGGCAGAGAATATGTGCAATCAGAACGTCGTGCCACGCACTTTCTTTTCCCTCTCGGACTTTTGACAGACCTTCCTCAACGATGTCGCTCGCTTCACCGAGTGTATGCACAGCCGCGTCGGGCTGCTGTAGTGACACTTGAGCGAGTGCCTTCACGGATAGCGAGAGTGCTCGCAATCGCGGTTCTCCTCGTTGGCTGACGTCTTCTCAGCTTCGGCAATATAATCAAGAGCCTTGCTCGCATTGCCTCTGCGGTATTCTACCAATGCCCGTGCGGCCCAATCCCATGAACTGGAGGACAGTCCGTCGTCGAGCGCCTTTTCAAATGCTTCCAGAGGTATCTCCGATACGGCTAAAGAACCCTTGGACAAGATCCTGAGCGTCGTGCGAATTGTAGCCTCTACGGCGGACGAACACGTAGACTGGATACCAGTAGTGACTGCAAAGCGTTTCCAGCGCTCTCTTGGAACCCGGTGACGACAAATGAGCAGCCTCCAACACGGCACTCCAGTGCGTGCTGGTGAACTGGGGACGCGCGGGTACGGATGGATCTCGGCTCGCCATGCCTTGAGTTATATCGGCCTGAGCGACCCGATGGTAGATGTCGGCGCAATCTGAGTCCATTGCAGCCAGTCCGGGCACGAAATCTGCCAAACAGGGACTGCCACGTTAGCCAGCTTCAACGTCAGAGGTTAACCCGAACTTTCTCTTCTCGTGGGCAAGATTTTGGGCCTGAGGCGGGGGGAATATGCCGAAAACGGCGGATTTTGAAGTTCGCGATTCTGGCTACATTCCGATGGCCAGGCCCAGGAGGTCGAAGGCGCGACGCTGGAGATCGGTCGGCAGGGTCAATTGGTCGAACTGGGCATCCGGTGACGATTCCCAGCACACCCGATTCTTACAAAGGGTCGCCAGATCTTTCAGTAGGCACTGGAAGCTCTGCACGGGCAGCCCATCCGAGGTACGACGCCTGTGCTCCTTGCGTCTGGCCGCCTCCGAGCGAGGCGCCTTGGCCACGATCGATTCTCGCGTCTCCTCGGCCAGTTCACGCTCGTGATCGTCGAACAGCAACTCGGCCAACTTGCCACGCATGTGCCACTCGACATAGTATGCGAGCATGCACAGGAAAACGTGTGCCCGAATCCGATCGTCCTTCCAGTGAAAGATCGGACGCACTTTCAGGTCCACCGACTTCATGGAGCGGAATGCCCATTCTACCTGGGACAAGTCCTTGTAGCTTGCCACCGTTCGCTCCGCCGACAGCGTCTCCGCCGGCACGCTCGTACGGATAACATACAGTCCATCCAACGCCGCTTCTTCGGCGATCTTCTCTTCGAGCCGACGATACGTAAACGAGTCGTCTTCAATCGTCAACTCGAAGTGTTTTTGCATCTTAGTGCTTTTCAGCTCGCGACCGACACGCAGGCCGATCTGCTCCTTGCCCCGCAGCGGTCGCTGTTTGCGCGACACCGCCTTGGCCACGGCTTCCAACTTCTTCTCAGCCGCCGCGAGCAACTCCTTCCGCTTGCGTGCCCGCTCAGCGGCCAGCAACGGATTGCGGCACACCACCAAGCGCTCGCCCGGGTAGTCGGCAGACGTGATCTCGGCCAAGTCCTGTTCGTCGAACAGCGAAAGCTGGATCGCCTGATTATCGACCAGCTTCTTGATGCTATCGTTCCGCAAGGCGGTGATCCAGTCCAACCCTTCGGCTTCACGCAAATCCTCGTCGATCCGCTTGCTGGTGATCATGCCGCGATCACCGACCAGCACTACGCGCCGGATACCGAAACGATTGCGAATCTTGTTGACCTGGGCCGTGAAGGTCGTGGGATCGGCCGTGTTTCCGGAAAACACCTCGATGGCCACCGGGCAGCCGTCCGCAGCGCATAATAACCCATAGACAATTTGCGGCTCGCCCGGCTTCCCGTCCCGGGCCCTCACTGCATCCCGCCAGTGTTCAAGAGCGATGGGTCCGATTATCTCGCTGGCCTCCGAGCTATAGAGCCCTTCCAGCGATTGCAGCCAGGCGGATGCTTGGTCCTGGAGGCCAAGCAGTGTGAGCGACTTGAGAATCCGAGCAATCCGCAGCAGGTTGTGATTCCCCGACTTCAGCCAGAAGGCTCGACGTTCCGCGAAGCTCTCAGACAAACCGATCGTTGGCCCGTCGCGCTGGAAACCATAGAAAGCGAGCATAACATCCAAGGACTTCAGGAGCTCTCTTCTGAGCGTTGCGTCGCGTCGAAAAGCCGCAATATGGGCATCGGTGAGACGCGGTGCATTTTCGTTGAATGCACTGCGCTAACGGAGGGGAAAGAGCCACTGAATGTAGTCGTGGCTCCTTTCAAGCTGGTCAAAGCCCCATGCTCTGATCTCATCGAGCGTACGCCCTTCCGAATCAGCTCGCCACCCTGAATAGAAGGCAAGAATTGTGGAATCCATGTCGTGGCTTCTTTGGCGCTGGATTGAAGCGAGTCGCTGCTGGGGGATGCAATTGGCGAATTTCGGCGCAGTTACGATTCGCGATCCGAATCTGACTTCGGCATTGTGTGTCGTCGCCAACCTCGCTTCTCGATCTGACGCACCCTGGTTGCGGTGGCCAGAGACTGAAGATACTGCGACAGCAGAAGGAGTTCCCTGTCGTCAGGCTCCCCGTAGAAAGGCTGAACGTAGACTGCGTTGCCATAATTCCGTTGCGCCTTTTCCGGTGAGTCATCAATAATGATCGTTCGGTCCAGGTCGTAGCCACGTCGCTTGACTTTCCGCAGATCCTTCACATGGACATGCTCGTGTCGTTCAAGATCGAGCCTTGGCGTACACCGCAGCCTGGACCAGACAAAGGAAGGAGTCAATCCATCCGGCACAATCGATCTCACAACTTGCTCAACATAGCCGGGATCGGCTGAAGACCACACGGCCACTTCAAATTGGCCAAACACGTCGTGCAGAAATTGATGCAGGTGAGGCCGGACGTGGACGAAGTAGGGACCGATTCTCAAATCAGCCGGACGATCCAACGGCGACTCCGTCGCATAGATCAGAGTCTCGTCAAGATCCAGGATCAGGAGATTTCGCTCTTGCATCGTCCTTACTGTCGCCAGTCCCATCATCACCGGCTGCGGAGGAGAACAGCCGCCACTGCGTTCCGGGTTCGCTCCTGACCGCAGTATCGCATGCCTCAAGTTCCGTGCCAAATAGGCGACCGCTGGCGGAACAGCGAAGCCCCCTCCAATCCTGGCGGATTTGCCTGCAATTTTCCAGCAGCTCGTACACGAGCCGATTCGGTGAGGTTCCCTGGAGCCGTGTCGGCTCAACACCCAATAGCACCGCCGTCACGGCCGGCGAGCGCGACTGCCCCAAAGCGCAATGCACCATGAGAACAGAAATACGTCCGGATACGCCTTCGGTGAAATCGAGGATCCGTTCAGCGCCCGCTTCGGTAAATAACGCATCTTTGAGTTCAGGATAGATTTCGAGCGTCAACGGGCTTGGCTCCTGCTCGAGATCAGCAAACGCAATCTGCAGCAAGTCGACTCGATTACATTCATTAATCTCGGCAAAACCATCCGACTCTGTGGAAATGCTGATACACGCCCACGGCCGATCGCAACGAAACTCCATCGCCTTGGAACGCGAGAGGATATGCACTTCCTCAAGCTCCAATTGGTGCTTGGCCGCGTTTCTACACATTGGCTTGCTGTTCGAGCGCCGCTCGTGTTCACCGTTTCTCATGGGGAGGCCGGAATTGCCTTTGGTCGCATTCCTATAAGAGAGTCAACGGGTCATCAAGTTCGCGCAATATTTGAGGATTGGCAAGCTCCCTTCCCGAATCTGGCCAAAAACGAATTGTATCACAACCGTACGATCTGGCTCCCATTCACGCCGATTCTTCTCCTTTCGTTCCTCTCTTCTCGGCGGTCCTCCCCGACCTGCATCACTGCCCCGCAAACTTGCGCCTACCCGCAGTGATCCCTAGCCCTTAGCCAAGCGAACCCCTGGGGGTTCGCTTGGTTTGGCGGACAAAACAACTCGAAAACCTCCGGCAATTTGGGACGTATGGAGAATATCGACTTTCTTCCCACGTCCGAAGCACGGCGGTTTTCGAGTGAATCCCAAGATACGAAAACGGATGGATCGATGCAAGCTGTCGGCGGCAGGCAGAATCGGTACCAGTTTGTCAGCGGTGGTGGTACCGGTTAGCGGGTTGCCCGGCGGGTGGAAAGAGGGGCCGTGTTGCGGGATTTGAGTTTCCGCCGGGGGTAAGGCGAGATG
>Ga0209723_1005916_pt1 | contig 12220 bp, 7 predicted proteins | sample BiotimSIPDNA_2_FD_185750 | JGI IMG/M metagenome (GOLD analysis project Ga0209723, IMG submission 185750) | Anaerobic biogas reactor microbial communites from Washington, USA - Biogas_R2 time_0 SIP DNA (SPAdes) (version 2) | ecosystem: Engineered > Bioreactor > Anaerobic > Unclassified | place... | reverse complement strand
CTGCGGTCAGTGCGATTACCGTTCTGGTCATGATGCTGGGCATGATGATATTCATGCAATCTCAGCAGAGAAAGGACCAGGCGGTTATCCTTTTTGTTGAAAAAGGTGCTACCCTTATCCGGTCTTTTGAGGCCGCGTTGCGCGGTCCGATCGATCGGAAAGAGGAGGAGTTTTATCTTCAAAAGCTGGTCATGGAAACCGCACAGCAGCCGGATATCGATTATTTGATTGTAACGGACAGTGAGGGGCGGATTCTGGCGGACAGCGATCCCTCTATGGTGGGCAGGCCATACGGGTTGGACCTGGATGTGAAAAAAGTTGGCGCCAGCGGGGATATCCTATGGAGGCAGACGGCCAATCCAGAAGGGGCGGGCACCTTTGAGGTTTATCGTGGATTTTCCCCCGGTCGATCTGATGACCTTCAGGAAGATCGCCGCCCCTTTTTGGTCTTCGTCGGGTTCAATATGGATAAAATCGAAAAGGCGTCGCGCGAAGACATGATCCGGATTGTCATCAGGGCAATGGTTCTCATGCTGATTGGATCTCTTGCCATTGTGTCTCTTTTCCTGGTGCAGGCCTATCGCCTGACGCGTTCTTCTCTTTCGCGCCTGACGGTTTTTTCAGAAGCCCTGGTGAAGCACATGCCTGTTGGAATTCTGGCTGTGGACCAGGCAGGGAAGATTGTTACCTGCAATGTCCAGGCTCAAGAGCTGTTTTCCGGTGCCTGTGCGGATGCCACGGGGAAAAAAGCAGCTGATCTGCTGCCTGTGCAAATGTCGCAGTTGTTGGAAAGAATCGATGAAAAGAAAAGACTTGCCGAAGAAGATATTGTCCTTCCCTCCGGAAAAGAGGGCAATCAGGTATGGGAAGCTGTTGCCGCAGCGTTTTCCGGTGACGATGTCCCGGAAAGCAAAATTCTGCTTGTCCGGAATGTGACGGCAATCCGGCAGATGGAGAAGGAAGTCGCTCGCAGCCGCCATCTTCACGCCATCGGATCGCTTGCCGCCGGCGTGGCTCATGAAATACGCAATCCGCTCAGTTCCATTAAAGGCTTCGCGGTTTACTTCAGGCAAAGGCTGTCCGGAAATAAAGAAGATGAAGAGACGGCTGATATTATGATTGCGGAGACGGAAAGACTCAATCGCGTCATCAGCCAGCTTTTGGAATTTGCCCGGCCGCTCACCTTGAAAAAAGAACCGACAAATATGATGGACTTGGTACGGCACACGATCAAACTGGTCGAGGTGGAGGCTCGGAAGAGTGGAGTTGAAATGGATGTCCAGGGGGAAGAGAGGCCGATGAATGCGGAGATTGATCCGGACAAAGTGAAGCAGGTGCTGCTCAATGTCTTTTTAAATTCCCTCTCGGCCATGACAGAAGGCGGAAGATTATCCGTGCGGTTGGAGGCGCAAAAAGAATCTGTCGAAGTGACGGTTTCCGATACCGGTGCGGGCATCCGGGAAAATGACCTGCCGAGGATTTTTGATCCGTATTATACCTCCAAGCCGGCCGGTACGGGGTTGGGCCTGGCGGTTGTGCAGAAAATTATGGAAGCGCATGGCGGAGCGGTCAAGGTGGAGAGCAAAGAGGGCCGCGGTACAAAAGTCACCCTGCGTTTTTCGAACAGTTAGGGAGAAAGAAACCATGAAAAAAGATCTCGAAATTTTAATTGTAGATGATGATTCAGCCCATCGTGTGATGTTGAAGAAACTGCTTGGCGGCTGGGGGTATCGTGTTGCCGAAGCAGATGACGGGGCCGTGGCGGTTGACGCCGTCGGCAGACGGTCATTTGATCTGATTCTTATGGATATCCGGATGACGAAGGTTTCCGGTATCGAAGCGATGGAACAGATTAAGAAGGTCAGCCCGGCCATTCCGGTGATTATCATGACGGCCTACGCTTCGGTGGAAACAGCCATCAGCGCGCTGAAAAAAGGCGCCTATGATTATCTGACCAAACCGCTGGACTTTGATGAATTGCAGATTGTGATTGAACGTGCGACAGAGCACAGTCTGCTGAAAAAGGAAAATGATTACTTGAAGGAGCGGCTGGGGGAGAAGTTTGACCGGCGCAACATGATCGGGCAGAGTCCGGCCATGGTCAGGCTTCTGGAAACCGTGGCGCAGGTTGCGGCAACGGAAGCGACCGTAATGATCACGGGTGAATCCGGTTCCGGCAAGGAGATGATCGCGAATGCCATTCATTACAACAGCAACCGCAGGGAGGCTCCCTTTATTAAAATAAACTGCGCCGCTCTCACGGAGACCCTGCTGGAATCGGAATTGTTCGGTCATGAAAAAGGATCCTTTACCGGTGCGGATAAAAGAAGGGAGGGGAAGTTCCGTCAGGCGGACGGAGGCAGCATTTTTCTGGATGAAGTCAGCGAAATGTCGCAGGCGATGCAGGTCAAGCTGTTGCGGGTTTTGCAGGAAAGAGAAGTGACCCGTGTGGGTGGTTCGGAAGTCCTTGTCGTCAACGTCCGTGTCATCGCCGCGTCCAACAGGGATTTAAAAAAAGAAATGGAGCAGGGGCGTTTTCGCGAAGATTTGTTTTACCGGCTCAATGTCGTGGCATTGAACGTTCCTCCCTTGAAGGACAGAAAAGAAGACATTCCCCTTTTAGCACAGCATTTCCTGAAAGAATTCGCTGCAAAAAATTTGAAGAACGTTACAGATTTTACACCTGCGGCCGTGCAGAAACTTATGCGTTACCTTTGGCCGGGCAATGTGAGGGAGTTGATGAATACCGTTGAAAGAGCTGTAGTGCTGTCGAGAAAACCATTTCTTGACGAAGACGATCTGACGCTCCTGACCGCGGATGACGGAAATGTGGAAGGCCAGGACCGAAGCGAAACTGAAATTCAATCGGCAGGTGCCAAAGGAAATCTGCCACTGGAAGAGGTGGAAAAAAGGAGCATCCTGGAGGCGCTGCATGCCTGTGGCGGCAACAAAAGCGAAGCGGCCCGGCGGCTCGGCATTACACGTAAAACTCTGCGGAAAAAACTGGAGAAGTACGAAGAGCAAAAACGCTGAAGAGAAGATGGCTTCCGGAAAAGGGTTTCTGCCGGGTGTTTCGCCGGAAAAATAATCGGCTAAACCCCCTATTTTGCCGAACGTACGGGAAGAGCCCGGTTGATGTTTGTGCCGGGCGAGACAAACCACCAGTGTGTGCCGTCTGTGAAATCAAAATAAGCGGACTCGGAACCCCGCGTCTTGGATGACCAGGGACAACAATCGGTAAGACGAATCAGTTCTGTAAGATGAAGTGGATTCTGCTGCGCGTCGTGGCGCTGTGACTTGCCCGCATCATATAATTGAGCAAGTTCCTCTTGTGTCGGCATCCGCCAGTCTGTGTAGCTGCCTCCGCGATAACTCTCACAATATCTTTTCGCATTATACCAGTTGATGTCCTGCCCGTTATCTTTTGCCGCCCAGATCAGGTTCGTCTTCGTATCCAACACGGTCTGATTATCAAAAGCAATGAAACGTCCATCCCGGGCGGTTTCCCTGGTTGTTGCAGAAATCCCGGGACGGTTTTCATCAGGCAACTTGCCCTTTTGATCCTGAATCTCACGGGTCCCGGTTTTCCGGCCGGTTGCCATCTCGCCGGGTTCCTGCCTGTCCTCTTCTTTAAGCCCCGTCTTTCGGTTGCCATCTTCCGGAATAGCTTTTGCGTCCTGTTGATTGTTTTTAACTGCAGTCAGCTTTTTATCAGGAACCTTGAGTGCGGCAATAGCCTTTTCCTTCATGGGTGCAAGCGTTTCGACTTTTGCGGCAGCCACGGACTCTTTTGAAGGAATGGATTCCAGGATTTTGGCGGCAAGAACCGTTTCTTTCGGATAAACCGGTTTGTCGAATTTATCTTCAACGACCGTTTCCTTCCGGGGGACGGGTTTGTCGACCTTCTCGTCAACAGCAGTTTCCTTTGCGGGTAAGGGTTGAGTGGCTTTAGGAGCAACAACGGTTTCTTTTGGAGGAACAGATTCCGCGATTCTGGCGGCTGGGATCGTTTCTTTCGGGTAAACAGGTTTATTGACTTTATCGGCAACAACAGTCTCCTTCGGAGGAACAGATTCCGCAGAAACCAGATTCATTAATTTTTCACCAACGGAATCGGGTTCGATCGCATTCCATGCGCTCGTTTCGTCTTCCGATGATGGGTATATAATATTATCCTGTTCATCATAAAAAACCGCATAGACATATCGAAATTTTTTGTTTGTGCGGTCAATTTCCATCAGGCTTTTATAATAGGATAACTTGGAGGGATCATCGGGTGCCTTATCCATTTTTTTTAGAATAGCATAATATTGTTTTTTTGAATCTGTGCTTAATATGTTTTTCGTCCACACGGAAAGGATGCCTTTTTTTGCTTCAAAAATGCTGCTTTTATCATAATACATGGTGCCGGCAAGTGACGTATCGTAGTATGTCCAGTCTTCCGCCCATACCTGATCAGCAAATAAAAATAATATCCCTAGAATAATAATCCTTTGAAGGTTCTTTGATTTCATTCTCTGTCTCTTAAATCATTTTATTCAATATTTTCCCGATGCATACCGTGCTGTAACCAAAATCATTATGATCTGTGCTATCCGTACCATAATGATTTTCTGATGGTCTTTCTTAAAGGACAATCATCGAATTCCACGAATTTTGCGTTTGTCGTCCTGAATGATTATTATCTGCCCGTTTATAAAATGATTTTCAACGTATTTTTTATAAAATATGAAGTTTTTTGTTTAACCGTTTCAAACGATGTGAAAGAGAGTCTTTTTCTTCATTGGAAAACGTGTTTCTGCCGGACAGGACGTTTTCAATCATGTCTTTTGCCCGGGCATAATCCCGGAGGTGATGCTCCAGATATTTTGCCATTTCCGAAATGGCGTAAAATTCGTAAGGCTCACTGGCGGCCATCTGCGTCCAGATGTGGGCCGCCTCATCGATTCTCCCTGTTCGCTTGTAGAGTTGGGCCAGCGCTTTCTTGGATTGTGTTGAGAATTTCAGACACGGCTCTTCGCGGAACGTATCGAGGATTTTTTGCGTGGCTTCCCTGTTGGCTTTCTGAAGTAAGAGGCGGGCGGCAGCCAGATAGTCATCCTCATGAGTGTACTGTGCAAGGGCATGCGCGGTCAATACATCAATCAGATGTGCGGTGAGCGTCGCCATGGAAATGACGTCCAGGCGGTTGTGTTCAAAGATGCCGGCAAGTAATCGGGGATCACGGTGACGAAGCCATTCAAAATAGCGTTGAGGAATTTCCCACCCGGGGATGTCTCCTTCTCTCCGGACGCCGAGGATTTCTTCCTCCAGCGTGGCGAGACGGCAATTTTCCAGTCGATGCCCGAGGATGCGGCGTGACGGATGCAATAAATCAAGGTGAGGCAATTCGGCGAGACATCCGGTCATCCGGTTTAATATGAATCGCGTTGCAAGCAGATTGATATCGAAAGCTTTTCCGTTGAATGTGACCAGGAATTTTTTCCGGGAGGCTATTTCCCGAAGATAGCACAGCGCGGCTTTCTCTTCGCCAAAATCACGTGCCAGAATCTGATGGACCTCAAAGTGGCCTTCTTCGAACCAGCCCAGGCCGATTAAAAAGGCCATCGTGCCCGTGCCACCGGAAAGACCTGTGGTTTCCGTATCCAAAAACAGGGCATCCGAGGAAACGTAGTCGCCCAGGACGGGATTGTTGGCCAGCATTCCCGCCGCCGTCATGTCGAAATCAAATGTCTCGCGGATATTACGGTGGCCGTGGCGGCTTGCACCGGACAGGACATCGCTCGCCAGAAAAAAACGGCCGTGTTCGTTTTCCATTTCACGGCCTTTGAGGATTTCCATGAGCCCCAGATTACCCCGAGTGGCTGTCTCCGCCTGGATGGATGTGTTTCTGGTCTGCGTGCGCCTGGCAACGCTTTCAATCCTGCGGCGCAGATCATCGATTTGCTTTTGTTTTTCTGATGAAGAGGTTTGCAGAAGCCCGGCATTGTCCGTGCTGTGTCCGCGAGGCGGTTTCTTTATGTCTTCGCCGGTCAGGCGTTTTAATTTATCAATCGATTTCATATTTCACTTAATTTTCCTTGTTCCTTGTTCCTTGACCCTTTAACCTTTCCCCAAAACCAGCTCAATAATTTTCGGGACGATTTCCTTCGCGGATTTGCCTACTTCCAGTGTGGGTCCAACGCACGAGGGGCATCCGAACGCGCAGGGACATTTTTCAATCAGGCTTTTGGCCGATGACAGCAGATGCTCGTGTTCATTGTAAAGCAGTTCGGAAAAGCCGATGCCGCCGGGATAGGAATCAAATATAAAAATGGTGGGGTCGAATTCATCCATTCTTGCGCCCGTTTTTCCGGTTGTTTCCGGCCGCCCCGCGTCAAAAGATGTGATGATGCGTCCGGTTTTCCCCTGGCTTACAAACCATTCCCCGCTTTTATCCCCCAGCGACCGGTCGATGTCGTGTGTGTCTGCCATCAGATACAGTGCGGACAGATGCTGCAGTGTATAGGCCAGCGCGGACAGTCCATCAATGAGTTCCGCAGGCGTAAAATCGAGTTTTCTGAGCCTGTCGCGCGGGATCGTAAACCAGTAGCTTGTCGTGTGCATGTCTTTTTCCGGGAGATTTACATCCCCGTAGCCAAGATTTTCCGACGTGTAGAATTTAATCTTCTTGTACCCTACCACCTTGCGCACGACCTGCACTTCACCGTGCTCGACAATGGCTCCACCCTCCGTGTGATTGTCGAAAGAGTCAATCACTCTGACGTTGGTGTACGTCATGGCATCGGTGTAATAGTCGGTATCCACTTTCCTGACGTAAGCCTTCTTGCGCTCCAGATCAAGTTTGTCCACATGGTACTGCTCCGAGGCCAGCATGTAAATGGCTTCATCGTGCACGGCTGTGAAGGCGCTGTCCCAGTCCACTTCGGCAATCACACGATGATTGCCCGCATCGGTGGTATCGACCACCACGACATTCTCGGGGTTGATCGCCCGGAGGCTGACCTCGTCAGCCGGGTAGCTCTCCGCTGCCCAGTGCCAACGGTCGTTAGTACAGTGCAGTACGCCCTTTTCTTCCAGGTACTCCAGAAACTCTTCCAGGTTTTCCCCGCCGAATTTTTCTCCCTTTTCAAAGGGCAGCTCAAAAGCCGCACTTTTGATGTGATGCAGCAGGATGAGCAGATTGTCCGGATTGATGCGGCAATGCTCAGGCGAGAGCGCGAAAAAGTAATCCGGATTTTCCATGATAAACTGGTCCAGCGGATTGCTGCGTGCGATCAGGATGGCAAGCGATCTGCCTGTGCGCCTGCCCGCGCGTCCGGCCTGCTGCCAGGTGCTGGCAATCGATCCCGGATAGCCCGCCATGATGCAGGCTTCCAGATTGCCGATGTCAATGCCCAGTTCCAGCGCGTTGGTGCTGATGACACCCATTACTTCACGTGTGCGCAGGCCGTTTTCGATTTCCCGCCGGAGGTTCGGCAGATAACCGCCGCGGTATCCGGTGACAAAATGGTCGTCAAGGGGTTTGGATTTTACAAACTTGTCTTTCAAATATTTGGTCAGCACTTCGACATTCAGGCGGCTGGTTGCAAAAACTATTGTCTGAATGTGATTGTCGATTAATTCAGAGGCGATCTTGCGTGCCGGTGTCATCGCGCTCTGCCGGATGCCCAGTTCACGGTTGACGATCGGCGGATTATACAGCACAAAGGTTTTAGCCGCCGTAGGCGCACCGCTTTTGTCGATGAGCGCCACGGGACGCTCCAGAATCTTCTCCGCGTGCTGGCGTGGATTGGCAACGGTGGCCGAACAGCAGATAAAGACGGGGTTGGCGCCGTAGAAGCGGCAAATCCGGATTAGCCTGCGGATCACGTTGGCAAAATGCGATCCGAATATGCCCCGGTATGTATGCAATTCGTCAATCACAACGTATTTAAGGTTTACAAAGAGCTTCTGCCACTTGGTGTGATGGGGCAGAATGCCCGCATGCAGCATGTCCGGATTGGTGACGACGATATGCCCCTGCCTGCGAATCGCCTGGCGTGCATCATCGGGGGTATCGCCGTCGTAGGTGAAGGTTTTGATGTCAGCCTGCAATTCGGTGATCAGGCTGTGGGCTTCATGCATCTGGTCCTGGGCCAGCGCCTTGGTGGGAAAAAGATAAAGGGCCCGTGTTTCCGGCTCATCGAGAATGCTTTGCAGGACCGGCAGATTGTAGCACAGCGTTTTGCCGCTGGCCGTGGGGGTCACCAAAACGACATCCTGGCCGTTCCTGATAAAGCGCACGGCCTGGGCCTGATGCTTATAGAGTTTCTCCATGCCCCGCGCCCGCAAAACCGAAAGAAGCCGGGAATTTACCCATGGCGGATAGTCTTCCCAGTCACCCGGTCTGGCAGGAATTTCCACAATTGCCGCTGCGTTGGCCTTGAAACTTTTATTTTTCTTTAAACGTGCGATCCACTCATCCAGTGTCAGTTTTGCCATGCACTTTCTTACCTTTTATTGATTTGATTTTCATTATAGATCAAATGCAGAATATCACAACAGAGAATTACAAATAGTCATTGCAATAATCATTTTGATGGTTTATCAAGAAAACAAATGGCTTTTTAAGGCTGATACTTCAGATAATGAAAAAAGTAAAATTTGTGACCAGCAAAAGGAAAAGTCGGGACATCGGGGAGTAAATTAAAAATGGGCAGTTATGTCAACAGCAATCTGATCACTGGTGAACATGTTGTCTACGAAACGAAATTGCACTGGATTACCTTTGTGTCTTTGAAGGGGATCCTGACATTATTTATCGCTCCGCTCATCGCTTACTGGACGAGCGAGTTTGCCATCACCAACAAGCGCATTATGATCAAGACCGGATTTATTTCCCGCAACACATTCGAAATGAATCATTCCAAAATTGAATCCATTAATGTCATCCAAAGTATTTTGGGGCGCCTCCTGGGTTACGGAACGATCGTCGTCATGGGGACCGGCAGCACACGCGAACCTTTTGCCTATATCCGGGACCCTCTGGCGTTTCGAAGGAAGTTTCTCGAACTGCAGGGTTGAATTCTTCTGCCCTTCTGGATGTTTTTCTGGTTGCAGAATGCCGCAAATGAAATTCTTCCGCGGTTTCTGCCAGTTTTTGCTGGGATCAGAAACCTGAAAAATAATCGTCAAAAGCTCCCCTTTTGTAGGAGTTTGTCCTACGTCGAAATCGGACGGACGCCGATACCCTAAATCCAAACCATGTAGTATTAAATACACGCTTTTCAAGGGGTACATGTATTGCATCCGCCATATGTAATACGCCCCAACGTTATGGCCGGAAAATCAGATACGCGTGTCTGACTGACAGGAACGAAGCCGAATCCGCGGGGCGTACCCCTCCTGAAAAGATTTTAAATTCCATGAACCCTAATGGCGAAGAGGAAAAAGATACAGGGTAAGCTTTTGAAAACAGCAGAAATCATGCCTTTTTGGCGGATAATGAAGGGCATAAAAAATAACTTTAAGGAGAAAAACAATGGCTGAAGCTAATGAACAAGATTTTTATGACAAGGTATTTCCTGTCCCTGAGAGAGTGAGGGAGAAATCCTACATCAAGAGCAGGGCAGAGTATGACAAACTCTACAAAGAGTCCATTGATAATCCTGAGGCTTTCTGGGCAAAAATGGCCATGGAAAGGCTCACCTGGTTTAAACCCTTTGATAAAAAGAAAGTGTCGGACTGGTCGTTTGACGCGAAAGACGTTCATTCCAAGTGGTTTGAAGGCGGCAAACTCAATGTATGCTATAACTGTATTGACCGTCATCTGGAAACCAAGAAAAACAAGGCCGCCATCATTTTTGAAGGCAACGATCCCAATGATTGGAAAGTTTACACCTATTACGACATGTATCGGGAGATCAACAAGTTTGCCAATGTCCTGAAAAGCCTCGGCGTTAAAAAGGGCGACCGCGTTACCATCTTTCTGCCCATGATCGCGGAACTGTCCATTGTGATGCTGGCCTGCGCCCGCATCGGCGCGGTTCATGCCATTGTTTTCGGCGGATTTTCAGCGGAAGCGTTAAGAGACCGTATCAACAACAGCGGTTCTGCAGTGGTGATTACCTGTGACGGCACCTACCGCGGCGCCAAGGCAGTTCCCCAGAAAGCCACATGCGACAAGGCTGTGGATCAGTGCCCCGGCGTCAAAACGATGGTTGTCGTGAAACGCACCGGAACGGAAGTTGCCATGAAGGAAGGCCGTGACGTCTGGTACGAAGAACTCATGGCCAAAGCGGACCGTTACTGCAAACCAGAAGAAATGGACGCGGAAGACCCTCTGTTCATCCTTTATACCTCCGGTTCAACCGGGCAGCCCAAGGGTGTTGTGCATACTCAGGCCGGTTATTTGCTTTATGCCTCCATGACCCAGCAGCTTGCTTTTGACGTCCGCGAAGAAGACACCTACTGGTGCACCGCCGATATCGGTTGGGTCACCGGTCACAGCTACATTGTTTACGGCCCGCTTTGCAACGGCCACTCCAGCATTCTTTTCGAGGGTGTTCCCAACTACCCGGACTTCGGCAGATTCTGGGCCGTTGTTGAGAAATACAACGTCAATAACTTCTATACCGCCCCCACCGCAATCCGCTCCATCGCGAAGGAAGGCGACAAATGGGTCGATGCACATGATATTTCCTCCCTGCGCGTTCTGGGTTCGGTCGGTGAACCGCTCAATCCCGAAGCCTGGTGGTGGTACTACAATAAGATCGGCGGCAGCCGCTGCACGATTTCCGATACCTGGTGGCAGACCGAAACAGGCGGACACATGATCCTGCCTCTGCCCGGCGCGATTGATATCAAACCCGCCAAGGCGATGGTTCCCTTCTTCGGTATCGTACCCGTACTGATGGATGAAGAAGGAAAAGAAATCAAGGGCGTAGGCAAAGGCGCGCTGTGTATTAAAAATTCATGGCCCGGCATGGCCCGCGGGTTGTGGGATGACAAGGACGGCCGGTTCGTCGAGAATTACTTCTCTCAGTTCCCCGGTCATTATTTCTCCGGCGACGGCGCGGAACGCGACGCCGACGGCGACTACAAGATTACCGGCCGTGTTGATGACGTGATCAACGTGTCCGGTCACAGACTGGGCACCGCAGAAGTGGAAGCAGCTTTGACGTCTCATCCGGATGTCGCGGAAGCGGCAGTGGTCGGATTCCCGCATGACATCAAAGGCCAGGGCATCTTCGCTTACGTCACCCTGAACAACAACGTGGAGAAGACAGATGACTTGAAGAAAGCCTTGGTCGCACACGTCCGCAAGGTTGTCGGCCCGATCGCATCACCGGACCAGATTCAATGGGCAGACGGTCTTCCCAAAACCAGATCCGGCAAAATCATGCGCCGTGTTTTGAGAAACGTAGCGGCTAAGACGTTTGGTGACTTTGGTGACACCTCCACACTGGCGGATCCGGCGGTTGTTGACGATTTGGTTAACAATCGGAAGAAACTGGGTTAGCACTCCTTCAATGCGGGGACGGTAGCAACTGTCTCTGTCATTGTGAAGTCCCTCCTCCAAATGCCGTTTCCCGGGAAACCGGGAAACGGCATTTTCCTTTTTTGAAATTTAAACGAGAACTTCGACCTGGGTAGAACCATTCTCATAAGAATACTTCACCTCGTATCCGAGGTTCCTGAGAGCATTCTTCATCATATGGTTTGTCGAATCGATGATGGATACGAACCGGGTGATGCCGTGTTCCCTGCCGATGGCGAAGATTTTTAACAGCAAGGATTTACCGAGGCCGCAGCGCTGCCAGTCGTCGCGGACCGAAACAGCAAAATCGGTAATCCTGTTATCAGGATCATAGCCGTAGCGGGCAACGCCGATAATCGCATCTTTCCCGTTTTCGCGGATCACGGCGGCCAGGGCAAAATTTTTATCGTAATCGAGATGCGTGAGTTGAAAAAGAAAATCTTTGGAAAGGGCACTGACGGGCCTCAAAAAACGCAGATAAAGGGATTCGGCAGAAAGCCTGCGGGACAGGTCGACAATGAGGCTTTCGTCTGTATATGTGACGGGCCTGATCAGAACCTCTTTCCCGTTTTTGAGCGTCAGCCGGCTCTCGTATTGCACGGGATAAATATGATTTTCAGCAGGCAGCATATCCATGTCCTAACAGCCTAAAAGTCTACAGCCTGATAGCCTCTTGCTACGACAAATTCAAAGACATCG
>Ga0209723_1005913_pt1 | contig 12225 bp, 5 predicted proteins | sample BiotimSIPDNA_2_FD_185750 | JGI IMG/M metagenome (GOLD analysis project Ga0209723, IMG submission 185750) | Anaerobic biogas reactor microbial communites from Washington, USA - Biogas_R2 time_0 SIP DNA (SPAdes) (version 2) | ecosystem: Engineered > Bioreactor > Anaerobic > Unclassified | place... | reverse complement strand
CCTGGACCTCGCTTTCCTGATCTTCAAGCGCGAAACCTTCTTCAGGGAGTTCTTCCAGGGTCTCATCTTCGAGAGGCTCAGCCAGTTCTTGCTCATCAGGTTCAGGCAGCACTGGAGCCTGGAAGGGCTCTTCCACTGTGGCGAAGAAGAGCCGCTTTTTCAGCCCGATCAAAAATGCCAGCACCACCCCGAAAGCGGGCAGGAATTCATACAGGGGCACCTGAACCAGAGCGTAATAATACAAAGGCTGGGTGCCGCGTTCCACCGCTTGCTGCTGCATCCAGTAGCCTAAAGCGCCAACGATGCCCTTGAAGAAGCCCTCACCGTGAGTGAAAAAGGTGGTGTAAAAGACGATGAAAATGCTCCAAAAAATCGCCAGGCTCTTCAGGAAAACTTTGCGGTTCCAAAGCATCCCCAGGAAGAGGGAAAGCAGGGTCAGGAGCACAAAAACGATGCCAGAGCGGATGATGCCATTTTGGGTGTAGTCCGTGGGGTCAAAGCCGAGCATTTTCAGCGGCAGGGCGGTCAAAAGCGGCAGGATCAGGATCAGCTGCAGCCAGATCAGATCAAAGCTGCGCAAGTGGCTGAGCTTCCTCCAGCCATAGCCCTTAAACAAGGTGTAGAGCGCAAAAGCGATCGAGAGCGCTGTCACGCCAGCCACGATTAAAAGAGGCAGGTTGCTGTTGATCAGATAGCTTATTGCAGGTTGCTCACTGCCCGGGTCTGCCACTGCGGGCTGGGTCGCGGCCGGGGTTCTGCCCAGCATGTAAACCCCCATCGTGATCACCAACAGGGCTAAGGTGGCCACAACCGCAAGCCGGAAGAGAGATTTTGCCTTCTGGTCATCCCAGTGTTTGCGCAGCACATCGCCGATAAAAATGAGAGCCAAAAAGATCAACGCTTCAGCGGAAAAGATGAACGAGGTGGCCTTATCGGTGTAGTGCATGGCCGTGATGAAGACCAGCCAGTAAAGCCAGCGGTGCTGCCCGTCCTCCAGGTAGCGCAAAAACAACCACAGCATCACCAGACCCCAGAAAACGATGAAAATCTCGTTGCGGGTGTAGCGGCTGTAAAAAAGGATGTAGGGCGAGATCATGAACAAGGCGCCGGCAATCAGCGCCCCGACCCGCCCCAGGTAGCGCCTCCAGGCGAAAATTGCGAAGATGACCGTACCGATCCCAAACAAAGCTGCCGGGATGCGGGCGGAGAAGTCCGAATCACCGAACATGAAATAGGAAAAGGCCAGGGCGTGGAACTGGAAAGGACCGTGCGTGACCGGGTCATAAACATAGCCGCTGAAGGTGTAGGCCGGCACAACATGGTTGATTTCGTCATGCGACATCGTGCGCGCACCCAGGTCATAAAAGCGGGTGAAGACCGTCAGCCCAATGATGAGCACGATCAGCAGGATTTGGATGGTGAAAGCCGGCCACCAGGGGAAGACGGGTTTGTCCAACCAGCCGTCCCGGCGGCCGTGTGTGGTTGAAGGGGAAGAATCAAGATCCATCAAAGGCTCCAGTATATTTTTAATTGAATCAATTAAGCATACCTTGCCCCCCAAAAATCGGCAAGTCAGATGGGAGGAATATTGTTTTGAGTTTTTTATTTTACGCAAGCAAGTGAGGAATAATTTGGTTGTAAAAGCCGCCTTGAAGAAACAGAGAGAAAAATTGATACTAAGAGAGGACAGCATTTGCTGTCCTCTCTGGTGTTGGTAGGTAAAATTACTATCTCAGGATAAGCGGTAAGAAGATACCATAAGTATCTTTTGTGAAGACCGCAGTGACAGTGGTATCAGCTTCAATGGTGACTTGGTTATCTGTGACTGTCGCGCCAGTCCAACTGGAGAAAGTATAGCCAGGACTAGCTGTGGGGGTCAGGGTGACCAGATCGCCATAGTGATAGCTGTCCTTCAGAGGTTCAACCAGGACTGAACCAGAACCTGTTGGATCGACAGTCAGGCTCAAGCTGTATTCGTTTTGAGTGAAATTAGCAGTGATGTTGGTGTCGCCGGTGATGGTGACTTGGTTTTCTGTGACTGTTGCGCCAGTCCAATTGGAGAAAGTATAGCCAGCATTAGCTGTGGGCGTCAGGGTTACTATATCGCCATAGTGATAGGGTCCTTGTGGGGGGTCAAGCGCCACTGAACCAGAACCTGTTGGATCGACAGTCACGCTCAGGCTGTACTCGTTTTGAGTGAAATTGGCAGTGACGCTTATATTACTTTCGACCGTCACTGACAATGGATTGTCTGTGCTCGTTATATCGCCTGTCCACCCCGTGAAAGTCCAACCCGCATTTGCAGTGGCTGTCAGGGTGACCACATCATCATAGAGGTAAGTGTCTTGCAGAGGATCTACAGCGACAGAGCCCGAACCAATCGATGTCACGGTTAATGTGTATATATCCGGTGTGGAGAACTGCCAGCTGTAATTTTGGCTCAGAGGGTTATCATTGAGATCCAATATGTCCGTGGTCAAGGTCACTGTATAAGTCTTCATCCATGATAGAGGAGCGAGCAGCTGGACCGTCAACAAGTTGGTTGCCGGGTCAAAGCTGGCTTTGCTTGGGACTACAGCCCCGTCGACTTCCATGATGGATACACTCTCTGAAGTTACCGATTCCTCAGTAACTCTCTCACTCAACTTGGCAACGACGACCGGCGCGTAAACGTCTCCTTCGGGGATAGTGCGGATGGGTATTTCGGAATGCTCCACGTCTGTTTCCTGATCCTGTGGCATTACCCACAAAACGCTTGGTCCGGCTACATCTCCGCTCGGCAAAACATTAATCGTCACCTGGGCTGGCTGGCTGGTTTCTCCTCCCAAACTGACGCTGAAAGTGAAGAAGTCCACACCACTGAAATTTTCCACGGGGGTGTATGTCAGGTTGGGCAAAACACCTTCTAGTGTTCCACCCAGCGGCAGGCTTTCCAGGTTGAAGGTCAGACTGCCAGCCGGGCGACCCGCGAGGGTGATCGCAAGCGGGGTCATATAATCTGTTTCAAGTTCCAGCATTGGTGTGGCAGCCAGGGGGTAAACGAGGTTTATCCAGGTATTCGTAGGTGTTTCCTCCGGCACACTCGGGAAGTAGACTATGGCCTGGTTCACAACTGGGGTTCCAATTGCCAAACCTGCTTTCAGCTGAGCTGAATAAGTTACCTCCGCCTCTGAGCTTGGATCTCCCTTTGGCCCAAGCTCACCGATATACCAAACGATCTGACGTTCAGCCGGGAGGTAGATTCCCCCGTCATTTATTACAAGGGTGTCTTCGTCCAGCTGTTCTGGCAGGTCGTTGACGATGTAGACGCCATAGGCATCTCCCTCTCCTTCATTTTCACAGGTGATGCGGTAATCCATCACTTGCTCTGGCAGCACGTCGCCAATGGGGCCATAAATCGCGTTAGGGTCTTTGGCGACCCGGATGGTTAGATCGCTGCACTTGGTCTGACCGCCATTGATCGTGGCGGACTGGCAACCAGAGTCAACCAGCCTTTCCGGGCCAATCATGCCCACCGAAAGTTTGTAATCTTCAGTGCAAGGCTTGCATCCACCTTGACTGCCATTGCCCGCCACACAGCGGCTGCCATATCCACAGGGATCGGTACTGTTTGGGGTTGGGGGAAAAGAGAGCGAAGATTCGCTGCAAACGTATTTACTGCAGCTGGTATTGCCCATAAGGGTAGACGGCGACCATAATATCTCCCCTGCATTGCAGCAGCCAGTGAGGGGATTGGTTTCACAGCCTTCGTGGCAGAGATAAATCTCGTGTGCCATGTCTGCAGTTTCATACACCGCCCAGGCTGTTACAGCAATCCCACCAAAAACAGGTATGCCTAAGAGCCAGACTGCTGCACCTTTGGCAGCGTCTTTCATCATCTCAACAGCGATTTTTTTCATACTGCAGTTGCGCATGCAGCGGGCATAGTTGCACTCAACCATGATGCTATTGACAGATTCGGGGCTTTCCCAGCTTCCCCACAAGGTACTTTCGAGAGTCAGCAAATTGGTAGATTGCCCACCCGAAACGTCCTGGATCGAGAAGTAAGAGCTGCCGTCTGTTGTGGATGCTGTGGCGTACCCTTTTTCATCCAGGCTTATGAATCGGGCTGTTCGTTTATCCGGCGTGCGCATCGTGACTAAATAGGTGACCTTGCCGCCCTCGAAGAAATTTTGATAAGCTTGTTTAAATTCAAAGCCCTCCGCGATTGCCTGGTCGTAGAGCGTGGTGAAATTCGTGCTTGCAGGGATCAAGGAGGTTTCAATGGTGGTGATGTCTTCAATCTCGTCCTTGTCAAAATTCAAGTATTCATCAAAATTGATTGCGTCGCTCTGATAATTGGTACCAGCCAGAACAGCGTAGGATCCGTCCGTGTAGCTGCTTGCCAGCCCCCAATCAAAACGCACGCGCGCGGTCAGCATTCCTTGTGATCCAGGCGTGATATCGCCCAGCAGCCAGAAAACCTGGTTGCGTGCCGGCCAATAAACCCCGCCCTCAGTGCTGCTGATGTATTTTCCTGCCAGCGGAAGTTGAATGACAGCTATGGCGTCATAGATCGTTTCTGTTTGCAGGTTCAGGTATTGGATGGCGTAATCGTTCATCTCCCCTGGGCTGATGGTCGCCGGCCCAGCTGTGCTGACCCACATATCCCCAACCAGTGTCTGATCTTCTGGCGGGGCTGTCAGGAAGGGATCGAAATTGATGTTGTCATCTACTGGATTCCCTAACCCGTCTGGATTTAAAGTGGCATGGTAAGGTCCGCTTGGATCCCCCCAATAGTTATTGTAGGCATTAATGGCATCCGTGCTAAAGCCTCCCCAATCAACTCCAAAAGTTGGGTTGTTGTAAATTTCATTGGAAACAATGCTGGTAGTCGCATAGGTGGGGGCATAGGCATAAATGCCAACATTATTATCATGGATCTTGCAGTTCTGGACGATAGAGTTGGTGGGGGTGATTGTCGTGCTGGCGCCTAATGTAAGTCCAGTAGTAGCGTGAGTAACTTCACAGTGGCGCAAGATTATGGTGCTGAGATTGTTTTTCAAACCGAGCCAGCCAGACACTCTTTGGTGGGCAGTAAAAATAATCGGTTCATCGACTGTTCCGAGGGCGTATAAAGCCCCTCCAGTTTTGACATAAAGTTGTTTACTTGGCTCAAATCCAAGTGAGGTTCCAGGGGCGATCGAAAGCACCCCGCCCGATTCCACGTTAATATAATCAGTAACATGTACCGGAATGCCCGCATCTGCCAGGTCCCATTCCCGTCCGGTTGTGATAGCGCCTCCAGGCACCTTTATTTCATCACCGGTTGTGTTATTGATGGCACTGATGTTTTTTGCGCTGATGGAGCCGCTGCCCCTCCAGTAGATTGCCACACCAGGGTGGTTCGTGATGGTCAGATTTTCAAGGATCAGACTGGCATTCGACGTGTCAACATGAAGCCCCTGCTTGTATGAATCCAAAGTCGGGTTTGTGCCATTGGCATCAATCAGCAGGTTTTTTAGCGTTGCGTTGATAATCCCATTTGTAGTGACTCCTCTGATCCCGGAACGTCCATTGGTACTGATTGAACCGCCATCCATGCTGAAATTTACCAATCCCCCAATGGTAGTGTCCAGATAGATACCTTCTTCCAGATTGTTAGATATGTCCGTATCCAAAATAATTGTACTGACGCTCGTACTTGCTGGCGCCGAGACATAAACACCTCTTCCTGAGTAATTCTTAATGGTCGAGTTTTCAATACTGACCCCCTCTGTGTTAATGATCAGACCATGCACACCTGATCCAAAATTATTCCCATCAATTTCACAATGAGAAAGTTGACCGTTTGATCCGGCTTCAAATCGAAATTGACTTTCAAAAATTGAGATTGGATCTGATTCACTCCCAATCGCTGAGAGGGTTCCGCCGCTTTGTACGAGGAAAAAAACCAAATAACCCCTGGTCATGTCAAGGTCAGCTCCCGACTGAATAGTCAGGGTGTAGGGAGATGCAACTGTTATAGGGCAGTAATTGCTGCCGCAGGTAAACCCGGTTGGCGCGCCGCCCAAAGTGACATCCTGGTTGAGAACGCCAACCGGGATCACCACCTGGTTGCGATCATTACCGCTGAAAGTGAGATTGTTATAGGTAGGCTGCATATTGATGGTCTTCTGTTGAATTGCCGCGCCTACACTATACGCATCATTATCGATTGTGTTATTTGAAAACTCGCTATTTTGCACCAGAGGGGTTATTCCTACCCCGTCCAGGAACAGTCCAGTAGCCTCACCATTGACGATCTCAGAGTGATTCATAGCCAGGCTGGCATTACGAACATCAAGTTGCGCCCGGTTGTAACAGGACTTGTCGTTGTAGGAGTCGACGAAAGCTCCAACACAGGTATCCGAGCCGGCATAGCGGATGTGGGCATAATCTAATACAGCGTTGCTGCCTTCGCGAAGTACAATCCCCCACCAATCTCCGGGGTTGGCAGTGTTGCCTCCGCCACTTTCGGAATTATCATTGCTGCTGGTGAAGACCACAGGAGCGCTGCTTGTGCCCACAGCGGAGAGATTCCCCTCAATGATCAAACCAGTGTTCGGACCGCCAAATTGCACCACTGTGCCAGCTTCGATGGTTAATGTCGCTTCTGAGCCTACCGTAACAACACAGTCAGGCACTTGATAGACAGTGGTGGAGTCCCAGGTTACGTCCCCACTGATAGTAGGAGAATTACAAACATTGACTGGCTCATACAATTGATGGAGACCTTTACGGCTCAAACCTTTGGATGAGACTGGAGTGATCGGCGAAATGGCTGAAAGGCAAACACCCATCAGTAAGATGGCTGTGATTACCATTCTGCCAAGCTTGGACAAATTGATTCTAGAGATTGACAAACGCGCTCTTTGCAGTGAGTTTTTCATTACGATCCTCTTTCTAGTCCGAATCTATTCAATTGTGAAGGGTGGTTAAGAATGTTTAAGCTTTCAGTTACTGGTAAAAAAGCAGTAATCTCACCCTGAAATGCTTAAGAAAAATTTTACTACAGAAATATTTACCAACAGCAAAAATTTGGAAATTTAACAAACAATTTATCAAAAGTGGATCGAAAAAATCAATTTAGCAATTCATCAAGAAATCATTTAAATTAAAAAATGGAAAGAAAAGAAGTTAACGTAGTAAAAAACCTTGTAAAGATGGGACTCATAACCAATACTTATCGAGGTTACTTTGCTAGCAAAAATTCATATCAGCACACTATTAATTGTGTAAAGCGGCTGGATATAAGATACTATTCCAACCAAAAAAATTCTATTCATCCGGGTGGAGGATGAAGAGCCAACCGGATTGTTCTGACATGCCTTGCTCCCCCTCCAGACTACAGAACATGCCATTGTTATTCCATAAGCAGTTCGACCCATCTTCATACTTAAATTTCATCGCCAGTGGTTGGTCGATCTCCAGGTTAAACGGGTCTTCTGCAGTAAACATTTCGGGGACTTCCGGCGGCAACTCAAAGTAGCCCTTCTGGTTCCCAGTCATGCGTAAATCCATGATCAATGGGCTGCCAGGTATTGAAGACATGCTGCCCGCAAGGGCGATTTTGTAATGCTGTTCCAAAAATTGCGTCACGCCACCCTCAAAAGTCTGACTTTGCACGCACTCAAAATTGCCTTCCCCGCTCAGATCATAGATACCGTCCTCAAGGTTCAATTCATAAGGCACAAAGGATTCGCAGAATTCCGGCTGACCACCCCAGGGATGCGGAAAGCGGACTTCCAGCTCACCGGTAAGCTTTGAAGGCGGGTCCATAAGATCAGGGGAGAGAGCGCCAATCAAGGTGGGTGTGGGCGTTGCCGTGGGGATCGATTGGAGTTGGGTGGGGGTACTTGTTTGCGTCTGAACCACTTCCGCCGGTGCAGGTGAATCACAAGCGGAAAGGACCAGGACAAACAACAACAAGAAAAAAGGGAAAAGGACAGACCATTTTTTCATCTTATTTTTCCTTGTGATAGTGGAAGAGATAACTACAGTATATAAACGTAAATTTTAAAAGTCAACTAACGATTGCGAATTTTGATTGAATTGTTTTGATGGGATATTGATTGATTGTTTTGGCTCAGGCCAGGAGCAATCGGCGGAGTCCGCAAACAATAGGGCAGGCAGAAGCGGATTCCGCCCAAGAAGGGCGAATTCATAATGTTGGGAACTTGCTTTGCCTGTTCCGTATGTCAGGTTTTTTCCAATCGTCAAAAACTCACTTGAAAATAAAGAACATTTGTGCTATTATATTGCCACTTAATGCGATTTATGAACGGCACATTAACAAAAAAATATGTAATTGCAGTCAAACCACCCTGATGCACTATTAAAAAACAGTGCAATTACTGCAAATAGTGCAAATAGAGTAACTGGAGGAGTCCGCAACCACCAGGGCAGACGGAAGTGGATTCCGCTCTACAGGGTTCTGCGATTCGAAAACTAACCTTGGGCTTAAATAAAAAATGAGCGCGGGGAGGCTCGAACTCCCAACCAACGGCTTAAAAGGCCGCTGCTCTACCATTGAGCTACGCGCCCGTACGAGCGAATTGCAATTTTAGCACGCACTTGAAAGAGCGTCAATTGTTTTTTGAAGATTGGTCGATGAAGATTTTGGATTCGCTTCAGCCGTACGGAGGGGGCTTGCTCCCTCCGCGTCCCGGTCTGGCACAAGCCCTGATTGGCAATAGAACCGTCAAGCCTGTTCTACCTGCTTATAAGTTGATGTTAATTGTGGTTGACACAGGCCTCAACCCTACGACTAATCTGCCGGTTATAATAGGCTCTACATATATAAACCGAGGTGATGCATGACAAAACAAAAAATGCCCTATGGAGTTTGGCCCAGCCCAATCACAGCTGCCATGATTGGCAGCGGCATCCGTATGAATGATGTCCAGTGGTCGCCGGATGGAGAGACACTGGTTTGGTCGCAATCACAGGATGGAAAAACCAGCCTGCTCGCCTGGCAAGAGGGTGAAGCCGCCTGGGATCTGAGCGGTGAATTCAACCCTTCCGGGGCGGTTGGCTATGGAGGCGGAGATTTTTACGCCGGCAACGAAGGTGTCATCTTCTCTGACCGCAATGGCCGGCTCTATTCCAAACCTTTTGGCGCGGGTCTGCCCCGGGTGATCACTCCCGGTTTCGGCGGAGCGGCTGCCCCGGTCTTGAGCCCGGACGGCAAATTTATTGTTTTTGTGCATACTTATGAAGACAAGGACCTGCTGGCCGTGGTCGACACTGAAGGCTCTGCCTGGCCAAAAATCCTGCGGCAGGGAGCTGATTTTTACATGCAGCCTGTCATCAGTCCAGATGGAACACAGCTAGCCTGGGTTGAATGGGATCATCCCAGGATGCCCTGGGAAGGAACCAGGCTGATGCTGGCCAAGTTGAGCCCGGACGGTATGGCTTTGGAGCAGGTGCGGCAGCTTGATGGGGATGAAAGCCGGGCTGTTTTTCAGCCGTGTTTCTCTCCCGATGGAAGCAAACTGGCCTGGTTGGTCAATAATGCCGAGTTTGATGATTTGATCGTACTGGATTTGGTCAATGATTGGACGGAGAAACTTCTTGGGGACAAGAATTTACTTCCTCCGGCCTGGGTGCAGGGCAGGCGCACGCTCAACTGGCATCCCAATGGAGAATCGATTTACTATCTTGAAAACCAGCTTGGTTCTGTCAGCCTCAAGCAGGTATTTCTGGGAACAAAAGAGAGCCAGTCCGTTGACACCGGCAATTACACACTTTTGGAACAACCCACGCTTTCACCAAAAGGAGACATGGCTTGCATTGCCCAATCGGCGAGCCTGCCGGCTAGGATTTTGGTCATGAAGGATGGGCAACTGAGGACGATCGCGCGCAGCCAGGCTGACTATCTGGCTGTTTCCGACTTTTCCACTCCGCAGGAATTCAGCTGGACCTCCTCGGATGGCGTTGAGGTACACGGACTTTACTATGCTCCCGCGAACAGAAACTTCACGGCTGACGGTCCTCCGCCAACCATTGTTTACGTTCACGGCGGACCAACTTCCCAGGTTTTCAACGCCTTCAATATGGAAGCGGCTTTCTTTACCAGCCGGGGTTATGCCTATTTTGTGGTCAATTATCGCGGCAGCACCGGCTACGGCCGGGCCTATCGGGACACCTTGCAGGGCAATTGGGGCAAAATCGACCTGCAGGACACAGTCGAAGGAAGCCAGGCTTTGGTGCAGGCTGGCCTGGCAGACCCGAAAAAGCTGGTGATCAAAGGCGGTAGCGCCGGCGGTTTCACCGTGCTGAACGCGCTGGTCAATCACCCTGGGTTCTTCAAAGCCGGGCTTTGCTCCTATGGAGTTTCCAACCTGTTCCTGCTGGATATGGACACGCACAAATTTGAAGCTCACTACAACACCTATCTGGTGGGTCAACTACCCGAGGCGGTAGAGAAATACCACGCCTGGTCGCCGGTTTTTCATGCTGATAAAATCAGGGACGCTGTCGCCATTTTCCAGGGCAGCGAGGATAAAGTGGTTCCTCCGGAGCAGTCTGAATCCATCGTGCGCCTGTTGAAAGCCAACCATGTGCCCTATGAGTACAAACTGTACGAAGGCGAAGGGCATGGTTTCAGGAAAAAAGCAAATCTGATCGATTACTATGAAACGGTCGACCGTTTTCTCAAACAATACGTGATTTTCAGCCTTTAGGAGGGTCTGTGGAACGGGAACTGAAACTGAATTCTGTCAGTGGTAAACAACTGTGGGGCAAAATCAAACGCGACCCCAAAACATCGCGAGCCGTGGTTGTGTTGGCTCATGGCCTGGGCGAACATATTCAACGTTACGAACACGTAGCCAACGCTTTCGATGCCAGAAATTTGGCTTTGATGGGTTTTGACCAACAGGGGCATGGAAAATCCGGAGGGAAACGAGGCGTGATCGCCGGGAACGACTCGCTTTTGCTTGATCTTGAGAATATTGTGCAGTACGCCAAGCAATTAGCACCGGATAAACCGGTTTTCCTTTACGGTCACAGTATGGGCGCGCTTGAAGCGCTCTATTACGGCCTCAAAGCCCGTGAAAGTGTGCAAGGTATCATGGCAACCAGCCCGGCTCTGGACCCGGGTACCATCTCAAAAGCGCAGAGAGCCCTGGTGAAATTTTTGAAGCCAATCCTGCCCAACCTGGCGGTTGACAACGGACTGGACGTCAACGCGCTCTCACGTGATGCTGAGGTTGTAAGGCGTTATCGAGAAGATCCGCTGGTCCACCCGAAAGCCAGCATAGCTCTGGCGGCCTTTATGGATGAAGGCGCAAAGTATGTGATGAGCCATGCAAATGAGTGGGATATGCCGCTCTACCTGGCTCATGGCAGTGCGGACGCGATCTGCCCGGTGGAAGGATCCCGCCAGTTTGCGAGCAAGCTTGGCGAAAAGGTTACTTACCAGGAATGGGAAGGACTTTACCACGAGACCCATAACGAGCCTGAGCAAGAACAAGTATTAGCGACGATGCTGGACTGGTTGGAAGCAAAGGTTTAGCAAAACCACTTTACTTTGACCGGGTTGGGCTCGTTTTCAATTGCAACGGCTTGTAGCGCTGCAAGCATATTCTCGCACTCTTTCAGGGCGAAAGCTTCGTGTTCTGCCCAAGGCTTATCCATCCCTAATTGGTCATAAGCAACGGCGAGTCCACCATATAGAGCCAAACCGAGAGAATGCGTCGCGCTGTGAATGCTGGAGGCAGCCTGCCCGATTGCCCTGGCGGCCGCCTGGGCGGCAGGGTTCTCTTCCGCTTCAGCGGCGGCGTTGTGGCATGCCAGAATGTACTTTTTTGCCTCCGGCAGCTTGACTTCTTTTTTGAGCCACAGGCGCGCGTATAGCAATGCAAGTTGAGGTCTGTCATCTTCAGGATATTGCTTAGCATAAATGGGTAAAAAATAGCTTTCCGCATAATCGACTGCCCAGTTCACCAGCGTGTCTTTGCTCTGGGTCTCGATCAGGCGCATTAACCCTTCAATGGGGGCTGCCTGCCAATTGCTTAGCATTTTGCGATACTTTTTCATGATTTGATTATATAAGAAAAAACCACCTGGAAAAGGGTGGTTGAGGCGGAGAGGGCGGGATTCGAACCCGCGATACCTCGCGGTATACTCGCTTTCCAAGCGAGCGCACTAGGCCAACTATGCGACCTCTCCGCGTGAGCGCCTATTATATCAGAATTTAGC
>Ga0209723_1005908_pt1 | contig 12233 bp, 12 predicted proteins | sample BiotimSIPDNA_2_FD_185750 | JGI IMG/M metagenome (GOLD analysis project Ga0209723, IMG submission 185750) | Anaerobic biogas reactor microbial communites from Washington, USA - Biogas_R2 time_0 SIP DNA (SPAdes) (version 2) | ecosystem: Engineered > Bioreactor > Anaerobic > Unclassified | place... | reverse complement strand
GGAATCCTCGCCTTCCATCACCACGTCGAAGCGCGTCGTGGCCGTCTGCTCGCCGCTGGTCAGCAGCCGCTCGCGCACCACCAGGCGGGCGCGCGCCTTCAGGGCGGCTGTGGTCACGCGGTCCGAATGGTCCACGCCGCCCAGCTGCACGGTGTCGATGGTCAGCCGCGCGTCCTCCTCAAGGTACACGTCGCTGACCGGGTCGATGTTGCGCTTCCCGTCGCCCCCGCCTTCCCCGATGTGCTTTTCCTCATAGACCACGTCGGCGCCACGGCTGATGAAGAAGCGGTGCACGCCGTTGTGCCGCGCCTCGCCGGCGTCGTCCGTGTGCACGCCGCAGCCGGCCACGATGGTCACTTCCGCCCCTTCGCCGATGTAAAAGTCGTTGTAGGTCAGGTCGTCCACGTTGCCCCGCGTCACGGTGGCGGGGATGAAGACGGTCTCGCCCTTCGTCCCGGGAGCCACATGGACTTCAATCCCCGGCTTGCCCTCGCGGTGGGGGACAATTTTGATGTTGTCCGTGGAGCGGCGCCCGGCGCAGCCGCTGTCCTGCCGGATGTTGTAGGCCCCCTTGAACTCCCCCTGGTACCCGGCGACGGTTTTCAGCAGCCGTTCCGCCACGGGGTTCAGCGCGTCGATTCTCATGCGCCCACCTTCCTGCCCACCGGGCAGTGCCCGGCAATCTCGCCCGCCAGCAGCCCCGGCATGACCAGCTCGCGCGGCCCCTGGTCGCGCAGATGGCCGCCGGAAAGCACGACGATTTCGTCTGCAATCTCAATCAGCCGCTGCTGGTGGGAAATGACCACCATGGTCATCCCCTGCTGTTTCAGGCTGCGGAAGACCTCGACCAGGCCGTTGAAGGACCACATGTCGATGCCGGCCTCCGGCTCGTCGAAAATCGACACCCGTGTGCCCCGCGCCAGCACGGAGGCGATTTCCACGCGCTTGATTTCGCCGCCCGACAGGCTGGCGTCCACCTCCCGGTCCACATAGTCCGCCGTGCACAGCCCCACCTTGCCGGTCAGGTCGCACATCTCGTCGAAGCTCAGGAGCCGGCCGGCCGCCGCCTCCAGCAAGCCCTGGACTGTCAGCCCCTTGAAGCGCACCGGCGTCTGGAAGCCGTAGCTGATGCCCAGCCGCGCGCGCTGGGTTACGTCCAGCCCGGTGATGTCCCGCCCGTCCAGCAGAATCTGCCCGGAGGTCGGGGTGACCAGACCCGCGATGAGTTTGGCCAGCGTGGTCTTGCCGCCGCCGTTGGGCCCGGTGACCACGGTCAGTTTGCCGCCGGGGATGGCGAGGCTCAGGTCGCTGATGATTTCCTGCCCTTCCGGCAGCGTCCAGTTGACGTTGCGAAGCTCAATCACTTGCTATCCTCCACAGCCCGGTTTTCCGGGCGATATTCGCGCAGACATTGTACCCGCTTTGGCGGGCGAAAGCATCCCCCCGGGCGGGCGAACGCAGCCCCGGTTCCTTGACGCGCCGGGGCCCCGGCTTTACAATGCCCCAATACGCGGAAGGGAGGGGACGGGGATGGCTTTCAGCCGCAGGTCTGGCAGCCTGATGCTGCTGCTGGCCGCCGTCATCTGGGGCAGCGCCTTCGTCGCCCAGAGCCTGGGCATGGAGCACATCGGCCCCTTCACCTTCCAGGCGGTCCGCTCCCTGCTGGGCGCGGTTGCGCTGGCGCCGGTCATCCTGCTCTCCGGGCGGATTTCAAAAAGGAAGGGGGACATCCCCTCTCCTGAACAGCGCCGTTTGCTGCGAAGGGGCGGGCTGCTGTGCGGCCTCGCGCTGTTCGTGGCGGTCAACCTGCAGCAGTTCGGCTTAAGGGACACCACCGCCGGCAAGGCGGGCTTCCTGACGGCGCTGTACATCCTCATCGTGCCGGCATACGGCCTGTTCCTGGGGCACCGGCCCCGGCCCGCCCTCTGGGTGTCCGTGCTGGTGGCCGCGGCGGGGCTGTACCTGCTCAGCGTGACGGAGCAGTTCACCGTCCGGACCGGCGACCTGCTGCTCATCCTGTGCGCCTTCGCCTTCGCCGCGCAGATCATGCTGGTGGACCATTACGGCGTCCGGGTGAACGGGGTCAAGCTGTGCGCCGCGCAGTTTTTGGTGTGCGGGGCGCTCTCCGGCGTCGCCATGCTGCTGTTCGAGCGCCCCGCCATCGGCCCCGTCCTGGATGCGGCGGGGCCTTTGCTCTATGCCGGCGTGTTGTCCTCCGGCGTCGCCTACACCCTGCAAATCCTGGCCCAGCGCACCACGCCCCCGGCCGTCGCCTCCCTGATGATGAGCCTGGAGGCTGTCTTCGCCGTGCTCGCCGGCATGCTGGTGCTGGGCGAGCAGCCCACCCCGCGGGAATACGCGGGCTCCGGACTGATGTTCGCCGCCATCCTGATTGCCCAGCGCGCCGAGGGCCCGCGGCTGGAAAAGGAACCCCTGCCCGGCGACTCTTGAGCCCCCGTGTAAGGCGGGTGTAAACTTTACACGAAATTTCGGTCAATTTTTGGCCCGAGACTGAAAATGAAGTAAAATAAGAGGGTCTTTCGGGCCGTCCGCCCGGCGGGGAAGGAGACGCGATGAAACTCGATATCCAGGACATCCGGAAAAGCTTTGGCGACAAGGAAATCCTGCACGGGATTACCTTCAGCGTGAATTCGGGCCGCGCGATGGGCTTCCTGGGCCGCAACGGCGCGGGCAAGTCCACCACTATCCGCTGCCTGATGGACGTCTTCCGCCCGGACAGCGGCCGTTTCCTGCTGGACGGGCAGCCGTTTAAGCCCCGTTCCCTGCGCATCGGCTACCTGCCGGAGGAGCGCGGGATGTACCAGAAGAACGAGGTGCTGGAGCAGCTGGTCTACTTCGCCCGCCTGCGCGGCGCCACCCGGAAGGACGCGGTGCGCAGCGCGAACGAGTGGGTGGACGCCTTCGAGCTGGGTGAGTTCAAGAAGAAGAAGCTGGAAACCCTTTCCAAGGGCAACCAGCAGAAAATCCAGATTGCGCAGTCCTTTCTCAACGACCCGGACATCCTCATCCTCGACGAGCCCTTCTCCGGCCTGGACCCCGTCAACGCCCAGATTTTCAAGGACGCCGTCCAGCGCTTTGTCAGCGAGGGCCGGCTGGTCATCTTCTCCTCCCACCAGATGGGCTATGTGGAGGAAATCTGCGACGACGTGACCCTCATCCACCACGGCGACATCCTGCTCAGCGGCAGCCTGGACGCCATCAAGCGCGAGGAGGGGCGCGACAAGCTCTTCCTGTCCGCCCTCGAGCCCGCGGACGCCTGGCTGCCGGCGCTGCTGCAGGCCTTCCCGGGGATGACGGCGCAGCGGACGGAGGACGGCGCCATCCTGGACACCGGGGGGCAGCCCCTGCAAGGCGCGCTGCTGGCCTACCTGTCCGGGCAGCCGGTCACCATCCGTTCCTTCGGCCTGTACGAGCCCAGCCTCACGGCCATCTTTATCCGGAAAGCGGGGGACGAGCATGCGGGACTTTAACATTATTTTCGCCTACGAGCTGAAAACCCAGCTGGGCAAGAAGACCACCCGGGTCACCACGCTCATCCTGGTGCTGGTGGTGGTGCTGCTGACCTTCCTGCCGCGCATCATCGGCCTGTTCGATTCGGGCGGGCCGCCCAAGGCGCCGGAAACGGCCTTTGAGCAGGCGGGCTACGTGTTCGCCGACGACGCCCTCCGACAAAGCCTGACGCCGCTGCTGGGCAGCGTGCCGGAGGACGCGGTCTACCCGGACCGCGCGGCGCTGGCGGACGCGCTGAAGGCCAAGGACGTCGGCGTCGGCTTCGTGTTCACGGACGATTTGCGCTTTGAGACCCTGTACCTGGATCGCCCGCCGGAAAGCCAGACGGAGCAGCAGATGGCGGCCTTGCTGACAGAGGCGAAAAAGATGCGCCTGATGAACGAAAAGGGCGTCAGCGCGGAGGACCTCGCGCTCATTGAGGGCACGCGGGCCGAGGGCTTCAGCACGGTGCTGGGCCGGGACCGGCTCAACAACATGATGCTGGCCATGGCGCTGATGGTCCTGGTGTACATGGTGGTCCTGCTCTACGGCAACGGCGTGTCCACCACCATCGCGCGGGAGAAGGACTCCCGTACCATGGAAATCCTCATCACCTCCACCCGCCCCGCCAGCCTCATCATCGGCAAGGTCGCCGCCTCCGGCGTGGCCGCCGTCGTGCAGTTCGGGCTGGTGGTGCTCGCCGGCGTCATCGGGTACAAGCTCAACCAGGACACCTACCCGGAGATGCTCCGCGCGATGCTCTCCGGCTCCCTCACCGCCGAGTACCTCGCCGTCTACCTCTTTTTCTCCATCACCGGCTACGTCATGTACCTCTTTCTCTTCGCGGCGCTGGGCTCGACCGTCTCCAAGATGGAGGACGTGGGCAGCGCGACCGCGCTGGTCCAGTTCCTGTTCATTTTCGCCTACATCATCTCCACCTTCGCCATGAACCTGCCCGACAGCGCCATCTCCGTCATCGGCAGCATCGTGCCGTTGACCTCGGTGATGGTCATGCCGCTGCGAAGCGCCATGTCCACCGTGCCCATCGGGCAAATCATCCTGGCCGGCGCGCTCATGCTGCTGTTCGTTGTCTTCTTCGCCTTCCTCAGCATCAAAATCTACCGCTGGGGCTCCCTCAACTACGGCAACAAGACCCGCCTGGGCCGTATCGTGCGCGAGGCGCTCCGGCACGAGTAGGGGAGAGCCGGGGAGGGAGGACGAAGCGCGGGGGATTCCATCCCCCGCGCCCCCTGGCAAGGGACTTCGTCCCTTGGCCCGTTTATTCTTCCTTTATCCTGATGTAGCAAACCGTTGCAGGCGATGGGATGATTTCAATGAACGATGAGAATTTAGAGGGCACGCCAGGACTGGCGATTGATGACGACCCGGCGGTGCCGGGCTTAAGCCTGCGCCCCGAGCGGGCGGAGGAGCGGCGCCCGGTTGAGGAGCTGACCCGGGAGGCTTTCTGGAACCGCTACGCGCCGGGCTGCACCGAGCACTTCATCCTGCACCGCCTGCGGGAGGCACCGGGGTTCCGGCCCTGGCACAGCATCGTGGCGGAATATGACGGCAGCGCCGTCGGCCACGCGCTGCTCAGCCCCGCGGACATCCTCCTGGATGCCGGCGGCGCCCTGCCCGTCCTGACCCTGGGCCCGCTGAGCGTGCTGCCCGCCTGCGCCCGCCGGGGCGTGGGCGCGGCGCTGATGCGCGCGGCGATCCAGGTTGCGCGGGAGCAGGGGGAAACCGCGCTCCTGCTGACCGGGGACCCTGCCTACTACGGCCGCTTCGGCTTCCTGCCCGCCTCGGCCTTCGGCGTCCGCATGGGCGCCCTCCCCGCTTCCGGCGGCGCGCCTTACTTCATGGCGCTGCCGCTCTTTGACGGCGCGCTGGCGGGGAAAGCCGGCCGCTACCGCGCCTCTCCGCTCTTTGAGGAAGCGGAGGGCGAGACGTTTTCGGCCTATGACAGAACCTTCCCGCCGCGTCGGAAGCTGAAGCTCCCTGGCCAGCTTCGCTGATCTCCTGCAACGCCTCAAGCTTACAGAAACAGATAATGTTCTTTGAGGGTCCGGGAACATTCTTTCAAGAGAGTTCCCGGCGCCCCCTCCGCGTTGCTTTTCGAAAAAGGTCTGCGGACCTTTTTCGATTCGGAGGATGGCTGCGGAATGTTTTCGCTTTAAGCGAAAACGCCCCGCGCGTCCGGCAAAGCCGGACGACACGATTTCCATCGGGGGGCTGCCGCCCCCCGAAGCCCCCCGCCATTTGCCTCTGTAGTAAGGTTAATTGGCATTCTGAACAGGGGGCGGCCGTCGGCCGCCCCCCCGTTTCCCTTCCTTTCCCTTACCGCGGGATGTAGTTGCTGTGCAGGTTGCGCACGGCCTCGATGCGCTGCTTGGCGAACACCTTGGCCGCGGCCTGGGAGGTGATGTTCTCCCGTTCGGCGATGTCCAGGATTTCCAGCAGCCGGTCGTAGATTTTCTTGGTCTCGGCCATCACGCGGTCCTTCACGTAGCCGTGCATCTCATGGTAGACGTTGATGATGCCGCCGGCATTGATGACGAAGTCCGGGCAGTAAATGATGCCGCGCTCCTTGATGAGGTTGCCGTGGACGACCTCGTCCAGCAGCGCGTTGTTGGCGGAGCCGGCGATGACGGGCGCCTTGATTTTGGGGATGGTGTCGCCGTTGAGGGTGCCGCCCAGGGCGCAGGGGCAGAAGACGTCGGCCTCCACGCCGTAGATGTCGTCGGGGCTGACGAATTCCACTTCGGGGTGCTCCTGCGCCATGCGCTGGATGTGCCTGGGGTTGATTTCGGTGAAGTAGACCTTTTTCGCCCCCGCCTCCAGCAGGTTGCCGATGAGGTAGTAGCCTGTCTGCCCGGCGCCCTGCACGGCAAAGGTGCGGCCCGCCACGTCGGGGTTCCCGAACTTCTTCATCAGGCCGGCGCGCACGCCGTGGAACACGCCCTGCGCGGTCACGGGGGAGGGGTTGCCGGACTTGCCCTCCAGGCCGACGACGAAGTTGGTCTCCATCGCCACATAGCTCATGTCGCGGGTGGAGGTGTTGACGTCCTCCGCCGTGATGTAACGTCCGTTGAGGCTCTGCACATAGCGGCCCAGGGCGCGGAAATAGGCTTCGGACTTGATTTTGGACGCGTCGCCGATCAGCACCGTCTTCCCGCCGCCCAGGTTGAGCCCCGCCGCCGCGGACTTGTAGGTCATCCCGCGGGCCAGCCGCAGGCAGTCGATGAGCGCTTCCTCTTCGGTGGGGTAGTCCCAGATGCGCGTGCCGCCCAGCGCCGGGCCCAGCGTGGTGTTGTGGATGGCGGTAATGCCCTTCAGGCCGGTGGACTTGTCGTAGAAATAGACCACCTGCTCATATTGATGCTCCTGCATGTAGTCGAAGACCTTGAATGCTGCCATAGCGCCTCCTTATGTTTATTTTATGTATATTATATTCCTGCTATAAGGCGTACGCAAGAGGCAATCTGCCGGCGCGCCCCGTTGCAATTCGGGGGTCGGTGCGGTATTCTGCCTGTACGAAATCGCGCGGGGAAATACCCGGAAACACCGGCCGGGCAAGGCCGCGCCGGAAGCCCGCCGCCGCGGCGAATCCCAAACGGAAGCAGAGCGGGGACACGCGAAGTATGAACATCCTGGTCCTGAACCTGGGTTCTACCTCCACCAAGGCGGGGGTCTTCGACGGCGCGCAGGAAATCTGCTCGCGCACCCTGCGGCATGACAAGGCGCAGCTGTCCGCCCTGGGCGGCATCCTGGAACAGAAGGAAGTCCGGAAGGTCGCCGTATTGAAGTGGCTGTCCGACGAGGGATACGCCCTGTCCGGCATGAAGGCCATCGCCGCGCGCGGCGGCCTCATCCGGCCCATTCCGGGGGGCGTTTACCTGATTGACGAACAGGCCGCGCGGGACGCGGCTTCCGGGGAATACGGCATGCATCCCTCCAACCTGGGCATGCTCATCGCCCGGGAGTGGAGCCTCGTGGCTGGGATACCGGCGGTCTTCCTCGACGCGCCGGTCACCGACGAGCTGTCCGCGCGCGCGAGGGTGACCGGCGTCAAGGGAATCACCCGCCGCAGCGTCTTCCACGCGCTCAACGCCAAGCGCGTGGTCCGCCTGTACTGCGCGCAGGAGGGGATAGACCCTTTCCGGCACCGCTTCGTCGTCGCCCACATGGGCGGGGGCATCACGGTCAGCGCGGTGGACGGCCTGAAGGCGGTGGACGTCAACAACGGTGTGGACGGGGAGGGTCCCTTCACGCCGGAGCGGGCGGGCGGCCTGCCCATCCGCGAGGTGCTGCGCCTGTTGGAGGCGTTTGGCGGGGACAAGGAGCGGCTGATGGACGCCCTCTACCGCCAGGGCGGGCTGACCTCCCACCTGGGCAGCAACGACGTGGCCGCCCTGTGCGCCCGCGCCGGGAACGAGCCGGAGGTCAGGGCGGTGCTGGACGCGATGCTCTACGGAATCGCCAAGCAAATCGGCGCCATGGCAGCCGCCCTGGAAGGCCGGGTGACCCGGATTCTGCTGACCGGCGGCATCGCCTACAACCGGGACCTGATGGACGAGCTGACGGCCCAGGTGGGCTGGATTGCCGGCTGCTCGGTCTTCCCGGGGGAGGACGAGCTGGCCGCGCTGGCGGAAGGCGCGTTGCGCTTTTTAAGTGGCGAGGAGCAGGCCAGGCGGGTGGGGGATGCAGGCTAAGGGCGCCTTCCCGCCTCCCGGGGAGCGGCTGTTCGTCATCCTGGGCGCCTACGGCACCGGGAAGACGGAGTTCTCCGTCAACCTTGCGCTGGCCCTAGCCGCGCAGGGGCGGAAGACCGCGCTGGCGGACCTGGACCTGGTCAACCCCTATTTCCGCTCGCGGGAAAAGGCGACGGAGCTGGAGAGCCGGGGTGTGGAGCTCATCGCGCCGACAGGCGCCCTGCGCCACGCCGACCTGCCCAGCATCCCGCCCCGGCTGCCGGCGCTCGTCAACGGCCCGGATTTGGCCGGTGTCATCGACGCGGGCGGCGACCCCGCGGGCTCGCGGGTGCTGGCTTCCTTCGCGCCGGACCTGCGCCGCCGGAAGTCGCGGGTGTGGTACGTGCTCAACCGCTCCCGGCCCGAGAACGCGGACGCGGAGCGCGCGCTGGCCAGCCTCCGCGCCGTCGAGGCCGCCTGCGGGCTCGAGGTCAACGGCCTGGTCAGCAACACCCACCTGATCGGTGCCACTACGGCGCAGACGGTCCGGGAGGGCGCGGCTTTCGCGGACCTGGTGTCGCAAAAGAGCGGGCTGCCCGTCGCATGCTACGCCGCTGCGCGCAGCCTGGCGGGCGAGCTCTGGGACTTGGAACCGCTGTTTCCGCTGGACCTGTACATGAAGCGCCCCTGGGAATAAACAAGCGAGGAGCGAGGATGAAAGCGAAAGTAACCTTCAACCTGGACCGGTGCAAGGGCTGCGGGCTGTGCGTGAGCGTGTGCCCCAAGCAGATTCTGTGGCTGGATGAAACCGTGACCAACGTCAAGGGCTACCATCCCTCCGGCATCTCCGACCAGGACAAGTGCATCGCCTGTGGCAACTGCGCGCGCATCTGCCCGGATTCGGTCATCACGGTGACCAAGACCAAGGAGGACTGACCATGCCCAAGGAACTGTGGAAGGGCAACGAGGCCATCGCCGAGGCGGCCATCCGCGCCGGCTGCCGGGCGTACTTCGGCTACCCCATCACCCCCCAGAACGAGATTCCCGAGTACATGAGCCGCAGGATGCCGGAGGCGGGCGGCGTCTTCGTGCAGGCGGAGAGCGAAATCGCCGCCATCAACATGGTGTACGGCGCCTCCGCCGCGGGCACCCTCGCGATGACCAGCTCCTCCTCCCCGGGCATCAGCCTCAAGCAGGAGGGCATCAGCTACCTTGTCGGCGCCGAGCTGCCGGCCGTCATCCTCAACATGATGCGCGGCGGCCCGGGGCTGGGCACCATCCAGCCCGGCCAGGCGGATTACTTCCAGGCCACCCGCGCCCCCGGGCACGGCGACGGGCGCATGGTCGTGCTGGCGCCCGCGGGCATCCAGGAGGCTGTGGACCTGATGCAGGACAGTTTCGACCTCGCGGACCGCTACCGCAACCCGGTCATGATGCTGGCGGACGGCATGATCGGCCAGATGATGGAGCCCATCGAGTGGAAGGAAACCGAGCCCAGGCCCCCGGTGGAGAAGCCCTGGGCGGCGGACGGCCGGGACGGCGACGGGAAGACGCACTTCGTGACCTCCCTGCGGTTGCAGTCGGAGAAGAACGAGCGTTTTGTGCAGTCCCTCTTTGAGAAGTACGCCGCCATCGAGCGGGACGAGGTGCGCTACGAGGCCGTCGGCTGCGAAAACGCCGATTTGCTCATCGCCGCCTTCGGCACCACCGCGCGCATCGCCCTCTCCGCCGCCCGGCGCCTGGAAAAGGAGGGCGTCAGGGCGGGGCTCTTCCGCCCGATTACGCTGTGGCCCTTCCCGTCCAGGGCGCTGCGGGAGCTGGCCGGGCAGAAGAGCGTGAAGGCGGTCATGACGGTCGAAATGTCCATGGGGCAGATGGTGCAGGACGTGCGCCTGGCGCTGGAGGGCATGAAGCCCGTCACCTTCTACGGCCGCACCGGCGGCATGGTGCCAGAGCCCGCCCACATCGCCGAAGCGGCGAAAAAGACCCTCAGCGAGGTGAAGTAAATGGCACGGACACAGGTCGTATACGAGCGCAGCCACGGGCTCAAGGACGTGGAGACGCACTACTGCCCCGGCTGCCATCATGGGATTATCCACAAACTCATCGCCGAGGTCCTTGTGGAGATGGACCTCCTGGACAAGGCCGTGGGCATCAGCCCCGTCGGCTGCGCGGTGCTGGCGGGGGACTACCTCAACTGCGACTTCGTCGAAGCCGCCCACGGGCGCGCGCCCGCGGTGGCGACGGGCGTCAAGCGCACCCATCCGGACCTGCTGGTGTTCACCTACCAGGGGGACGGCGACCTGGCCTCCATCGGCGCCGGGGAAATCGTCCACGCCACCGCCCGGGGGGAGCAGTTCACCACCATCTTCATCAACAACGCGATTTACGGCATGACCGGCGGCCAGATGGCGCCCACCACCCTGTTGGGCCAGAAATCCACCACCTCCCAGTCCGGCCGTGAGGCGGCGCGCCACGGCATGCCGCTGCGGATGTCCGAAATGCTCTCCACCCAGGACGGCATGGCCTACTGCGAGCGCGTGTGTGTCGCGGACATGCCCAACCTGCACAAGGCGAAGAAAGCCATCAAAAAGGCCTTCACCCTGCAGATGCAGGGCGTCGGCCACACCTTCGTCGAGTTCCTGTCCACCTGCCCGACCAACTGGGGGATGACCCCGGTGGACGCGGGCAAGTGGGTCAAGTCCGACATGAACCGGTACTACCCCCTGGGCGTCTTCAAGGACCTCACCGCCAAAAAGGAGGCCGCGGAGGAATGACCAGAGAGTTGATTATCGCGGGCTTCGGCGGCCAGGGCGTCATGGCCATGGGCAAGACCCTCATCGAGGCCGGCCTGAAGGAAGGCTACAACGTCACCTGGGTGCCCAGCTACGGGCCGGAGATGCGCGGCGGCACAGCCAACTGCTCCGTGGTCATCTCCACCGAGCCCATCGGCTCCCCGGTGGTGACCCAGCCCAACGAGCTCATCGCCATGAACGGGCCCTCCCTCAAGCGTTTCGAGCCCCTGGTTGAGCCGGGCGGGCTGGTGCTGGTCAACTCCTCCCAGGTGGAGAACCCCGCCTGCCGGCCGGACGTGCGCTGCTACCTGGTGCCCTCCATGGAGGAGGCCGGCAAGCTGGGCAATTTCAAGGTGGCCAACATGGTCATGCTGGGCGCCTACATCCAGGCCACCGGGGCGCTGAAACTGCAGACCATCGAGGAGATGCTGGCCAGCGTCTTCACCGGCCCCAAGGCCCACCTGGTGGAGCTCAACATCCGCGCCCTCCAGGCCGGCGCGGCGTACGTGGGATAAAGCCGCATTAGGAACGGGCGGAAAATCGGCGGCGGGAGCCCCGCTTTCCCATGTGCCGGACCAGCCGCTTGCTGAATGAAAGACGTTCCGGATGCCCGGCGAATCAGGCTGACAAAAATGGCGATATCCCTCGACCCTTCTGACAATCCAAGGAACCGCCCTTCTGGGGCGGTTCAGTGTGTCAAAGAAGTGTCTGCGGACACTTCTTTGATTAAGCAGGAACGGGAATTTCTGCCTGTTCGGCATCGCTATGCTTGCCTCACGGCCGGCAGAAATTCGCGGAAATGTTTTGTCTAAAGCCAAAACCCGCGGCACCGCACATGTCGCTGCCGCGGATTCCCATCAGAGGGCTTCGCCCTCCGATACCTCCCATGAAATGGTTTTTTGACAGTCTGAACCGCCCTTCTGGGGCGGTTCTCAGACTGTCGAAAAGGTCTGCGGACCTTTTTCGATTCGGAGGATTGCTGTGGAATGTTTTCGCTGTTCGCAAAAACGCCCCGCGCGTCCGGCAGAGCCGGACGACACGATGGCAATCGGGGGGCCGCCGCCCCCCGAAGCCCCCTGCATCATCGTCTGTAGTAGGGTTTTTTGACAGCCCGGGAACCGCCCTTCTGGGGCGGTTCCCTTGTTGAGCCAAAGACCGGTTACAGCTGCTCGAACCGGCCGGTGAAGAAGCGAAGCTGCCTGGGCTCGTACGCCCATTTCAGCCCGCGGATGTCCTC
>Ga0209723_1005905_pt1 | contig 12245 bp, 11 predicted proteins | sample BiotimSIPDNA_2_FD_185750 | JGI IMG/M metagenome (GOLD analysis project Ga0209723, IMG submission 185750) | Anaerobic biogas reactor microbial communites from Washington, USA - Biogas_R2 time_0 SIP DNA (SPAdes) (version 2) | ecosystem: Engineered > Bioreactor > Anaerobic > Unclassified | place... | reverse complement strand
TGGGAGCATCTTGTTTCCACCTCTCCTCATTTGGATGCTAAAATAAAGTTCGTTCCGCCCATCCTTCTGGACAAAATCGCAGTCCAGCTCGGTGATTGGAGTGGATACCATCTGCTGGCTCATCACCGAGTGGTGTTGCTGTAAAACCTTTTACCGGTCATGACCCACTCAAAAACCCACGCCCCCCCGCTGTGTTATCATAAGGAAAAATAATTTGGATAACCGGGAGCTGGTATGGACTTTGCACAATTGATGGACATCTTTAAAAGCAATGCCTGGTATGCGGCGGGGCTGGTTTTGGGGCTGTGCCTGCTCAGTTACCTGGTCGTGCAGTTCATCCTGGTGCGCCTGGGGAGGCACCTGGTCAAGCGCACAGCCACCCGGGCAGATGATATCATCGTCAAGCACCTGCATCTCAAGCGCCTGGCACTTATCGCCCCCCTGTTGGTGATCCTGGCAAGTGCCAGCCTTTTCCCGCCAGCTGCCGACAAGATCATTGTCGCGATCAGTGCCCTGGTCATCACCTGGTTGCTTGCCCTGAGCCTGGTCTCGCTCTTCAAGGGCATCAATACAGCCTATGAGAGCCGCCCATCGTATAACGGGGTCAGCATCAAAGGCTTCATGGATATTCTCAAGCTGGTTGCCGTGCTGGTGGCGGTGATCATCACCGTTTCCATCCTGGTTGACCAGTCACCACTGGTGCTGCTGGCGGGGCTGGGGGCTGTTGCTGCAGTGTTGATGCTCATTTTCCAGAATACCATCCTCTCGCTGGTCGCCACCGTGCAGATCATGACCAATGACCTGCTGCGGGAGGGCGATTTCATTGACGTGCCCTCCTACCAGGCGAACGGCACAGTATCGGCGATCAGCCTGACGACGATCAAGGTGCGCAACGCCGACATGACCTACAGCCACATCCCCACTTACAAGATCCTGGACACGGCATTCATCAACTGGCGCGGCATGAACGAAAGCGAAAGCCGGCGCATCAAGCGCGCCATCATCCTGGACCAGTTCAGCATCAAGGCCTGTGACGGGCAACTGTGGCAGCGCCTGGCAAAAGATGAACGGCTGTCAGCTTTCATGGCAGCCCGCCCGCCTGAGACGGACCCTGCATGCCGGACCAACAGTGCCCTGCTGCGTGAATATCTTTTGCATTACCTGAAGTCACGCGAGGATATCATCCAGGAGGGTAAAAGCCTTATGGTACGCCTGCTGGCACCCGACCAGAACGGCATGCCGCTGGAGGTGATCGCCTTCACCCGCACCACCGATTGGATGGCTTACGAGGCCATCCAGGCTGAGATATTTGAACACATCCTGTCCGTTTTGGCGGCTTTCGACCTGCGGGTCAGCCAGCAGTGGGCTCTGCAGCCGCCTGTCGCCAAGGGATAACCCTGCTCACAATTGAAAGAGGTGTGACTGCCAGTCTTTCAGCTGGTATTTGCTGCCGCGGGCGATGATTGTGAAACCCTCCGCTTCGAGGTGGGCCTTGTGGGCTTCCTGCCCGCCGGGGTATTTATCGTTCAAAAAGCCATCGCTCTTCAGTGTGCGCCACCAGGGGATGACAACCAATTCCGGGTGGGTGCCACTGGCGCGGCATTCTTGAACAGCGTTGGCGATGGTCATGGTGAAGATGCCGGTAACCAGCGAACAGCAGCCTTTGACCTGGTGCTGCCGGGCGATGTATTTGCAGATCTCAATGATGGTGAGCACCTTGCCCGGGGGAATTTGGGCCATTAACGGGATGACCTCGGAGGGGTTGACGATCACCACCGGGTCGCCCGGGTCAGCACCCATTTTATGCACCGCGTTATAGCAGGGGAAGCCCTCCTCCAGGGTGAGCACCTTGGGGTAGCCGGGCTTGTCATGCATCTTTTCATACCATGTTTTTCTCACAAATCCTTCTGCCTTTCTACAATTAATCCATTTACGAAAGTTCGCCTGACCGAGCGCATACACTGCCACCTGTGCTTGAGGCTGACCCAAAAGGTTGGTCTCTTGTCATATTAGAGGGGATATGATTCAATAGGGGGATGAAAAAGGCAGAAAAAGTAGTATTCAAAAGGTATGAAATGGGGCAGCCGCAATTGCTGCCGCCGAGCATAGACGAACTGATACCAGAGAAGCATCTGGTGCGGGTGATCAATACAGTGATAGATCAGATGGAGTTGACAACGCTGATCAAGGAGTACAAAGGAGGGGGGACCAGTAGTTATCACCCAAAGATGCTCTTGAAAGTAGTCGTATATGCCTATGCAGAGCAGATATACTCAGGGCGGCAGATAGCCAAAGCGGTACGAGAGAATATTCCATTTATGTGGATCAGCGGGGGTAACCGACCAGATTTTCGGACCATCAACCGGTTTCGCAGCGAGAAGCTCAAAGGACGTATCCAGGGAGTATTCACTGAGGTACTGGAATATCTCATTGAAACAGGGTATGTCAAACTGGAACACTACTTTGTAGATGGGACCAAAATAGAAGCGGATGCCAACCGATATAGCTATGTGTGGAAAAAGAGCACACAAAACAATAAGCGCAACCTGCAGGAAAAAGTAAGGGAGTTATTCAAGAAGATCGATGAGGTAAATGAAGCCGAAGAGGCAGAGTATGGCGATAAAGACCTGGAAGAGTTGGGGGAGGAAAGTGAAGTTGATTCACAGAAGTTGAAAGAATTGGCGGAGCGTTTAAGTAAAAAGCTGGAAGAAGAGTCTGACAATAAGGAAGTTAAGAAGGCAAAAAAGGTGGTTGAAACAGAATATATACCCAGGATGGAAAAATATGAGCGGTATGAAGAGGCTTTAGGACAGAGGAACAGCTGTTCCAAGACCGACAAGGACGCGACGTTCATGGAAATGAAGGAAGACCACATGCATAATCGGTCACTGAAACCTGGCTATAATGTCCAAATAGGCACAGAGAACCAGATAATCGTGGGTTTCAGTATTCATCAGACAAGTACCGACAGTCCAACACTAATTCCGCATCTCCAACAACTCAAACAGAACCTGGGAAAGTTACCTCCAACCTGGATCGCTGATGCAGGGTATGGTAGCGAAGAAAATTATCTTGCTCTTTTGGCTGAGCGAATAACGCCGTATGTCAAATACAGTTTCTTTGAGAAAGATCGTAAAAAGCACCGCAAAATAAGTGAAAAAGAAAAGTACCACTTGAGACAATTTCGATACGATGAACAGACGGACACATTTGTCTGCCCTCAAGGCAAACCTTTGTTTTTTGATCAATGTATTCATGACAGATCAGCAACAGGCTTTATCTCAGAAAAAAGAACCTATCGTTGTCGGGATTGTGATGGTTGCCCGGCCAGAGAGGCCTGTACCAAATCTAAGTATGGACGCATCCTTCAGTTCAGCCCTGTTTATGAGAATTTGCGTAAGCAGGTTTTTGATCAGCTAACTTCAGAGGTTGGGCAAAAGTTGAGATCCCGGCGCAGTATCGATGTTGAGGCAGTGTTTGGTCTCCTGAAAGGTAATAAGAAGTTCCGAAGATTTCATCTACGGGGACTAAATAAGGTTGAGGTGGAATGGGGTTTGCTCAGTATTGCCCATAATTTAGGAAAAGTAGCGGCCTTTTGACCGCTACTTTTTTATCTTTTTCACTTTCTAACCCAATTCATCTACTTTTGAGTCAGCCTCCTACTTTCGGCGTCCAAGATTTAAGCTCTTTTTTGCAGCAGGTCATTGAAGGACCAGGCTGCCGTCCTGGTTGAACTGCCAGAATTCAGCCCAGGCGACCTCCCAAAAATAGCCATCAGGATCCGAAAAATAGCCATGGTAGCCACCCCAAAATACCGGTTGGGCTGGTTTTACGATCTTGCCACCTGCTTTTTCTGCGAGCAACAGGATCTGATCCACCTCATCCCTGGTCCGAGTATTGTGAGATAGGGTGATACCCGGAAAACCCTGCCTGGCAGGGGACTGGTCGGGTGATACATCCTCTGCCAGCTTATCCAATGGATAGAGCGACAGGCGGGTGCCATTCGTCTGGAACATGACCATGCCATCTTCGGGTTTTCCGCTGGTCGGAAAGCCAAGACCCTCATGGTAAAAGCGATAAGACAGTTGGAGGTCTTTGACCCCCAGGGTGATCAATGTAACACGTGCTTCCATGTTCCTCCTTTTGTTACCAGGTCTTTTGCCAGGCCTGGTATTGCAAGTTACCGTGCCCCATCACAGAATCATACAGGGCATTGGGTCCGGGCTCAAAGCCGCCCACGCAGGCATGCAGTGCGCCCATCTTCTGCAGGCGTTTCAAGCCCGCGGTGAGCAACGCACGGCTCAGCCCCTTGCGCTGGTGGGCTGGGACCGTCGCCACCGGTTCAAAATAGGCACTGCGGGTGACATCGTCGAACCAGATGGTGCAGAACGAGGCGATCGAGCCGTCCGGCGCTACCGCCACCAGGTCCAGGTCACGCCGGTAGAGCGGGGCGGTCTGGATGTTACGGTACCAGGTGGGGTCATCGCGATTTTCGACAGCGATCTTGATGTCGCCCTCGTGGAAACCCAGCCCGGAAGCATAACAGCGTTCAAGCAGCTCCAACCCGTCCTTCAGGGGGCGGATGATGAACCCGGCGGGTGTTGGCACGTCAGCGATCGGTTGGGCCAGGTCGCGGTAATGCTGGGTTTCGACCCAGCCCTCGCGTTTGTAACCATGGTCAATCAGCAACTGCCGGCGCAGGGTGTCATCTTCCATTGCCCAGGCACCCAAAAAGCGTTTGCCATCGGCGGTCGGGATGGAAAGCTTCTCTTCGGCTACCAAAAGCATCTCCTCTTCCAGTTCGCGCGTCTTCCAGGCGGGGTGCACGTTCATGTGCACCTCATCCGGGCCGCCATCGGGCATGGCAAAGGCGATTAGCCTGCCGTCCGCCTCCCAGAGGTGTGCCACGTCGTTCAAGGTGACATTGTGGCAGTTCAGGCAGGTATGCCAGCGGGCATATTCCAGGCGGGCGACCGCCCAGGCGCGTTCACGGTTGCCATTGAGGACGTATATCTCGCGCAGCAGCGCGCGCATGGCCCAAAAATCATCTTCGTGTTGATAAGGACGGTATGTGATGGTCATAATGCTCTCCAGGGTTGGATTTCTTCATTGACTGCGTAAAATTAATTACCTTGTCTTCCCGGACCGTTTCCGTTTTTCCCAGAAATCGATCAGCCGGAACCAGCAGTAAGCTGCACCAGCACCAAAACCGATCAGCCCGCACCAAAAATTCTCCGTTTCAAGTTTGCCATCAACCAGTTTTGCCAATGACAGGACAAGGATAAAGGTGGAGAAAATGGCACCAATGATCAACCACACCACGGTCGTCTTGTTCGTGTTCCCGCAGTGTTCGCAATACATGCCGTCCCATTGTCTGCTGCATTTGCGGCAATATTTAACGTTGGACGCCTTTGATGAAGTGACTGTTGAGTGGCATTTGGGGCAGCGGTCATTGACGAAGTCTGCTTCAATGCCCATAAAGCCGCAGTGCTTGCACTTGATGCCGGCCAGGTTGGCATGACAACCGGGGCAGACACGTGTTGTCTTGGTGACGCTTGCACCGCAGCGACTGCAGGTGTAATTTGTGTCGAACATATTCGCTCCTTTGCAGGCCAGGTGGACAAGAAAATTATAACACGCCGCATTATTTGCCTTTTTGGCCCGGGAATACCCAGTTGAGGGAACTGATTTCAAATATCTGGTTTTGAATTTTGTGATAGAAAGACCATGATTGTAAACCAGGTGTGGTGGAGGGTTTGCAAACCCTCCCCTACAAGAAATGCATAATTGATCCCAAATCTTTATGTCATTTCAAGGAGTTCGAGGTAAATCTCATAATCCTGTTTTAAAAAGCAGCAGAAAATGACCTTTGCCAGCTTGTTGGGGTTTTTAATATAGTCTCTTACCGTCCCCACCGCGACCCGGGCAGCCTCCTGGTGGGGATAGCCGTAGACGCCGGTGCTGATGCAGGGGAAGGCGATGGTCTTCAGCTCATGTTCACAGGCAAGCTGCAGGCTGCGGTTATAACAGGATGCCAGCAGGTCGGGTTCGCCGTGCTGACCGCCCTGCCAGACCGGACCGACGGCGTGGATGACATACCTGGCGGGCAGGTTATAGCCTTTGGTGACCTTTGCATCACCCGTCGCGCAGCCCCCCAGCCCCCGGCACTCGGCGAGCAGCCCCGGACCGGCAGCCTGGTGGATGGCGCCATCCACCCCGCCGCCGCCCAGCAGAGACATATTGGCGGCGTTGACGATGGCATCGACCTCCAGGTGGGTGATATTGGCTATAAGGGTGGTGAGTTCGGTCATGATCATTCCTCAAAACCATAAATTCTATACTGGAGTAAATCTTTGGTCCCAACAGGGCTGTTGCTTAATTCTACTCCCTCTGAACCCTATATAATCTATATATTAAGCAGGGGGAAGGGGTTATACTCAAGGCTGTTCTCTCATTTGAGAGACAAGGAGCATTTCATGGACCCCCTAGTTCGATCTGTATTAACCTTAGTGGCAGTGCTGATAGCACTCCTGCTGATCTCCGGTATCCGTTTCATTCCCAACAACCGCATCGGCATCGTTGAAAAGCGTTTTGGCGCACGTTCCTTAAAGAGCGGCTTCATCGCTTTGCACAAAGAAGCGGGTTACCAGCCCAACGTGCTGCGTGGTGGCCTGCATTACCTGATGCCGATCCAGTTCCGGGTGCATATCGCCCCGCTGGTGACCATCGCCCAGGGCAAGATCGGTTACATCTTCGCGCGTGATGGCGAGCCGCTATCCGCGATGCAGGTTCTGGCAACCAACACCACCGCCAACAACTTCCAGGACGTGGTGCACTTTTTGACCAACGGCGGGCAGCGCGGCCCCCAGCGCCAGATATTGCGCGAAGGCACTTATGCCATCAACCTGGCACAGTTCGTGGTCATCACCGAAGAGCGGGTTTACAGCCTGCCGCTGAGCCGTGAAGACGAACTGGTCATCCAGAGCATGGCGACCGTCATCAGTACCCGCAAGGGGTTCACCCCTGTGGTGATCAAAGACTCGGACGACCTTATCGGCATTGTGACCGTGCATGACGGCCCCTCACTGCCCTCCGGTGAGATCATCGCCCCGGTGGTGGGCACGGATTTCGGCGACGCGCTGACCTATCACAACAACTTCCAGATGCCGGATCGCTTCATCAACGCCAAAGGCCTGCGCGGACGTCAGCTGCAGGTCCTGGTGGAAGGCACCTATTACCTCAACCGCCTGTTTGCCACGGTGGAAATGATCAACAAGACCGTCATCGAGGTGGGTTTTGTCGGTGTCGTGGTTTCCTATACTGGTGGAGTCGGTGAAGACCTGTCCGGCACCGAGTACCGCCATGGCGAGCTGGTGAGCAAGGGCAGCCGCGGCGTGTGGAACGAACCACTACTGCCCGGCAAGTATGCCTTCAACACCTACGCCGGCAAGGTGGTGCCCGTCCCGACCACCAACATCATCCTCAAGTGGATCCGGACCGAATCTGGTTCGCATCACCTGGATGAGAACCTGTCCGAGGTGTCATTGATCACCAAGGACGCCTTTGAGCCATCCCTGCCGCTGTCGGTGGTCATCCATATCGACTACCAGAAAGCCCCATTGGTGGTGCAGCGCTTTGGCGATGTCAAAAAGCTGGTTGAGCAGACCCTGGACCCGATGGTCTCGGCTTATTTCAAGAACATCGGCCAGACCCGCACCCTGATCCAGCTGGTGCAGGACCGCAACGAGATCCAGCGCATTTCCAGTGCTGAGATGAAGGATAAATTCACCCATTACAACCTGGAACTGGAAGAGGTGCTGATCGGCACGCCGACCACCACCGGGGAGGATAAGAACATCGAGATCATCCTCAACCAGCTGCGTTCACGGCAGATCGCGGTCGAACAGATCGAGACCTTCCAGCGCCAGCAGGTGGCAGCGGGCAAGGAACGCGAGCTGCGCGAAGCGCAGGCCCGCACCGAGCAGCAGCGCAATATCACCGAATCCGAGTTGAGCATTACCGTGCTGTCCAACCAGGGCAAGGCCGATTACATGCGGGCCCTGCAGCAGGCAGCCCAGATCAAGGCGCTGGCCCAGGCCGAGGCGGAAAAGATCGCCCGCACCGGTATTGCCCAGGCCATTGCGACCGAAGAACAGGTGGCAGCCTATGGCGGACCGCAGTACCAGGTCACCCAGCAGGTGATGAGCCGCTTTGCCGAGGCGGTCGAGAAATCGCGCGTGGACGTGGTGCCCCGCGTGGTAGTTGGCGGGAACGGCGGCGAGGGCGGCGCCAGCGGCAGCAGCATCATGGAAGGCTTGCTGACCCTGCTGCTGTCGGATAAGTTGAACCTCGAAGTAAGCGGCAGTACTGCCAGGCCGCAAAATGAAGAGGCTGAGAAGCTGAGAACTGAAATCAGGCAAAGCTTGAGCGCGAAGGCAGAAACACCGCCAGAACCTGAAGCACCGGCGGCATAAGATTTTAGCCAATTAAGGTAAGAACAGCCTTCTTGATGAAAGAAGGCTGTTTTATTATCCAGGAAGAAGATTTTCGGATGCCTGGCTTAAAGAAAACCTGGAGAGGTTGTGAGCCGCTCCAGGTTTGGTGTTGAAGGCAGATTGGATTACTTGATGATCAGCGGCAGGAAGGTGGTGTATTGGGTGATGGGGGTGCAGCTTGAAAATTCAGACGTGTTGCTTGTGCTGCCATCTGTCGCCGTTGTGGTAATGAACTTGATCCCCTCAGGCACAGAAAGGGTGGTGTTAAATGAGCCGTAGGAATTGCTGGCTGTGCTGATGCTCACAAAATTTATGTAGGTTTGGCCTTCGCCGTACCCGGAGGGATCGCAGGTGGTGTTGCCGTAAACGTGGATATTAAAACCTCTGCTTGCGGTGGAATTCAGATAGCCCTTGATGGTCACCTGACCCGGGCTTGTCAGGCGCACCTCGGTCAGCACCGGGAAGTTCTGCAGGTCGTTGGCGCCAAAATCTATATCGTTGGGATCATTCGGGGTGACACCATCTGTCGGACTGGTCAATAAGTTGATACCCAGGATGCCATTGTTATAGATGCTATTATGGGTCATCTGGATATTGGCGCCTACATTAGCGATGCCGTTGCCGAGATTGTTGGCGATCACATTGGCATAAGCCGAGCTGCCACCAATTGTTGCATACTGAGCAGATGAGATATCAATGCCATGATCCCCATTGGGCATATTACCTCCACCCACGATGGTGCCAATAAGGTTGCGGCGAATCTTTGTATTGGTAGCGTCACTGCCAGAAAGGCGAATGCCATCGCTATTATTTCCTGATATGACATTTCCAGAGTTGCTCTCAATGGTTCCAATCTCATTGGCGTCCCCGCTGCTGATAATTATCCCGGCACCGTTGGGTTTGGCAATCGTTCCTGTGGGGTCAAGCCCAACGATGTTGTTTTTTATAAGGGTTGCGTTGGCTTTTACCAGCTGGATCCCACTTGTGGTATTTCCAGAGATCACGTTACCCTGACCGGAGGTGGTCCCGCCGATCTCGTTGCCTATAACCGGAGTGGAATCAGAATATAAATAGATGCCGATGCGGTTGGGCAAGGAAATAGTGCCTGACACATCCAGGCCAATGTAGTTGCCAAAGATATCGTTATCATTGGATTTGATGAAAATCCCATCACCCGTATTACCACTGATGATGTTACGCCTGGCAGCAGTACTGCCACCAATGGTGTTCCCGGTTGAATCCCCAACGATCTGGATGCCGCTATAAGCGTTAGCAAGGGCTGCTGACCCGGTCTCTGTGACCCCGATATAGTTTCCCCTCACCAAAATACCAGCACCATCCAAAATAGTGATGCCATTGGCACCGTTCCCGGAAATGATATTGCGGTCAGCCACCGTGTCGCCACCGATCACAGAACTGGTGACGCCATCGAGATATATTCCATCTCTCACGTTGCCGTTTGCCGGAGTAAACATATCTACATTACCAAATTTGCCTATGCGGTTGCCAGCGATCACCAGTCCAGTGTTATCAAATGAAGCAATGCCGGTGTCAAAGTTGCGGATGGTCAGGTTGCGCACCACGCAATTGTCTGCTGTGATCCACAAGCCTGAAAAAGTGCCATCGCTTCCATCGAGAACAATTTTTGCTCCATTGCCGGTGGTCCCGATATTTGGTCCCTGGATGGTCAGTTGTTCAGAGATTGAAGGAAGTCGGGAACCAATGGTGATGACGCGGTCGAAAATTGTACCATCGGGTGAAATACTGAACGTGATCGTGTCCGCACCGGCATGGGCATTGGCTTCCTGGATGGCAGCGCGCAGGGAGCAGACACCAACTGTGGCTGTTTGGCAGATGTTGTCACCCGCATTGGCATCCGGGTCATCGAGGGTGCTGTTCACCGTGTAGGTGCTGGCGGAGGCGGGTTTGACATCCAGGCTCGTCGCCAGGAGGATCGATAGTATGAACAGGATATGAAATATGGTTTTGAAGCGACTGGTCGACATCGAAGGAGCCCCTTTCTGTTGGGAAAGTCAAATCAACATGCTCTGATGCATAAATTATATACTAATTCCAGGAGAAAATTTAAATATTTTGTGATGTATTGACCATCCCAATGGGTTAATACGCACTGAGAAGGTTGAATACATCGAGTTCAGTGTTTTCGCATCAGTTTCCCGGTTTATAGGGAGGGACAGAGTGCATCTTAACCTTGATCGCGAGCCCGGGCTTATGCAACAATGCGCGCAAGCCTTCCCTGGCAGCCCCGAGGAGTATGGAAGCGAAGGATGAAAGGCTGATCAGTTTTCCAGTCTGACCATCGGATGCAGGCGATGCCAGCCAGGCAACTTTTTCCGCCGGAATCTCAGGGGGTTTGGCCCACATCCGTAAAATGGTCGGGTAGACCTTTAAGCGGTCTTCCGAACCTTCGATGACGTCGAGGTCGGTCAGAAGGTCTGTCAGAACCATGCCGGGGTTGAACGCAAAAACATCCACACCCGTTCCCCTGGTCTCTTCTGCCAGGGCTTTTGTGAAGGAGCGTACCCATATCTTGCTGGAAGCATAGGCGTTCTGCCAACGAACCGGTCCCTTGTAGCCCTGGCCAAGCAGGTTGATCAGTTTCCCTGATCCTTGAGCCAAAAACCCGGCCATGGCTGTTATGGATCCGTTGTAAACGCCAAGGATGTTGGTATTCACAACACGGTAAAAGTCATGCGGTGCCAATGCGACCGTTGGCCCGTAAGGACCGGCAATCCCGGCATTGTTGACCCAGATATCCAGCCTGCCATAAAGTGCAACCGCCTGCCCGGCTAAAGCCTGTACCTGCTCAAGGTCAGCGACATCAACGACCATGCCTGAGACGGTAAAGCCCTCTTCTTTCAACTTATTTACCGTAGTCTCAACCGAGGCCGGTGTAATGGAAGCTATGACCAGCGAAGCGCCGGAATGAGCCAATGCCCTGGCGATACTTAATCCCAACCCACGGGTTCCCCCGGTGACAACGGCAACTTTTCCTTCCAAAACAGGCATTATCTTCTTTCCTTGTTTCTTTAAATTAAAACTGCCTGGTTCAACCAGGCAGTTTTATTTGAATAAACTATCTCCGACGGTCGCCGCTGCCACCACGGTTGCTGCCATAGCCACCGCGATTGCCGCCGCCGCTGCCGCCACCACGGTTGGAACCGTAGGATGAACGGCCATATCCACCGCCGCCGCCACCACCGCCACCGAATGAGCGTTCCTCACGCGGCCTGGCTGTGTTGACCAGCAATGGTCGACCACCGACCTCTTTGCCATTGATCAGTTTGATGGCATTCTCAGCATCGGCCTGGCTGCCCATGGTTACGAATGCAAAACCCTTTGATCTACCCGTGTTCCGGTCCTTGATCAATTCTACAGTCACCACACTGCCGGCTTCGGCAAATACGGTTTTCAATTGATCCTCAGTCATGTCATAAGACATATTTCCAACATACAACTTTACTTCCACGATACTCCTCGTCTTTCACTATTAATGACCCGGGTAGAAAAAAGGCCACCTTCCTTATACTTGGGAATGGTGGCGTGCTTATCACTCAAGTCTGATATAAGATAATTGCATTGTAACATATAATCAACAGCAGGATGGTATAGATTGTGAGTAGGTCAGCACATGGTATACACTTTTTAGATAAGTCATACGAGTTGTACCGTGATCGATGTTTGGAGTTATGGGGGATAAGATATCAAGACATCGAGGTGTATATTGAT
>Ga0209723_1005899_pt1 | contig 12251 bp, 14 predicted proteins | sample BiotimSIPDNA_2_FD_185750 | JGI IMG/M metagenome (GOLD analysis project Ga0209723, IMG submission 185750) | Anaerobic biogas reactor microbial communites from Washington, USA - Biogas_R2 time_0 SIP DNA (SPAdes) (version 2) | ecosystem: Engineered > Bioreactor > Anaerobic > Unclassified | place... | reverse complement strand
TAATTACAAATGCATTTTTGCTATATGATCGTTTTGTGCGAAAATTATTTTAAGGCAAAAATGCAAAAAGGGTAAGCATGGTACTTATCGAAATTGCGCAAAAGAGAGGGCGGATGAATGATTCTATTCTTCGATTTCCCGGAGCAGTTTTAGAATTGGAGACGGTTATGGATGAGCTGCAGGCTCAAATCAAGAAGCTCACAAAGATTGAGATGAGCGACGATGGGACGCCTGTTGTGAGCGGATTCTCAGATGAACAGGCAGTTGCCAGGCTTCAAAATGAGCTGAATGAGACTCGATCACAGAGAGATGAGCTGATGGCGATCATCGCGAGAATTGAAAATGTCTTTGCAGAGCACGAAAAGTTGCCCTGCTCAATGGAGACGATCGACGACAGAATCAAGGAAATTGGGCAGATAGGAAGGGATATGCAGACCAGATTAAACGCTATTGTTATCGATCTAATTGTACACAACCGGGCTATAACTCTCCCTGAAATTTGGTCTCATCCAGATGTAAGGGCGCTGGAAGATGGAAGAGCAGAATCGATAAGGGCTGGCGCGATGGAGTTGGAAGAGCTGCAGAAGCTCAAGGTTGCACTGGAGCCTCATTTGAGAGATGAGGATGGGCTATGCGATAGGGCATTCTATCCGCACCACTACCAACCGGTCATGAATCCAGCAAGAATTAGCGAGATGAGTCTATGAAACATGACGAATATCAATATCTTGAAGCCACATTGTCAGGCAGGAGGGCCCGAGATCCTGAATTCGAAGCAAAAATGAATGTGGCTGATCCGCGAGTTGAAGAGCGACAGCGCTTGATCGATTCAAAAACGCCAGAAGAAAGAGAACTAGAGCAGCGACGGTATTCACTGGATACGTATGGGGCGGAGCATATGAAAAGATATGCGCGGCCCATTGTTACCGATAAGCCGCTTGGGGAGCTGGAAATTCCTGGGGATCAAATCCGGAGAGATACCCCTCAGGCCCGAGGGCACAATGACAAGAAGGAGGAGCGCAAGAATGCATCTCCTCAGCAGCTCAAGGGCCACAGTGGAGGAGAGAAGCCTGGTCCCTGGCGGGATGCTAATGGCAGGCTCATTCTGCAGAATCATTCAGCCTGTCCGATAAAACAAGTTTTAAAAGTCATGTAGGGCTATAATTAGCCCTAATTTATAATTTCTAGAATCGATTTTAAAGGCCATTATTTTTCCCGGACGGACAAATCCCTTGTAGAAAGGCTGTTTCGGCCATACTGCCGAGGCTGGTATGGCCTGCTCTCGATTACAGCAGGTTTGCTATGCTTCATGCGCGGGATTCCGTAAAAAGTTGCCTCTTCATCAAGCTGTACGGGCCCTCTGCGATTGAAAATAGCGTTAACCCGAACGTCTCTCTCCAGATGGCGACGCTCGCGATAGGGCCGACTTTCTGTGCACGGCACCATGGGCGGCTGAGAGCGCTCCATCTCCTGCAGGGCGGCCTCTTCCTCAATCAACTCTTGCTTAAGCTCCTCCCCGATTTCGATGATTTCTTTTCTTAACAATTGTTCATTCGCGAATAGCTCTGCTGCTATCTGTTTGGCTCTCTTGGGGACGGCAGCTATGTTTTTCTCTGTGATGGGCGGCGCTTGATGTTGATTTTCAGTTTCAGGGGCCAAAAGGCATGTAGTGGACCCATTCATGATTCTACAAATGTGAGCCTGCAGGATGGTAGCACACATTGGGCTTCTATAACCTTGTTCAGTGAGCTTCTGAGCAGCACCACTTTGACCAAAACTTTTGACATAAGAGTTAACGAGTTCTTGAGTATCTTCCAGAGTCATTTTTTGCATAGATTTGAAATAAACGCTTAGCATAAATGCTTTTTCTGCCCATAGCAACGCTATAAGCTGCTATAGCTTGTTTGTATTTTCTGGAAAATTTTTCAAAAAATTTGGAACCCTTTCCCAAAATTCATAGGAAAATATTTATGGAAAGACTTTCCAATAATGGCATATGGACGAGCAACCAAAGCGCCTGCGAGGACGGCCACGAAAATATAATCGAGGTTTGATTTTCGAAGTTAAAAAAGACGGTAAGATTATTACGGACCGAGGAGCACAGGACAAGCTCAACTATAGTTTAGCTTTGGTTAAAATCAACAATCATTGTACCGTTGAAACGCAAAGATATTTTCTTGGTGGGATCACCGGAGAGGAAAGACACGCTGGTGCCCTACCGAAGCGCAAGATGAAAAGATTCTTGATGCAAGAGCTTGGACGACATCCAGACGATGAAATCGTGGAAATAGCCGAAGCGATAGCAGGCAATAGAAGTTTGGATGGTTGGACACAGAAAGAAATAGTTGATCTTCTCAAAGATATGAGACTTGGGCGCGGCCAAAGAGATTGAAAGAGCAGCCTCTCCAAGAAGATATGCCCATTTTTATAAATATCATCAGAATACTTAAAGATATATGATAAAAATATAGAGCTTATAATAAGAGTATTTATATAGTATTGTCTATTTTCTGAGGATATCAATCGGATTTTTGCGCTCCTCGGGACTCCCTCCTCCGTCAGGGTGCCCTGTTTGCAAAAAACCCCTCCCGGTGCTGGTATTTCGATTCGTGTCGTCTGCTGGCATCGATCATACCGGCTGGCGATCTATTTTGCCGCCCTGGTCGCTACGTATAACATGTAATTTCCAGAGGTCACAGATGAGAGGGGTTATAAAGGCCAATATTTTTATAAATATGTTCTTGCCTCGCTCATCATAGGTATGCGCTCCGGGAAATGGGGTTATCGGAATCGATAGCAGGAACCGGAGGTGATCGCTATCAAGGAGTCGATCAAGTGCGGTTGTATGCGATTCCATATACTATGGAATGGGTTGTTTGCCACAAGAGCTTTTGAGAGGTGTTGAGCGCTGGATGCGAAGTTCTATATTTTGCTACGTGCAACTTGCAAGGTTCGGGGGCCGAATGCGATCAGATAGAAAAATGTGGCTGCTGATGTTGAATGGGGCCCTGGGATGGAGATGGATGGAGATGTTATGCAGTTTGGACAGAGGGTGAGCCGTGCATAAATCATTGTTTTAATTGATCTATTCTTATTAATTTATTTTTAACTACCCGCCCGATAAAAATAGTTTCAGGCAACTTATACCCGACTTACTACCAACTTTCATGATTTGATGCCTACTGATAGCGTTTTCCTTTTATGGAATGATGAATGATACGCCTTTGCTGATAGTGTTTTGCTCTTAAGCAGCATTGCATCTTTGCAGGCCACAAGGGGGGTAATTTATTTCTTTATCTATGATGTCCTAAAACTCCTATTTATTAGCCTTTTAGATGGATTTAGCCACATATATGTGGTAATTTGGCAAAAACGCTTTTAGTACGTGATATTTTGGGAAAAGGACTCTTAGTACGTGATATTATTTTTAGCTTCGAACTTTTTAGGCCCTGCTAATAGTGATACGTGAAAAACGTGAAAATCCTCAAACCTTCTTTTATACCTCTTATTTCTCCTTCCATTCTCTCTCTTCCTTTTCTTTCTATACTCTAAAATCATCAAAAAGGTCTTCCACGTTTTTCACGTATTTCGCGTATCAACAACAACCACCCCCTTTTTTGTGGCTTTTTACACACCCCTTCGAAAATATCACGTACTAAGAGTCCTTTTCCCAAAATATCACGTACTAAGAGTTGTTTTCTCGTTCTAAGACGTATTTAGAGTCTTTTTCGTTAGCTTGTATAATCGACTCCCACATAGCAAGAATCTCAGTCCAATTGGTCTTAACCGCTATGCCTCGAAGGATATATGGGCTGCTTTTACTCAAATCTTCCCTGTCCACAAGGGGTGCACACTTGTAGTTGGGGATGCGAATATTTGGATTAAATCCGATCGTTTTTAGCCCTTTGTTCACCTTCTGCAAAGTCGGAGCTGGGATCTTCCGAGCCCGGCAATATCTGGTGTAGAGCCAAACAAAATCTGCCTTCCTCATTATTTGAGAGCTATCTTCCCGGCTGCATATCATTTGCATGAACTCTTCCAAATCACCTACAGGAGCCGCCATAGCATCATAACGAACTTGGTTCTCCTCATCTGTCATCTTCAGACTGTAACACTGTTGACTCTCCAGACGTGCTAGCCCTTCAAGGCACCAGTTAAGTATCCCTGAAAGCTTCTGGGGGTCCCCTGTAAGTTCCCCTAATAGCTCAGGATCAGCCAAAAATTCACCCTCTTGCAATCCGTCCTTGCCTATCTTATTCCTCAACAAAAACTTATGAGGTGTATGGATGAGCAAGAATCGGCTATAGTAGCCTTCGTCGTCTTTATCTACAGCAGGGGGCAACAGATTGCAATTATACCAATTCTTAGCATATAGATAAACCTCGATCGGGTCTCCATATTTCTTTTCAATGGTAATGGAAGATCCGCCGGTTTGAGCTTTGAAGCTGCCAACATTTCTCAAAGCTTCCTTATTTAAATCGTCTCCAAAGTTGAAAAGCTTCCGCCACATGGCATAGGGTCTGTAGGTCTTTGCCATATCTTGCAAGGGTACCGCAGATACATTGTCTTCCCCGGCAACTGCCTTTATCACCTCCATGAGAGTGGTTTTACCGGAGTCATTACCCCCTACAAGTACGACAGCTTTCTTAAACTTAGCAACTCTATGAAAGCCGCTACCTACATGCTCCTGCAATGACGACCGCTCTTCTGCCTCGGGGATGATATCCGACACCATTTTTAGAAACTCAGGCGGCACCGGAGCGGTAGGATCAAACACCGCACCAATCTTGTGGGCAACAACCACGTCCTTTAGGGTGTTTATGTCCACTACATTACAGGCTAGAGAGCTGAAGACCTTGCCCGAGGCGTCCATTAAGAGATCAGGCCGCCGTTCAAAATCGTCTATGCTGATAAGGTTCTCACGCTTGAGCTTACCGATAACCTCAACAACCATGGCATTTGTTGTTTGATCCCTTCCAGCTATTTTTTGCACAAGGGCTCCTATCTCACTATCTTCAAAGTCTCTCCATCCGCCGCCGGGCTCCAACACAAGGATAGTACTGTTCTCCCTTATCGTTCGCAGGGTATACTTCTCCAGCATAGCCGTTGCAACGATAGCGGCTAAGGTCTTCTTCCCTTTCTTCCTACCCTTGCCCATGGGAGCATAGGCCTCTTTGACAAATTCAAGAGCTGCCTGAATTGTGCGCTGTCGGTAATCGGCTCTCTTAACCCATTTCTCGCGTTGTCCTAGGGCGGAATTACTGAAAAGTCTTTCAAGCTGGAGGGGGTCCTTGCTGTAGAACGCCAATTTGTTCATCAGAGCCATATCTGCTGAGCTGTCATCATCTCCATAATCCGAGGCATCCCCGGTCATGTACAGATTCCGGAACTTTTCCCCGGCGGGCCCCTTCTCATTGCATGCCAGGGAAATTATCTCTTCATCCGATAGACAACTCGCGGTGGCGGCCACAGAAGTTGATGAAGGGGTAAGGGGAGACGATGCGGCCTTGCGGTCTGGAAAAGTCTCGCGATAGAATTCTCTGAGCACTTCCTCCCTGAAGTTTACCGACAACTTCTTACCATCCAGCACATTGCCGGTGACTGTAAAAAATCTAGAATGATCGTAAATCTCAATATTCTTCTTTGAATCTTTACATCTCTCACCATTCTTCTCTCCAAAAACAATGATATGAATGCCTTTTTTGGAGGGTGAGATCTCAGTGTATGAGGCAAACCTATCCGCTACCTGTCGGGCCCTTTGCCAATCTTCGGAGGTCTCCAGATGATCTATATCCACCCCAGCAAAAGTGTGACCTGTCTCTTCATCATATCCGAGCACGAACCCGATACCATCAAAGCCGCCCTTGTTAAGTCGAACTACTGTTTCATCAAAAGAAGACCATGTAGACGCATCTGTGGTATCCGCCTTCTGATCATTCTTCACGTTGTAAGGAACCTTGCCGAACTGAGGGTTGCCGCCTTTATCGACTTTGGGCTTACCTGCCTTGTAGAAGATAGGATCAGACTTCCACAAAACCCACCTTCTTGTGGCCTTCAACTCATTGGGGACCGCCTCCAGGTTCGGCCCCTCCGGGAAGGAAAGGTTTTTATTGAAAGGCAGCGCTTCAATCATTATCGGCACTCCTAAAGGAGGTGTCAGAGATGGGGGTGGGCTCATTTTCATCTCCAATGATTTTGTAGGTACGCCCCCGTCTCTTCGCACTTATCTTTTGCCCACACTCTCGTGTTTTGCGACGGTCCCCAGGCTGAGCAAAAACTAAACGGCCTTCACGATATTGATCCAATCCAGCAACTGTCAGTTGTCTGACTACTTCAGCACGGGAAAGTCTTGTCTCATCGACAATGCAATCAATCTCATCAAGCAAAATTTCTCCCGGTCTGCATGTAATTTGTGGTAACCGACTCATATATTTCATCTCCGATTTAAGTGTAGAATGTCCTAGGTATATATATTTTTTCTATAAAATTTTTCTCTAAGTATAAATACTATAGTACCCTATAGTGATGATTTAAGAGAAAATGCAGGATGCATTCAACCAAAAATTATTTTAGTCATCAAATCTATTTTCTCAATTGAATGCCAGAGTTTGCGCGAAGTGTTCTATCAATCAAAAAAATCGGCCCAATTTGCCCACTTCTCAATGAGGGCCAACAGCTACCAGCAGGCCTTAGCGACGAGCAGCGCCTCTGCCTGACTCAAGGCCGCCTGGCAAAAGATTTTGCAATGGGAATCAAGCTCGTTAAAGCTCCCTAACCCTGAGGTAATTCATTTGGAAAAATCAAAAGAAGAAATTTTCGTTATTCTCCTGCCAGATCAAGAAGAATTCAATATTTTGGATAGAGATAAGAAATCTTTTGCTCAGCTAGTTGGTATTTCGCCTTGAACTGACCGCGTGGAGGAATCTCTCCCCGCTTCCTCAACTCTGCAATAAGATTCAATACGTGGTGAGTTTGCCATCTAACAGTTCTACAAGGTTTTTTGTACCCCAGTCTGTCAAGTTCGCTGGCTATTTTCCTGGCAGTTAAACCTTGCAACTTCAATCTCTTAACATCCAAAAGTATATTTTCAAGATCATTATGACCCAGGATCGACATTTCCAGCACCATTTGAGGATATTGAGCGCAAAATATATAAATTATAACGCTGTACATTGTTTGAAGATTTTCTGAGATCTTCAAAGTTATCTACTTTGGAGGGCGCGGGGACAAGACGCCCTTCCTCTCCAAACAAAAACCGGGGACGTTTTTGAGATTTCCGTCCCGACACCTCTGTTCTCTTTTTTAAGATTCGCTTTGCAAAATAGATTGCGCCCTATCCCTCCTTTGCCCTTATGTATTGATAATATATGAATAGTAGTATATCTATATATTTTTATTTGTGGCCAAAACCTATATATAGCTTATAATAGCTACAGTAGTAGCTATAATGCTCCCTACCGTCCCTCCGGGGACGGTAGTGCACAATAATTCAAGGGATGATCGTTTTTTGGATAAAGCCGCGGTTTTCATTGATGGTGGTTTTTTCCTCAAGGTTCTTAATGACTTAGGTCGCCCACGAGTTGATTATGAAAAATTTTCTGACAACCTATGTACTAATAATAAGCGATTAAGGACCTATTACTACGATTGCTTGCCGTATCAAAGTGATCCCCCAACGCCAGAAGAACGAGAAAGATACTCAAAAAAATCTAAGTGGGTAGATAAATTATTGTTCTTGCCTAGATTCGAAGTGCGACTTGGAAAGCTGGCTCCAAGAGACGGCGAATTTGAGCAAAAGGGAGTAGATGTTCTATTCTCGGTCGACATTGTCCGCATGAGCTGGGCCAAACAGATAGATCGAGTGGTATTAATAACAGGAGATAGCGATTTCATTCCTGCTGTAAACGCTGCTAAGGAAACCGGTGTTATTGTCGAATTATATTACTATATAAGCCGGAACGTAGGCGGGCCGTCGACACACCAAGAGCTTATTAAGGCCGTAGATGAGCGTTATGAGATTAATCAAGACCTCATTGACAGATCGCTGCTAACAACTTAATCCCTCTAAAATCAGATGATCGGAAGGAGGATCATGTATTAGTTCTATGACACTTTTATGATTGTTTTCTGCAAATGTCATAGAACTAACTGTTGCATTTGGCAACGGTCTGAAGCGAATATCTATCCGGCCAAAGAAATAATATTGAATTGCTATTATAATAGAATCTAGACCGAATCGCTATTAGCAGATCAACTAAAGCAAGCATCAAGCGTTATTATCCTGCTCGGACAGACAGAAATGGGATCGAACTTCTTTTAAACTCCAGCTTAGAAGCTTAGGGCTATTCTCCTTCCAGACCGTTGCCATTGGTCACAGTGTGGAGCATCCTGCAGATCATCAACTCTCGCGCTTAATCTGGTGGTCTGGCGGCCATCATTTGGCCTATGCCCGCACCTCAGAGCAGGCCAAATGACTTCGGCCCTCTTCATGGCTCTGATGGTTTCCTTCCTGCTGACAGGCTCACCTCCGGCTCCTGAGAATAAGATTCTGACTTGCTGCGAATCTATGGCTATCTCCTTTCGTTGCGAGCCTTCTGCAACGGTTGTCTTGATGTAATCGATGATCTGAAGGGCGCGGGCTTGGATCTTTGAGCAGACTTGAATCACCTTGCTTCCCTCTTGTGGCCGGGCCTTCAATGCTTCCCGGAGCTTTGCCAGCAATTGCCGGAGATAGGCAAATACGAGCATAAGCTTCTCAGTGGGCGATCCTGTGGCCTTCAAGCTGGCTGAAGCCCTGGCGATCCACCTGGCAAGGTCCCTTCCCCTGAGGATTCCAGCCTCTTCCACAAGGGTGGCGGTTTGGTTGAAGAAGTCCGTTGCCTCTCTCAAAACAAGCTCCAGCTCTGATGCTGGAATTTCAAGAATAGGATCGTCCATTAGAGGTTGCATCCTCGGACCCTCCCATCTAGCGGAACTATTATATCCTTGAAATGCTCTCTATCTCTTAGTGCGGTGATACCCTCCGGTATGCTTGGTAGGCCAACCGGAGGCTCATCCTTGCTTATCACTTTTGAAGCCTCCATTTTATTACTATTGGTTTGCTATAGCATCATATTAATTTAAAGCTATTCCTCAATCCGTGTTAATGAAGGTAGCCGGATGATTATGTCTTCCTTAACCTGCTCCCACAGGTCTTTATAAACAAAGCAAATTTTCAAGTTTTTTTAATTCTTCTAACAAATTCTTCTTGGTCTTTTTATTAAAATTCTCTTTTAGTGTATCGGAACGCCTAAGTTCTTTGCCATTTTCAAGCGATAGTCCCTCCGTACAATCATGTTCTATTGCATCCCTTACCCTTTTTGCTTCATAATTGTAATTCTGTATTTTAAAGTAAATATCATTTAATTCAATTGCTTTATCCTTGAAAAGAGCAACATCTCCTGAATTAACAAGAGAATTCCATGCATCTATTGGAACTAAATTTACCGTTCCATTTAAAAGTTCTATTGAATATTTCACTTCATGAAGAAGCAATTTTCTAAAAAATGATTTTCTATTATTCTCCAGTCTTTTTCTCCATATTTCATTTACCCCAAATCCAAGAAGTACACCAAAAAATGCACCAATTAAAGGTCCTATAATTGTATTCGTCCACGGAGGAGTTGATTGGTTTACTATTAGAAAGTCGAATGGCATTTTTTCATCCCCTCCAAAAACTCCACCAATGCTTTTTCTTAGCTTCTTCCTGACTTGGCGGCAAGGAGAGCTGACTGATCGATTGGGTGAGCTGGCTTACATGCCCCCTCAGGAAATCAATTTCGCCCTCTTTAAGCTTCATAGCCTCAGTGATCTTTTCTTTCTCTACCTTGCACCGCTCCAGCTCTTCTTTGCACCGCGCAAGATCGGCTTCCATCAGGCTCTTATCTTCCTGCAGCTTAGTTAACTTGCTCCTTAGTTGCTCTATGTCGGTGCTACTTTGCTCCTGAGTGCGCCTTAGTTGCACCAACTCTCTCCAGGTCTCTTCCCTTTCGGTGCGTGCTTGCTCCAGCTCAAGACGTAGATTCTCAATATTTCCGCCCTCTTGGTGCAAGATAGACTCTATTGCGGTGCTAACCCATTGAGCCCTACTGATGCCCTTTTCTTTAGCATCCTGATCTATCTGCTCCAGGGTTGGTTCATCAACCGGTGCATAGATTCTAGACATGTGGTGCATCCCCTCTTCTATTCGGTGCAATTACTACTATGGGCGGTGCAATAGATTATAGTTGCGGTGCAAAAACGGTGCATGGAAAAAAGGCGGAAAATTCGCGTATGTGAGCTGCTGAAAAACGCTAATATGCGGCGCAATGGCCTGCTGAGGCTAAAATGCGCCATTATACTGTCGATTTTTGCGAAAATTCTCAGTAGCATTCACTCGATAAAACTATAAGGCTGCATACTAAAAAGATAGTTATGTATAAAATAAGAGATTTTGACGAATGGTGTTCTTTTATTGCTTCCTTAGGGATTTTATTCTTTTTTATAGGTCTTTTATTATATGTTTTTTCTTCATTCTATAACTGGGCTGCATTTTTAATTGTTGGTGGCCTTATCGTACATTATTTGGCTGACAAAAGAGCCAAGCAAAAGAGCTGGCATGAGGCTAATGAGATTGTACCAATAAGAAAATGGGATGAGGTAATCACGGTCTTGAAAATAAAGAGTACTTTTATTGAAGCCGGATATGATCCAAATGAGGCAAATGAAATGACCCGAATTGCGGTAAAGATACTCAAAGATTGGTCAAATGATTGGACTGTAATGGGTCCTACAAAATTCGCTGAGGTCATTCAGGCTGTAAAAGCATTGAGGTACCGATAGCGGTGTTCGTTAGAGTCAGTCGGATACAATCGGGCTCCTCATGCCGTCGCTCCCTTTTTGCTTCACGCCACTATCTTCTCCCTAAGTTAGCTCGTTAATGGGCCGAATATACCGAAAAGCTTTTACCAGGCGAATACTTAGTATATGTTGTTAATAGCTCACAGGCGGCGGGGACTTTGTCCCCTCGAAAACAGCGGGCAACCGCTTGCCGCCTGGTTAATTACTACCTATTATCACGCTTGATTTTGTCTAGAATTTCCTCAAGGTCAATGAAGCGATCTGCCAATCGTATCAAGTCTTTGCTGATGCCCTGGCTTCTGAAGTACGCAACTTCTACGATTAATCCACGTCTCTGAATTTCATCTATTGCTTTGTGATAATCCAGATCGCCGGATACGATTGTGGCTACATCATAAGCTCCAGTTGTTGCCAGAGATAGCATGTCAGATACTAAGGCAACGTCTACGCCTTTTTCTACATCCCTTTCGATAGTGGTAGTCTCTCCGCAATTTTCACATTTGAATTCGAATTTCCTTTTTCTCAGAGGTATAATCGAATTCTTAAATCCTGAATATTCCAAATAATGATAATAGCTCATCTCTTTGTCTATCGCCTTTTTTAATTCAAGATCATTGTTTGGGTTAGATGGTATCGAGTTGTAATAGTACACTCTTTTTAGTTTACGTCCTTCTGCTAATGCATCTCTAAGCTTAACGCAATCAACCTGTACATGGAGCTTGCGTGCTCCACCCATCAGGTTTTGGCCGTCAATAAAGATCATTAAGCGGTCTTCTGTCATTAAGATCGATTTGGTATCTTGTAAAATATACAGGTTGCGGGCCGCCGTCGCGTATGGCCTACTGAGAGGGGCAGGCATCAATCTGCCTACTCTTCATCTATATCCGCAAAGGTAATCCCATGATCCCCAGGGTAAGGCTCCTTGTGCAAGTTTCGCCCAAAGAAGATCTCTTCAGGTATCCCCTCAGGGAATGCATCGCACGCTGAAGGTTCATCAAATCTTTCGTTATCTTCATCTTCATCGTCGAAGTAATGTTTGCAGTGCATACAAGGGCTATAGTCAAAGAACTCTTCTGCAGCCTCTAAGAGATTTCTATCCTGCTCTTTAGTTAATTTCATATTTCAGCTCTCCGGCCTTGATCATTCTGGAAATAGTGGCGCTTGTAGTTGCCTTTGGGTAGCCTATCTTCCTTGCGATCTCTGCTCTATTTCTCTCTCCTTCATTCCAAAAAGTCTTGATCTGCTCTAAAGCATCAGGATTCTTTGATAATTGTTTACTCTTTTCGATAGCAGTAGACGCGCCGCACTTGTGGTTGGATTTTTGGACTTTTAGGCTCTTTTTGTCGCGAATGCATTTTAAGATTGTATGAGCT
>Ga0209723_1005897_pt1 | contig 12254 bp, 13 predicted proteins | sample BiotimSIPDNA_2_FD_185750 | JGI IMG/M metagenome (GOLD analysis project Ga0209723, IMG submission 185750) | Anaerobic biogas reactor microbial communites from Washington, USA - Biogas_R2 time_0 SIP DNA (SPAdes) (version 2) | ecosystem: Engineered > Bioreactor > Anaerobic > Unclassified | place... | reverse complement strand
TCTCCAGGGCAGTTCGGTTCCGTCTTTAAACTGAAATACTACCTCCTGCTCTGATTTGACAACCATTGCATTAAGTGTGGCCGACCACAGCCCCTCGTCAAACTCAGTTAGCAGCTGGTCCTGCTTGGTCAATTGTTTAATAAAGGCTTTCATTTGGCTGCGTCGGGCCTGGCGCATGGTTATATCTGTGTTTAATTCCTGCCGCCTGGTTTGCAGTTCATTGTACCTGGTCACATATCCGCTGTACTTGCGGTTGTATTCGCTTTGCTCTAAGACTGAGCGCGCATTCTCGGCAATGAGCTTTTGTATCAACACTTCAATGGATGCACAATCTTCGTCGATCTTGGCAATTTCTCTTTCCTGCCGCCGGCAGTCAGTTATCTGGGCTATAATTTCATCGTAGTTCGCCAGTATCTCATCTTTGTTATCTATAAGGCTGTTGAATGCCTCCATAAATGCTTTCTTTATGTTTTCTTCTTTCAGGTGGGGAGTGGTACAGAATTCTTGCTCTTTGAATTTCCGGTTGCACTGCCAGACGGTGCGAGCATATTTGCTGTTTGATTGCCATACTTTACGACCGTAAAAACTGCCGCAGTCGCCACATACAATACGGCTGGCAAAGCAGCTTATACCGCTGATATATCTCCCTCCGGCTTTGCGTCTCCGAAACTCATCCTGCACCAGTTCGAAAGTCTCCGGCGGTATAATGGCGGGGTGGCTGTTCTCCACATAATATTGAGGTATTTCACCCTCGTTGATTTTCATCTTCTTGGTAAGAAAATCCACAGTAAATCGTTTCTGAAGAATAGCATCCCCCTTGTATTTTTCATTAGTCAAAATGCTTTTAACCGTGCTGGGCTGCCATTGTTGCTTGCCGGACGGCGTTGGTATGGCTTTTTGGGTAAGATAGCTGGCTATTCCTGACGGGGTTTTGCCTTCTAAGAACATCTTGTAAATCAGCCGTATCGTCTTGGCTTCGGCTTCGATAATTTGGGGCAGTCCGTCCTCACCCTTTTCATAACCTAGAAACCGTTTGTAGGGAAGGCTTACCTTGCCATCCGCAAACCGCTTGCGCTGGCCCCATTGGACGTTGAGACTGAGTGATCTTGATTCTTCTTGGCTAATCTACTATCAAATGATACAATGCACACCCCCAGAGCAATCTTTTAACGATTTTAATGGAGGGGTGTGCATTTTGCACCCTCCCAAGCACCGCTACTTTTTAACAAGTAACCTCACTCTTGCAATATATAAAGCACTTACTCAGCTGCAACAATCAAGACCTTAATAGCTGATTATACGGCTTAAGAAGATATTCCACAATATCATTATTTAAATCATATCCAAGTAATTCTATAACATACTTCGCAATTGCCAATAAATAATCCTTTCCAGAAACAGCAATAACAAACATCTCTCTCTCTGGGATTTTGGGATCAACATGGGCACCACCATTTTTATTTGCCCAAGCATTAATTACTTCTCGGATAGTAATTGGCTCCCAATGCGTACTCCAAACAACTTCTTGCCTTAACCATTTTTCCAGTTTTATCTTTTCTTTTGTTTTATCAAATAAATTTGTGTATAGAATTGTTTCAAAATCAGAAGCACCCTTAAATCTTTGACCTGTATGAGGGTGCAGCATTGGCTTTTGTATTTTTGACCTTAGAATCCGGTTAGGATCACAAAGTAATATCCTAAGTTGGACTGCAATTACATTGTAAAAAGCATCAAGGTTTAGTGCTTCACACAAAAATATGCTTATCTCAAGTATCCTAATTATTTCAAGCAATTTCTCTTTATTACCATTATAACTTCTTTCAAAGACAATGGTTGAATCGAACTCATCATTACCACATGAACATATTTGCAATACATCCTCATTAGTATTTAACTGCTGTGTCTTACCACACTGGCAACATTTATATATATTTCGCCCCCAATTTTTCCCCGCTTTACATTTCAAAAAAATCACATCTCCTTAATGTGCAGATAAATCAATATACTGTATCTCTATTAATGTGAGGGATGTATTGTATACTCCCCTCAACTCTTGCTTTGCCCGATTCAATAATTGTATGTTCCAGCCGTTCAACTTCGCTTCTTGTCAGTTCAAGCTTGCTGTTGAATTTATTTTTAGAATCATTGAGGTAACAAATGAATTTGTTTTTGTTATCTTGATCCTGTAAAATGGTTATTAAATCACTTGCCGATAACATCGGAAATTCATCACTTTCAATATGTGCTTCATTTTCTACAATATACTGAACACTGGTAAATCCACGGCGGGGCTTATCCTCAGTGTCAGGAATCAACCAGTCGCGTCCATTCTTTTTTGCATGCCTTAATTTTCCGCGCCGTATCCATTGTCTTACTGTAACAGGCTCGACTTCATGCAAAGCGGCATATTGTTCAACTGTTAGGTAGTCGCATTCAACCTTTATTAATGTGTGTTCCACGGTTGAGGTCATGCCACTAATCTCATCATTTTCAACTTCAATCTCAGTAGCCTGGCATAAATTCAGATCCATACTGTTCCCTAAAAACTGATATTCATAGTACCACCAAAGTTCTGTCAAAACCGGAAGTTTGCATTTCTTTACTGCTGCAATAAATTCTTCGCATAGTTTAACTCTGTTTTTTACAACTTCACTTGAATAGGCGGGCTCTTCATTTAACCTTTCGTGTTCAACAAATAACTCTAATGACTTTAAAATATCTTCCCGTGTAAATAAATAATTCTCTCGGAATAGCTTTTCTTTAATGTCCATAGAGGACCCTCCCATAAATGTTTGATATTATTGTAACGCAACGCTACAATAATATCAAACATTTTCCATTCTTTTTTCTTAAAACAACTGTCGAGTCTTGGTTTCAACATGTATACCTCATATTTACTTGACTTATTTTTTCTTTGGAGACATAACTACGGTTAAAAATCCGAGGAGAACGATATGAACAAGCAGCAGGCAGGAAACGAAATGAAATACCGCCTTATCAAGATCATGCTTGAGGCCATGGAAGCGGAAGGTCTAATCAGTGTCTCAGAAAAAGAAACAGTTCTGAAAAAGCTAATCAACAAGGTTAAACCACTGATTGGTCAGTTGGACTAAAAAGGAACGCTTATGGAAAGGAAAGTAATTAAGATTGCCGCGCGGCCGTTACTTACGGCAAATACCGCAGAGCATTTCATTAAGCGCCGGGTAGCAGCCTATGCCCGTGTATCAACCTCAAGCGATGAACAGCTCGTCAGCTTTGAAGCCCAGAAAGACTACTATGAAAAATATATCCATGCCCATCCAAACTGGGAATTTGCCGGACTATACGTAGACGAGGGTATTTCCGGTGTCTCCTCTAAGAACCGCGCAGGGTTCAATAGCATGATCAAGGACGCACTGGACGGCAGATTTGACCTTATTATAACCAAGTCGATCTCCCGCTTTGCCAGGAACACTGTGGATACCCTTACCACTATCCGAATGCTGAAGGAAAAAGGCATCGAGGTCTATTTTGAGAAAGAACATATCTTTACCTTTGACAGCAAAGGGGAACTCATGCTCACGATCCTATCCAGCATAGCCCAGGAGGAAAGCCGTTCCATTTCTGAAAACGTGAAGTGGGGCTGCCGCAAGAGAATGGCCGATGGAAATTACTCATTGCCTTACAAGCATTTTCTCGGTTACAAGAAGGGTGACGATAGTTAACCCGTAATTGTAGAAGATGAAGCCAAAATCATCCGGCGTATATACAGACTGTTCCTGGAAGGCCGGACACCATCCAACATCGCCGCTATCCTTAAAGCCGAATCCGTCCCTTCGCCCGCTGGCAAGCGAACGTGGCAGGTAGCCACGGTGATAAGTATTCTGACCAACGAGAAATACTACGGCGCGGCCTTATTGCAGAAAACATATACTGAAGACTTCATGACCAAGAAGTGGCGTAAAAATAAAGGCGAATTGCCGCAATACTACATCGAAAGCGATCATGAACCAATCGTCAGCAAGGAAGTGTTCGATGAGGTTCAGCGTAGATTAAGCCTGCCAACCAAGGAGAATCCCAGTCACAACACCTTTGCTAACAAACTGTTCTGTGGTGATTGCGGGGGCAAGTATGGCAGAAAAATCGTTGGCAGTTATCGCGACAATAAAAAGTACCGCCATGCTGTTTGGAAATGTAACCGCAGGTATGATCACGCTGAAAAATGCCAGACTCCCTATTTGTATGAAGAGGTTATCGCTCACGCCTTCAATAAAGCAGCTCTGTGGCAATTGAGGAACAATCCCTCGCTGGTAGAATTATGCTGCAAACTTGTTCTTTCGTCTATTCGGGCAGCCAAATCCGTATCCAAAGCAGAGCGCAAGCAGATGATTGTAGATTATATTTCGGAGTTTCTGGATGCTTCGCCTAATGAGGTACCTTTTAGTACAACCGCCTGGCGCGTAATCATCGAACGAGCAGACATAATACGAGATCGGCAAATAATACTGCAATTTATTGACGGCAGCAAGTATGTGTATACCATCCCACCTTATTCGAATATCCGTAGAAAGCAACTCTTAAAATAATAAGCCCGCAACCAGCCATTACCGGCTTAGCGGGCTATGCAGCAATTTTATCGTCTACACATGTACACAAGTTCTATCTTTAAAAACAAATTCCAGGTGACCATCTCGGTGGATAGTAACCTTTTCAACTGCTGCCAACCACAGCCTCTCATCAAACTCCTCGACCACAAACGGGCGGGTTTTGATTTCTCGGATAAACCTGTCCAGTATCAGTAATTTGTTTTGGCGGTTTCGCCGCTGATCCTCTAATTCAGCAACCCGCTCTGTTGCTATCCGGTGCCGCTCCATGTATCCCTGGTGCCGTTCGTTAAACTCATCCTGATTAATGGCAAAGCGGGCATTTTCATAAATGGATTTTCTCGTGAGTTCGGAAACAACCTCAATTTCGCGGTGCAGTTCTGCAAGTTCTGTTTCAATTGCCGAACAATCGCATAAGACTTCTTGGGCAAGGCGGCTGTTGCTAAGAACCTCATCCCGATCACCCATCAATATGTTAAATGCCTTCAGAAAGCGCTGCTTAATCTCATCTTCTGTAAGATGAGGCGTGGAACAAGGTTTATCGTTTTTGTACTTATCATTGCACCGCCATACCGTGCGCCGGTATTTTGTATTTGAACCCCAGACCTTGGAACCGTAAAAACCGCCGCACTCACCGCAAACGATTTTAGCCGAAAATGGGCTGTGGCAACTGACTGGCCTACCAAGTTTTTTACGCCGTTCCATTTCAAGCTGCACCGCATCAAATTCGTCCGGCTCAATAATGGCGGGATGGCTATTCTGCACATAGTATTGAGGAACTTCACCCTCGTTGACTTTGGTGGTTTTGGTGAGAAAATCCACCGTGAAGCGTTTTTGCAGCAGAGCGTCACCCTTGTATTTCTCATTAGTCAGAATGCTTATTACTGTGGCCACCTGCCAGGTCTTTTTTCCGGATGGTGAGAGGATACCCTGATTGGCCAAGTGTCTGGCGATGGCTGAAGGCGTTTTACCCTCAAGAAACATTCTGTAAATCAGCCGCACTGTTTCCGCTTCCTTATCAACGATTTTGGGCAATCCGTCCTCGCCCTTTTCGTAGCCAAGGAAATGACGATAAGGCATGCTCACTTTCCCATCAGCCATACGTTTGCGTTGGCCCCAGGTTACATTTTCAGAAATTGAACGGCTTTCTTCCTGTCTAATGACTCAATCTTTAATACAATTTAACGATTTGTCGAGGTTGGGGATCAGGGGGGTGCATTTTTAAAAGGGGTGTGCATTTCTGATGTCAAAGGCTTGTTTCCCTACGGCCAGTGATCGATCAACCATTTAATTATTTCATAGTCTATTCCTAATGTTTCTATAAATATCGTTTCTAACCTTATATGGGATGGAATTCCTGCTTCATTTTTTTAGGCCTTCCTCCTCAAAAGCATCCTGCAAGACATCTTTAAATATTGCTAAAAGCTCTTCCAGCGAAGAATGAATTATGTCAAAATCTATAACTACGCTTTTTCCACGATGAACAAGGTTCGAGCGAACTTGATAGTAATACTTTATTGATTTTTGGGGGTTTGCAGGATTAAGCGTATATTGTTCTAAATCAACAGTGCTATATATTCCCCTATTTTTCTTAACATATTTTTTCAGAGCATCAGCGAAACTTTTCTCGTCAGCGATTTTATAGACTTTATCTGTCACTCGTTTGCCAAGATGATATTTTAAGCCTGCATAGCGTTCTATAGCTGTCCACAAAAGCATATAAGCCATTTGCAACCGAAAAAGATTTCGATAATCCCAACTAAAATTGGAATGATTTTTCAAAATATCTTCGACTTCCTCAAGTGCACTTGTAAAGAGAGGATCGCTTTGCCCATCCCATTCCTCAATATGTTCAAGATCGGAAGCTCCTCTGTTATCTCTTTTGCCGAGCAAAACATTGGCTTGTATTTTCTCATCGACTTGAATCTTATCCCATCGATAAACCTCATCAGGTTCAATTTCTACTATCCGTTTATATGCTTCATCTTCTTTCCCGCTGTGAAAGTGAATCAGATATCCCTTTATCTTGGAAGAACCCTCTCTGATTAAAAGCGGTATCCCGTCTCTTTCCTTAAGATATCCTTTAACATATCCATCTTTATACTCACTGACAAATTCTTGTATGCGCGGGAAACATAATTGACCAGGTTTAAAGATTCCATATGCGAAAAAGGGTAGGTGTATATTATCTGGCAGATTCATTTTTCTGACATCCCTTTCGCTGTGTCTAAAACGTGCAGGAGCATGTCTTTAACGTTTTGATTTTCTTGATCGTTTTCCAAGTAATCAATAGCCGACTGCGCGAGCAGACCATAAAAATCGTATTTCGACACATAATCAATATTTTCTGAGAAAATAGATTTTAGTTGATCAAAGAGCCAACTTAATTCCTTCGAGTACTGAGTAACAACGGCTCTGCGCCTTGGTGCGGTCTTCTGCAGGCTAACTACAAGAGGCTGATCACCTAACCATTGTCTTATTTCTTCGGTCATATTGCTTGCAATTATGACATCGGCACCTCCCCACTCTCTGGTTGAGCGCGCCATTTGGGAAATATCTTCAGACAAAATCTGCTGCTCGAGTTTTTTGAGTTCACTGAGAATTCTACAATCCACTGCCATGCTCCTTTCTGTCCCATGATTTCACCCATCGCTTTGCCTAATTATTACAAATATCCCGATTTCGATAAAAAATGAAACCTTTCGACAAGGGTTCTCCCACCAAGTAAAAAGCTTTGCTCAACCATCTGGTAACTTTTTCAACTTCCGCGCTGTACTGCTCCCGGCATTCAGGACATAATGCTAATAATCCGCTGATAGCGTATGGTTATTTGTTTTGATCTTAACAAATTTATGCGGTTTATCTTTTTAACCACCATGGGCATTACTCCTCTCCCTGGAAAATTAAACCGGCTCCAGCGAACCGGTTAGTTCGAGTAGAGTTAATTAAATTGCTTGAAGTCAATCGCAAGATTACCATCTTCATCTTGACTCCATATGACAAAAAAGAAATTTTCATCGTATTTATCAGCAGAACGTAAAACATGCACATCTTCTGGCTCATCAAGTAGCCATCCGCTTAAATCCTCAACATCCATTCCTTCTATTTCGGCTGGTCTACCTTCTCCGCAGTCAAGAACAAAGATCTTTCCAATCTCTCTTGCTTTTGCTTCTACAAATTCCAGGAATTTATCTTCATTCATCACATTCTACCCTCCTTGCTTTTAGAAATGTCGGGTGCAGGCTGACTAAAAGAGGCTGATCATCTAACCATTGTCTTATTCCTTCGGTCATATTGATGGTTATTTGTTTTGATCTCAGCAAATTTATGCGGTTTATCTTTCTTACTACAATCAGCTTAACCCCATTTAACATTTTAGATTATCTGTATCTCTTTTATCTCGTCTTCCATCACTTCAAGGAAATATCCTTGGTCTTCACCTTCAGCTATTTCTAGAGCATAACCAACGCTGCCTCTTAAAGGGACATAATCTCTAGGAACACAAATATATGACTGCCCATCGTTAAGCAATAATTTTACTTTTTGCCCGCGCAACTCTTCTAAACGATCTAAATTTGGAATTGTTGTAGCCACGTAAATCACCTCTCAAGGTAAACGTGTGTGCCTTTACTTGAGTAATACAATAACGATTTTACTCGTCTCCGCCTTTTATCCCAAATAATCCAATATGAGAACCGCAAAAATTGAAATACTTGATTCAATTTAGCTTCGAATATTCTAAGTATTCTTATTCTATAATCACCCAACCTTACTGACAGGAGTAATATTTTCTGTATAGTTCTATGTTAAATTGTATATTCCTTTATAATATAACATCTATCCTGCCCTGGAATTTAAATTCAGGGCTTAAAAGTTTTAAAATAAATATAGACCCCATACAGTCAACACCAAACCAGCCCCGCGGGTCTATTCCTCATTTATTCTAACCCTGGTTCCTGTCATAAAAATAACCTCCGGTTTAGCGTCTATTCCGATTAAAATATGATCCAGGGTTTTCATCATCAATTCATAAACCATCATTTCAATATGCCCGGTTTCCTCAATAAGACGTATCATTTCCCCAGCCCGATAAGCTTTCAGCACATCGCTGCCGTTGATAGCCCGCTGCCACTCCGGCAAATAGATTTCTTTGTTATCAACCAATTGGTTCCATGCCTTGATGAAAGCCCGCTCCGGTTCACCGGCTGGAATCCGTATATCAGTGCACAGCATCTGCCTTTCCTGCGGTAGCTTGCGGTGCTTGGCTCTGTAACGAGAGTATTTATCGGTCACCGGCTTGGTATAACGCGGCGGAGGGGTAAACGTGAGGCCTTCAATCTCCGCTCCCCGCTTCCCCCTAAAGCTACTACAGCGCCAGTACTTCTTTTCTTCTTCACCTTTTCTTTTCGAGCCTAGGAGCATATAAGTACACCCGCAGGTCGAGCAGATTATCTTTGCTGACAGCGGATGTTTCTCATTACTCCTATGGTATGTGGATATATGATGATCCCGGCAGTATCGTTTCTGCCTTTCCAGTTCCAGCTGCACCAGCTCCCAGGTTTCCTTGTCGATAATGCCAGGGTGGGTATCTTCATAATAATATTGTGGCAGCTCCCCTTTGTTCTTAACCCTTCGCTTGGTGAGATAATCGGCGTTATAGGTTTTCTGGCATTTGGTATCGCCCTTCATCTTTTCGTTGGTTAGAACCTTTAAGATGTGACTTGCACACCATTCCTTGCCTCCATGGGCCATGGGTATGTTTTCAGCGGTTAACCTCCTGGCGATTTGGAAAGTACCGTATCCGTCTAAAAACTCCTGATAAATCCTTCTTACTATCGCTGCCTGAGCTTCATTAATTACCAGGTTGCCATCTTCATCCTTGTCATAGCCCAGGAATTTGCCGCTGGGAATGCTTTGGACATGGCCCCGCTCATACTTGCGGCGTATACCCCATTTAACATTCTCGGATAAAGCTAAGCTCTCAGTTTGGGCCACAGCTGAGATTAGGGAGATCATTACTTCCCCCTGGCTGGTCAAACTGTGTATGTTTTCCTTCTCAAAGAATACGTCTACATTTAATGATTTCAGTTCCCTTAGGCTTTTCAAGCAGTCCAGGGTATTCCTGCCAAAGCGGGACAGGCTTTTGGTAATGATCATATCTATATGACCATCTCTGGCATCCTGCATCAGCCGGTTAAACGCTTCCCGCTTTTTTAGGTCGGTGCCGGAGATACCTTCATCAGCATAGATACCGGCAAATATGTAATCAGGATGTTCTTTAATATATCTCTCGTAGTAACTGGTCTGGGCATTTAAGCTGCCCATCTGTTCCTCGCTGCCGGAGGATACCCGGCAGTAGGCGGCTACTCGTTTCTTAGCCTTGTCATTCCCGGTTGCGCTTAAATCCGCCGTACTGGGCAGCGGGTATAAGACGGAAATCCTCTTGGGACCTCTTTTTTCGACCCTTGCCATAAATAACCCCCTCTACCACCACCGGTTCAGTAACTGGTGTATCCTTTACTATTTCCTGCAAAACCCCATCCGCTATCCGCATCCCCTGGCATGCGGCTTTACCCTTTTGCAGATAAGTGGCACAGATCCAGCTCACCCACCTGCTCTCATGGACCACCCTGGTTAAGGAAGCGCCGCAAAAGGGGCAGCGCAGCATGCTTCTCAAGGGATAGGCCTTCTTGCGCCTGCTCTCCCTGATTTGCTGGGCGGCTTCCCAGTCCTTACGGTCTATAATGGCGGGATGGTTGTTTTCTATGAGGTACTTGGCCCTCTGTCCCCGGTTTATGATCTGTCGGCCGTTGTCATTTACAAAGGATTTCTGCATCATACAATCCCCGGTATACTTTTCGTTAGATATGATTCTTAATATTCGCTGTGAGCTCCAGGGCTTTTTGGTATAGGTGGGGATGTTCTGGTCATTAAGTATCCGCGCAATTTGGTAGCCGGAAATCCCCTCAAGGTACAGCCGGTAAATCTGGCGTACAATTGAGGCCTGTCCTTCATTTATTACCAAATTGCCTTGGGCGTCTTTGTCATAGCCCAACAGACGGTTGGCATCCACCATGACCTCGCCGCGCTTGCACTTATTCTCCATCGCCCACCGCACATTGCCGCGCACTGACTTCCGCTCTTCTTCGGCAACCGCGGCCAGGACCGTAAGGAGGAGCTCTCCTTCAGATTTCAAGGTATTGACCATTTCTTCTTCGAATATGACCCCCACTCCGATGTCTCTTAACTCCCGCACATATTTGAGCAGCAGTAAGGTATTCCTGGCAAAACGGGAGATGGATTTGGTTATGATAAGATCTACTTCACCGCTTCTAGCCTTCTCCATCATGGCTATAAATCCGGGGCGGTTTTCTTTGGCCCCGGATATGCCGGCATCGGAGAATATGCCGCGGTATTCGTAGTCTGGGTTGGATGATATCAAGCGTTCGTAATATTGGGTTTGGTTTTCGAGAGAATTCATCTGCTCCCGGTGGTCGGTCGATACCCTGACATAAGCGCAGACCTTGAGCCTGGCGGGAATGAGGAGGGGAGGTTGCCGGCGGGTGATTTCGATGATGTTTCTCATTTCGATTCCAGTCTCCAGGGCAGTTCGGTTCCGTCTTTAAACTGAAAGACAGCTTCCTTATCTGATTTCACCACCATGGCGTTAAGAGTGGCCGCCCACAGGCTCTCGTCAAATTCCGTCAACAGCTTCTCCTGTTTGGATAGTTCCTTAATAAAGGCTTTCATCTGGCTGCGCCGCGCCTGGCGCATAGTTATGTCATTGTTTAATTCCTGACGCCTGGCCTGCAGTTCGTTATACCTGGCCACATACCCGCTGTACCTGCGGTTGTACTCTCCTTGCTCCAGACTCAAGCGAGCGTTTTCGTCAATGAGCTTTTTTATTAACACTTCGATGGAAGCGCAGTCTTCATCGATCTTGGCGATTTCTTTTTCCTGCCGCTTACAGTCGGTTATCTGGGCTATGATGTCATCGTAGCTTTCCAAAATTTCGGCTTTGTTTTCTATCAGGCTGTTGAAAGCATCAACAAACGCTTTTTTAATCTGCTCCTCTTTCAAATGCGGAGTGGTGCAGAATTCTTTCTTGCTGAACTTTTTATTGCACCGCCAGATTATATTTTCGTATTTGCTGCCGGAGTGCCACACCTTCCTGCCGTAGAAACTCCCGCAATCGCCGCATACGATTCGGCTGGCAAAGCAGCTTATGCCGCTGGTGTAGTGTCCTCCGGCTTCTCGTCTTCGGAATTCTTCCTGCACCAGTTCAAATGTCTCCGGAGAAATAATGGCGGGGTGGCTGTTTTCCACATAGTATTGGGGAACCTCGCCCTCGTTGACCTTCATCTTCTTGGTGAGAAAATCCACCGTGAATCTTTTCTGCAGGATAGCGTCCCCTTTATATTTCTCATTAGTCAGGATGCTTTTCACGGTGCTGTGCTGCCACTGTTGATGCTACCCTAATATTAGGCCAGATGCTGGAATAAAAATAGGCCACCTTAATATTCCAATCCTGTATGATGATGTTATCCACGCATTATCGTACAGGGGGAAAGGAAATGATTAAGATGGCACAGTTAGAGCATATCAAGAAAATGTACTACTTGGAAGGTCTAAGTGTTAGAGAAATAAGCAGAAGGACCGGGCACCATCGTG
>Ga0209723_1005895_pt1 | contig 12256 bp, 11 predicted proteins | sample BiotimSIPDNA_2_FD_185750 | JGI IMG/M metagenome (GOLD analysis project Ga0209723, IMG submission 185750) | Anaerobic biogas reactor microbial communites from Washington, USA - Biogas_R2 time_0 SIP DNA (SPAdes) (version 2) | ecosystem: Engineered > Bioreactor > Anaerobic > Unclassified | place... | reverse complement strand
GAGTTAAAAGGAAAAAGCACCTGGGAACGTGCCGAAGCCTTAATTAACATCGCTCATCCTGATTATCGGGATCAACTGATCAAGGAAGCTCAGGAGATGAAGATCTGGCGCAAAAGCAGCAAAATTGTATCTTACTAACTAATATCACACCGTCTTTTAACCCGACCGCCGGGTTAACAGTAATTATTTTAGCAGGAGGTTGTATTAATGGATTTTAGACTAACCGAAGAAGAAGTCATGTTACGGAAAATGATCAGAGACTTTGCCGAGAATGAGGTAGCCCCTACAGTTGCCGAGCGGGACGAGCAAGAAGTGTTCGATATGGGCATATGGAACAAGATGGCCGAACTGGGCATCTGCGGAATCCCCTGGGAGGAAAAATACGGCGGAGCAGAAGCTGGTTTCCTGAGCTACTGTATTGCAGTGGAAGAATTGTCACGGGTTGATGCGGGTATAGGGGTATCTTTATCTGCCCATACCTCCCTGGGTTCATGGCCTATCTGGAAATTTGGCACCGAAGAACAGAAGATGAAATACCTGCCCGATTTGGCTGCTGGTACCAAGATAGCTGCTTTTGGAATAACCGAACCTTCCGCCGGTAGTGATTCAGGCGGAACTAAAACCACTGCGCGTTTGGATGGGGATCATTATGTACTAAATGGCACCAAGGTCTTTATAACCAACGCCTATTATGCAGATGTCTATATCGTTATCGCCCGCACCGGTGATAAAGAACTCAAGCATAAGAGCATCAGCGCCTTTATCGTTGAAAAGGGAACTCCCGGTTTCACTTTTGGTAAAAAGGAAAAGAAAATGGGAATTCGTACTTCTGCCACCTATGAATTAGTTTTTGAAGACTGCCGCATTCCCAAAGAAAATCTGCTGGGTGAGGAAGGCCAAGGATTTAAGATCGCTATGCAGATATTGGATGGGGGACGCAACGGAATCGCCGCACAGGCAGTGGGTATTGCTCAGGGAGCGTACGAATTTGCTCTGAACTATGCTAAAGAGAGAGTCCAGTTCGATGCCCCTATTGCTAACCTGCAGGCTATCCGGTTTAAGCTGGCTGATATGAGAACAAAGATTGAAGCCGCTCGACTATTGACCTACCAGGCAGCCTGGAAAGAAGGCCAAAGCGAACCCTACGGCTTGGATAGTGCGATGGCCAAGGTATTTGCCGGTGACACAGCTATGTGGGTCACCACCGAAGCCGTGCAGGTACTGGGTGGCTATGGTTATTCGCGTGAATACCCAGTAGAGCGCATGATGAGAGATGCCAAGATAACTCAAATTTACGAGGGTACTAACGAGATCCAACGGGTGGTTATTTCCAATATGATATTAAAATAGTATCGACTCATTTGAAAACCAGATACGTTACCAATACAAGGACGGGGCCCTCCCCGTCCTTGTCGTATTTCCATATATTGCGGCAGGAAGTCCCCCACTAAGCATGTTATAATGATTGTTGCGCAAAGGGGGGAAATTGATGAAAAATGGTGAATTTCGCGTGGTGATTGCTTTGCTTACAGTAGCACTTACTGTAGCAATTCTATTCGGGGGGTATTCGGCCTATAACGTCTATGGAATTGAAAAGCCGGTGAAAAACCAATTGTCTTCCCTGGAACCGGTTTCTCAAGTAGTGATCACTAAAGAGAAACAGATTTATGACATACGCGTCCAGCTGAGCATGGTAGACAATCTGCAATCAGCTTACAACCATATTGAGAAGACCTTAAATCAGCGGTTTTCTGGGAATGAATACGATTTACAGATTATTGATAATAGAAATGAAAAACTAGAACAATTACACTCTGAGCTGCAGCCGGCAATGCAGCAGGCGGCTGCGCAAAGTGAGTTTGTATGGTTAAATGATCAGTTAAATGAAAAATGCAGCCAGATGGAACTACAACATGAATTATGGGTCGATGAGGAGAGAATATATATCCAAGTTCAGGACGCCGATCATTATTTGTATGAAATTATCGCCAGGCCTGGTATGTCAATTAACAAGTCCATTAATCAGTAGGGAGGGATTTTCGTGAAAGAGATTTATATTGGCGCCGGAGTAGGGGGCTTTATATTCCTGGCCATAATAGGTTTCAATATTGTCCCTTTTGCTCTTCTCATACTGGCAATGGGCGGCTTTTTATACTTTATGAAAACCCAGGGACAACTTAGTTTCAATAATCTAGGTAAAGGAGTAAAAAGTCAGCACCGGATAAGCTTTGCTGACATTGGCGGACAGGATTCAGCTATAAATGAACTAAAAGAAGCGTTGGACTTTCTTGTGAAACCAGAGATTATCCAACATATGGGCATCAGGCCTCTCAAGGGGATTCTACTGGTGGGCCCACCGGGAACCGGTAAGACTCTTTTGGCCAGAGCAGCAGCTTCTTTCACCAGTTCAGCCTTCATAGCTGCCAGCGGATCAGAATTCATAGAGATGTATGCTGGGGTAGGGGCTAAACGAGTGAGACAACTTTTTCTTGATGCGCGCAAAAAGGCTGCTCGTGAAAATAGCCGCAGTGCGATCATTTTTATTGATGAATTAGATGTTTTGGGGGCAAAGCGGGGCAATCACACCAGTCATATGGAATATGACCAGACCTTGAATCAGCTGCTGGTGGAGATGGATGGCATCACTCCCGATGAGGATCCGCGCATTCTTCTGGTGGGAGCTACCAATCGTGCTGACTTGCTGGATCCTGCATTGCTGAGACCAGGTCGTTTTGACCGACAGGTTCAGGTGGGTCTGCCTGATAGAGAAGGGCGACGACGCATATTATCGATCCATACTCGCAATAAACCGATTTCTTCTGAAGAAGTGTTGGATGAGATTGCCCGGGCAACCTTCGGATTCTCAGGAGCTCATCTGGAAAGCCTGGCCAATGAAGCTGCCATACTGGCCATGCGGGAAAGCTCTTCTACTATAGACAGTGCTCATTTTACCGAAGCCATTGACAAAGTATTGTTGGGTGAAAAAGCTGATCGCCAACCCACCCGGCAAGAAATCGAAAGGGTCGCCTACCATGAAGGAGGACACGCCTTGATCAGCGAAACGGTCGATCCAGGTTCAGTAGCATCCTTGACTATAATACCCCGTGGTGGCGCCTTGGGCTTCATGAGAAAATCTCCCCCCGATGACCAATATTTGTTTACCCGGCCCCAACTGGAAAAACAGATAATGATCACTCTAGCGGGCGCCATCTCAGAGGAACTGGTATATGGAGATCGCAGTACCGGGGCCCGCAATGATTTCAATCAAGCCTGGCAGACAGCTCGGGAAATTGTGCAATCAGGATTATCCAGTCTGGGCGTGGTCAGTATTGATGATGTACCTGCCGATATGCTTTATAATGAATGTCGAACCATAATTGACAAAATGGAAACTGCCACCCAGCAGCTGTTGTCTGAACGACTGCCTCACTTGCAGACAATAGCTACGGCATTATTAGAGGAAGAATCTATGGATCAAAGGCGCTTTCAATCACTGTTAAACTGAGATTTGACTGCGTAAATGGTAACATCTTCTTATTATTAGTTATTGGAGATTGTTACCATTTACACAGAAGGTTTTACATTCCTACTTACGGAGCCGTAAACCCAAACACAAGAGTGGGCGGCACGTTGACAAACTTGGAATAATAGTGCATGGTGACCTCTGATTTAGCCAACGATCGCGGATACACCATCCAGCCGCTAGTGGATTCGCCGGGAGCAAGCTCAGTAAATGCTTCATAAAGCCCGTCTTTTTTCCCCGGAAGAACGTCGACCGAGCTTTCATCGGATGTCATATCGCAGTCGTCGCCTGTGGGGCCTTCCTTATAAACGATATAGATTGCTTGTCTTTTTGGCGTTTCTATAGTTTCATTAGAGACGTTCTTAAAAGTATAGTAGACCTGAATATAGGCAAAACCCTCTTGGGGACCGTTAAGGAATATGTCCGGGTCGGGCGATACAACTTTGTCGATCGTGATGGCAAGGCCGTCTGCTTCTGCCGCTTCGCCTATCCCATATACTTTTACCTCTTGCTTTTCCGATTTTGCTTCAGTTGGAGCAGAACCTTGAGTCGGCTCACCACCATTTTTTTCTCCACAGCCAGCCAGGGTGAAAATCATCAGAAGGGTCATAAATAATACCATAAGCTTTTTCATCACATTACCTCCATCATTCATCTTTTCCGTGCACATTATCGTCTACTTTCCCTGTGACATTTTTTTCAAAGCCGACTTCGCCAAGCTTACCGGCCGTTTCTGCCATCTTATTTATCATGCCGTCGCCGCCTACCATATCGCCGTAGGTGTCGCCGATAGCGCCGCTGGCTGCGTTGAGGGTTCCCTTTGCTGCTCCCTCTATCAATGCATCGCTCAGATCCCCGCCATCATTGGCAACCTCCGCAACCTCTCCTGCAACCGCGCCGCCGAAGGCAGTTGCCGCTTTGCCGATACCCGCATCCATCATGGTGGTTGCGGCTTCTGTTCCTCCCTTGATGGCACCCTCTATTACCGTACCCGTACTTAGCCCCTTTTCCGCCACGGTAGAACCGATATTTTTAATTCCTTTATAGGTGGCGGACACAGCCTTTCCGCCAGGAACCAGTGCTTCACCTGCTGCCATGGTGTAATCAGCCATCTCCACCGTCGCCTCCAAAACATCGACGGCCATATCTTTGCGCTGGGCGTAATCATTCATTTTTTGACGATAATCCTCGTCTTTTTCCATGCGGCGCTCAAGCTCATCTCTGACTTCCTTTTCACTGGCACCGCTCATGCCCAAATCTGTAGCGATGCGCTCAATCTTCTCCTGGCGGGTCCGCTCCTGGCGCTCGCGTTGCAAGTCCTTCTCAAGCTGACTGCTCTCATCACTGCGCTCTTGGTTACGCTGAGAATCCTCGCGGACGTTCTTCTCAAACTGTGCCTCGTCTTGCCGGATGGTCGTTGCATTATCCGCGCGATGCCCCATCTGTTCGGAAAGCTCCTTGGGAGTATAGGTCGCGCCGCTGACAGGATCGGTATAAGTACCGTCGCCGTTGTGTACAAAGGTGCGCCTCTGCCCATTGACTGGATCAGTTGCTTCAATATCGCCGTCGCCGTCAAAGCGCAGCCATTTGCTCAGGCCACCGCCCACAGGTGCGGGAGCGCCGCCTGTCCCCGCAGGCACAGTCGGGATAAAGCCGCCCGTGTTGCCGAACAGGATAGACAGCAGAATCGCCAGGATGCTGATGAAAATGGTGGCCAACGGGCCGGCATGCTCAGTGTGTTTTGATTTGGTACCACCGAAAGTATATCTAAACCCCCACTGTCTATCCTCCGGTTTGTAATATTCCCACTTTCCCTTAGTTCCTGCTTTTTGTACAATATCGGCATCTTGCATTGGATATGGGTCTAGAAACCCGACTGTCCTCGTTGCAAAAATCAACTCGTCATCGTAAGAATGTTCACTTGTTGTGCTTCCCCCCTCCACATCGTAAACTGTATCGGTTCGGGTAATATGAACCTGTAGTTTAAATAAAATATGGTGCTCCGATTCTTCATCGTCATAGCTTGTTGTCTCAAAAGAGCCCCCATAAGGAGTAATACTAAACTTGCTGATGTTGGAATGACTTTCCGAGACTGAAGGTGTCAGCACGGTATAGACAATCTCATCCGGTACCGCAAATTCTCCCACAATCCATCTGCTGTATTCCGCACCGAATTTGCGCTCCTTTTCTTTATCTATCCTGTAATCAGCTCTTCCCTCAACGCGGAATGCCGTTATCGAATGGTCGTCGCCATGGCCGCGCATATCGGCTATGGTTTTGGCAGGATATTCAAAAGAAAACCGCCCGCCTTCGTCAGAATTGATGGTGATTTTTTCTGGTTCCAATTCACCGGAATCGCTGAACAACTGTTTAATAATTATCATAGTTTCCGGCAATGCGATAGGTTCTTCGGTAATTTCCTCCGCCATTGCTGTTATGGGGAAAAACAGCACACAACAGAAAGCCAAAAGCAAAATCGCAAAGAGTTTCTTTCTCATCGTTTTCATGCCGCAGCCACCTCCTTTTTGCCTTTCGTGACAATGACAAATATCAAAGCAGCAATCAGCAGCACCGTTCCCAGCCAAGCACACCAGCGAAGCCCTATAAGTGACAGTGTTACACCCAGGGCAAATCCTAACGTCATACCGCTAATAAATCGACTAACCTCTATGTAAGATGGAGATTTGCCCTTAGAGGCGCTATTTGCAATCGAAAAGACAAGTCCCCATAAAAACCCGCCCTGTATACTGATACTTTGCAGGAGCATTATAAAGGCAATAATCCCCACCATGCTATTTTGCAGTGACTGGGTGCTGTTCATAAAAGCATAAAGCAGTAGAGCAGCACCTATTCCGCCAAGTAGCGGAGAAATAGCGGTTACGCTTTTGATGGCAAGGGATTCGAAAAACACCTTGATACCTCCGCCCATTCCTGAAAAGGGCGCTTTTTTCAAGAATATTGGGACAATGGCAGCATTCAGAAAAACTGCAATCACCACCTTGCCAAGAATACCCCCCACTGCACCAAGCACACCACCAAACATCCCACCTTGTGCAAAGGTAAGGAAGCTAAGAATGCGTACTGGAAGTGGATTAATTCCGAAGGAAGCTAACAACGCAAGCACTAGCCAGACGATACCCAAAACAACGGTGGGAATCATCTGTTTCGGGTTTTTTAACACCGTCAACGACTGACGAATATACTCGCCGATGAATTTTCCCACACCCATAGGACTATTCATAATACTCACTCCTTCTTCGAGGTTTATTGTTTAGTTACCAACCAATGATGGTTACCGTTACACCGGTTTCATGCCATAACTTTTGCGAAACATCTGATACTTTCTGCTGTTCAACTATCCCGTGCAATAACATCACCCGCATGGTCTGGATCCCATCTCCAAAGGTCAGGTACATTCGTTCCCGATCAATTTCAACTAATTTTAAGCGCACACCATGTATCCCGTCACAACCCCATTTGTAAATCTTGCTGCCGATTAACATACCAAAGGTAGATACTACGCTTTCCTCCATGCCATTTTTACCCTGACCGTCTGCCGTGAAGACATTAGCCGACGGCACTGCTAAGATGCGATTATCCCAGATGAGACTTGCGGCAGAAAGTAAACGGCTTTGTCTCACTAGAAGTATGAAAGAGGTAATGCTAATGGCACCTAAAGCGAAAGCAGCTTCCACTACAAAGGTCACACCAAACCACACCGTCAAACAAATACTCACTGCCAGCAACAAGGCATAACAATTACGTTGTTTGCGGATTGCTTTCATCGGCACCCTACCTCCTCTATCATAAATTCTGGTGAAGGATGAGAAAGAAATCATCCTCCTAAAGGATGAAAGGACAGAAAAAGGCCTCTCATACTTAAGTGAGGATTTTGCATAATAGCAAAATCAAGTTCTTTGAAACTGCAAAATAGCGATATCTGATAACTGCCAGCATCTAATACAGACAATTATGCTCCAATAATCATGATAAATTGCAGACTGGCTTAAAAATGGCCGGAAATCCCCCTTGCTATCTAGATGCGTCCTTTTTAGCGTTCGCTTTAAGCTGCTTTAGTTCGTCGCTCTTTGTCTTTGTTTACTGCAATAACTGAAGCAATCATGGTAATTGCACTCAGGAATGCATAGGTTTCTACCTTTTTAATACCGCGTACATTGAGCCCGGTTTCAAGTCCCAGATGTTCCTTTAATCGGCCAAAACATCGTTCTACACAGGTTCTCTTGTTATATAGACTTTGCCAGTTAGTAGTACCCCGGTGCGGGGTACAAAATAGCCTGGGATCTTGTCTGGCCCTGGTTTTAATGACCATTCCATAATTGCTGTCTGAGCACCAGGACGAACCAAAGGGACAATCACATTTGCCCATAATATGCGGGCAACGAAACTTGTTGACTCCCTTGCTGCCGCCCCAATATACCATACGGTATCCCGCAGAACATATGGGGGTTGCATCCCAATCCAAACCTTCCGGGGGCTCTTTGGCTCGCCGGTGATTTAGCGGTATTATGGCCTGGGCCTTGTAATCCTTACGGACAATTTCATATATTGCCTTGTGATCATAACCGGCATCCATAAGATAATACTCTGGTTTACTGGTCAGGTTATTTCTACATTCCTTTAGGATATCCTCGGCCATGGTGCCGTCGTGGATACTGGCTGGAGTTACCATTAGAGCTACCGGTAATTCGGATTTAACATCAGTAGCAATATGTAGCTTGTATCCAAACCATTTGATCCTATTGCCGTCGGTATCTCGCTTGCTACCCCAGTTGGCCGATTGACCATCGTCTTTGATTTTTTTGCTCGGCACTGATTTTTCATGGGCATCCATTTTGGTAGCATCTATGGCAGTGGAACTGGTATCAAGAAGCCCCATGCTTTCAGCTTGTTGTACTTGTTGCTTGAATAGTTCATGCAATGCTCCCGATTCAGTCAATCGGCAATAGAACCGGCTAAAAGTAGCTATGCTAGGCACTTTGCCAAATACTTCGAAACCACATTGATATCTAAGAACCGGGTCCTGGGTAAGACGCTCTACCAGTTCAGTAAAAGTGTCCATGTTATAAACTCTCATGGCAATCAATGCATTAAGTTTGCTCTCAAGAGAATATCCATTTGGCCCTTTATGTTGGTCATTATTATTTTTAGAAAGAGCTTCAAAAATTACCTTAACATCGAGGGTGGCCAATATTATCTCTAAACGTGACCGGGGTTGCATTTTTATTGCATCCTCAAAGGAAAAAACGCATCCTTGCCGAATATTCATAGGTGACTTCCTCCTCGTTTTTGTTTGGTTTATTGGTTTCGTCACCTTATAAATTCGGCAAATATGGGGGTGAAGTCCTTTTTCTAGGCAACTAAAATCCCATTATTTTCGGGCTTAGATAAATATGCAAAACTCTCAGTTAAAAAACAAATAAATGGAGTGATATATGGTGGCGGATAAAAAAGATAGATTATTAGAGAATGCCTTTGAAATATTCGATAAATCAACAGGCAAGAAAATTGTTTATATTATGGCTGATAAGAAATGTGAACGTTATGCTCATACACTTCAAACGCTAATTAGTGCAAAACACGATCTTAAATGCTCAATTTACACAAAGCAAGTATATAAAGCACATATGTCAAAAGTCTCATCAGATAATCTAATTGTGTTCATCGGAGAAAACGATATTTCAAATGCCGCTTTACCGAAAGTAAAAAATCAAGCTGATGGAAATTTCGGTTTAGTTTATGGATGGCATGGAAAAAGAGCAATAATTTCAACTGAAAGCATATTCGTAAATCAGCAATCACTTAAAGATTTTGTTGAATATTATAATAACTTATGCGAGGGTATGCAAAAACAGATAACACAATTTGGTGCATGCAATGATTTACTAACTTATTTCTCCATTATTGGCGGCGGTATAATGGGATTAGGTGGGTTGGGAATTATACCAATTGTGACATCGTCTTTTGTTTTGTCTTTTGGCTTTGTAGGCATTAAGAACAAGAATACTTTTAAAAATTTTAAAATCAAAAAGGATCTTCAATATAGAGCTTGTATTATGGAATTTTATAATAATGGACTTGATAAATTTATAGAGGATGCTTGTCGTGAATAAATTATTTGAAGAAGGATACAAATACTCTTTAAATAATTTAACTGGTTTAGTTGGTGCAGAGCTTGCAGAATCCTATGTTCAAACTGTGCAAGAAAGTATTGATGAATTAACCAAGTCAATAAATAGATTCGATGGATATAATACGGATATTGAACAACTTAAAGGTGATGTATTTGAATATTGGCATGCAGGTACTTTTAATATAGATGCTGCTATAGATAGAACAGGAGAAAAGGCTACTGTCGGTGGATCAAAGAGGTTCGCTTCACCGGATATACTAACTTCATGGCAAGAGTTTTATGGATTAAAAAACTATAAACATGGTGATAAATCAGCGAAAGCTCAATCCGAATCATTTTGGGAATATTATAACCGTACACAACAGAATATATCTTTTGAAGAATTTTGTAATAAACAAGGCTATAGTAATCCTGATGATTATTTTAATGCCTCCATATATATGGGACAAACTAGGGTTATTCCAACAGATCAAATTGAAGGAGCAATTAAATGGTTAGAGAAGAAAATAGCAAAGGAACAAAGCAATAGACCCGAGCAGGTTAAAAGATATCGTGAAACTCTTGAAAATCTTACCGATAGAGTTAAAAGCCCACATGGTGCCGAGTCAGTCCCTATTGATACAGAAAGTACAAGAGATATTGCTAGAAAAGCAAAGGACGGTAGTTTTGATCCGGATAATTACGGAATTAGTACCGAACTCATTAAATATGAACATATCCTACGTGAAGCACTCCAGGCAGGAGCAACGGCAGCAGTCTTAACTGCAATATTAAAGATTGCCCCGGATATAACCAGGTTAATTCAAAAATTAGTTAACAGCGAATATATTAGTGCTGATGATCTTAAGAAAATGGGACTTGAGTGTCTTTCGTCATCGGCACAAAGTTTCATAAGGGGCTCTGTTGCGGCTTCTATAACAGTATCATTCAAAGCAGGCTTGGCCGGTGAAGTTGCCAAAGCAATTGATCCAGCTATTATTGGGATAACAACAGCAGTAGCGTTCCACACAATTAGCAATGCAATTAAAATGTCAAAAGAGCGGATGACCCCTAATGAATTTGCAGACGCCTGTATGAGAGATATATTTATAGCTGTATTTGCCTATGGTGGCGCAATTACTATTCAGAAATTCATTCCCATCCCAATGATTGGTGCGATGTTAGGCAACATTATAGGCAGCATTGTAGGAACTTTTGTTTATTCGTCTTATACTAACTTTTTCCTGTCCTTCTGCGCCGAAACTGGATTCTCCTTCTTGGGTATTGTTGAACAAAGTTATACCCTACCAGATGAAGTGCTCGAAGATATGGGCTTAGATGTAATCGTTTATGACCAATGTAATCCTGATGTTTGTGAACCGGATTTCTGTACACCAGATTTATGTGAACCAGATATATGTAACCCGGATTTAGTTTTATCATATGTTATTCGAAGAGGTGTTATTGGAATTAATAGAATAGGATTTATGATAGATTAATTTATAGTGCAACAAATCCTATCTCAATGCTTAAAAAAAGATTTATGTTCCATAACTGAATTTCTATGATGATAAGACCATGTATCTCTTGTTTGTTCCAGTAAATCAAATTAGCCCTTTTTGGGGAGTAATTGTACTACACATAACAGCTGTCAACCGCTTGTTGCTATTAGGCTTACTCATAGAGGAATTGTTTAATACCGAAAAAGGTCGTAAGGTTACCGCCCAGATGAAAGCTTCGAAGTTTTCGGGGACTGGACACCTAGCTGGGTTGGACGGTTATTAATTTAATACTGTTTGCTGATTTTCAACAAAATCAAAGTAACTTACCACTCCGTCAAAAATTCCTTGGGCAATTTTACTCCGACTCCGTGGCCACCCGCCTTTTATCATTTTTTAGAACGGGTATATGGATCTTTTTGTATCCAACGCAGTCCTTCATTCGTATGGTAACGTTGCCGATGTCCATCTACATTAATTGTGGCGTCATTGGAAGTAGGTGATGTATCATTATTCTTAAACCCTTCGTCATAGGCTTTTCGGCTCTCCCTCCCAATAGATAGACCTAACCCAGAATTTGCTCCTGTATTATCGTAAGGTGTTTTACCCCAAAGATTCAAAGACATATCCCTAGAAATATATGATGTATTATGGTTTTCCGACCTTCCATTTGTACCGTTACTCATATAATTAACAGCATCGGTTTTATGACTTTCCTTCCTATTAAATTGATTAAATAGACTTAACCCCGAATCGGAATGTTCTCCAGCCCCCGTACCATCGTAAGGTATTTTACACCTAAGATTCAGAGACATATCCGTAGAAATATCAGTTCCCAACAACTTAATTACATCATTCATTAACCCTTTCTTTTTGGGTTTCCTACCTTGGTTAATACGTGCTGAACTTTTAGTTTCGTCATAATTATTCTTTTCCACCTTATTCTCATTTTTAGGTGAAACGTCTAGTTTTTCCTTAGTTGCCTCTTCCCGTATTTATAATGCTCCCAGGTAGTGAGACACGCAGCGGCAAAAAATAAGCTAAACTATTAGTATGGAAAAGAGAAATCGCTACACAGCCGAATTTAAAGCCAAAGTGGTCATG
>Ga0209723_1005889_pt1 | contig 12261 bp, 10 predicted proteins | sample BiotimSIPDNA_2_FD_185750 | JGI IMG/M metagenome (GOLD analysis project Ga0209723, IMG submission 185750) | Anaerobic biogas reactor microbial communites from Washington, USA - Biogas_R2 time_0 SIP DNA (SPAdes) (version 2) | ecosystem: Engineered > Bioreactor > Anaerobic > Unclassified | place... | reverse complement strand
CACCGTCGCGTTACGTCCGGGCAATGCCGGCTCGAACACCGCGGCCGACCACATCGAGGTCCTGACCAAGGCGGTCGCCCAGGTTCCGCGGGCGCACCGCAAGAAACTCCTCGTGCGAGTCGATGGGGCCGGGGCCTCGCACGCGCTGCTGAAATGGCTCACCGCCGAAGACGCCAAACGTGGCCGCAGCGTGGAGTATTCGGTCGGGTTCGCCGTCACCGAGACCGTCCGCACCGCCATCGCCGCCATCCCCGATGAGGGGGTGTGGTCCCCGGCGCTGAAAGCGAACGGGCAGGTCCGTGAGAAGGCGGACGTCGCTGAGATCACCGGACTGCTGCCGCAGTCTTTGCTGTCCGAGTGGCCGGTCGGGATGCGGGTGATCGTGCGCCGGGAACGACCGCACCCCGGTGCCCAGCTCTCGCTGTTCGAGGAGGCTGACGGGTGGCGGTACCAGGCGTTCGCGACCAACACCACGGTCGGCGCCTTGCAGTTCCTCGAGGCTCGCCACCGTGCCCATGCCCGCGTCGAGGACTGGATCCGGCACGCCAAGGACGTTGAGCGAGTTCCTCGGAACCAGCCACGGCCTGTCGCCGGCGACCATCACCCGGCTGACCAAGGACTGGCAAGACGAGGCGACCGCGTTCAACAAGCGGTCTCTGGCCGAGACCGACTACGTGTACGTGTGGGTCGACGGCATCCACCTCAAGGTCCGCCTCGAGCAGGACAAGGTGTGCCTGCTGGCGATGATCGGCGTCCGTGCCGACGGCAGCAAGGAGCTGATCGCGCTCGAGGACGGGCACCGCGAGTCCACCGAGTCCTGGGCCGACCTGCTCCGCTCGGCCAAGCGCCGCGGGATGCGCGCCCCGGTACTCGCAGTCGGTGACGGGGCGCTCGGGTTCTGGGCCGCGGTCCGCACCGTGTTCCCCGAGACCCGGGAGCAGCGGTGCTGGTTCCACAAGATCGCCAACGTCCTGAACGCGTTGCCGAAGTCGGCTCAGCCGGGCGCGAAGACGGCGCTCGCGGAGATCTGGAACGCCGAGGACAAGGACCACGCCAAGAAAGCTGCCAAGGCGTTCGCCGCCGACTACGGCGCGAAGTGGCCCAAGGCGGTCGCGAAGATCACCGACGACCTCGACGTGCTCCTGGCGTTCTACGACTACCCGGCCGAGCACTGGGTCCACCTGCGCACCACCAACCCGATCGAGTCGACGTTCGCGACCGTACGGCTGCGTCAGCGCGTCACCAAGGGACCCGGCTCGAGAGCGGCTGGGATCGCGATGGCGTTCAAGCTCATCGAGTCCGCCCAAGCCAGGTGGCGTGCCGTCAATGCACCACACCTCGTCGCGCTCGTCCGCGCCGGCGCGACGTTCAAGAACGGCGTCCTCGTCGAACGCGACGACGAACAACCCGGCGAGCACGACCACGAATCAGGAGGTGAGCAGCAAGTCGCGTGACACGCCGATCCACAGGTCTTGACTATTGCTCTGGCCGTTGTAGGGGTGACCTGTGGACAGTTGTTGTTTCACATGCCTTAGTGGACGATCTCGTGCCCACGCCCTTCTTCGCGCTCACCCCGCTCGCGATGCACGGGCGTGCGACGGTCGTAGTACCGACCGGACTGCGTGATCTGCCCGCACAAGGGGCTGCACGTGGGACAGTCGCGCGTGAGGAACAACGTGGGTCAGGCCGATGAGCCAATATCCTGCTACCCCCAGAGTCGAGCCTCTGTTGACTACTGACGTCCACGGTCAGGAGCACTATCGTAGGCGGACCTTGGCGTTTGGGATGTCTGAGTCTGCCGCATCGTCGGGCGCCGCGACCCAAGGACAGCCGAACGCTCCCTGCTCTATCAGCTGCTGGCCAACCCTCAATCGATTGATGTGACCGTTCCCGACCTATTGCTTCCGGAGCACCCCGCCAGGATTTCCGACAGCCACCGTCGGCTCTGTAGCGGGCCTGGCGTTCCGACCGTCGCCCCCGTGGGGAGAGTGAATCCGTCGCGGACCCCTGCTCGCGCCGCGACTCGGTGCCTTCATCCTCGGAGAGGCTGTTCCGATGGCCATGCGCCGTAGGGAACCGTCGCACGCTCCAGTCGCTCTTCGGCGTGACCGGCAGGGCGAGTGACTGCATTCGTCGTTGGCCGCCGACGTGCTGAGTCCGACTCCCCAGGAGTAGCGTGGCTGGAGCCGTGTTAGCAAGCGCGTACTCCGAGGAAGTGCCCAACACCATGCTGGAACGCTGTGACCTGCGGCTTGGCTGGTGGCCAGGGGCGGGGTCGAACCGCCGACCTTCCGATTTTCAGTCGGACGCTCGTACCAACTGAGCTACCTGGCCGAAACCATCACCTGCGACGCTCCAGGCTCTGGGAGCCTGAACCTTTCGCTCGTGAGGAGCGACCCCGACGGGACTCGAACCCGCGACCTCCGCCGTGACAGGGCGGCGCGCTAACCAACTGCGCTACGGGGCCTTGCATACGCAAGACGCGCGTATCCCCAACGGGATTCGAACCCGTGCTACCGCCGTGAAAGGGCGGGGTCCTAGGCCGCTAGACGATGGGGACCTAAACATTCGGCAGATCCTGCACTGTCTGTCGACCTCGTCCGTAGGTGACCACGGTCGGATCCGTCGAGGACGTGAGAACTATACGTGCTGGAGGCGCGCAGACCAAAACGACCGATCAGAGCGCCCCACGCCGCCACCACCGCGCACGGCCGGCGGATAGGCCGAACGGCGCGATAGTGGTCACATCACACACCGAAAGACCCCGGCAAAGCCGCACACACCCGCAGACTGGTTCCCGTGCCATCGATGGAGCAGGCTTTGACCCTGGGCGCCTACGCCGGGACTCTTGTGCTGCCCTTGGTGCGCGCCCATGCGGACCCTGCCACTGTTCGGGTGATCGACGGGATCGTCCGTGAGCTGTGGGCCGGCCTGCCACTCGTCTACGACCGTTCGTACTTCGACAGCTCAATGTCCATCGAGGCGGTCGAGCGCACGATGACGCCCGGCTACGGCGTGGACAAGGGCCGTTCTCCCGCCGTCCCCGAGGACCTGGTCAGTGAGGTCCTCGACATGGTCCGGACGGTCTGGCAGTTCGCACACCTGGGCAACTCTCGTGAGCTCGCCCAGGTCGTCAGGTTCCGCTCCGGTGAGCTCGCGGCCGGGATGGACAGTGTGTATGCGGTCACCCATGGCACTGCGCTCGGGTCGCGCCCCGGTCCGTTCGAGGCGATCGTGAAGGAGTGTCTCGAGCTGGTCCGGAACCAGCGCGGACAGGACGTCCCTCGGGCCCTCGGGGACCAGGACCTCTACGACCACGCGATCACGACCGGCACGCACCTGCTCGAGTGCATCGAGCGGGGCACCCGCATCCGCATGCTCACCCGGCCCCAGATGGACCTGCTGGCGCTCCAGCTGACCACCCTGCTCACCCTGTCCGGCTTCCGCTACGTCAGTGATGACGGGGTGCAGTACCCGGGCCTCCGGGTCGAGGTGGTCGACGACATCCACCTCGCGGACCGGCACATCGCGGTGTACTGGCACCCGGGCAACGCGGGCAGTGAGCACTGCGACACCGAGACGCAGCGTGGAGAGTTCTCGGCCGAGGCGCTGCACCGCTCAAGAGTCGTGGGCTCTGCAATGGCCCATGCCATGGAGGAGATCCTCGAGGCGGCCGGATTCGACGTCCGCATCGACCCCGAGGTCGGCGACAGCTATGCGCTCGTCACCGGGCTGCGGGAGCCGGACCTGTTCGCGTCCTTCATCGAGGACCTGGAGCCCGCCCCGGGGCCGTAGCCCGCCGGCCTCGACGGTGGACACCCCAGCAGGAACGTGAAGTTCCGCCCAGAGCCTGGGCCAGGGAAGGCCTCTGGGGTCAGGACCCGCCCCAGGTCAGGACACACCCCGACCTCAGCCTCGTGCGAGGCCCTCCGCGACCCAGGCCCGCAGCCGGTCGACGTCCCACGTCGTGATGATCCGGTCGGGATCGATCCCGAGCCGCTCAGCGCGCTCGGCGCCGTAGGCCTTCATCTCCAGCTGGCCCGGGGCGTGGGCGTCGGAGTCGATGGCGAAGAGGCAGCCGATCTCGTCCGCGAGCAGGATGAGCTCGTCCGGAGGGTCGCAGCGCTCCGGCCGGCTGTTGATCTCGACCGCGGTGCCGTGCTCCGCGCACGCCTCGAACACCGCCCGGGCGTCGAACTCGGACTGGGGTCGCACCCCGCGCGAGCCGGTGACGAGGCGACCGGTGCAGTGGCCGAGGACGTTGACCCGCGGATTCTGCACCGCGGCCACCATCCGCCGGGTCATCGGGGCCTTGTTCATCCGCAGCTTGCTGTGCACGGATGCCGTGACGAAGTCGAGGCGTGCGAGCAGCTCGTCGGTCTGGTCCAGCGACCCGTCGTCGAGGATGTCGACCTCGATGCCCTTCAGGAGCGTGAAGCCTGCGCCGAGGGCGCGGTCGATCGCATCGACGACCGCCATCTGCTGGACGAGCCGCTCCGGTGAGAGACCATTGGCGACCCGGAGTCGGGGGGAGTGATCGGTCAGCACCATCCACTGCTGGCCGAGCTCGATCGCGGTGAGGACCATCTCGTCGATCGGCGACCCGCCGTCGCTCCACGTCGAGTGGGTGTGGCAGTCCCCCTGGATGAGGGCGTACAGCTCCTCGCCGCCCTCGACGAGCGGCCGGGCCTTGCTCTGCAGCGCCTCGAGGTATGCGGGGACGCGCCCCTCGAGCGCCTCGGTGATGACGCCGGCCGTGGACTTGCCGATGCCCGGGACGCTCTGCAGGGTCCCGGCCTGGACGTGCTGCCGCACTGCCTCCGGGCCGAGCTCACGGACCGTGGCCACGGCCTTGCGGAACGCCTCGACGCGGTAGCTGCCCGCTCGCTCGCGCTCGAGGAGGAAGGCCACCCTCCGCAACGCGTCGTCGGGTTCCACCGGAGCGGTCAGGGGTGGGAGGGAGTGCACGACGTCAGTCTGGCAGGTGCCCGACTCGCGAGCCCCTCGCTTCGGTGCCCTGCGCCGGCTCAGGGCCCGTCGCATACCCCCTGATGCGCTGCCCGACCCGGACCGTGAGGTGGCGGCCGTCGAGGTGCAGGACCTCCAGCTCCTCCCCGGTGACGGTGACCGTGCGGCCGCCCGGCAGGGAGACTGTGGCGACGTCGCGGGACAGTGGCCACAGGCCGCCGCGGTGCACCTCGACGAGCAGCGGCTCGGGGGCGAGCGGCAGGAGCGGCCCGAGGTCCTCGCAGGGTCCAGGGACGGCGGCGTCGTCATCCCGCTCGATGGTCGGGTAGAGCGCCGTCACGCAGCTGCTGCCGGCGTCGTAGCGCACGAGCACTCCGCCGGGCGTCACCACCGCCTGGGCTCCGGAGAGGACCAGCTCGTACCGGGTCGCGGGGTCGACGAGGCTCACGCCCGACCCGGTTGCGATGGCGACGACGGCGGGCACCTCGCCGGCGGCGGGCTCAAGCGGCTCACCGTCGATGACCGGGGTGGACCAGAGCGTCCGGCCGGTCTCGCTGATCGCCTCGAGCAGGCACGCTTCGCGGTCACAGCGGTGGAGCACGGTCGTCTCCCCGTTCACCGCGAGCGGGACGACCCTCTCGCCCGCCCCGAGCTCCCTGCTCCAGCGCGGCTGCCGGCCGGCCGCGGCCGTCTCGACGCCCTCCTCGGTCACGACGAGAAGCCGATCGCCTCCGACGTAACGCACACCGCTGAGCGGGGTCTCGAGGGTGGCCGTCCGACCGGTTCGGAGGTCCACCATGACGTTCGAGTCGTCGGCGAGCCACGCACCGGCCACCACGTGCCCGGCCGGTCCGTCCGTCTCCCACAGCTCCTCGACACCCCTGTCCGCGGGCATCATCGACCACGCGAGGACGCCGTAGGTCACCACCGCGGCCGCGGCCGCGAGGAGCCACCGGGACCACGCGCGGCGCACGCCCGCCCCTGACTACCAGGAGGTATGCAGGGGCCGGCCCTCCGCATACCCCGCCGTGCTCTGGACACCGACCACGGCCCGCTCGGCGAACTCCTCGAGGTTCCGGGCCCCCGCATACGTGCAGGCGCTGCGCAGGCCCGCGATGATCGTGTCGATGAGGTCCTCGACGCTCGGCTTCTGCGGGTCGATGTACATCCGCGCGGACGAGATGCCCTCCTCGAACAGGCCCTTGCGGGCCCGGTCGTAGGCGCTGTCCGAGGCGGTGCGGCTCTGCACGGCCCGACTCGACGCCATACCGAACGACTCCTTGTAGGGGCGTCCGTCGTTGGCGACGTAGAGATCCCCGGGGCTCTCGAGCGTGCCGGCGAACCACGAACCGATCATCACGTTGCTCGCGCCGGCGGCCAGGGCGAGGGCGACGTCCCTCGGGTGGCGCACCCCGCCGTCCGCCCAGACGTGCCTGCCGCGCTCGCGAGCAGCGGCGGCGCACTCGAGGACGGCCGAGAACTGGGGGCGGCCGACGGCCGTCATCATCCTCGTCGTGCACATCGCGCCCGGTCCCACGCCGACCTTGACGATGTCGGCGCCGGCCTCGATGAGGTCGATCGTGCCCTCGGCGGTGACGACGTTCCCGGCGACGACTGGAACGTGCGGGTCGATGCTCCGGACCGCCTGGAGCGCGTCGATCATCTTCTGCTGGTGACCGTGGGCGGTGTCGACGACGATGCAGTCGGCACCCGCGTCGAGCACACCCCTGGCCTTGGCGGCCACGTCCCCGTTGACGCCGATCGCGGCCGCCACGCGGAGGCGTCCATCGGCGTCGGTCGCGGGTGTGTAGAGCCCGCTGCGCAGGGCGCCCTCGCGGGTGAGCACGCCGATCAGGTGACCCTGGTCGTCGACGACCGGGGCCATGTGGTGCCGCACCCGGGTCAGCCGGTCGTACGCCTCCTTCGGGGAGAGGCCGTCAGGGAGGGTGACCAGGTCGGTCGTCATGACGTCGCCGGCCTGCGCGAAGCGGTCCACGCCGGATACGTCCGACTCGGCGATGACGCCGATGGGTCGCTTGCCGTCGTCGTCGAGGACGATCGCCGTGCCGTGGGCGCGCTTCGGGATGAGGGCAGCGACCGACCCGACGGTGTCGGTCGCGTAGACCGTGACCGCCGTGTCGTGGACGAGGTGGGCGGCCTTGATGTCGGCGATCGCCTGGGCCACGACGTGGATGGGGATGTCCTGTGGCAGGACCGCCATGGCGCCGCGCCGGGCCACCGTCTCGGCCATCCGCCGCCCGCTCACCGCGGTCATGTTCGCGACGACGAGGGGGATGGTTGTGCCCGAACCGTCGACGGTGGAGAGGTCGACATCGAGCCGGCTCGACACGGAGGACCGGCTCGGCACCATGAAGACGTCGTCGTACGTGAGGTCGTGGGTGGGCTCACGGTCGCCGAGGAATCGCATGTCTCCAATCTACGTCGGTGCGGTGGGTGCAGCCCCGGGTGTGGAGTGAGGCAGGATCATTACCGTGAGCTTCTTGGTCGAGACGCCGGCGGATGTTGAGCGGCGCCGCGGTCTGCGGCGGATGCGCGCCATCGCCACCGCGCTGCTGATCGTCGCGGCCGTGATCTGGGTGGCCACGTTGCGGCTCGATCAGAGCGGCGTCTGGGGGTACGTCAACTTCGCGGCGAAGGCGGCGATGGTGGGCGCGCTCGCCGACTGGTTCGCTGTCGTGGCCCTCTTCAAGCACCCCCTCGGTGTCCCGGTCCCGCACACGGCCCTGGTCAAGAAGCGCAAGACCGAGCTCGGGAAGAGTCTCGAGGAGTTCGTCACCGACAACTTCATGACCGAGGACATCGCCCGGGACCGGCTGCAGGCGGCCGACGTGCCCAAGCGGCTGGGCGTCTGGCTCTCCGCTCCGGAGCACCGCACCCGGACGCTCGACGAGGTGGTGCGGGTCAGCAAGCGGGGACTGGAGCGGATCAAGGACGAGGACGTCAAGTCCCTCCTCGACGACCTGCTTCTGCCCCGCCTGGCCAAGGAGCCGATCGCCCCCATCGCGGGGACGCTCCTCGAGGGTGTCATCGACGACGGCGTGCACCACGGACTCGTCGACCTCACCCTCGAGCACCTCCACGAGTGGCTGCGTGACAACCCGAGCGCCTTCGCCGAGGTGATGGGTGAGCGGGCGCCGTGGTGGAGCCCGCCGTGGCTCGACGACCGGGTGATCCGGTGGACCTACAACCAGGTCGTGGACTGGCTCGGCGACATGCGCGGCATCCCCGGACACCCGGCCCGGGTGGCCCTGGACAACCTGCTCCGCCAGCTCTCGTCCGACCTGCAGAACGACCCCGAGGTCATGGAGCGGGCCGAGATGCTCAAGGCCCGGCTGCTCGCGAACCCGCAGGTCAGCGTCAGCCTCGTGGCCCTCTGGGACTCGTTCCGCTCCACCCTGCTCGGCGCGATGGACGACCGGACCTCGTACTTCCACACCCGCGGCGACGAGCTCCTCGAGCACCTCTCGCAGCGGCTGCAGTTCGACGAGGTGGTGCGCTCCCGAATCGGCGGCCACCTGGGCGATCTCGTTGGGTTCTTCGTCAACACCTACGGCGGCGAGCTGGCCCAGGTCATCTCCTACACGGTCGACCAGTGGGACGCCGAGGTGGCCTCACGCCGCATCGAGCTCTTCGTCGGCAGGGACCTGCAGTTCATCCGCATCAACGGCACCATCATCGGCGCCCTCGCCGGCGTCGCCCTGCACGCCCTGAGCAAGCTCATCGGAAACTAGGTCCGACCATGCACACCGACTCAATCGACGTGTCGACCTGCACCGGATCGATCCTCGAGCACGGCGCTCAGGTCATGACGTGGGCACCGCGTGGCGAGGCTCCGGTGCTCTTCACCAGCCGGGCAGGGGAGGCCGCGAGCAACACAGCCATCCGCGGCGGGATTCCCGTGTGCTTCCCGTGGTTCGGGCCGGGCCGCCATCCCGGTGCCCCCTTCAACCACGGGTTCGCCCGCACCACCACCTGGCGCCGGATCGGGGCGACCGGGGACGAGGTCCGGACCGTCGCATACCGGCTGGACCGGAAGGTGGCGACGGACGACTACTGGCCGTACGCATACGAGGCCGTCCTCACCGCCTCGTTCGGGTCGCGGCTCACCGTCGCGCTGCAGGTGACCAACCAGGACGAGCGGGCGTTCTCGTTCGAGGCTGCGCTGCACACCTACCTCGCGATCGAGGACATCGCGCAGGTGCGGGTCGAGGGTCTGGACGGCGTGAGCTACGTCGACAAGACGGCGGACGGTGCGGTGCGCCACCAGGAGGGGCCGGTCACCTTCTCCGGCGAGACCGACAGGGTGTATGCGTCGGCCGGGCCGGTCTTCGTCGTCGACCCGGTCGGGGGTCGGGAGATTGCCGTCTCCACCTCTGGTGCGTCAGGGGTGGTCGTGTGGAATCCGTGGGAGGAGAAGGGATCCCGCTTCGCCGACCTGGGGCCTGGCGACTGGCAGCGCTTCGTCTGCGTCGAGGCCGGGTGCGTGCTCGATGGTGCGGTGCACCTCGAACCCGGCCGGACGCATACGCTCTCGACGACCGTCAGCCTCTGAGCGGTCGCCGGTTCGAGGGGTCAGCGGGGGACGGCCGCGGCCAGCTCCGGGACCTCGACGGAAGGCTCGGCGACCGCCTTCTCGCGACTGATCGGCACCGACGGTGCCCCGGGGACAGGCAGGAGCCGCACGCGAGAGCCTTCGTGTACTCCGAGGTGCGCGACCTCGGGACGGGTCTTCGTCACAAGGACGAGACCATCCTCGGTCGCAACCTCGATGCGCACCTCGAAGCCGACCCGGTGCAGGCGCTCGACCGTGCCCGGCGTGCCCGGCCCGAAGTCACCGACCCGCAGATCGATGTCATGGGGGCGGACGAGGTGCTGGCCGAGGGTGGTGACCGGGCCGAGGAAGCGCATGACGAAGTCCGTGCTGGGCCGGTCGTAGAGATCGTCCGGACTCCCTACCTGCTCGATGCGGCCGCCGTTGATGACGACGATCTCATCAGCGACCTCGAGGGCCTCCTCCTGGTCGTGGGTGACGAAAACCGTTGTCACGTGGACCTCGTCGTGGAGGCGGCGCAGCCAGTCACGGAGCTCCTTGCGGACCTTGGCATCCAGGGCGCCGAAGGGCTCGTCGAGGAGGAGCACGCTGGGCTCGACGGCAAGCGCCCTCGCGAGGGCCATCCGCTGGCGCTGGCCACCGGAGAGCTGCGAGGGGAGGCGGTCCGCGAACTGCGACAGGTGCACCAGGTCGAGCAGCTCGGCGACCCGCTCGCGGATCTGGGCCTTGGGTCTGCGGCGGATGTCCAGGCCGAACGAGACGTTGCGGGCGACCGTGAGGTGCTTGAACGCGGCGTAGTGCTGGAAGACGAAGCCGACGTTGCGGGCCTGGGGCGCCACGTGGGTCATGTCCCGGCCCTCGATGATGACGCTGCCCTGGTCCGCGTACTCCAGGCCCGCGATGATGCGCAGCAGCGTCGACTTGCCGCCGCCGCTCGGTCCGAGGAGGGCCGTCAGTCCGCCCGTGGGGATCGTGACGCTGATGTCCTCGAGAGCGACGAAGTCGCCGAACCGCTTGTGGACGTTGTGGATCTCGATGCTCATGATGCTTCTCCTGCGGGCCGAGAGGGTCAGTCGGTGGGGTCTTTGCGGATGACGGAGACGACGATGATGCAGGCGACGGAGACCATCGCCAGCAGGAAGGCCGTGGCGTAGGCGCCGCTCTGATCGAAGTTGAGGTACTTCTCCTCGACGACGAGGGTGGCCGTTCGGGTCTCGCCGAGGACGTTGCCGGAGACGACCTTCACAGCGCCGAACTCGCCGAGCGATCTGGCGAGGCTGAGGACGACGCCGTAGACCACGGCCCACTTGATGACCGGCAGGGTGATCCGGCGGAAGGTGGTCAGTGGTCCAGCGCCGAGGCTGGCCGCTGCCTGCTCCTGCTCGGTGCCGACCTCCTGGAGGGTCGGGACGACCTCGCGGATGACGAGTGGGAGGGCGACGAAGGCGGTGGCCATGATGATGCCGGGCGTGGCGAAGATGACCTGGAAGCCGTTGCTCTCCAGGGTGGGCCCGAACCAGCCGTTGCGTCCGCCGTAGACCAGCACGAGGCTGAGGCCCACCACGATCGGCGACACCGAGAGCGGGAGGTCCACCAGGGCACTGAGAGCGCGCTTGCCGGGGAACTCGTAGCGCACGAGGAGGAGGGACATCCCCACCCCGAAGACCGTGTTGATGACGACAGCGACGGCTGCCGCCACAGCAGTCAGCCGGAAGGCGGCGCGGATGTCCGGGTCGGCGAGGAGATCGAGGATCGCTCCCGGCCCGTCGGCGAGCGCCTTCTGCGCCACGAGGGACACGGGCCAGGCCACCAGGAAGAAGAGATAGGCGATGACGATGGCCCGGACGACGTAGCGGGCCAGCCAGGGGCGCCGGGGCGGACGGGCCTGAGCGGACCGGGGCTCTCGACCGGTGGATCCGGTCTCGGAAAGGTCGGCGCGTGTGCCGGGATGGATCAGGGTGTCAGCCATGGCGGGCCACCTTCCGCTGGATCAGGTCGAGGAGCACGATCACCACGAGGGCGATGACGAGCAGCACGGTGGCGACCGACGCGGCGCTGGGCAGGTTGTTGTTCTCGATGCTGCTGAGGATGCGCACCGAGGTGACCTCGGTGCGGTAGGGGAGGTTGCCCGACAGGAGGACGAGTGAGCCGTACTCGCTCACGCCCCGCGCGAACGACATGGCTGCGCCCGCAGCGATGGCGGGCGTGAGACTCGGGAGGACGATCCTGCGCAGGGTGGTGACCCGCGAGGCGCCCAGCGAGGCGGCGGCCTCCTCCACCTCTGTGTCGAGCTCGGCCAGCACCGGCTGCACCGTCCGGACGATGAAGGGCAGCGTCACGAACAGGAAGGCGAGGAAGACGGCGGGCCGGCTGTTGGCGATGTCGACGCCGAGAGGACTGCGCGGGCCGTACAGCGAGACGAGGACAAGGCCGGCGACGATCGTCGGTAGCGCGAACGGGATATCGATGAGGACCTCGAGCAGGCGCTTGCCGACGAACTTGTCGCGGACCAGGACCCACGCGATGAGGGGCCCCATGACGACGTTGACCGCGGTCACCGCAGCGGCGGTGCCGACGGTCAGGCGGATCGCGGCGGAGGTCTGAGGGGCGGTGATGGCGGTCCAGAAGGCCGCCGGTCCGCCCTCGATGGCAACCGCGACCACCGCTGCGAGTGGGATGAGGACGAGCAGGCTGAACCACAGCAGGGCCACGCCCAGCCC
>Ga0209723_1005875_pt1 | contig 12280 bp, 7 predicted proteins | sample BiotimSIPDNA_2_FD_185750 | JGI IMG/M metagenome (GOLD analysis project Ga0209723, IMG submission 185750) | Anaerobic biogas reactor microbial communites from Washington, USA - Biogas_R2 time_0 SIP DNA (SPAdes) (version 2) | ecosystem: Engineered > Bioreactor > Anaerobic > Unclassified | place... | reverse complement strand
TTTGCGGACTCACGCTGCCTCCTTGGGTTTGGTTAGACACATCTGGGTAGTGGGGGTCCGCTTACTGTATCACAGCAGTGTTATTCAGTCAAGAACATAGTCCTATGGGATGGCTGTGTTATAGTTTTCCGGTTTTTGCCTGGAAGGCCTGTCGGTTGAGCTAGGCTCGGCTTTGTTTCCGTCCGTTCTCCAGGCAGCGCATCATGCCGTCGTGAAGTTCCGGCGCGGGTTCATGTTCTTGGTGCTGTTTTGCCGAAACGTTGCAGGGGTTGTGTCATGCGAGTTGTGCCAGAAAAAACTGTCGCCCGGCTGTGCCTGTACCGGCGCATCCTGATGCAGATGCTTCCGGATGGGCGTCGTTTCGTGCGTTCGCATGACATTGCTGCGCAGGCGCGGGTGACGCCCGCCCAGGTGCGGCGCGACATCATGGCACTGGGCTACAAGGGCCTGCCTGGCAAGGGCTACGGCGTGCAGGAGCTGCTTGACAGCATGTCGCTTTTCATTGACGCGCCGGAGCGCGAGGAAGTCGCCCTGGTCGGCGTCGGCAATCTTGGCCGGGCGCTGCTGGCGTACCTGGTCGGTCGGCGGCCGAATCTCATCTTGCGGGCGGCGTTTGACAATGATCCGGCCAAGGATGGCCTGGTCATCAATGGCTGCCCCTGCTATGATGTCAGCCGTATGGCTGATGTCATCGCCGCTTTTAAAATCAAGATAGCCGTGCTGGCCGTGCCGGCTGCCGTTGCCCAGGATGTGGCTGAAAAGCTGATCGCGTACGGCGTCAAGGGCATTTTGAATTTCGTGCCGGTGCGGCTGCATCTGCCGACGCCCGTCCACGTCGAAGATATAGACATCAGCTCATCCCTTGAGCGCGTGTCTTTTTTTGCGCGGGCGAAGACGTCGGCGAAGAAGGCGTCTTTATCGCCGGGCGAAACTGTAGACAGTCGCCTTTGACTACCCAAGAGGCGCTGGCCCGAGCGCCTCCCGGGTTGCGTTCACGCGGTCACTCTATGAGGATGGCGTGGATGATTTTGGCGATGTCGGTGTTGTCGATGAAACCCTTGAATTTTTCGGCGCCAGGTCCGAATGCCGTGGTGGGGACGAGGGCGTCGGTGTGCCCGGTGCTGCTCCAGGTTATGCCAGCTTTGCTGTCTCGCACCGTCTGCACGGCCAGTTGGAGTGTGCGCCTGGTCTTATTCTTTGGGTCGAGGTGGCGCGCCAGGGCTTCTTCTATGCTCTTCATCTCTTCGGCGGTCAATTTCATCGGGTTGTTTTCGGGCTGTTCAGGGTGCAGGCCATAGCATTCGGCGAGGATCGGCAGCAGGTCCTGGATGTTGAAGTCTGCCTTAGCTTTGCTTTCTTCGTTGACGCGCTCCATGAAGGTTCCGCACGGCGGGTTGCCGTTGTTGTCGGTCGAGCGGTCCTGGTATTGCAGGAGTTCCAAGCCCTCATGGAAGGTGACGCCTTTCTTGCCGACGGCGAGTCCGCCGGTTTCATGGTCGCCGGTGACGATGATCAGGACTTGGCCTGGTTTTTTTTCGGCAAAAGCGAAGGCTTCCTTGACCGCATCGTCAAAAGCCAGCGTTTCATGCAGCATAGCGCCGGCGTCGTTGTTGTGTCCGCAATAGTCGATAGCGCCGCCTTCGACCATCATGAAAAAGCCGTCCGGGTTATCGAGCAGTTCAATGCCCTTGCGGGTGAACTCTGCCAGGGTGATGTTGTCGGCTTGGTTGATGACGTAGGGCAGGACGCCGTCCGCGCCGCGGGCCAGGACTTTGCCGACTCCGGGCTTGAGCGCCTCGAAATCTGCCTTGCTGGAGGTGACGGTATAGCCGTTTTTGGCGGCCAGTTCGTAGAGATTGCCCTGGTAGGCCGGTGACTTGGTGTTGTCGTGTTGAGCGATGCCCCCGCCGCCAAAGTAGTCAAAGTCAGAGGCAATCAAATCCAGGCCGATTTCATAATAGTTGTTGCGGCTGATCTGATTGGCGTAGAAGGCCGCCGGGGTGGCGTGGTTGATGGTCACTGATGTCACGATGCCGACTTTGCGGCCGCAGCCCTGGGCGATGCTGGCGACCGAGGTCAATTTCCTGGTTCCGGTCGGATCCATGCACAGGTAGCCGTTGTTGGTCTTTTCGCCGCAGGCGATGGCAGTGCCAGCCGCTGCCGAGTCGGTGACATGAGCGTTGGCAGAGAAAGTTGTGGTCAGCGCTTGGTAAGGCATGGAGTTGATGACCAGGCCTTTCTTCTTTAACTTCAACTGATACTCTTCGGCCATCAAACGCTGCTGCTGGGCCATGCCGTCGCCGATGAAGAGGAAAATGTACTTGGCACCAGCAGCTTGGATCACGCCGGCCAGAAGAAGAAAAGCCACGAAAAACAGATGTTGGAAACGCATGTAAGTTACCTTTTTGCAATGGGTTGGTGAGGTGATGGCCGCAGCGAGAAGCCAGACAGGGAAATCGCCTGATGGCGCCGCGGCTGGGCAGGACAATGTCGGAGAGGATGACGTTGGTTTGTTTTTTGTTTACGCTGTTGGTAGGTCTTTCGGGCGGATGCGGACTGCGACGATGTAGGGGTCTTCGCCGGGTGTCCAGTGGCCGTAGGTGGTGGTCACCACGGTGCCGTCCGGCAGGACTTCGACGCCTGGGTAGGCGCAGTCCATTCCGCGATGGTTTTTCATGATGCGGATGCGGTATTGGCCTTCGCGGCCGTTTTTGATGTCATCATAATTTCCGAGCCAGGCGCACCAGTCGCCGCGGGTCGGGCTTTCCAGGCAGGTGTCACGGAAGCTGATGAAGAGGCGTCCGTCCTTGAGGTAGCGTGCGCAATGGCGGTCGCCGGTGAGGGCGCCTTGCATTTCCACTGGCTCGGTCCAGGTCTGCCCCTGGTCTGTGCTGTAGATGACCATTGAGTTCATTTTGCGGGCGTTTTCTCGCATCAGGACAGCCAGTTCGCCGCCGTCGGGCGATTTGATGATGGCTGGTTCGCAGAGGTTGGCGACTGGGTGCGTACAGATGGAGCGCGGGGTGCTGCTCCAGGTCAGGCCGCCGTCGCGGGACCAGACTTGGTACAGGTGGAAGTTCGTTTCGGTTTCGCCGCTGTACGCCGTATAGATTGGCTTCCAGTCGCGCCGTTCGCGGTCGCCGGGTTGCAAGCGCCGGTCTTCGGCTGGCCCCCAGGTCTGGCCGTTGTCAGGCGTGCATTGGGTTTGCACCCTGGTGCGCCGGTCAGCGCCGTCGCCAGACTGGTAGACGATGGCGCGGCGCTTGCGGCTAGGGTGGAAAAAGCGGCCGTCGTCATGGAACAGCGCAAAATATTCTCCGGGAGCGGTGTTGGCGATATCGCCCATGGCGACGATGCCGCCGTAATCGCCGACAGGCGCCAGCTCTGACCAAGTGTCGCCGTCGTCTTCTGACACCGACATGCGGATGGGATACAGGCTGGAGAACATGATCAGGCGGCACTTGCCGGTCTTGTCGTAGACCTTGTAGAGGATTGGCGTTTCAAGCGATGTGCTCCAGCTTTCCGGCACTGGCAGGCGCTCAGACCAGGTCAGGCCGCCATCTGTGCTTTTTTTCAGGACAATCTGGCCAAAGCCATGGTTTTTCGGATAGACGGTGACCATGGTTTTTCCATCGTCAAGCAGGACGGTAGTCGGATGGCCCAGGTACACTCCTGGCTCCCTGTCGACGATGGTCTGCCGCCAGGTGTCCGAAGCGAAGTCAAGGATGGGCAAGGTGTAGTTTCTTAGCATGGCGGAACCTCCGGCAGGATGTGGTTTTCCGGCTGTAGGCGTCAAGGCTGTCTGCGGTTGTTTCAGTACACCGGGCCGAGGGCAGCGCAGGCGCGGTAGTCATCGCCGCCGTAGCGATCCCAGAAGGTCGGGCGGAAGATGTCTTCGTACGCGATGTTATGCATGTCGACCGGGATGCGGAGCATGGCGTTCAAGGTGATCATGTCAGCGCCGATGAGGCCAAAGCTGTTGGCGTCATGGTTGGGGCCGATTTTTGACATGTATTCGAACGAGGTCATGCCGTGCGGAGTCCAGTACGTCTCTGGCCAGGTCTTGTCCGTGACCAGGCTGATGTGGGTGGCGACTTTTTCCGGCAGGTCGACGGTTTCGCCTTCCACGACAGAGCAGGTCAGCAGGTCGCCGACCATGTTGTAGCGGTAGGCGGTCATGGGCATGCCTCCTGGCGAGGTGAAGTGGCTGGACAGTCCGTCGCCCGGGAAATACGTCAACGCCGCGTTCATGTAGGTCGTGCTCTTGATCGCTGCCGCTGCCAGTTTCTTTTGCAGGGCAGGAGTCGTCATGATCTTTTTCCAGACTTCCTGGATGCTGGTCTTTGGGTCAATGCCAGCCAGCTGGTAGATGTTGACGCTATAGTCCAGGGCGGCAGCACCGGAGTTGCGCTTGTCAATGATGCCGCGCGGGCAGATTTTGTCGACGGCGACGCCGGTGGCCTTTTTGATGGAGGCAGCCGTCCAATTGGTGCGGATATCTGCGAACAGCTGGGGTGCGCCGCCTGAGAGCAGGTTGGCGATCAGCATGCCAATGCCGTTCTTGGAGTCGTTTTCAGTGGCCACGACGTATGGTGCGCGGAAGCCGTTCCAGTCAAACGAGCTGTTGAGGATGGACTCGGTCACGTCGAAATTGGGATTGTAGTCTGTCCATTGGCGCTGACCCTGGGTGCCGGCGGCGATGGCGTTGTGGCCCTGGGAGTATTCCACGTCTGCGGTGAAGCCGTGCTTTTTCGCGAAGGCTGCATCTGCCAGCTTGGCGTTGCCCCGCATCAGGTCACGCACGATCAGGGTCATCTTCAGGCAGGTCTCCACCAATTCGTCGTCACTCAGGCCGCTGCGGCGGTCGGCTGCCTTATTAGTGAAGGCCATTTTGAACTTTTTAAAGAAGGGCAGGGCTTTCTGGAATTCCTCGTGGTCATAGAATCCTGTTCTCAGGCGGCCGTTGATAAGGCTCATGTCAACCGACACGGTTCCCATGCCGAGGTAATTGAGGAACGCATTGCGGCGCACATCAGAGCCGATAATGCCCATGGAGACGCCGCCGACTGACAAGTAGTTCTTGCCGCGCATGTAGGCTACTGCCGCAGCGGCGCGGGCAAAGCGCAGGAGACGGCTGCTGACGAAGTCGGACAAGGGGCCGTTTTCGTCTTCCAGTTCCGGCGAGTATACGCAGAAGATCGGGCGTTTCTTTTCGTCCATGGCAGCGGTGAAGGCTTTGAGCCAGACGGCGCCAGGGCGGTCGGTCTGGTTCAGCCCATACGCGCATTGCTGCCACTCGCTGGAGCCGATGCCCATGGCAGCGCCCATCAGTTCATCCGAGTAGGACCAGCTGCGCCCCACCCAGATGTTGGCGCTGACGCCCTGCGTGGCGTAGTACTGCTGGGCGCGAGCAGCGGTGCGGGCGCCGTAGACGATTTCTGGGGCGACGACTACGCGGACTGGCCGTCCGTCCGGCAAAGTGACCTGGCTGGTGATCAGGTCGTAGACTTTCTCGGCTATGGCCCAGGTTTTGACGACGTTTTCTTCGTAGGCGCCGCGGCGGCCGTCGGAAACCGGCGTGATGGCAATGGTGGGAAAATGGCCGAGAAGACTCTGGTCAGCGTCTTGGAAAGAGCGAACGGGGTTGGCCAAGCGAGCGAAATCCGGTCTGGCAGCAGAGCAGCATGACATGGTAGAACCTCCTGAGATGAACGGAACACACCTTTGCCCGCCATGCGGGCGCCGTACAGAACGGCACTTAAAGAAACAATAACTCCAGATTGTTAAAGAAACAATAACCCAGTATTGTTTTTGTGCAATGAAATCAAGGCGAAAAAACAGGTTGCAGGGCTGCGCCGAGGCATTATGTTAAGGCGTTTTCGTCAGGAAAGCCACCGATGGTTTCCGGCAGTCGACGCCGCGAAACAAGCAGCAGGGATGACGCTATGAGCCAGATTGGTTTGGTTTTCGACATTGAAAAATTCGCCATTCACGACGGCCCGGGAATCAGGACGACCGTATTTCTCAAGGGCTGCCCTCTGCGCTGCCAATGGTGCCACAACCCGGAATCGCAGCGCCCGCAGCGGGAGATTTTCTTTACGCCGGAGAAGTGCATCGGCTGCGGCTGGTGCTTCCAGGCCTGCCCGGAACATTGCCATGTCATGCGAGAAGAGCGGCATGACTTTGAGCGGACGGCCTGCCGTCGCTGCGGTCGCTGCACGGAAAGATGCTATGCCGAGGCGCTGGAAATGGTCGGCCGGGAGATGACGACGGATGCGGTGCTGGCGGAAGTGATGAAGGACAAGATGTTTTATGACAATTCCGACGGCGGCATGACGATATCTGGCGGCGAGCCGCTTGCGCAGTTCGCCTTCACCCGCGAGCTTCTCCAGAAAGGCAAGGCGAGCGGACTGCATTCCTGCCTGGAGACATGCGGGTTCGCGCCTTGGGAGCATGTATGCGAGCTGGTTCCGCTTGTCGACCTGTTCCTGTATGATGTCAAGGCCACTGACCCGGAGCGACACCGCGAGTTTACCGGCCAGGACAACCGCCTGATTCGCGACAATTTGCGTTGCCTTGACGCTGCTGGCGCCCCGCTTATCCTGCGCTGTCCGCTGGTGCCGGGCGTCAATGACGACGTCGAACATCTTGATGGCATCGCTGAGCTGGCAAATTCATTGCCCCGAGTGCAGGAAATACACCTCCAGCCGTATCATCCGCTCGGCGTCGGCAAATGCGCCCGGCTGGGGCAGGTGCCGAGGCTGCCGCGCCAGGAGTTCACTTCGGACGACGTAGTCGAAGCCTGGCTGGAACGTGTTCGCAGTCGGACAGACGTGCCGACCCGGAAGAACTGACCTGGTCGGCCTGCTACGCCCTGATGATGTCACGCCAGTCGCCGTTGAAGCCGCAGCGCTTGAGAAAGTCAAGATGCAGCGCAAAGTCGCCGACTTCGTAGAGGTTGTGAGCGTCGCTGCCGAGCGTGACCTTGACGCCAGCGTCCAGGCATTCCCGGAAGAATTCGACTGGCGGCTCGTTGGTGTGGAAGTTGATTTCCGCGGCCGTGTCAGTTTCCTTCAGCATGCGCACGAGCGGGGAGAAGCACCCTGGCGGAATCGGCAGCTTGGCGCGGCGGAAAACCCTGAACGGATGCGCCAGGCTGAAAAAGTCATACTGCAGGAACCGTTCCATCAGGCCGAGAAATTCATCGCGCAGCGTTTCCTGGCTGACGTCCAGGCGGCGATGGATGCTGGGCATCTGATGGAGGGCGCCGATGCGGAAGGGAATGCGTTCCCAATCGGCTGGTGCCAGCAAGGGGGTGCCATCGTGCCGGCAGTCGATTTCCAGGCCGGTCCAGGCTGCCGGTATGTCGGCTGCCGCCATTTCGGCCAGATATGCGTCCAGTCGGCGGTTTTCGGCTGGTGCCGGGATGGTGGCGTCCTGGGCGCGGTAATAGTCAGGGCAGGTATGCAGCAGATGGCCGGAGTGTTCGCTGAGGCGAAATTCGGCCAGGCCAAAGGCATGGGCAAAGGCGGCGATGCGATTTGGTTCCATGTTCTCGTTGCAATAGGCGTAGCGAGTATGGACGTGCGTGTCAACCAGGCCGGCTGTTTCCGGCATTTTGAGGTTTTCGTGGCTTATCGTCAGGCCGCCCTTTTCATCCAGGTCAATTAGGGTGATTGGGAATGCCCCTTCGCACAGGGCCGGGGCGGCCAGGTAGGTGACGCCGTCTGCGTTCAACGGGTCGAAGCCAGGGTGGTAGTGGCCGCTTAGAGAGAGGGTGACGCCGGCTGCGGCTTCGGCAGCGGTCACAGCCGTAGCATTGACATAGTTGTAAGGGCAAGAGTGCAGTCCTAATGGAAAAGCCGGAACATGCTGCAAGGTGACGATGGGGCCGCGCCAGTCTTGCCGGGCCTCGACCAGGCGAGCAAGGTCGCACTCTTCACGAAAGGCGTTGTAGCCAGGACGCTCCGGGTCAAGGTTGACGACAAAACGGACGCCAGCGATATCGACTATCGGCGCCGGTCGGGGGGCGACCTGGTAAAAATCGTCAACCGGGCCGTCGTGATTGCCGGGAATGGCGATGACCGGGGAGCTGATGAGCTTGACGTGCTGCCAGAGTGTGCGCAGGTCGTCCTGGCCGCTGGCCAGGTGGCCGGCGTTGACCATGTCGCCCAGGAGGATGACGACATCCGGCCGCAGCAGGCGGTTGAGGCGGAATGCCGCCCGGCGCATAAGTATGTCGGCAATGCCGGTCTGGCGGGCGCCGCAGGTGGTGGCCTCGGTGGAACTGTAGTGGGAGTCGGTCAGAACCGCGATGCGCATGGATGGAACCTTCGCGAGAGAATGAGTCGAGAAAGCGCCCGCTACGATGAGCCAGGCGGCGACGGGGACTTCGGCGACTTGGCCGGATATGCGTTTTAAGTTATACAGGCGATGGCAAATTGCAATTAGCCTGGCGGATGGTTTTGCGTTGAGTTGTCCTGGCTAAGGCGCTTTAATGGACAATGGACGTGGACAGGGGTGGACGTTAGTGGAGAATGGAGCGAAGACACCCATGCCTGCCATTTCACAAAATTCATCGTGCCCTGGCGTTGCATTGTATTCGATTCTGCCGTAAGTTATTGACATTATCGCCAGCGCAGGTTTTGGAACCGGATAGCAACTCGGAGAATGGTTTCATGCTCAAGTTCAAGAAGATGCTTCTGTTGACGGTTGGTTTGATGGCAGCAGCAGTGTCAGCCGAGGAGATTGCCGTGCCTATGCTCTGGCAGAATGCGGCGGCTGGGCAATTCCGGGTCTCGGCTATGGGCTTTCAGTGCGACGCCGACAGAATTATCTTTGCCGTCAAACTGAACGGCCTTGAGGAGATGCTGAAGAAACCGCGCTTTCTGATGGGGTTGTATTCGAACACCGATGGCGACAAGGCGACGGGGCGTACCTTCGAGGGCGGCCAGACCGGCTGGGATTTGCAAGTCAACGTCAACATGGCTCAGCGCAGCCTCAATGCCGTGCAATGGGAAGAACGCAAGAGTCTAGGCCTGGGACTGTATCTTGACGACTATCTGGTCGAAACGGTCGGCGAGGTGGTCTACGTCGTCATCCGGCGTGAACCTCTGGAGCGGTTTGTCTTCGCGGATGTCATCAGCCTCCGCGCCTTGATCACGGCTGAAGGCATGGAGCCTATCCGGCCGGACAATCTTCTTGACACCACCCGGCCGCTGGGCGTCATGGCGCCTAAGCTGAATTTTGTCCGCTACGGGAGCATTCGTCCTCGCCAGCTGATGCGTCCCGAGGCGGTTCTGATACCGCGCCAGGACGGTTTGCAAGTTTGGAATACGTACGGTGAACGCTATGGGCTGGACGCGCCGATGCCGCCGATAGTGGCGACGGCGCCGTCCCTGTCCCTGGCTGCCGCCCGCGGCGAGGCCGAAGCCGTTCATTTCGCGGTGACGGCGGAAGCGCCCCTGGTGTCCCTGAAAGTCGTTCCCAGCGGTCTGCGTGGGCCTGGCAACAGCCTGCTGCCCGGGGGCTTGTTCACGGTGTCTTATCTCGGCTTTGTTCGCAATATCCGGGAGGAGAGTTTTTGCGATATTCTTTGGCCGGAGTTTCGGCCGCAGAAGTCGCGGCATCATTTTGTCCAAGTCGAAGTCACCGTTCCAGCGGACTCTGCGCCTGGCGTATACCGCGGTGAGTTGGCCTTGATAGTCAACGGCGCTGCTGCTGCGCCGATTCCGCTGGAGCTGGAAGTCTTTGCCTTTACCATGCCAGACCGACCGTTTTTCAAGACGGCCTATTGTCTCAAGGGCAGCTTCATCGGCAATCATTATGGAAAACTCTCGGGAGCTGACCATAAAAAAGAATACGCAGCTTTGGAAGAGCTGGCTAAGAGGTATCGTTTCAGCCCTCGTCTGATGAAGGTCGGCGCCAAGAGAAGCTGGGATGCGGCGACTAAGACCCTGAGCATGGATTGGGCGAACTTTGACGAGTCGGCCACTATCTATTTCGAACGCGATAAATTCACGGTGTTCCAGGACAGCGCCTTCCAGCTCGGTTCGCACGGGACTCCCTACAAGCACTTCGCTAAGTTCCTCCAGAGTGATGATCTCAAGATCGGCGATGAGCTGTTCAGCGCGTTTTTCCCGCAGCTGATCAAGCTGACCTACGAGCATTATCGTGACCTGGGCATTCTCGACAAGACTCTGTTCATCATCTGGGACGAACCCTACAATACGGTTTATGACGACATCAACACGGCCTGCCGCCTGGCCAAGCAGGCCGTGCCTGAAATCCAGCTCGGCGTGTTCATCGATCACGCCGCCAAGGAGCTGACCGCGAACATCGATGTCTGGCTGTCGGGCTATGCGACTTTGGCTTCGCTTAGATTTTCCCCGGAGACCAAGGATAAACGCGCCTGGTGCTACAACGGCATCGGCATGAGCGACATGAATACTCCGGCTTCACACCTGCGGCAATACTATTGGCTGGCTGACAAGTATGCCATCGAAGGCTATCTGTATTCGGAAATCAATGCCTATACCAAGCCATACATCGGCAAAGACCCGGATGTTTTCTACAATACGTATGCTAATCATATCTGGATGTATCCGGACACGGTTGGCAATCCCCGGCCTTCCCTGCGCATGACCTTGACCCGCGATGGATTGGATGATTACGATTACATGGCTCTTTATCGTCAGGCCAGCGGCCAGGCGAATCTGCCCGAAGAGCTTCAAGGCGCCTTCCCAGTCCTGAACCCCGATGGAACTATCGATTTCACGGTCAAAACCAATCGAGAATTGCAGGACGTCCGCTACCGGCTGGCTAAAACGATCGAACAAGCGTTTTAGGGGCGGGGGGGCGAGGGAGTGTTGCTTTATCCGCAGATTGCGCAGATGACGCAGATTTTTTTGGGGGGCAGCCGGGTGCCCGGCTCCGCGGAAAATTCTTTTTAAAAATGCGTTATTCCGGCTTGCGGGCGCCGGAAGGCGTGGTATATTAAAACTCGCGCCCTGAAAAGGGTGCCGCGCTTAACTGCCCGCCGTTGTCCTGTCGTGTCCGGCTCTGTCCGGTTTCCGGTTAGGAAAAAGTCAAGAAAAAGTCAATTTTCGGCTTGCGGAACGTGGAAGCTGTGGTATGTTAAGTATTCCGCGCCCCCTGGGGGTGCGGCCTCAAGGCTCTTTGGCAACTGAGCAGCGCAATATGATGCGATTGTCACGAACGCGAGACTTCCGCCTCGGCGGCGGTTTCGCGCCCCCCTCGTTTTTTCGAGGGATTTGAAAAGGACAGGCGCCCCTTTTTGGGGCGGTCAAACTTTTTGCAATGGAGAGTTTGATCCTGGCTCAGAATGAACGCTGGCGGCATGGATTAGGCATGCAAGTCGAACGGGTCCCCTCGGGGACCAGTGGCGCAAGGGTGAGTAACACGTGAGCAACCTGCCCCCGAATCCGGAATAAGCCAGGGAAACTTGGTCTAAAACCGGATGTCGGCTGATTTCCGCATGGTTTTCAGCCGAAATATTCATAGTTCGGGGATGGGCTCGCGCCCCATTATGCTTGTTGGCGGGGTAACGGCCCACCAAGGCTACGACGGGTAGGTGGTCTGAGAGGATGGTCACCCACACTGGGACTGAGACACTGCCCAGACTCCTACGGGAGGCTGCAGTCGAGAATCTTCCGCAATGGGCGCAAGCCTGACGGAGCAATGCCGCGTGAGGGACGAAGGCCTTCGGGTCGTAAACCTCTGTCATCCGGGACGAAAGCCATGACGGTACCGGAAAAGGAAGCCACGGCTAACCACGTGCCAGCAGCCGCGGTAACACGTGGGTGGCGAGCGTTATTCGGATTTACTGGGCGTAAAGGGTCCGCAGGGGGCCTGCCACGCCCGCCGTGAAATTTCAGGGCTCAACCCTGAACCTGCGGCGGGCACGGGCGGGCTGGAGTGCAGGATGGGCAGACGGAATTCCAGGTGTAGCGGTGGAATGCGTAGATATCTGGAGGAACACCGATGGCGAAGGCGGTCTGCTGGCCTGCAACTGACCCTCATGGACGAGAGCGTGGGTAGCAAACAGGATTAGATACCCTGGTAGTCCACGCCGTAAACGTTGTGTGCCAGATGCGGGCGGGTTCGGCCCCGTCCGCGTCCCAGCTAACGCGATAAGCACACCGCCTGGGGACTACGGCCGCAAGGCTAAAACTCAAAGGAATTGACGGGGGCCCGCACAAGCGGTGGAGCATGTTGCTTAATTCGAGGCAACGCGAAGAACCTTACCCAGGTTTGACAT
>Ga0209723_1005873_pt1 | contig 12281 bp, 16 predicted proteins | sample BiotimSIPDNA_2_FD_185750 | JGI IMG/M metagenome (GOLD analysis project Ga0209723, IMG submission 185750) | Anaerobic biogas reactor microbial communites from Washington, USA - Biogas_R2 time_0 SIP DNA (SPAdes) (version 2) | ecosystem: Engineered > Bioreactor > Anaerobic > Unclassified | place... | reverse complement strand
GCCTGGGTCAATCAGATGGCGCAGCAACAAAACGACTTCAACGGACGTCAAATGACAATTCAAGCTTGGTACGATCTTGTCAGAGATGATATTACTCTCTTACAAACATTTAATTTCGATAATATCGCTGAGTTACCGGGTTGTACACGCAGTACAGTATTCCAGGCGAATGGTGACATTACAGAGACTATATTTACCACTGTAGGTCTCACCACGATAGCTGTACGGACAACAGTATTTAATCCGGATAATACGATAACCGTATCAGTGATAGTTTATGATACAGATGGAGTAACAGTGATTAAAAATTCCGTCATCACTACAATATTTAATGCGGACGGAAGTATTACGGAGGTGGTTGAGTAATGTGGCCAATAATAAAAAAAGCAGTTAATAGTGATCTTTCTACACCGTTGAATATACTGATCAACGCCATAAAAGAGAAAACCGATTTAATACCGCTATTGGCGGATAAGTGTGAATTATTCTTAGAAAATGGAATTTTTGTAGTGCCTGCAGGTGTTTATGCGGTCTATCTAACTGGGTGTGCGGCCGGTAACGCTGGTGCTCCTGGTGCTGCTGGTGGTACTCCTGGTGGTGCTGCTGGTGCTGGTGGTGCTGGTGGTGCTGGTGGTGAGATAGCGTTTGATTTTTTGATACCCAACCTCACTCCGGGACAATCAATCGCCGTAACAACTGGGACAGGCAATACCGTTTTCGGGTCGTTAAGCCCGATCGTCCAAACATATTTAACGCTAACAAAAGGCGGTGGAGCAGCTGGAGGTGATGGAGGTGCCGGAGGAGATACTAACAAAGCTGGCAGTGCTGGCAGTGCTGGAGGAAAAGGCGGAGGAAGTTTAATAAAGGGGACGCCGTATAATGGCGGTGCTGGCGGTCTCGGAAGCACTGGTGGTGGCGTTGGTACCACTACGTACGGATCTGGAGGCGGCGGCGGCGGCGGAGGCGGCGGCGGTGGTGGCTTTTCGGGTACTGGCGGTGCCGGAGGTACCGGAGGTAATGGGTACGGATCTGTAGACTCCAACGGTGGTGGCGGGGCTATAGGGACTGGGTACGGATCTGGAGGCGGCGGCGGCGGCGGCGGCGGCGGAGGCGGCGGCGGCTATTATTCGACTGCTGGCGGTGCTGGTGGTGCCGGAGGTCCTGGATTTTTATTTGTGAGGTGGTTATAAAATGACAAAAACATACGCACAAGTAGTAAACGGTATGGTTAATCTTATCGGCGGGGAAGAGGTTGGATTACCTTTCAATAACGACATAGCTACTAGTATCGACATTACGGACATGTTAGAAGAGGAAAGGCCTAAGGAGGGCTTCTTCTACATAGTTAATGCTGACGGTGAGGGTTATTTCTCCGAGTTTCCCCCGGAACCGGAGCCAGAACCAGTCTTTGATAAGGAATCCGTCGAACAAAAACTAGCACGTATCTATGAACAAAACATTATTCTTATGGACGCTCTGGCAACAACGTTTGAAGAGTTAATAGCCCTACGGGAACTAGTGGAAGGAGGTACTAAATAGATGGTACAACTTTATTACATCCTAGTTACAAATGGTCGTCGAGTTATAGAGCAGGTGCCCGAAAGGTATAGGGCAGACGTTCAGTCTATGCTGGATGTGGCTCTCCAGGCCCAAATTTAAGGATGGAAAACTAATGGCAAATAAAGTAAAATATGAATTTAAAAAGGAGTGGTTATAAATGGCTGAAAGCAAAATCAAGATTTATAAGAATAACCCGACCGCAGGCGGCACAGATGGAACCCTGGTATCGTCAGGTACAGGTCTAAACCCTATCGAATCCGGGGCAATCAAAGTACCTGCATCAGGTCACGCGGAAGGAAACTGGATTAAACTTGCCGTGCGTTGTGATACTGGCTACGAAACAGTTGAAGATTCTTCACGCCATGCGCGAATCAGTATTGTAGATTCAGCAGGAGTGACGTTGTGGCAGCTTGCTCCTGACAATAGTGGACAGGCAGGGACGGCTGAAGATTGGGGAGATCCGCTGGATTTCTTAACAAAAATTGGTGACACCAATACAATCTTCTGGGCTAGAGCAAGAGTAGCGTATACGGAAGAACCGGCGAATGACACAAGCGTGGATATTAAGGTTGCGGCAACCATAGGAGCAACAAGCTAGGGGAGAGGTTGATAATAATGGCGCAAATCAATCCATTGTTTCAAGCTCAAGATTATGATTTAATAGTGACCCTAAAATTTGCCGAACCTAAAGGCGATTGCCATATCTGCCTGCACAGGGGCAGCTTCGCAACGGCTTCCGGCATGGTTTATTACCGCTATGGCGATAGTGCTAAATGGAAAGAGCTGACTGTCAAGGGGGATAAGACCACTATCCCCGTGAGCGATACTATAATGCAAGTAGGGCTTAATTGGGGCAAAGACGGGGATAATTACACAACCCCGTCTTTTAGGAATAATTCCAATTTAAGAGAGGTTACATTTTCCCAAAAGGCTGTTTTAGGGGGCAAAATAGGCGATTACTTTTTCTATTTCTTCGCCTATAACTGCCCTAATTTAGTGGCATTGGATGTGCCGGATATTTCTGGAGTTACAGAAGTCGGGGGCTATTTTATGGTAGCGTATGCTCAGGAGTGTATCTCCCTGCCTTCCCTGCCCGTCCCTGATACTGCCAACATAACAGAAGTTGGTGATTACTTCTTGGGTTCGTATGCTCTGGGTTGTCATAAATTGCATTCTTTATCAGTCCCGAATACGTCCAAGATCACGTCTGCCGGAGAGGGATTTCTTTCCAGCTATGCGAGAGAGTGTTTTGGCTTGACTTCGCTGGATGCTCCGAATGTAAGTAACCTAACATCTGCCGGAGAGGACTTTATGGGGGCTTATGCTTTCAGATGCTTGAATCTGACAAAATTGGGGATTCCCGATACTGCCAAAATGAGGTTTAGTGGGGAGAGGTATTTAGGTGACTATGCCGGGGGCTGTGATGCCCTATCAGAGCTTGCCCTACTGTATAGGGAATATGAATTTAACTATCCGACTGACCTAGGCTTATCAGAAGATAAACTTAGCAACCTGATGAACAAGGCGAAAAAGAGAAGTGGTGAGTAATCGTGGCTACTATAGACCCTAACCAAACTTATGACATTATCCATACCCTGACATTTGCAGAAGCATCGGGAACCTGCCCGATAAGGCTGTACAGGGGTTCTTCGTCTGCCATTTCTGGCACGGTATATTATCGTGCCGGGACTAGCGGAGACTGGACTACTCTATCTGTCTCAGGCACAAGCACCACTTTCCCGGTAACTGATACGACAATGCAGGTAGCCCACGGCTGGAATAAGTCAGGCAATAACTATATGACACCCTCGTTTCGGGGTGCAACAAATATAACCAGTATCGCCATTTCCCAAAAGTCCTCTTTAACCGGGGTAATGGGGAATTATTTCATGGCTTCCTATGCTGAGAACTGTTCCAACCTCACTTCTCTCGCTGTCCCGGACACTAGCGGTCTTGAGAGTGTGGGGACTAGTTTCATGCGTTACTATGCTCGTGACTGTTCCAACCTCACTTCTCTCACTGTCCCGAACACTAGCGGTCTTGAGAGTGTGGGGGATTATTTCATGTATTACTATGCTTATGGCTGTTCATCCCTCACTTCTCTCACTGTCCCGAACACTAGCGGTCTTGAGAGTGTGGGGAATTATTTCATGGCTTCCTATGCTTATGGCTGTTCCCCCCTCACTTCTCTCACTGTCCCGGACACTAGCGGTCTTACAAGCGTGGGGAATGATTTCATGGCTTCCTATGCTTATGGCTGTTCATCCCTCACTTCTCTCACTGTCCCGGACACTAGCGGTCTTACAAGCGTGGGGGATTATTTCATGGCTTCCTATGCCAATGGCTGTTCATCCCTCACTTCTCTCACTGTCCCGAACACTAGCGGCCTTACAAGCGTGGGGACTAGTTTCATGCAATACTATGCCAATGGCTGTTCCAACCTCACTTCTCTCGCTGTCCCGGACACTAGCGGCCTTACAAGCGTGGGGACTAATTTCATGCATTCCTATGCTCGTGACTGTTCCAACCTCACTTCTCTCGCTGTCCCGGACACTAGCGGTCTTGAGAGTGTGGGGACTAGTTTCATGCGTTACTATGCTCGTGACTGTTCCAACCTCACTAAACTGGTGTTGCCCGCCGTTGGGTGGTTCGAGGATAACAATGTAGACTGGAGAGTCCCCTCAACTAGGTTGGGAACTCTCGAAGGGCGTGTACTTAATCCAAGTGATTTAAGTGGGTGGCAGGCATTAACAGTGTCAGGTAAAACGCTTTACACTAACTATATTCGTGATCCGGAGCTTGTGTATTATGAGGAAGCAACTGAATATTGCGAATACGTAGCCGATCTTATTCGCACTATCATACAAAGTCAATCTTACAATGCTGATACGAAACGTCCTATTACCCAAGGTCAGACTTACCAGGCAGACACTTTCCGTAAAGTCAATAAAGCATATCAATACTCTGCTGATACCGAACGTATAACGCTGAAAGACCATTCCTACAGTGCAGACACCAAACGCAAAATAATTCAAGGGCATGTTTTCACGGGCGATACCAAACGGGCAACAATTAAAGAATATGCCCATACCGCTGACACCTTGCGAAAACTGCTGAAAAGCTATGAGTATCAGGCGGACATTTTACGACAGGTAGTGAAATCCTATGACTATCAAGCCGATGCTAAACGGCAGATAGCAAAGGAATTTCAGTTTAATGCTGATACCGAACGTATAACGCTGAAAGACTATGCCTATCAAGCTGATGTACTTCGCAGAATTGTCAAAGAAGCAGAATATCAAGCCGATGCTAAACGGCAGATAGCAAAGGAATTTCAGTTTAATGCTGATACCGAACGTATAACGCTGAAAGACTATTCCTACAGTGCAGACACCAAACGCAAAATAATCCAAGGGCATGTTTTCGCAGGAGACACTAAACGGGGAGTAATCAAGGAATATATCTTTACTGCCGATACCTTACGGAAACTGAAGAAAAGCTATGAGTATCAGGTGGACATTTTACGGCAGATAGCAAAGGAATTTCAGTTTAATGCTGATACCGAACGTATAACGCTGAAAGACTATTCCTACAGTGCAGACACCAAACGCAAAATAATCCAAGGGCATGTTTTCACGGGCGATACCAAACGAGCAACAATTAAAGAATATGCCTTTACTGCCGATACCTTACGGAAACTGAAGAAAAGCTATGAGTATCAGGTGGACATTTTACGGCAGGTGGTGAAATTCTATGACTATCAAGCCGATGTTCTCCGCAGAATAGCCGAAGAAGCACAATATCAGGCTGATATGATAAGGCAGATCGCCATACAGCAGGAATTTATTGCCGATGCGGTAAGGAAGGTAATCCAAGCACAAACCTATAATGCCGATACCAAACGGCAAGTGCTTAGAGCGTACGAACATAATGCTGATACCTTGCGGAAAGTTTTAGCAGAACAGGAATTTGCGGCAGATGCACTCAGGAAGGTATTGAGGGAAGATGTTTATTTTGCCGACACTCTTCGTAAAATCGTTGTAATTACCGCAGACGTTTACCCCGCCGACACCGTAAGACAAATCATAGCTGAACAAGAGTTTATTGCCGATGCTAAACGGCAGATAGCAAAGGAATTTCAGTTTAATGCTGATACCACAAGGCGAATTGCAAAAGAATATTCTTATCCTGCTGATGCTGAAAGAAAAATACTGCAGGACTACGATTATGCCGCTGATACGTTTCGCAAAGTCTTGAAAGTATACCAATATCCTGCCGATATGGTAAGAAAGATAGCGATAGGGCAGGAATTTAAAGCCGATACACTAAGGCAAATCGTCATACAGCAGGAATTTACCGCCGATGCGATAAGACAGGTAATTCAATCGCAAGGTTATAATGCCGATACTAAACGGCAGGTGCTTAAAACCTACGAACATAATGCTGATACGTTGCGGAAAGTTTTAGCAGAACAGAGCTTTTCTGGAGACACCAAAAGGCACATTGTCCAAGATGCGCTTTTTAATGCCGATACCATACGGGGAATCATTAAAGGCTATGATTATACTGCTGATACACATCGCAAAGTTTTGAGGGCGTATGAATACCCTGCCGACACAAAAAGAAGGATAATCAGGGTAGATGCCTATAATGCAGACATACTTCGGCGCATAGTGAAGGAATACGAATATTCCGCAGATACTATGCGTTTTGTGGTAGAATTGGGCATTTATGTGGGTGATACTTACAGGGTAGTCCGGGCGGATCAAGTTTACAACGCAGATGCTTTAAGACAAGCTATCGCGGATCAAGTTTACAACGCAGATGCTTTAAGACAAGCTATCGCGGATCAAGTTTACAACGCAGATGCTTTAAGACAAGCTATCGCGGATCAAGTTTACAACGCAGATGCTTTAAGACAAGCTATCAAAGAATATGAGTTTATTGCAGATACCTTGCGGCATGTAATCAAGCCGTATACACAGCTAATTATTACAATGTCAATTCAAGAACGAGAAGTAAAACTGGGGGTGGAGCAGATGCCCCTCATCGGGAATACAGTCAGACTAAAAGCAGAATTTAAGGATTTTAACGGGGAGCATGTGTCACCTGAGAATGTAATTTTACGAATTTACAATGCCTACAAAAAACAAGTAGGTGAGGACATACCTGTGTCGCCAAGCGATGTGGGCAAATATCAATATGATTATATAATACCAGGCGTAGTTAAGACAGGTAATTCAATCGCCGGGACGCTATATTTTGAGTTTGTAGGCACAATTGGAGGATTGCCGGTTTTAGGACGGGCTACCATAGACAAGAAGTGGATATGAAGTAATAGTTAAAATCAAGATTGACAAAGTCCGCATAGCCTAGGCATAAACAAAAATAACACGACGGGAGAAATGCTTATGGAACCATGGATTCAAATGATTATTACTATTACCTGTTCGGTAATCGCATCTTCAGGTTTTTGGGCATATTTACAGAAAAATCTTGAAAAGAAAGATATTAAAACAGAAATGCTCATAGGACTGGGTCACGATAGAATTATTTATCTTGGTCTTTCTTATATTGAGCGAGGATGGATTACCCAGGATGAATATGAGAATCTTAATGATTACTTATATAAACCGTACGCAAAGATGGGGGCCAATGGATCTGCTAAACGCGTTATGCAAGAAGTAGACAAACTTCCAATACGTAAAACTAAATATATTGAACCAAACGCAGGTGATAGTAAAACGTGTTATTTTGATAAGTGAAAAAATCCCCGGGTTGAATTTTCTGAAAAACTTTTTTAAGGAGATTTCTTTATGGATCTATTTGTTATATTTGGAATCGGTATTTTGGTCGGCATAGTTTGTACGACTGTAGTTACTCGTACTAAGTCGGTCGGCTCCCTTAGAGTTGATACGTCGGATTCGGACGATGGTCCATATTTGTTTTTGGAACTGTCAAAAGACATCGGAGAGATATATCGAAAGAAATACGTAACGTTTAAAGTAAGTCTTAAAAACTTCATTCCGCACGAATAACACCCCCTCTTATGGAGCTAATTAAATCATTTATTGAAAGGAGAAAAAAATGGATGAAGAAATCAGAAAATTGTTAGAAGAGGAGATTAAGACAGAAATTCGAAACTTATCTACCTTGGAACCGGGGAGTAAAGAGAAATCAACAGCAATTGAAGACTTGGCTAAACTTTACAGATTGAGAATCGAGGAGACTAGAAACGAATGGGACTTTAATGAAAAGTATGAATCACGCGACAGTGATATGCAGTTTAAGAAGAACCAGTTAGAAGAACAAGTCAAAGATCGATATTTCAGACTTGGAGTGGAAGTGGCGAGTATTATATTGCCGTTGATATTCTACGGAATATGGATGCGTAAGGGATTTAAATTTGAAGAGACTGGAACTTTTACCTCGACGACATTTAGAGGATTGTTCAATCGTTTTAGACCTACTAAGAAATAAGGGATTAATAGTTCAAGAAGCGGAGAGTCGTGTGAATTACACGTTCTCTTCGTTTTTCCGACGAGTGTTCGGACGGGCTATACCTTATCGTTAAAAAATGCGTATTTTTCAAGGGTTGCGAGAAAAACGACCTCGTAGAATCCGTTTTAAGGCTTGTTAAAAGATTAACCAATGGTATAAGTCATTAAATAGGTAAAATCGCTTAAATAGGCTAATAAGGGCCTTAGAAGCGATATGCCTTATTTTCATGCTATTTTTAGATAAAAAAGGTTGTTTTTAATAAATTTAAGCGAAAATTACATCTCCTATTTTCTTTTTACGCGAAATTTACAACTTATATTATGGAGAATAATATATTAAAAGGAGGTATAATCATGTTGACTGTAATAAAAAATATATTGAGGTATGTGAGATCCGACAAAGTCAAAATATTGACGGAGGAAGAAATCGAACATAAAATCAAACATATGAGCAAAGAGGAAAAACAGATGTATGCAAGACTTTATAGATATTAAACGATCATGAGATTGAGTCCTAACAAGGACTCTTTCTTTTTATGCGAAAAACACAACTTATATTATGGAGAATCAGTTAGCTTAGTGGTAGAGTAACACGCTTATTTGGAGTCCTCAACAAGGACTCTTATATTTTTGAAAGGAGAGAAAATTATGAAAGGAATTAAAAATCTAAACAGTTTGTTTCACCGATCCAAGTTACACTTGAAGCGGGCCTCCCCCACCATTCTAACTTATGTCGCTGCAATTGGAGTTGTGGCTACATCTGTAATGGCCGTGAAGGCGACACCAAAGGCTATGATGCTTTTAGAACAGGCTACGGACGAGAAAGGAGAGGAACTCACTAAATTAGAAGTTGTTCGAGTGGCAGGACCGGTTTATATCCCAGCGTTAGCAATTGGTGTATCTACAATTTCTTGTATTTTTGGGGCAAACGTACTTAACAAACGCAACCAAGCATCTTTGGTAAGCGCCTATGCGATGTTGAGTGAATCATACAAACAATACCGAGAAGCGGCCAAATCTCTTTATGGTGAAGACGCAGATTCTAAGATAATTGCCGAGGTTGCAAAAAAGAAATATATTTCGGCAGACGGTTGTTATATCCATGACCCAGATTCTGCTTCTGAGGAACTTTTGTTCTACGATTCCTTTTCTCAAAGATATTTTACATCTACTATATCTTCGGTTTTAAATGCTCAATACCATGTGAATAGAAACTTTGCTTTAAGGGGTTGGTCGGATTTAAACGAGCTTTATGATTTTCTAGGATTAGAAGAACATTCTGGTGGAGATGTAATTGGGTGGTCTGCTGACGAAATGATCGAAGGTGGGTTGACACCATGGATTGATTTTGAGAATCGTCTTGTGGAAATGGATGATGGTTTAGAGTGCTATATCATATCGACACTTTTTGAACCGACAGTTTTAGATTTGGATTATAACTAAATACGCAAAATTTACAACCACTATTATGAAAGGAGGTAATTGCTTTATGAACAGTAAATTAATTAAAATCCTCGGTATTGCAGCAACTGCAATCGGAATGGGAGCAACGCTCTTAACCGATTGGGTTAATGACAAGAAGATGGATGAAAAGATTGAGCAAAAAGTAATTGAAGCGCTTACCAAAATAAATGAAAGAGAGTCCTAACAAGGGCTCTTTTTCTTTGTTAGAAAGGAGGGAGGCGATCAGAATCCGTAATCAGGAAATGTGCGATATGGCAATATCAATAATTAGCAAGTACGTAGACAAGCATTTATGTGCTACTGATTATCTCGGACAAGTTAATCCGAAAGAATCAAAAGAATACTTAGAAGATCTCAGTTACGCGAGATGGGCGGCTTATGAAATCATAGATCGTCTTAATACCGAGGCCGAACGTCTCCATTCTCATATAACTGGATCTTTACGAGAACCTGTACCACCAGTTGATATTATTGCAGGATTCATGGACGATATGGAGTGTTGTATATACGATGGTTGTAGCGAGAAACACGAGCGTATATTTACCATTGCCAAGGATATTGCAGATGATATCATTCTGTTATTTTTGTAAACACTATGAACTTTTTTATATTTGAAAGGAGAAAAAATCATGAAGGTATTAAGAAAAAGAGAAGTCGAGGTTAAGAAAGCACGGATCGGAGATCAGATCACAATTCAACTGGTTGAGTTTGGTGAGTTTACCGCAACGGTACAGAAAATCACGGACAGAGGACCGTTGTTTATGTTTGACGATTACGTTGCTAGTAGGCCCATGAATGCAAAGCCAACCAACAAAGGCGGCTTTGAAAAAAGTGACCTTAATAAATGGATGAGCGATGTTCTGTTACCTGCTTTTCCGGAAGCTATGCAAGGTAAAATCGAAAATCTTACGATTCCGACATACGGGCAGATGTTCGGTCATGACGATTGGTACAACGATGTCATGGAGCCTGACGATGATGAGCGGTTCCCTCTTATGGTGAAGCGGATGAATCGTGTTGCTGATTTCAACAACAATTATAAGTGGGGTTGGCTACAAAACGCAACAAAGAAAAAAGTGTCTACGGCTTATTTCGCTGATGTGACCAACTTTGGCACCGCGACCTACGGCACCGCTTCGGACTCTCTTGGGGTTCGTCCGGTCTTCTTATTGGTTGATTAAATCACCGCCCCTTGTGGGCGGCACCAAGAACTTAGAAACGAAAGGAGAAAAAATGTGGGTAAATTAAACCTATCTAACATTGCCAAAGGTGTACGGACGGCAATGAAAAAACATAGTCCGGAGATTCTTACCGGTATCGGAATCGCTGGAATGATTACCACAACCGTAATGGCGGTTAGAGCAACCCCCAAAGCTCTTATCCTTATTGAGGATAAGAAGATTGAAAATGATACAGATAAACTCACACCAGTTGAGACTATAAAAGCAACATGGACTTGTTATATTCCGGCTGCGGTAACTGGATGTATATCGGTGTTTTGTCTAATTAGAGCAAGTTCTGTAAATGTTCGCCGTAATGCCGCATTGGCTACTGCTTATACCTTGTCAGAATCTGCTTTGAGAGAATATCAAGAAAAAGTGATTGAGACTATTGGTGAGAAGAAGGAACAATCTGTAAGGGATTCAATCGCCAAGGACAGAATTGAACGAGACCCCGTTACTAGTAAAGAAGTCATCATTACCGAAAGAGGTAATACTCTCTGCTACGATGTTATTTCTGGGCGATATTTCAAATCGGATATCGACAAATTAAAAAAGGTAGAGAATGAACTTAATAGACGGATGAGAGATGAAATATATATTTCTCTTAACGAGTTCTATTATGAAATCGGTCTTAATCCGACCAGTATCGGTGATGATCTTGGATGGAATATTGATCACGGATACATAGAGTTGAGTTTCAGTTCGCAGTTGACGGATGAAGGAACACCTTGTCTTGTGATTGATTATCGAGTCGCACCTAGATATGAATACAACAGGTAGCTTTTGGTACGCGAAAAAAACACGTTCTTTAATGGAGAACGTATAGACTATTTCTATATTTGAAAGGAGAAAATGAAATGAATACTAACGAAATCATGGTAAACGAAAAGGTTATTGAAACAACTGAGGGAATCGCAACAGCGGGTTCTGGAAAGGTTTTTAAGGTGGTGGCAGGTGTCGGTTTGACAGTTCTTGGAGGCTTTGTAGCTTACAAGTATGTAATCAAACCGGTAATGGCTAAAATCAAAAATAAGAAGGAACAGCGGAGGATTAACGCAGAAGTTTATGATTTTGACGATGCCAAAATCGATGAGTAACTTGATGTACCTAAGTAAATAGGAACAGAGTTCTAGCGAGGGAGAGTACCTTTAACAGGGTACTTTCCCTTTTTCTTTTTGAAAGGAGAGAAAATTGATGAATCAATATTCACCGGGACCCCTCGCTCTAGTTAAATGAAAGGAGCAAACGTGATGGAGGAATACAAGCCAAATTCTCATAAATATAAGGAGGATCAAAAGAGGTCTGTACTGGAGAAAAAAGTAGAAAAAGTGATTGCTGGGACGGTAAAATCTAAGAAAAAAAGCGAGATTCGGAAGTTTACGGACATATTCATCTCAGAGGATATCAATAACGTAAAATCTTATATTTTGCTAGATGTATTGATTCCCGCAATCAAAAAAGCAATTTCAGATATTGTTACAAATGGTATTGACATGATACTTTACGGAGAAACAGGTAAGACAAAGAGTAATTC
>Ga0209723_1005861_pt1 | contig 12294 bp, 10 predicted proteins | sample BiotimSIPDNA_2_FD_185750 | JGI IMG/M metagenome (GOLD analysis project Ga0209723, IMG submission 185750) | Anaerobic biogas reactor microbial communites from Washington, USA - Biogas_R2 time_0 SIP DNA (SPAdes) (version 2) | ecosystem: Engineered > Bioreactor > Anaerobic > Unclassified | place... | reverse complement strand
AATTCTTTTCTCAGGATTATCACAGCTAGGAAAGCAGGCAAATTAATTGGGATTGCCCCATTATTTCTTACACAAAAGGAAGATCACGAACCCGCTTTGCATTTTATTGGTTCTTATGAGGTTTCCGATTACTTGGATTTCATTGTTTCTGAATATGACTCTCCTGAATTTATTCCAGCCTTGCTTAACTTTTTGAATCAACATCCAGATCCATCGCTCAAACGACTGGACCTTTTTAATATCTTAGACTCTTCTTCAAGCTTACCGATTATTAGGGAGCAAGCCAGCCTCAACCACTGGGAATATCGAGAGGAGATTATTCAACCGTCTCCATACTTAACCATTCCTGAAAATTGGGATCAATACATGGCAACGCTTAGTAAAAAGTACAGGCACGAAATCCGCCGCAAGCTCAGACGCGCTGAAGAAACTGAATTGCACTGTTACGTGGTAACTGATCCACTTACACTGGATGAAGAAATTAATTCGTTCATTGAAATGATGGCGCTTGACCCGGAAAAAGAGGCGTTTCTATCCGGTAAAATGCGGGAGCATATTATGACAACCGCAAAAATTGCATTTGAGCAGGGATGGCTGCACTTAGCATACCTGACCATTAATAATGAGAAAGCTGCCAGTTACATGAATTTTCTAATTAATAACCACTTGTTAATTTTTAATTCCTCTTGGAATAGAAATTTTTCTCATTATTCTCCGGGCTGGGTTCTTTTGGCAAAGGTAATTAAGTGGGCAATTAAGCATGATGTTAAGATTGTAGATTTTATGCGGGGTGATGAAGCCTACAAATATCAATTTGGTGGTGTTGACCGATTTGTAATTCGCGCTACGCTTTCCTTGTAAGCCACTTTCCAGCAGAATTAACAAAGTTCTAACGCTGCGTCAACCCTGATTCCTTGACGCAAATATTTCAGCATGGTATTATTAATGTGTTCGTTTTAGCACTCTCGGCATGAGAGTGCTAAATATAAATAAACAGAAGATGAAACAATTAACTGAACGACAAAGATTGATATTGAGCTTGATTATTCATGAGCATACCCGTACTGCCCTACCTGTTGGCTCTAAAAGTCTTGGCAAACAGTACGGACTGCAAATGAGTTCTGCAACCATTCGAAACGAAATGGCTGCGCTTACAGATATGGGATTTTTGCGGCAACCGTACACTTCTGCAGGGCGTGTGCCCACAGAAGATGGGTACCGCTTTTTTGTAAGCAACATGGTACAACAAACAACCCTGCCCGTTACAACACGAAATACAATCAGCCACCAGTTTTACCAATCTAGGCAAGATATCGATCAGTGGTTGCGCTTAGCAGCGTCTGTTTTGGCAAATCAATCCCAGGCAGCCTCAATTGTTACAGCCCCCCACTCCGACAAAGCGCGCTTTAAGCATCTCGAATTGGTTTCCACCCGCGGTCGCCAGGTCTTAATGGTGATGGTTTTAGTCGGCGGGGAAATTCGGCAACAGCTTTTGACCTTGCCAGAGCCGGTTACACAGGAAGATCTTTCGCGTATTGCTGCCCAAATTTCTGACCAGTGCCATAACTGCAGCTCAGAACAGCTCGAAGAATTGCGAGACCACTTTGACTTAATTGGCAACCAGATTTTGTCCATGGTGCAAGAAGAATTGAACCTCTCTGAAAAGTTAATAATCGGTGAGGTTTATCTGGACGGCATGACCAATGTCTTATTGGAGCCTGAATTTGCTGAATCTGGGGACGCACGGGTTGCTCTGCGTTTATTTGAAGAAAGAAATTTGTTGGATGATTTGCTTACCCGCACTGTCATGACCAGCAGTATTGGCGGCGTCCAGGTTTTGATTGGCGGGGAAGGTACCTGGAACGAGCTGCGCCAGTGCTCTGTGATTTTAGCCCGCTATGGTGTGGCCGATACCATGACTGGCACATTAGGCGTCTTAGGCCCAATGCGCATGTCTTACGGCAATGCCATATCGACAGTTAGATTTGTGGCCGGGTTATTAAGCGATCTCGTTTCAGATACACTAGTTGAATAAAAAACATCATTTTAAGTAAAAGGTGATTATGTCAAAAGAAAAGAATTCAAAAGACAAAAAAATGGAAGGGGATCAGACCCCAAAAGAAAATGCTGAGCAGAACGAAGGCGTCCCTTCAATAGCCATCAGCATTGAGGAATTTGAGGCTTTGCAAGCCCAACTTGAGGATTTGAAGTCCCAATCGGAAACATATTTAAATGGATTACAACGTGAACGCGCCGATTTTGCAAATTACAAAAGAAGGATTGATCAGGATAGCATCAACACCTATCAAAATGCGCTGGCTGATATCGTCAAGATATTTTTATTAGTATCTGATGACCTGGATCGCGCCTTGGCTAACCGACCTGGGGACGAAGCCTGCAAGCCCTGGGCAGATGGTATCGATTTGATTAGTAAAAAATTGATGCGCACCTTGGAAAACCAGGGTATCCAGAAAATTGAGGTTAATCCAGGCGACGAATTTGACCCAAATTTATTTGAGGCCGTTACACACGAAGAACATGATGAATATTCAAATGGCCAGGTTATAGAAGTATTAACCCCTGGTTACAAAATAAAAGAACGTATCATTCGCCCTGCCACAGTGCGGGTAGCTAAATAGGAGATTATATTTATGTCAAAAATAATTGGTATTGACCTCGGAACTACTAATTCCGTTGCGGCCGTCATGATTGGCGGCGAACCTGTCGTTATTCCTTCAGCGGAAGGTGAAAGACTGGTCCCATCGGTTGTGGCCATCAATAAAAACGGGGAACGCCTCGTCGGCCGTGTTGCCCGCAACCAGGCCATCGTAAACCCAGAAAACACCATTTTTTCCATCAAACGCTTTATGGGGCGCAAATATGATGATCCTGAGGTGCAAAAAGCACTGAGTCGTGTTCCATACAAGATTAGCAAAGCGCCTAACGGTGACATTCGCGTTATGCTGGGTGGGCAGGAATACTCTGCCCCTGAAATCTCTGCCATGATCCTTGGCAAAATAAAAAGGGATGCAGAAGCTTATTTGGGCGAGCCAGTCACGCAGGCTGTTATTACTGTGCCGGCGTACTTCAATGACGCCCAAAGAAATGCCACCAAAGATGCGGGCAAGATTGCCGGATTAGAGGTGCTGCGCATCATCAACGAACCTACTGCCTCTTCACTCGCATATGGCTTAGATAAACGGAAAAATGAGACCATAGCTGTTTATGACTTGGGCGGTGGCACGTTTGACATCTCGATCTTAGAGGTGGGCGAAGGCGTTTTCCAGGTGCAATCTACCAGTGGTGACACTTTCTTAGGTGGAGATGATTTTGACCAGAGAATCATGGATTACCTGGCTGATGAGTTCAAAAAAGAAAATGGTATTGATCTACGCCAAGATAGGCAAGCATTACAGCGTCTAAAAGAAGCTTCTGAAAAAGCCAAGATTGAACTCTCTACGGTTATGCAAGCTGAAATTAACCTGCCTTACATCACAGCGGATGCCAGCGGTCCCAAGCATTTGGTCATGACCCTGACGCGTGCTAAATTAGAGCAGCTGACTGACGATTTAATCAAACGCAGCATGGGTCCGGTGCGTCAAGCCATGCAAGATGCAAACCTCAAAGCAACCGAGGTAAACGAAGTTGTCATGGTTGGCGGCATGACCCGTATGCCTGCAATCCAGGATGTTGTCCGCCGTGAGTTCAACAAGGAACCCCATAAGGGCGTTAATCCTGATGAGGTGGTTGGCGTAGGCGCAGCAATCCAAGCTGGCGTTTTAGGTGGTGAGGTCAAAGATATTCTTTTATTAGATGTGACCCCCCTAACCCTTTCCATTGAAACACTTGGTGGTATTGCCACACCTTTGATCAAACGCAACACTACCATCCCGACCCGGGAAAGCCAGGTCTTTTCAACTGCTAGTGACCATCAAACCCAGGTAGAAATTCACGTTTTGCAAGGTGAACGCCCGATGGCTGCAGATAATAAGTCCTTAGGGAAATTCAACCTGGATGGCATCCCACCAGCCCCACGCGGTGTACCGCAAATTGAAGTGACCTTTGATATCAATGCCAATGGCATCTTAGAGGTAACCGCAAAAGACAAAGCCACTGGCCGAAGTCAAAATATCACTATCACTGCCTCCTCCGGTTTGAGTGATACAGAAGTAGAGCGAATGCGCCGTGAAGCTGAATCTCATGCAGAAGAAGATAAGAAACGCAGAGAGCTCGTTGAAGCCCGCAATACGGCAGACAACGCCGTTTATTCATCTGAAAAGACCCTCAAAGACCTGGAAGGCAAGGTGCCTGAAGACATCAAATCACAGGTTGAAACTGCAATCCAACGCGTCAAAGAGGTCAAGGACAAGGATGATGCAGATGTAATCAACAAAGAAGTTGAAGCCCTTATGCAGGTGCTCCAGCAAGTTGGCCAGGCTGCATATGCCCAAGAACAGGCTGCTGCTGATAACCAATCAAATGACGAGACGCCTCCAGACCAGCAGACACCGCCAAATGATGAAGATGTTGTCGACGGCGAGTTTAAACAAGTCTAATTCTTAATACTATCAACCAAGATGAGGTGTTGGGATTATTTTCCACACCTCATCAAGAATTTTAAAATCTAACAGGAATTATTAAAGGAAATTTTTTGCTTTCCTAAACCAACAATAATTATGAGTAAACGAGACTATTACGAAGTATTGGGTGTTAATCGCAATGCCAGCCCTGATGAAGTGAAGAATGCCTTCCGTAATTTAGCGAGGCAATTTCACCCTGACGTGAACAAATCGCCTGATGCTGAGGAAAAATTCAAAGAGATCAATGAGGCGTATGGCGTCCTTTCTGATGCCGACAAACGCGCAGCATATGACCGGTACGGCCATTCTGGTGTCAATTACCAGGGCATGCCTGATTTCTCAAATATCGACCTGCAGGATATCCTGGAAGGGTTCTTTGGCTTTGGCGGTTTTGGCAATGGTGCCAGGCGCAGTCGCAATGCCCCACATCGAGGAGCTGATTTGAGCTCCAGGATTCGTTTAACTTTTGAAGAAGCTGTCTTTGGCGTTGAGAAAGAAATTGAGATTGTGCGCGATGAAAAATGCACGGTCTGTAACGGAAATGGGGCCGAACCAGGCTCCAGCCCGCGTGTCTGTTCCACTTGTAATGGTCAAGGAGAAGTTCGCCAAGTACATCAAACTTTCTTGGGTTCAATGGTCCAGGTTGTTACCTGCCCCAACTGCGGTGGTAAAGGTGAGGTAATCGAGAAACCTTGTTCAAATTGCCACGGCCGAGGATTAGAACGCAAAAGCATTAAAAAGACTGTCTCCATCCCAGCCGGTGTGGATAATGGAAACCAGATTAGGTTAGCTAATGAGGGTCAGCCAGGTTTAAATGGCGGCCCTAACGGTAATTTTTATATTGAGATTGAAATAGAACCGCACAAATTCTTCCGCCGGAAAGGCAATGACATCATGCTTGACCTGGATATTAACATTGCCCAGGCCTCATTGGGCGATGAGATCCGCATCCCTACAGTAGATGGTGATGTTGACCTGAGGATCCCTCCAGGCACCCAACCTGGAAAGGTTTTTCGATTACGCGATAAAGGCGTACCGTACATCCGCAAAAATAACCGGGGAGACCAGCTAGTCACAGTCAATGTGCAAGTGCCTACTTCGTTAAATGACGCCCAAAGAAAACTGCTGGAAGAGCTTGGCAAAACCATGGGTACTGAAATCAAGATCCAAGAACGCAGTTTCTTTGATAAGCTAAAGGATGTCTTGGGAGGGTAAGCCCTTGGGGTGGTTAGAGGTTTCGGTTATATGTAATGGTGAAATAGGCGAAGCCGTTGCGGAAGTGATGGCACGCTTTGCTGAAAACGGGGTGGTCATTGAAAGCATCACTGAATTCGATCAGAACGCTTACGAACAGGTTGAGACGGATAATGTGCGTGTGTTATGCTATTTAGCTAAGGACGAAAACGTCGAACAGAAAAGTTTGCAACTCCAAGAATCCCTCTGGCATCTCAGTCAAATTTCTCCCATTGCAGCACCGCAGCTACAAACCATCCAGGACGAGGATTGGATGGCGTCTTGGAAAAATAACTATAAGCCTATTAAAGTAGGCAAGAATTGGTTAATCCTTCCTGCCTGGATTGAGGCTGACCCCCAAGAAACCCGGCAGATTATCCGCATTGACCCAGCCATGGCTTTTGGCACAGGCACACACCCTTCCACCCAGCTTTGTTTAATGGCTATTGAAGACTATCTTGAAGCAGGAAAAGATGTAATTGATATAGGCTGTGGCTCGGGCATCCTTGCAATTGCAGCCCTGAAGCTTGGCTCGAGCTATGCTTTAGCTGTTGATACAGATGATTTAGCCGTTGAAGCCACAAAGAAAAATGCCATTATCAACGAGATACATGCTAATTTAGATAGTCATCGCGGCTCCCTTGATGATATTTTGCATGGAGATTATGCCATCCAGCAGGCATCTTTAGTATTGGCCAATATCCTTGCACCAGTACTTATCCAGTTACTTAAAGAAGGCTTAGCCCAAACGATTGCACCCAGCGGTAAATTAGTAATGGCGGGTATTTTAGATACCCAAGCAGAGTCTGTCATCCAAGCCAGTAAAACGGCTGGGCTCAACCTGGTCAATCAGTATCAACAAGATGATTGGGTTGCCCTGGTTTTTGAGTAGGGTTTTCAGACAAACAACTTAAAAACAAAAAAGCTCTCACGAGCTTTTTTGTTTTTTTACTCATTATCTTGAGAGGGTTTATCCTCTTCGTTCCCTGGGCCAATCCCTAAAGGTTTCCATTTGTGATCATCTGCGCGCAAGCGGTGTTTTTGACCACCACGCAAACGCAGCTGGTCAAATCCCTCTGGTTTAATAAACAAATTCTCACCATTCAATAATCCGAAGACGCCTTCTTGTTGTATATGTGTTTTAGGTTTGTAAGGCGCACCAAGGCTCTCATCAGGAGCAGAATATTCAACTGGCTCTTCGTAGGTGGTGATATATCCCTCAAAATTACGCAGGATAATCTTATGATCTGACATGGATATAAGATAGTTCGGACCGACTGGGATTTTCCCGCCGCCGCCTGGGGCATCGACCACAAAGGTTGGCACTGCAAAACCAGAGGTATGTCCGCGTAAGGCTTCGATGATTTCCACACCTTTTGCAACCGGCGTGCGGAAATGGCCAGCGCCTTCGACCAAGTCACACTGATAAATGTAATAAGGACGCACGCGGATGCGCACCAGGTCTTGCACTAAATGGCGCATCAAATGTGCATCGTCATTGATTCCTGCCAATAGCACCGATTGATTACCCAAAGGAATGCCAACCCGGGAGAGCTTATCGCAAGCTTGGGCTAACTCTGCAGTAATTTCGTTGGGGTGGTTGACATGGATATTCAGCCACAGGGGATGGAATTGCTGCAGTAAATCGCACAGGTCATCAGTTACCCGTTGGGGCATAAACACAGGCACCCTGGAGCCAATGCGGATAATCTCGATATGAGGGATTTCACGCAAGGACCTTAGAATGCGCTCCAAGATGCGCGGGGATAGGGTGAGGGGGTCACCGCCAGAAAGCAAGACATCGCGTACTTGGGGGTTTTGACGCAGGTAATTAAGCTGGGCTTCAAAATCTTCGCTCGAAAAAGTCTGGGCAGGGTCACCCACAATACGAGAACGGGTGCAGTAGCGGCAATAGCAGGCACATTGGGTGGTAATCAACATTAATACACGGTCTGGATAGCGGTGCACTAAGCCTGGCACCGGGGAATGCATATCTTCTGCAAGGGAGTCTTCCATCATGCCAGTAAAAGGTACAATTTCACCAGCCGTGGGAATGACCTGCTTACGAATTGGGTCGAGCGGGTTATCAGGATCAATCAAGGAAGCAAAATAAGGTGTAATATCCACACGAAAGAGATTAGGTTGGCTTAGCGCTTTCCGTTCCCCCTCAGTAAGTGGGAAAAGCTGCTCAAATTCTTCAGCAGAGTTCAACCGATGGCTGAACTGCCAGCGCCAGTCATTCCATTTTTCATCAGGAATATCTGCAAAGAATGGCGCTCGCTTGCTTGGAAATGGGGTATTAGGCATTAAAAATCTCTCCTTTTATGCAAATGTTTTGTGATTCAGTTTTATCTCCCCTATTGTAATATGATTTTTTGCCGCTTGGCGATATGACTTGTTTTTAATTCTTTGTCGTAGTAACTTTGAATAATATTTTTCTAGTCTATTGTTTAATAATAATTTCCTATTAATGCTCACTCTCTTTCTCTAGTTAGTAAAGATATAATTAACTTAACCATAAAAGTAAGTTAGTCTTGTTTCGACAAGAACGCTGAAATGACCGTCTTTATGGGCATTGCATCTGCATTTTAAAAAGCTAAATTTTGAAGATAAGACAATGAAACAATGTGCAATTGATCATGCACTAGACAATTTCATAATAATTACTGGAGGAGAGAATGATTAAAATTGACGATTTGGTAAAAATGTTGAAGTTCGAGCTTGATATTGTGCGCCAGCAGACAGCAGGACTCAGCCAAGCCGACAGCCTGATTCAACCGCAACCAGGCGGAAATTGTTTGAACTGGGTGATGGGTCACCTGGATGATGGCTTGATCGCGCTGCTTAAGGTATGTGGGGGTGAGAAACCAGATTATATACCTTCATTCGACCGGTATGGCTACGGCTCAGAGCCAGTAGTAGGAGATGGAGAGGGTGTGCTGCCGTTGCAGGACCTGGTAGCATCATATGAGGCTTTAACGAACGCCATCATTGACAGGCTGGCAGAAATGCAAGAAGGAGATTTTGATCAAGAAACTGACATTTTTAGTGGAAAAGTCACCCACGGGTATGCCGCTTTCTTTTTCTTTTTCCACATCAGCTTTCATCTTGGGCAGCTTGAATTTGGACGCAATTTGGCAGGCAAAACCGAAAAGCTAATCTAACCTTTAGAGAGCGTATAAAAGGAAAGGATAAGCCATGAAAGTACAAGCTTTTAATTCAGCAATGGAATGGTTGTTAGATGAATTTAATGATCCGTGTGTTCGTTTTTTGACCCTACGCGATCTCACTGATCTTGATGAAGATTTTCCAATATTTTTAGAAGCACGAAAAGAAGCCCACCACAGCGACCCCATAGCCAGGATTTTAGATAACATGCACCCCGAAGGCTATTGGTCAAAACCTGGGCCAGGCTACTCACCAAAATACCGTTCGACTGTTTGGGCGATCATCTTACTTGCCCAGTTAGGTGGGTCCGTTAAAGAAGACTCCAGGATCAGTGATGCCTGTGATTACTTAATGGATCATGCTTATGCCGAGGGCGGCTATTTTTCACACTCAGGGGCACCTGGCGGGACATTTGACTGCCTTCAGGGCAACTTGTGCTGGGCTATTTTGAAGTTGGGATACAAAGACCCCAGGCTGCTTGAGGCTTTTGACTGGTTGGCACGCAGCCAAATAGGGGAAGGCATTGCAGCAAAAGAGGATAAGCAAGCATTTCCGCGTTACTATGCCTATAAATGCGGACCTAACTTCCAATGTGGGGCTAATTACAACCTGCCTTGTGCTTGGGGCGCTGAAAAAGTGTTGCGGGCTTTTAGCATTCTGCCTATTGAATTAAGGACTGAAGCAATTAATCGTGCAATTCAGCTTGGGGTGGACTTCTTCTTAAGCGTTGAACCCACCACGGCAGCCTGGCCGTACCATGATCGGATCAATAACACTTGGTGGAAATTTGGCTTCCCAGTCTTTTACAATACAGACCTCTTGCAGGTTGCAGAAACTTTGGCTGCTTTGGGTTATGCAGATGATCCCCGCTTGGCGCCTTTATTGGATTATATAGAATCAAAAATAGATGATGAAGGTAAATGGATTCTGGAGCACGATTACAAAGACAAAACTTGGGGCAATTACGGCAAAAAAGGGCAGCCAAACAAATGGGTCACTTTACGTGCGCTTAGGGCTTTGTGTGCCAGGGATTTAAACCACCACTTTACATATTCTTAATGCTTATAAGGCTTGGGTTTTTAGCTTCTCTAAAGCTGTTACCCCAAACATTCAAGCACTTAATCATGTCATAATGGTCAAATTCAACCTGCGAGTCATTCTGTTTGGTATGTTGGGCTTGAAAAATGATATTTAATTTTCAACAAACATGGTAGACTTTCTAGCCATGAGCACTAATCCCAAACATCCAAGAGGTTCATATGATTGAAATCCCCAAATGGCATAACTGGGTTGAACGCCTGCAGACTATTGCCCGAGCCGGGTTGACTTACAGCCAAAACGCGTTTGACCTTGACCGCTATCACCAGGTGCAAGCGCTGGCTACAGAAATCCTTGCCGAAGGTTTGGATTCGCCCATTGAAAAGACTGAAGCACTTTTGGGCAATGAACAGGGATATGCCACACCCAAATTAGACGTTCGCGGGGTTGTGCTTAAAGAGGGCAAAATATTGATGGTCAAGGAAGTCATTGACGGGGAATGGACCCTGCCAGGAGGATGGGTTGATGTAGGTGAATCACCCAGCCTATCAGCAGAACGCGAAGTGTGGGAGGAGTCTGGTTACGAGGTGCGCGCGGTTAAACTCTTGGCTTTGTATGACCACCGCAAACATGACTTTAGGCCGTATTTTTTCCATATATACAAACTATTTTTCTTGTGTGAATTATTGGGCGGCCAGGCAACACACAGCATCGAAACCAACGGGGTGGGGTTCTTTGGAAGGGATGAAATTCCTTCACTGTCAAACGGGCGTATCACAAAAAGCGTACTTGAGCGCATGTTTGAGCTAGCCGAAACGCCTGGTGCACCAACCGATTTTGATTGAGCGCTGCCAAAATCATTAACCAGGTAACTTCGCAGCTGCTTGCGCATCAAGCAGCCAGGTTTTGGTCCCTTTTTCTGGCTTGATCATTTGAATTGGATAGATTTCAGGTTCATAAGGGCTTTGCAACACCAGTTTCAAAGTCTGGGCCTTGGACTCACCACTTACCAAAATCACAACCTGCCGGGCTGCGTTGATAACGGGGATAGTCAGTGTTATGCGCCAGGCATCAAGTTTGGCTACAAAATTTTCAGTTACCCACTTGGCTTTTTCACTAAGTGCTGAGGTGTGAGGAAACAGCGATGCAGTGTGTCCATCTTCCCCCAACCCTAAAAGTACAAGATCAAATAAGGGAAATGTTTCACTTGGGAGTTTTTCTCTTATCGCCATTTCATAATTTTCAGCAGCCTGCCTAGCAGGTAACTCTGCCTGGATGCGATGGATTTGAGAATCTGGGATCGGCAGGTTTTTTATAAAAATATCGTAAGCCATCCGGTAATTTGAATCCGGGTGCACTGGGGGAACACAGCGTTCATCACCCCACCATAAATGTACTTTTTCCCAATGAATTTTTTGGGCGTAAGGCTCTCTGTTTAACAGTGAGAAAATTGCGCGCGGTGTGGACCCTCCTGATAAAACCAGGTGAAAAACATCCCGCGCCGCGATCGATTCCGTTGCCGCGGTTGTAATTAATTCCGCGGCAGCGTGTGCTAGCGCATCAACGCCTGGGAAGATTTGGATGTTTTCCATCTCTCACTGGCTGCGTAGAACAGCGTTGAATTGTCTGGCAAGTGCCTTTACGATCCTTGTTCGGATGGTCAGGGCATCTTTATCGGTAAGGGTACGGTCATAAGCTTGGTAAGTTAATGTATAAGCCATGCTCTTTTTACCCGACCCGATTTTCTCATTGCGGTAAATGTCGAATAGCTGCACGTCAACTAACAACTTCCCACCTGCCTCTTGGATAACAGACAAAATATCCGCGGCTTGAATTTCCTCATTGACGATGATGGCAATATCTTCAACCATAGCTGGGAAAGTTGAGATCGGTTTGACGTGGAAATCAACGGAGGCAAGTTCAATCAGCGCTGCACCATCAAACTCCGCCAGCAAAATGGGTGCCTCTTCAAAGCGATAATTGACTTTGACCAGTGGGTGTAATTCGCCAAAAACGCCCAAGATTTGCTCACCAGCATAAACCTCTGCACATTTACCGGGATGGAAGTTTGCATAATTCGCTGGTTTGTAGGTAATCCCTTGGATATGCAGCCCATGCAACATCTCTTCAATAATGCCCTTCAGATCATAAAAATCCATCATGGCGGGTGATTTGATTTGCCAATTTTCTGCGTGGCGCAAACCGGTCAGGCCGATGGCCAGTTTTAAGACCTCATCAGGTAATAATTGATCTGGTTTGGGGATGAAAATTGGAC
>Ga0209723_1005858_pt1 | contig 12298 bp, 7 predicted proteins | sample BiotimSIPDNA_2_FD_185750 | JGI IMG/M metagenome (GOLD analysis project Ga0209723, IMG submission 185750) | Anaerobic biogas reactor microbial communites from Washington, USA - Biogas_R2 time_0 SIP DNA (SPAdes) (version 2) | ecosystem: Engineered > Bioreactor > Anaerobic > Unclassified | place... | reverse complement strand
AAGCTTATAACGACGAAAGGTTTAAAACCGTCAACAGCCTGCCCGAAGATAAATTTGAGGGATTTCTTTCCGTGCCGATTGTTTATCATGACAAAGTGCTGGGGGTAATTAATGTCCAGCACTCAAAACCGCGGGCATACTCCAAAACCGAGATCGCACTGTTTGAATCGGTCGCCAAAGCCGTCGGCGGCGCGATTGAAAACGCGTCCCTCTTTTCGGAAAAGGAGGCGTTAAAAGAAGCGCTGGAAACCAGAAAAATCATTGAAAAAGCGAAGGGTATTTTGATGAAAGAATTCGCCATCGGCGAAGACGACGCCTACAAGCTTCTGCACAAAAAAGCGATGGACAAACGCCTGCCGATGAAAGAAATCGCCAACGCCATTATCATCTCCTCGGAATTCAAAAAATAGTTTGCAACCATTCTATAAAAAATCCGCCAAAAAGCGGATTTTTGTTCCCGATAAGTCCTTGGTTATTTTGGCATTGCCGCCAGCTGTTTTTGCAGTTCGGCGATGAGCTGAATGATGAGTTGAATTAGCAATTGTTTGACTTCGGCGATCTTTTGCAGAATCTCGGCGCGAGTCATTTTCTGCGGCGTTTCGGTCAGAGTCTGCGGATCGGAATCGGAAATCACCGGCTCGCCGACCGTCTGGCTCACGCACCGCCCGGAAGCATTGCAAGTTTTGCCGCTGGTACAAGTGCCGCAACTGACCATTGCTCCACACCCATCGCTCCACGATCCGCACTGGTAGTTTCCCAGCGCGGCACAAGTTTTAGGAGTGCAACCTGCCGAAGAGACAACTGCCACCACCACATTCGGAGTTTTGTCGCCAAGCCACTCCACGCCGTCCTGCACCATCTGCCATTGGAAATTGTAAGTGCCGGGAGTTGCCGGCGCCTTCACGTCAAAAGTGAAGGTTTTTGTCTGGCCTTCCGGGACACATTTACCAAGTGCGGCCGAATTATTTAAATTATAAGCTTTATAAGGAGAATTGACTTGCGATCTAAGTGCATTGAAATTAATATCACTTACTTTTTCCCAAGGCCACCAATTGCCAACCTGAACACCGCTGGGAGAACGATACCGAGATCGATAGACATTGCCGTCCAAACCTTTAACATAAAGCCAAAGAGTGCCGCGCTCAATGGATAATTTAGGCCCATCTAAAGTTGAACCGTTATTAACCATATACCAATCAACATTATATGCATTCACGTCATTATCCAAGGTGAGCTCTTTAACCCAAACTCCGTTGTCTGCTCCACGCGCCGCGATAATGTATCTTCCCTCAATTGAGGCAGTGGCCGGCTCAGATAAGATATTGCCGCCCAGGGACGAATAAAAAGGACAATTTTGATCGGCGCCGCGCACTGTTTCTTCAGTCAATAACAACACGCGGCCATCCCGCCAAATTCCATTATCCTGTGGATTTTGCGAACCAAGACGATATTGATTGGTTTCATTCCAATTATTCGTGCCGTTATTTTTAAATGTGATTGAAACCGAATAGGTTTGCCCGGCGGCCATTGTTGCAGGAACTGATTGTTGCAAAAATTCCGCGGCATTGGCAGCTTTTTTAAGTTGGATCTTGCGACGATAAATATCTTTGCCATTGCCTTCCGCGCCACTCCAATTGGGAAGGCTATCTTCATAATACAAATAATATTCGCCGTTAATTTTAAAAATCTCAGCATAAGATATCCAGCAACTATCAGGTTTGATCGCCAACTGTAAAGGATTATCAGAAAATTTAACCCAAGAATTTATGTTAGCGATATCTGTGCTTCGGGCAAGACCGGTGCCCCAATTGCCATTGCATCGATGATACGGAGCGCCGTCAAAAAACATATAGTAGTATCCGTTTTCGTATATCGTGCTTGCCGGGCCCATTAAATTGCTATCCCAAGCGCCCGCCGGCGACATAGCAAATTCATTATTGTCATTGCCCACATCAGTAGTAATATTTTTAAACGGATCGTTTAAATCAAAATCAATTTGATGAAGTGTGGCCATCATTTCATCATCACTAACTTCACTCCATTGAATATACAGCTTACTTTTATCAGAATTGCTGACGAAACTTGGCGTGCTGGCACTTTTACTCCATGTTGGCGCACAAATCGGGACTCCTTTCACTTGCCAGTTATGCAAACCGTCAACCGAGTGAGCGATATAGGATGAAAAACCGCAAGCGGGATCGCCGGTTGCATTGGCCGCCGAAGTTCCTTCAAAAACCATATAATATTCGCCGTTGAGCTTAATAACATCCGGATCATAGGCATTGGTTAACGTGCCGATGCCCGCCACGGTTTGAGGAATGGGAATTATCGGATTTGGCAAGACCGCAAAAGTTTTTCCGCCGTCGCTGGAAATCGCGGCATACATTTCGATGGATAACGAATCGGCCGCAATCGGTAGGGTTGGTTGTCTGAAATAGGCATAAACCGTATTCGTATCGGCATGGACAAGGGCAATCCGTCCCGCATTATATAAATCGTGGGCGACAATTTGCCCGGTAACCGTGTCGCGAGTAATCGCTTGACCGTTGAAATCAACGGTTTCTTGCATCCCCAGTTCCGCCCGCCCCTCCCAAAGATCGCGTAAGGTCGCGGTTTGGGCGGCGTGAGTGGTAATTCCATGCGATAAGCCTAAGGTTAGAACAATAACGATTAAAATTTTTTTCATAAGCTTGAATTAATTTTTACCCATCCCTGCCAGCTGTTTTTGCAGTTCGGCGATGAGCTGAATGATGAGTTGAATCAATAATTGTTTGACTTCGGCAATCTTTTGCAGAATCTCGGCGCGAGTCATTTTCTGCGGCGTTTCGGCCAGGGTCTGCGGATTGGAATCGGAAATCACCGGCGCGCCGGCCGTCTGGCTCACGCACCGCCCGGAAGCATTGCAAGTTTTGCCGCTGGTACAAGTGCCGCAACTGACCATTGCTCCACACCCATCGCTCCACGATCCGCACTGGTAGTTTCCCAAACTGGCGCAGGTTTTGGCAACACAACCCGCCGAAGAGACAACTGCCACCGCCACATTCGGAGTTTTGTCGCCAAACCATTCCACGCCGTCCTGCACCATCTGCCATTGGAAATTATAGGTTCCGGGGGTTGTTGGCGCCTTCACATCGAAAGTGAAGGTTTTTGTCTGGCCGGGCGCGATTGATTCGCCGGCGGCAAGATGCACCCGGCCTTCCCGCCAAATTCCATTGTCCTGCGGATTTTGCGAGCCCAAACGAAATTTATCGGCTTCGGTCCACGCAGTGGTACCGATGTTTTTCATAACAACCGAAACCGAATAGGTTTGGCCGGCAGTCATGGTTTGCGGCACCGTTTGGGAAACAAATCGAACACTATTGTAAGAAGGAAATGATTGGCGGACGACTTCGGCGGTGGACTTTAACGATCCATTTGCGCTAATAAGCGACATAGTTCCTTGATTGCCTTCATCCATAGAGAGCAACCAAAACATACTTCCCATATTGTATTGTTTAAGGGTTCGGTATATCTCGCCAAATGCCTGTGCCCGTTCTTCTTCGGTTGCCTGATCCGGAACCACTAGACCAAATTCGCCCAGGACCATCGGTAAATTTTTAACTTGACTTTTACAATAATCAAGGCGATTTCTAAATTCGCTACCAGTGGTATACATACGCGAACTGCCAAAGTACATATGAGGACTGGCGAAATTAACAATTCCGTTCCATTGGCTCAAATATTCGTCCTTACCTTCACCAACTGTAAGCGGCGTCTTTGGGTCTATTGAACGCACCAAATCATGCATTGCATTAACCGCCTTGATTGTTGATTGATGGTCTGCAATACTGCCACAACCTGAATTATCCGCGCCCCAGAGTGGCTCATTGAGAAGGTCCCAGGCAAAAAGAGCAGGATGATCTTTTAAAGCCGCAACTATCTTCGCGGCGCCATCCTTGACATCAACAAAACCAGCTTGCCAACCGCAATAACCTTCATATTTTGTATAACCATTCAGAACGACAATAACTTTCAATCCATTCTCATCGGCTTTGTCCAAAAAATTCTTGATATTTGCCAACCCCCAGCAATCAGTATTATCCGCAAGTTGCGATAAAATCGGAAGGCGCAATACCCGCAAACGCATTTTTTTTGCACTCTTGATAATGATATCCGCCTCGTTTCCATCGGGAACCCAACAAGTTGATCGCTCCAAAACATTCGCGCCGGCAAATGCCGCGTAGTCAAATAAATCACCAGTAAGCGGAATCTCTACTTGACCAGCAATAACATTAACAACGATATTTGAAGAAATTTGACCAAACCACTCCACGCCTTCCTGTACCATCCGCCACTGGAAATTGTAAGCGCCGGGAGTTATCGGAGCCTTCACATCAAAAGTGAAGGTTTTTGTCTGGCCGGGCGCGATCGATTCACCGGCGGCAAGATACACCCGGCCTTCCCGCCAAATCCAATTATCCTGCGGATTTTGCGAACCCAGGCGAAATTTATCGGCTTCGGTCCACGCAGTGGTGCCGGTGTTTTTCATGGCCACCAAAACCTGATAAGTTTGTCCGGCAGTCATGGTTTGCGGCACATTTTGGCTGATAAACTCGGCGTTATTGGCCGCCAAAAGCGCGCCCGGCGAAAATATCGCCCCGATAAACAAGGAAAACGAAACAATTGTTTTTTTCATTTTGAAAAAATTATTGATTATTGTGATAAATATATTTTAACACAAAACCCGGTAAATCAATACTGGGCTTTGTGTCTCAATTACTTTTGCATCCCTGCCAGCTGTTTTTGCAGTTCGGCGATGAGTTGAATGATGAGTTGGATAAGCAACTTTTTGATCTCTTGAATTTTAACTAGGATATCCGCACGAGTTAATTGTTTTTTTGGTTCGATATTGCCTCCGCCACCGCCTCCTCCGCCGCCGGACGAAACACACAAACTGTCACGGCAGATATTGCCTTCAGTTTCGCAGTTTTGCGCCAGTTCTTCTTTGTTGTTACAGGAATTATACCAATACAAATTGGCGCCATCGCATTTTTTTGACGCGCGACTTAAACAGTTGGAAGCGCATTTTCCGGCATTGCAAGTTTTGCCGCTGCTGCACGCGCCACAATTAATCGTTTTGCCGCATCCGTCGCTCCAATCGCCGCACTGATAATTTCCCAGCGCGGCACAGGTTTTGGAAGTGCAAGTCGGATTATTGACGCAAGCTCCATTTTGGCAAGTTTGGTTAGTGGTACACGCGGTAATGGCACCCCATTTCAAACACCCGCCGGATAGGGCGCAAATCTGGTAGCCGTTGCCAGAGCACTGTTTGGCATTGGGTTGGGTGCAAGCGGGAACACAGGTTGGGTCCGCCTTACAAACTCCGGCGTCGCAATATTGCCCAGTCGCGCATTTTGAATTATCATCTTGCCAGCCCGAACCATCGGCTTTGCAAACCCTGCAACCGGAAACCTGCCCCGGAACACAACTGCATTTCATGGTACTGCTTCCCAATAATGGATTTACTCCTCCCAAGTTATTGATCGCGTAGGCATAGATTTTGTGGGACTGGCCGTCTTTTAAAATATCGGGAGAAGGCATTTTAAATCCGTGGGCGGTCTTGCCGCCGCATCCATTGCCCACCGCGGCTTCGCGCGTGACATTAGCAACAGTGGAACCCACAAATTTCCCGGTACCCACCGGACCGTCGTAATAAAAATGGACATCCAGCGGCTTTGAATAATCATCAGCGTCGCAAGTCCAACCCACGAAATTGTCGCATTTGGCATAGTCAAAATAACCGATCGGAGGCTGATTTGTCCCAGAAACATATATCGGATTAGCCCAGGCCATTTTGCCGTCGGATTTTCTGGTTACTCGCGTTCGAATGTATTTTTCATTTCCCTTCGCAGTATAATTGAAATTCGTAATATTATCGCCTGATTGCAAAATCATTCCCTGCTCTCCGATAAATTCAATTTTACTCGCCACATCAGTGTTGATGCGGATCGTCTGGCCCAAAACCTCAATTTTGGAAATATCAGCGCCATTGCTTGCGTAAAAATTACCGCTTTTAAGATTTGCCATAATATCGGCAACGGTCAAGTTATCCGAAAAAACCCTCACTGAAGCGGTTTTGCAATATGCAGCACCAACATGATGACAATCATCAGCAGCAACCAGGTAAAATTTTTTGCCTTCCGAAAGCAGACGATCAATTCTTCCTTCGGCGTTTTGATTTGGAGCAACCACCGAATTCCAAACCTCTATCCCGTGATAGTTGCTAACCGAATTTAATCTTGCGTCTGTCCAAATCGGATTCGCGGGATACCCTCCCGGCCAATTCGGATGATTTAAAACAACAAAAGAGCCTTCCCGCAACGCCAAATCAATAACTCCCTGCGAGGTGCTAACCGTCGGACTTACAGCATTAATACGATTCAAGTGGCCGGTTGCCATTGTATCTTCAATCCCCGGAATAATCAGCATGCCGGAAACGTTCGGAATAGGAGTAATCGTATTGTGATCCGTAATCGAAATAAAATCATATCCCGCGTCACGGTACGCGGCCGCCACCTCTGCCGGCGATTGGCTACCGTCGGAACATCCCCCGACGCATTTTGAATGAGTGTGCATTTGTCCTTTAAAAACGCTCCCTTTGGCGACATAAGGAGATTGCAATGTAATTACAGCCTCTGCGCCAAAAGGAATAACAAACAATATCCATAAAAAAACAAACCACCGTGAAAATTGTTTTTTCATTTTCAAAAATTATTGATTAAGGGGCTGTTGCCAAATTAGCTTCAGAACGAAATTTTCAGATTTCGCGCGAGCCAAATGAATAGCGAGGAGGCATACTTGAAGCTAAATTCTGCCGACGAGCGATGAATTCGGCGTAGCCGAAAGATGAAAATTGCAGTTGAAGCTAATTTGGCAACAGCCCCTTAATGTATTTTAGCATAAAGCCCGGCAAATCAATATTAGATGCACTTTTTTGTTTGTATTTTTCAAAATCGCTCGCTTGCTTTGACTTTTGGGCGGCAAAATGATAAATTTTTAACTGCAAGGCACAATGGCGTGCCGCAAAAAGACAATGAGGTCACCAAGAAATTGGGTGATTTTTTGTTAAATTAAAAATGTAAATATCAAAAATCAAAATGACATTGCAAAATTTAAAATTATTAAATTCAAATTTATTATTTTGATTCTTTAATTTTACATTTAATATCGTGGAACATAAAGAAATGGTTGAGAAATGTAAAAAAGAAAATGTGAGATTGGTTGATTTGAGATTTTGCGATCTGCCCGGTGCGTGGCAACATTTTGCCGTGCCGATTAATCAATTTGAAGAAAGAATTTTTTCCGGCGGCATCGGTTTTGACGGGTCGTCCATCCGCGGGTTTAAAAACATTGAAGAAAGCGATATGATCTTGATTCCCGACGCGAAGACTTTTGGCATTGATCGCTTCGGCAAGGAACCGGTCGGCGGTTTGATTTGCGATGTTTATGATCCGGAATCAAAAACCCGTTTTGAAAAAGATCCGCGGGCAATCGCTCAAGCCACGGAAAAGTTTTTGAAAGAAAGCGGCATCGCCGATGCGGCCTGTTTCGGCCCGGAAGCGGAATTTTTCATTTTTGATCGCGTTGAATTCGCCAATGAACAAAACCGCGCATTTTACCAAATTGAATCCGGCGAAGCGAATTGGCCCGGCGGCGAAGGCGCCGGTTCGGGGCATAAAATCCGCAACAAGGAAGGTTATTTTCCCATGGCGCCCGCCGATCAAACAATGGATATCCGCCGCGAAATGGTCGCCGAATTGCAACAACTCGGCATTGAAGTGGAAAAAGAGCATCACGAAGTCGCCACCGCCGGACAGGCCGAAATTGACATTAAGTATGACACGCCGGCCGCGCAAGCCGACAAAATAATGATGTTCAAATACGCGGTCAAAAATGTCGCGCATCGTTTCGGTAAAACCGCCACTTTTATGCCCAAACCGCTGTTCGGCGATAACGGTTCGGGAATGCACACTCATATTTCTCTTTGGAAAAACGGCAAAAATCTGTTTTTTGACAAAAAGGGTTACGCCCAATTGAGCCAAACCGCACTTTGGTTCATCGGCGGATTGCTGGCGCACGGAAGATCGCTGATGGCGTTCTGCGCGCCGACGACCAATTCCTACAAACGGCTGGTGCCCGGATTTGAAGCGCCGACCAATCTTGCTTACTCGGCGCGCAATCGTTCCGCGGCAATCCGCGTGCCGATGTATGACAATTCTCCGTCGGCCAAAAGAATTGAGTTTCGCCCGCCCGACGCATCCGGCAATCCCTATCTGGCATTCGCGGCAATGTTGATGGCCGGCATTGACGGCATCAAAAACAAAACCGATCCGGGAGAGCCCGCCAACGGCGATATCTACAAAAACAACGGCGGCATCCCTCAGGTGCCGGCCTCGCTGGAAGAATCGCTGGCGGCGCTGGAAACGGATTATAAATATTTGCTTGACAGCGGCGTGTTCGGCGCATCCCTGATTGAGCGCTGGATAAGTTTCAAAAAAAATGAATGCGATTTCTGCCGCCTCAAGCCGACGCCCGCGGAATTTGAACTCTATTACGGTGTTTAGCGTATTTTGCGGGGGATTGTATTTTGAGGGTCTATCCCTCGCGCTTGTCCCGAGATAATCCGAGGGATAATCGCGAGCGGTTAGACCCTGGCAAAGAATTGCAAGCACAAAATTAAAAGGGTCTAACCCTCGTTACTGCGAGGGATAGACCCTTTTAATTTTTTAGACCCAGTGAATGTGGTTGCCGTAAACATATTTGCTTAAATTTTTGAAAGTTTGTAAAATATAATCAAAAGAAATATAATTATTATGCGGTCTCATAATAATTAACAATGCCGCAGTAAGCGGCGATATAAAAAAATGAATTACCAAAATTCAAAAGGTGTTGTTTCAATAATTATCTTGGCGGCGGTCGCCATTGCCGGAGTAGTTCTTGTTGATCAGTTTTCCCGCATCAATGAAAGAATCTCCCGCTTGGAACAAGCAAACCCCGCCGCCGCTTTATTGAGTCCGGCGGAAACGGCTAACGGCGATAGCATCGGCGCCCAAGGAATTGCGGGCGAAACCAAGGCCGAAGAGGAGCCCGTCGGAGAAGTCATCGTCCCCGACGATTCGGTGACGATCAGCGGAAAAGTGGTCAAGGTCGAAAAAGACGCCGTAACCATCACAATGATGCCGGGGGGCGAAGATTATGATTTTGTCGCGCTCGTCAATGAAAATACCTTCGTGAACAAACAGAAAGACGCCGCCGATCAAAAGGCGTCTCCCGCCGAAATTTCCGAAATAAAAATCGGCGATTTTGCGGTCATTGAGAGCGCCGGACAAATCGGCGATGACAAAAAATTCACGGCAAGAAAAATCAATTTTTTTGAAATGCCCGAGGAACAACCGCAAAGCCAACAATAATCAAAAAAAGTTTCCGCGATTTTTTTCTCCGGCGGAAACCGATCAATAATCAAAACGTTTATGGAAAAAAACAAAAATCAAAGCGTTTCCAAGATTGTCCCGCTTACGTTGAGCGTGGTAATAATCTCGGTGATGATGTGCTTATCCATTACGGCCTGGAACCCGCCCGACCAAACTCCGCCCGGCAATAACGCCAAAGCACCAATAAACGTCGGCGACGCGACACAAAGCAAGGCGGGCGGGTTAAATATTTCTGGTGCCGTCGGCATCGGGACGACCAGCCCAACCGAAAAACTTGAACTGTCTTCAGGTTCAAATATTAAATTTACAGATAATGGCGTGATTAAATCCATGGATAATAATCACGCACTGCTTTTCCGAAGAAGCGAAAATAAAATAGAGTTGCGCGAATACGGCGACATTATTTTCTCCCCGGGAGCGACCGCGGGAGCCGAAACCGCGAAAATGGTCATAAAGTCCAATGGTGCCGTCGGCATCGGGACGGCATCGCCGCAAGCCACGCTGGATGTTTATGGCGATATCATCTCTGATGGTAGCAACGCATGGCTTTTCCACACTCCCGATGATGGCCGGCGCTCGCTTCATATCGCGCCCGGAATCAACGGCGGCAATTGGGATTGGGCAAAACAAGTGGCTATTGACGCTTATGGAAGCGTTCTTGCCTCCGGCGAACTCCAATCAACCCTTTCAACCGGCTATGGGCAGTTACGTATGATTCACGGAAATTATGGCGCGATGCTTCGCAATGACGGCAGTAATACTTATTTCTTGTTGACCAATTCCGGCGACCAGTATGGCGCTTGGAACTCATTGCGGCCGCTCTATATCAATAACACAAGCGGCAATGTGAGCGTTGGCACCAAGCTTTGCTTGGGAGGCGTGTGTTGTTCCACTTGGGAAGAATGCATGGGTGGCACCACAGGCCCCTTTCTTCCACCAGGAGGATGCACCGCCACGTTACCCGCCGGCAACAAAAAAATATTTGTAACCAGCACCAGTTATGATGACAGCACCGTGCATGCCGCAAATCAGACAAATCACATGGCTAATGCCGATAATGCCTGCCAAGCGCGCGCGGCGGCGGCCGGACTCACCGGGACATACAAAGCGCTGATGTACGAAACTGTTCTTTTCGGCACAAGTTCATGCAACGCGACCACCGTTTTGCGCCAACCTTATGATATTTTGCCAGCGGCGGCATTGTGGAACGGAGAAAGAATCGGCGCAACCGCAAATTGCGAATGGCGTTTGGTTGCCACCAGCCCCAGCGATATGCTTGATATTGATGGCGACGGCAATTATTTGAAAAATCCGATAAGGTGCGACGAATTCGGTCAACCGACCAGTAAACAGGTATTTACCAATTTTCAGCCCACCGGTAGTGGTACCTACAACACCGCCAATACTTGCTTGGCAGTAGACACTTGCCATTATTACACACGCGGTTGTTATTACGGCAACAGCGCAAGCAAAGATGTGAATTGGGCTGGTGCATACTACCATTGGGATAGCATGGGGAGTTGCCCCGCCGCTTGCAGTAGCACCCAAAGAGCGCTCTATTGCGTGGAGCAATAGTGACTTGCTCTTGCATTGAATCAAAAAAAGAACCCTGCGGGGTTCTTTTTTTGAAAATCTCGGTTAAAGCTATCGGCGAAGGGCCGCCGAGATTCTTTGTCCGGCGGTGATGTTGGCCAGCATGGCCGATACCGCGATGATAACGGCGGCCAAATAATAATTGCCCCAAATCATTGCCGCCAAGATCAGAAAATAAGCGGCCAATCTTTCGCCGCGCGACATCAATCCCCCTTTCAATTCGGCATCGCACAATCCCTTTTCCTTGGCGGCGGCTTTGGCGTAGGTGGTCATCGTTGAACCGAAGAGCGCCAGAAATATCCATGCGGCGACTGGCAGATAAAAATCGGGCAATTGGCAAAACAACAATCCGAAAAGCAAAATTGCTTCCACATAGCGGTCGGCGATCGTGTCCCAATAGGCTCCCCGCTTCGTGGCCAGGCCCCTTTTACGCGCCACCGCGCCGTCAACAAAGTCCAAGCCGCCCGCCACGACAAACAGTGCCAGGGCGGCAACATAATGGCCAGCAATAATCAGATAAAGCATTGCCAACGCGGACGCAATTGAAAGCGAAGTATATTGATTGGGGGTGAACGGCAAAGCCGCGAAAACATTCGCGGTTTTGTTTTCAATGCCTCCAAACCAGTTTCGATGTAAATCCAACACAACAGATAATCTCAATTCTCAAACCTCCAGCATCCAAAACGATTTCCAATGGGACATCGCGCGTCCATTTTTAAATTGGAAATTTAATAATTTATTGGAAACTGAAAATTGAAAATTGAAAATTTTTTAATCAGCGGTCGCGTTTGCCGGCGATAAACTCTTCCACCATTTCATAGGCCTGAGAGTCGGTGGACTGCACCGGCGGATGTTTCATAAAATAAGACGACGGACTGGTGAGCGGGCCGCCGATTCCCCGATCTTTGGCTAATTTGACCATCCGGAGAGCGTCAATCACCACACCGGCGGAATTGGGCGAATCCTCCACCGACAGGCGCAACTCAATTTCCACCGGAATGTCGCCGAATTTTCGGCCTTCCACTCTGATGAAACAAATCTTATTGTCCTTTAAAAACGGCACCCAATCCGACGGCCCGATGTGCAGATTGTCATAACTTAATCTTTTGTTCAATTGCGATTCCACGCTTTCGGTTTTGGAGATTTTTTTTGATTTCAGGCGGTCGCGCGACAACATATTCAAAAAGTCGGTATTGCCGCCGAAATTAAGCTGATAGGAACGGTCAACGATTACG
>Ga0209723_1005854_pt1 | contig 12302 bp, 7 predicted proteins | sample BiotimSIPDNA_2_FD_185750 | JGI IMG/M metagenome (GOLD analysis project Ga0209723, IMG submission 185750) | Anaerobic biogas reactor microbial communites from Washington, USA - Biogas_R2 time_0 SIP DNA (SPAdes) (version 2) | ecosystem: Engineered > Bioreactor > Anaerobic > Unclassified | place... | reverse complement strand
CAATCCGGTATTGAAAGCCTTGCCGACGCCCTGGTTATAGGGATGTGAAACCACTGTCGCGCCAGCAGCTCTTGCCAGATCAGCTGTATCGTCTTTAGATCCATCATCTACAACCAAAATGTCGATATCGCTAATCCCATCAAAATCCGTAGGCATTGCTTCTACAACCGAGGCGATCGACTCAGCTTCATTTAATGCTGGGATAAGAATAATAAGTCTCATTTTTTTCTTTCATTTTGAAGTGATCTGATTCATTTTACTCTTTGAATTTATTTTCCCGTTTATCAATCCAATTATCGCAATGAAGACAAGAATCCACGAGGTTAATATCAAAGGGAAACCCCAGAAAAAATACCTGTCCAAAGGACCTGCTCCAGAAATATTATGAATCAAAGCGTTTCCAGCTGCTGAACCGCTGAGAATCAACGCGGCAACGCTTAGAGGCTCCTTCTTAATTATGAACCATAACAAATATCCTATCAAGCATAGTGGTAATGATAAATAGCCTGTTATAAAGAGGAAGTTTGAAACGGCTATTCTTGAGAGAAACAAATTGTTTAATGTCTCTGGAGGAGAAGAAATTTCGATGTATTGATCCGTCGCGTTCTCAAATGGAACACTCACCAGGCTTCTGCGACCAATTCTATAAATATTTTGAGCGATCGCGCTATTTTGCGCTGCTCTAGTGAACGAAGGTGAGTTGACTAAGCTTTTCTTGCTCCGGTCGTAATAAAAGAAATTGCTGGACGTGAGGTATTTTTTTACAGTGTTTTTTACTGGATTCAGATCATCTTGTTCAGTTGGAGAATCATATTGGTTCGACAAATGTCTTATCAACCAGGTATTAAATTGGCGGCTAACATCGAGCGGATTTCCGCGTTTCTCCAGAAAAAGCTCCCAGCCCATTGTAGAACCAATTACCGTGACAAAAAGAAGTGCCACAATACCGACACCAACAAGCCAAGCTTTAACTCCCGGTCGTCTTGTTAGCATCAGGAGATATGCAATTGTGTAAGGGAATAACCCGATCCCTAAATATGGCTGTTTAATATGCCAGCCCACAAGGGAAATTAGTATTAATGCCAAATTTAAAAACCAGAATTGCTTCGAATTAAATTGGGATTTATATAGTTTAAACCCCAGCAAGCAGGCGAGTGCGGCAATTGTCGCTGCCATATACTCAGTCAAAACAGCATGAAAGTATCCTAGTATTGTAGGGTCGCAAGCAATGAGCAAAAAGGTTACAGTGGAAACCCAGAATTTTGCTTTCCCACTCTGATAATTTGCAGCCAATAAGATTAGTGCGTAAAGAATTCCAAAGATCGCAAGGTGATAAATAACCATCGGGATCTTCAGTCCTATGATGCTGTCAGAAAAAAAACTTTTTGACAAATTTAAGTGAAGGGGAAAAATTGGATTTCTGATGATATCCCACTGTGAAAAGTTGTTATTCTTGATCAGGTCTGAGAGCCAAAGATAGTGACCGGAATCATAAGAAAGCACCAGCGGGAAGTAAGAATCAATGAGAGCAATTAAGAACCCATAAAACAGAAGCGCCCATTTCCCCCATCTATCGATCCAATCTGTCCAAACTTTAGGTTCATGCGTCAAGCAAAACCAAAAGAATAAAGCTATCAAAACAAAATAAACCAAATAACGGAGAAAATTCGTTTGTAATTCAATTTTGGGATTCAAGACGATGTTATCGCACCTGAGTATCTCTCCTGAATCTGTAGCCAGGTCAAAACGGAGATCATGGACCAGAAGCTTCTGAGGAAGAACAACAATATTGTCTTCAGATGTCAGAGCAAATCGAATTGAATTATCTTCAGAAATGGGATCATTTTCTGTGGAATAGAAAATTTGGCTGCTGTTGTCGGAATACAAAGGCGTGCAATTGATATCAATAAGGGTAACCTCTTCGTCGAGGTCGCGGAATTGCAATTTTGGATCCCACCCGGTCGCAATCAACATATCTTCCTGATAAGTAAAGTTGTTTAACGACCCATCTTCAATCTCCAGTATTTCAGGTGCCTCACCTGATAGAAAACCAACAGTAAAGAGCCTGTTAAATCCTGCAAATTCAACAATCAAAACTATGAAGACCGCCAATATGGCCGGCACACTTCGTTTTAAGAAGTAAATGATGGTTGATTTTTTCAATAATCGCCTCTTGCCGTCTCAGTACCATTTTCCGCAAATCCTAAACTGGCATAGCGGCGTACATTTTTTCTGAAATAAATATTTGTTTCAATTAAATCTGCACTGTCAAAGGCAGCCAGCATCTCTGTTTCTGTTGGATAAACCATCCCCAATTGAGTGTCTTTCTTTATTACGTCCTGAATATTTCCGCTGGCAGGATTGGTAATCACATAACAGCCTGCTGCCAGCGATTCGTACAGCGTAAACGAAAATGTTTCCGGGCAAATCGACCATAAAAAGGCAATATCAATTTTCTTTTCCCTCAGGGCGTCCGTCATGGCAGTTCTGTTACTATTGGTGACTTCCACTGACACCTTTTCAAAGTTGGAAGAGGGCTGCCAGTCTGAAGAGAAATGATAAAACCTGTAGCGTGGGTCTTTGCCAAACTTTTCAGTCAGGTTCAGCCAGGTCTGCCAACCTTTGTGAAAAACCGGATAACCTACAAAGGCAATTTTTAGAGCCTGATCAGAATTTGTTTCCTGTAATCGCTCGCCCCATTCCAGGTGAGCATTTGGCATCACCTGACCCACACCGCTGAAAGTTGGAAATTTATGGCGCCACAGTTCCAGCGCGAATTCGGAAGGAGCCACAGCCTGGATTTGAAACCGCTGAAAAAGATCATTGAATGCCTGGTAGTGGAGAGGTCGGATTGTGCCATAGGTGCACAACTGGCAGGCATTGCTCACTGGATCAGGAGCGTGACAGTACTCCCTGTCGTTTCGTAAAAGAGGATAGTTTGGGCAGATTGAAAAGAAGTCATGGAGCCAAAAGTAAATCGGAACATCCCCTGCCACGCTCAGCATCCGGGGAACATAATCTGGCTTCCAGCCCATCAGATGATGGAGTTGGATCGAATTCAATGTATCTTCTTCAACGAGCGAGCTAAGCACTCCAAGCAAGGTATCATCATCTGCAAACCCGAGAAAATGTCCGTCAAGGTTAAGCCTCATCACACCGGGCTGATGGCTAAAATCCAGCGTGGGACGCACAAGAAAGGGAGAAATGTGCAGATACCTTAAGCCCTCTTCGTTCATTTCGTGCTGCTGATCAGCCATTTTCAATTGCACGCCACCAACAACATGTAAATAATCATCTTGTGAAAGTGCTAGTACGAATGGTTGTGTTCTCAATTCCTCCAGTGTTTTGAGAAGAGTAGCCTGGTCGAATTTTTTGCCGGAAAATTGTACAGAAGTTGTGTCGTATACCAGCGTTTGCCCGGGTTTGCTTGCCAGATTAATCTGGCCACGCCTTTTCAGGTAGGTTTGTGTCAGCCTGAAGAGCTCCATAGGTCCCTTTTCGCTCAGCACCTTAAGTGCCTTTCTCAAGCGACGGAACACGAGGACAGAATTAGACGCTGCCATATCTAAGCTTTCAAGTTGCGTAAAACATCCATACTTGCATACAAGTTGGCATAACCATAACGTCGATCCGGTTCAAGATGAGTACCTTCCGCCCACTCATTCCAGGCATTGATGAAAACATAACGCTCGCCTTCCGGGTGGTTCGAAATGGTCCATTGGCAGGCAGCTTCAAGCCATTGTCGATACAAGCTTGGTTTGGCTTCAGCATAGATGGTTCCGCGACCTGGTTTTCGCGGCTCACTATCCCAACTCGGAAAAACGGTCTTGTAAAGCGGGTAGGGAGTTGTTGTTCTCAAAGCTTTCTGTTGTTGAACCATTTTTGGATAGCTAAAGATCAGTGAAGAGAAATCAGGATTTGACAATTCAGTCGAGTTTTGAATCATCAGATCTGGAGAGTGCCACTCATTGTGAGGCGGAAACTGGACAGCAGCATCAAAGCCCACAGTGCGAGGATCGTCCAACCCAAAGGTCTGGGCTGCTACCAGATAAGGTTCTCCCAGTCCGTTTCTTACACAATATTCGCGCCATCGTTCTGTCGTAGGAATAGGTTCTGGCAAAATATCTGCCCGATAGACGATCACTACCGGTCTATCCCCGATACGAATGTAGCGCTCATCCTGTAAATATGGCTCAAGATCCTTGATGAAGGCATAATCTGACTCAACCGAGTGCTCCTGGGCGATCAGGATATCGTTCTCCAGCCCGTCCCATCGGCGGGTCCAGTTTTCGTTCGCCCACACCAGCAGGAAGGGGAAGTCCATTTTCTTGTTTGCCAAAAAACGATCGACTGGCATTTCCATCAGACGTTTACCAGCAAACCAGTAATGGTAGTAGGCAAACCCATACAAACCATATTGTTTTGCCAGTTCGATTTGCCTGAAATGAACGTCCTCAACACGAAGGTCATAAAAACCGAGTTCACCGGGCAGGTGGGGTTGGTAGTGATCGCGGAATTGGGGGATTGCCCGGGTTACATTAGCCCATTCCGTAAAACCTTTCCCCCACCATTCATCGTTTTCAGGAAAAGGATGGTATTGAGGTAGATAAAAGGCTACCAACTTCACCAAAGCATCTGCTGAATCGAATGACTGGCTGAGCATAGGAACATACTCCGCATCTCGGTCATAACGTTCACTTTGCAGCAAATCCTGGTAAACCTGAGCCTGCAGTTTATCCAGGTTGCTCACCGGTTCAATTACCGGTATTGGGGTGGATGTCACCTCAGATTTTGCTTTGGGTTTGGGACGGTCTTTGTGCCACCAAGTCAGGTAACCACCCTTGCCATTCTCTGTGTCAAAAGGATTTGTAAAAATTCGTTGCAGATCAGGAGATTCCCGATAAAGCACTCGCATTTCCTTTTCGATTTTTTTCCCATTATCGAAGGTGTCGTAGAAGCTGCGCTCCTTACCGAATTGATTGTGTCCATTAAGCTCAAGCTGACGGATATACCAATCCCAAAGTTCATTAACGATTGGGTTAACTCCCCCAGAGGTCAGAGAGGTAATGACATTCATACCAGCGCCAGAGTCATAACCGGTGAAGTGGTAAAAACGAAGGGGATGCTTGCCGTTAACTAACAGAACCCCTTCCTCATTAAAGCTCAGAGCTCGGCAATCCAGGTTCCACGAGGCTACATCATAACCAGGGTCGCGAATGATCAAATAATCTTCAAAAAAAGATGGGGCTAAATCCACCCATTTCTGGTCGGTAAACAGCCCGCGTTCATAATCGGCATAACAATAACTCTTTAAACGTGCTGCCCACCAATCGGTAAACCGTCTGCCATCTTCCAAGGCGCTGTTCACAGCCAGGAAACCCAGGTTGAAAGTGCCATGGCGCAGGGTGCCCATGATCTCATTGTCCTGGATTGATTGAGGATTATCGGTGTAATCCAGTAAATGGGGTGCCAAAAGAATCCCGTACTCATCCAACCACTCTTCCAAGGGGGTCAGAGGGTTGAATATGGCAATATCAGGGTCGATATACATTATCTTCTCGTGACCCTGGCCTGCCAGATATTGGAGGTATGGACCTTTGACAGCTGTACAGAGTTCAACTACTGTATGTCTGAATATCCAGCCTTTGATGTTTTCAATAGGCAGCTCTTCTGCCCAAACGACCTTATCAAAATGTGGCTGCTTTAACTCGTCCGCATAAACCGCATCCTTGTCTGCCGGGACTTTATCGCTTATCAAAAGGTGAAATTCCCAATCGGGATGGAATTGCTTGAGAGACTTAGCCAGTATTTTGGCTTTTGGTAAGTAATTCAGTGTGATACTGGTGTAAACGATCATGGTTTGATTTCCTCAAGGCTTCCAAACATCAAGTCAGCCTTTGGTTTTCCATCTTTCTGATAATATTTGACTTTCTCCAAAATCTTTCCAGTCTCAAACAATTCTTTCAAAGTTTCTTCACCTGGCAGCACGCATCCTCGGCTAGGATTGCGCCTTATATAGTCCTGAATGTTGCCACTTGTCGGATTAGTAAGTATAAAACAACCCGCAGCAAGCGCTTCATGTAAAGTAAACGAAAAAGTTTCTGCTACCGTTGACCATAAAACGGCCACATCGATCTGATTCCAACGAAGCGCTTCCACCATTGCCATGCGGTTTTCCTTGGTCACCTGAACTTCTATGCGCTGGTAATTGGCATTCTGTCCCGCTTGGGAAGAAAGGTGATAGAAGTTGTAGCGTTGATCACCGTCCAATTTATCCACAAGCCTCAACCAGGCATCCCAGCCTTTGTAGTCCAATGGATAACCCAAAAAACCCACTCTTAGATTGCCACTTTGGTAGCGGTTATAGCTGGGTTGCTGCCAGTTAAGTCGGGCAGGCGGGATAATGTGTGCACTTGCATTAACCGGAAATCTGGATTGCCATAATTCATAAGTGAATTGTGAAGGCGCGACAACTTCGAGTTGATTCTCCTTGAATAATCGCTCAAAAATCAGCATCTGTATTTTGCGCTGCTCCAGGTAACAGCAAAGACGGCACGAATTGCTCTTAATTTCTGGTGCGCCGCAATATTCTTTGTCATTTCTCCGCAAATTGTAGGATGGGCAAAGGGAAAAGTAGTCGTGAAGCCAGAAAGTCCCTTTGCCATCAGCAAGGGTTAGCAAGGCTTGCAAAGTTTTGAAATTGAACCCCATTGTGTGATGAATCGACAATTGAACAAGTTGTTTGTCTTTGAGTTCACTCATTGCGGTGATCAGTTCTTCGGCTTCTGTGACGCCGAGATACTTGCCGTCCAGATTGAGCCCAAGGTAAAGCGGGCTGTGCTCATCAGTAAGGATCTTCTGCTTCTTTATCGGAAAAACGTGGAGATAACTATGACCCTCCCAGCTGTTTTTCCGCTGTTCATCAGCGATGGCAACTTGAGCACCACCGATAATGTTCAGATAATCATCGTGACTGAGCGCAATCTTGTAGGTCGAAAGCAGATGTTTCTCAAAAAATAATTTGAGATGTGGGATCGTCAGGATCTTTTCAACCACCACACCGTTTTTGGGTATTTCAACTTTTAACATCCGGGCAGCGTGTTGCACTTCCCGAGCGTTAGAAACAGATGCAATTGAGCGTCCCTCTTGTCTGCCAAATCGAAGGTAGTGTAACAGTGGGTTTATTCCCGCACTTTTTACATCTGGATAACGGTCGAGATACCAACCACTGTCAAATGCCGCCGAAGGATTCCTTCCTTCGGCTCCCCCAAAATCCAGGTAATGATCTACTGGGTCGACACCGGATTTACGTACATCAGGATAGAGACTTAAATAGTAGTCAATATCGAACAATTCCGAGGAAAGAAGCAAATCGCGTTGTGCATTTTGGTGTGATGGTAGAAGTTTTCCAAATGGACCAGATATGCTCCTTACCTTCCGCATTGCCCTGGAAAGCTTGGTGCGACTCTGTCGATATGCCATGATCGCTTTCCACTCACGGCTATTATGAATTTGTTCAAGCTGTTCTTTTAACTGAAGTAACTCCTGATTCTTTTGAGAATTTAGCTGATTTAACTCCAAAATATGATGAGTTAGCTGCTTTGTTTCGAGGACAAGGTTCTGCTGTCTTGCTTCGGTATGAGCTCGATCATAGTAGAGCTGGCGATTGACCGTATTTGTGATATGTGCATGCAATGGCTTGTTCAGATCTTCCTTAAGATACTTCTGGTTGAGCTTCTTAAGAATATCCTCCCATGAAGTGATGTTTTGTGAAAGAAGCCACCGCTCCTGCACCGTTTGCTGCGCAGCTACTGCCATATTCTGCCGTAACTCTGGCTCTTCGATCAAGCGGGTCAGCTTTTCAATCCATTCCGTTTCAGTCCCAGCCAAAAAACCAGTGACGCCATCAATGACGATGTCTTCATATGGAGGTAATTTACTATAAACTCCGGGTGCGCCTATGGCGCTATATTCAAGGAATTTCAAGCCGCTTTTGCAGCGGTTAAAGAGATTGTCCGCCAGTGGAGCGATCACAAAATCAAATTCCAGGGTCTGGAAAAATTTCACAAAATCAGTATAGATATTGGTGGGTGAAGGATGCCAGGAAACACCTTCGACACCTTGAAGTTCGCTTGGAAGCGGTGTGCCCCATACTTCGAGCTTCAGTTTTCCTTCGTACGCTGCAAGCAATTCCCGTAACACAGAAGCAATAATGGAAAGATCAGGTGTGTGTGAATCACTGCCCATATAACCAATCGTGACTGTCGCATCCGAGGCTTTTCTCACAGGCTGCTTAAATTGCCAGATTGAATCATCCAGGTAATTAGGAAGAATGACAACATTGTGGTTGTAACCCTCTACCACCTTACCTAAAGTTTCGGTAGGTACCAAAACAAGGTCAGCCTCACTCATTGCTGCCATCATTGGCATCAGTGCAGCGTTATAGAGTTCTTGTGTCCGCTCAGGATGAGAATCCGGCAGATCAAAAAGCAGATCATCGATCTCATACAGAACAAATTTGTCAGTTGAACGAGCTTTGGAGATAATTTGATCATATAGAGGCAAATTTTTTGGGAATTCACGTTGGAAAATTACCGCGTCAGCTTGATCTGCCAAGGTTGGATCACCCACGACATCAATTATCTGTACTCCTGCTGCTTTGAATGGCGCTGTCACTCGCAGGTGTTCAATGGCGTAAGCTTCTTCGTAAGCTCTATAGAAAACCACTGACTTGAGATTACGCAGGCGCAGGTGGGCAGGAGGTGTGGCGAATGGATATATCTCAAACGGATCCGGAGTTTCCAGTTTTCCGTTCAAATCAAATGAGCGGACTTTTTTACCATGAACCTCAACCAGCAAACCAATAAAACGTTCCAGAGCATGTGCCAGGCTTCCGTCTACAGGAAGCGGCTCACTTTCAAAATCATCAAATGAGAGTTCTGCTCTCAAAAGGGGTTCGAAAACCTCTGGCTTTGCCCAAAACATCGTTGAAGCAACGAAGAAGAAGCTTTCTGGCAGGCTTTGGGCAAAACCACATCTGTAGAGAAGGTCTTGCACTATGGCAGCATTCTTGCCTATGTAGAAGCGGGAGTCAAGCACATGATCCTGCGGACCAACCATAGCGAGCAAGTTATCTGTTTCCAATGCCTTTTCAATACTGGCAACCTGAGCTTTTGATCCAAGAAGTTTATCAAAAACATCCATTCGCCAGGTTGTGCCATCTTCCCGATGAAGTGTCTTCTTTGTATGAATCTTAAGCAGTGTCCTGTAGCCCAGGGGTAGGATGATTTTTAGAAATTCTAAAAACGGAGCTAGATCACGTCCCCGATTTGGAACAATCAAAATCGTTGCACCGGGATATTTTGCGAAGACACGTTCTGTGAATGCCAGTTGGTCTTCATCTATGGAAAGGTAAAGATCAAATGCATCATCCAGATTGTCAAGATAGGTCTGCACCTCATCAAAAAGCTCTGTGTAATACAGATGCAGAACAACCGCAAGCGGATGCATTTTCATTGGTTTTAACTCGGTGACAGTAGTGCTTATGTTCATCGGCTACTTTTTCTGTTTCAGTTAATCCCCATCGTCAGTTGAAGTCCTTTTTGCCAGTCAGGATGGCATAGACCAAGAGACTGTTCCAGTTTTCCATTATTCAACACCGAGACCATCGGTCGGTCTGCAGGCACCTGAAATTCAGTACTCTTTGCCCTTTCAAGTTTCTGCACTTTTTGCTCTTCTTTATTAGGGTCGAGCTCAATTATTTTCTCTGCCCACTCAAATCGGCTGCAAAAGCCGCCGCCCGTACAATGATAAACACCTGCTTTCTCATCCAACCACTCTATCGGGTGCTCTAAGGATTTAGCGAGTAAAAGCGCGCTGGTTTCTGCAAGCATGCGTGCCGAAGTGGGGCTGCTGATTTGGTCATCAACTACGCGCATGACTTCTTGCTCGCGTGCCCACTGTAAAACCTTGGTCACAAACCCGCCCTGACGCATCGAGTAAACCCAGCTTGTTCGTAAAATGATGGCTGGCGCACCAGTTGCCATGACAGCCAGGTCGCCTTCCAATTTGCTCTGACCATAAACATTTAACGGGTTGGTGGCATCGGTCTCCACATATGGAGAGCCTTTCTTGCCATCATAGACATAATCAGTGGAATAATGGATGAAAGGAATCCGAAGCCGAGCGGCTTCTTCTGCCAAGACCGCCGGAGCGTCACGATTGATCGCCATCGCAAGCTCACGCTCGCTTTCAGCTTTATCTACAGCGGTATACGCTGCTGGATTAACAATAATATCTGGTTTGATCTCCCTGACTAGACCGCGCATGCCCAGCGGCTTGCTAAAATCGACCTGCGGATAATCCACCGCAATCACTTCACCAAGCGGCGCGAGTGTCCGTTGTAGTTCAAAACCAAGCTGACCGTTACGAGCAAAAAGCAGGATCTTCTTCATTTCTTTAAACTGTCCAAAAACCGCAACAAATATTGACCATATTCATTACTGGTCAGTGGTTCGGCACAATTGCGCAGGCATTCTTCGTCGATGTAACCCATGCGGTAGGCGATTTCTTCTACGCAGGAGATCATCATTCCCTGCCGGTCTTCCACCGCCTGTACGAACATGGAAGCCTGCAGCAGGCTTTCGTGCGTACCAGCGTCCAGCCAGGCAACACCCCGCCCCAGTACTTTTACTGATAATTCGCCGTCATCGAGATATCGCCTGTTAATGTCAGTGATCTCAATCTCACCCCTCGGTGAGGGTTCGAGTTCCTCTGCATAGCGAACCACACGGTTATCATAGAAGTAAATACCAGGAACAGCATAATTGGAGCGCGGTTTGAGCGGTTTTTCTTCCAGGCTGATTGCTTTTCCGTTTTCATCAAACTCTACCACGCCGTAACGCTCAGGATCCTTGACCGGGTAGGCAAACACAACAGCACCAATTTCTTGTTCGGCGGCGCTGCGCAAGACCTGCGGCAGCCCATGCCCAAAGAAGATGTTGTCACCCAAAATCAGGCAGACCTTATCATCACCAATAAATTCTTTACCGACCAAAAAGGCGTCTGCCAACCCACGTGGAACTGCCTGGGTGGCGTACTCGAAGCTCATGCCCAGCTTGCTGCCATCACCCAGCAAGCGCTTGTACTGCTCGCTGTCTTCCGGGGTGGTGATGAGCAGGATCTCACGAATACCCGCCAGCATCAACATAGAGAGCGGATAGTAGATCATGGGTTTGTCATAAACCGGCAGCAATTGCTTGCTGATTGCCATGGTCAGCGGGTAAAGCCTGGTGCCCTTTCCGCCTGCGAGTATGATGCCTTTCATGTTTACCCCTTCCTACCAGAATAGTTCTTCTGGAGCCAATTGTCGTAATCAGATTGTTTCGTAATCTCTTCAACCCATTCGGGGTTGTCTAAATACCATTTTACCGTGTCTACCAAGCCCTGGCGCAAGTCGTGGCTGGGCTTCCAACCCAGTTCCTGTTCGATTTTGGCAATGTTGATATCGTAACGGCGGTCGTGGCCGGGTCGGTCTGCAACATAGGTGATCAGCTGGTTATGGGGAGCATAGGCTGAATTGGGTTGCAATTCGTCCAAAATATCGCAGATAGTGTTGACGATCTCGATATTGGGGGGCTGATTGTCACCGCCCACGCAATAGGTTTCGCCAACCTGTCCGTTCCTGACAATGCGCAAAATCGCTTCGCAATGGTCATCCACATAGAGCCAGTCGCGGATTTGCATACCGTCGCCATAAACCGGAAGCGGTCTGCCATTGAGGGCGTTCAGAATCATTAAAGGGATTAATTTCTCAGGGAACTGGCGGGGACCGTAGTTATTGGAGCAGTTGCTGATGCTGATAGGCAAACCAAAGGTGATGTTATAGGCGCGCACAAAATGGTCGCTGGACGCCTTGGCGGCAGCGTATGGTGAACGAGGTTTGTAGGGAGTGTCTTCTTCAAAAGGTGGTTCCTCGCGCGTCAGCGTGCCAAAAACCTCATCCGTAGAGACGTGATGGAAGCGGGTGTTCTCAAGTGGAACAATTTTGTCCACCAGCCAGGCGCGCCGGGCAGCCTCGAGCAGTGTGTAGGTGCCAACCACGTTAGTCTCTACAAAGACACCGGGGTTGAGAATGGAGCGATCCACGTGCGACTCTGCCGCAAAGTTGACCACTGTATCGATCTTATGCTCAGCAAAAAGTTGGTCCAGCAGAGCGCGGTCGGTGATATTCCCATGAATAAACAGGTGCCTCTCGGGAGAGGGTAAATCCTTAATATTTTCCATGCTGCCAGCGTAGGTTA